>Ga0209483_1000229_pt1 | contig 52114 bp, 62 predicted proteins | sample NGEPerA_FD_184508 | JGI IMG/M metagenome (GOLD analysis project Ga0209483, IMG submission 184508) | Arctic peat soil microbial communities from the Barrow Environmental Observatory site, Barrow, Alaska, USA - NGEE PermafrostL2-A... | ecosystem: Environmental > Terrestrial > Soil > Wetlands >...
GCACTTTTGCGAATGTTAGAATCAAAGGACCACTAGCAAGTTATTGTTGCTAGTGGAGCTTTGGATTTGACGTTCGCTTACGATATTCGCGGCAAGCGGGTCGCGAACGTCAAATCCGCTCCACTAGAGCGCTTTCGAGCGAAGTGGGTACCGGTTCGCGTGAAGAAAACGCGATAAAATAAAAGCTAGAGCCCCGCTTTGATTCCATCAAAGCCGGAAAGGCTCTAGCTCATGAGCGCCGACAGGCCAAAGCCGAGCGTGGCGCTCACGATGGCCTCGATCGCCTGGAATTGTGAATTGCTCAATTCGTGGCTGACATAAGGAAACAACACCGAGCCGAGCGGCAGCATGGCGGCGGCGATCAGCGCGACACACATTAGTTTTATGATTAGCGCTCGATCAATCATAGTGCCGCGCTCCACCCTGCCCGGCGCTTTTCATAATCGCTTTCGGCCGTTCTTGCCAGTCAGGTCTGAAAGGCCGGATCAATCGGCACCCGGTAGCCATTGGCCAGCCGGTTGGTCTCATTCGCCATGCCGGTCACCGCCATCAGTTCGCCGAACATCGCCTCCGTCATTCCGGCCTTGCGCGCCGCCGCGGTATGGCTGGCGATGCAATAGGCGCAGCCATTGGTGACCGAGACCGCGAGATAAACCATTTCCTTGGTGAGCGGATCGAGCGCACACCGCAAGTCGGCTATAGCCGACTTGCGCGCTTGGTAGTTGCCGATCTCGGCTAAAGCCGAGATCGGATGCGCCATGATTTCCTTGATGCTCTCCCAGGTGCGCTTGAGCGTGGCCGGATCGCGCGCCAGATATTTCCAGAAATTATTCACGTCCGGCACGCTGCGCGATTTTTTAATGTCGTCATAGACCGCGCGTATGGCGGGCGACGCGTCGGCATATTCGATCGGCGGGGCTGTGGGCATTTAATTCTCCTGCGTACGCCGATTATGACGATGGCACAGGACGGGACAAGAGCAAGGCCGCCCTTCATGCGCCGCGAGATATTGAACTCGAACCCGCCAACGGGGTGACAACCGGAAGCGGCAGACCCAACCCCGATTTGATCCAGCACTTCCTCAAGAACGTGCCGATGAAACGGAATATTCAGCCCGCCGCGTCGTTAGTCTGACAGTCCGTCTTAGTGCCTCACCGGAGGAGACCTTATGTCCCGCATCGCCAGCCTTGCCTTGAGCGCCGCCCTCATCTGCTTGACCGGCGTAGCGAGCGCCCAGCAGCAGGCAACGCCGCCGGTCGGCCCGGATTGGGCAAAGATCGTGGTCAAAACCACCGATCTCGGCCATCGCACGTATATGCTCGAGGGCCAGGGCGGAAATGTCACCGTCGCCGTTGGCGACGACGGCATCATTATGGTCGACGGCCAGTTCGCGCCGATGCATGACAAGCTGAAGGCCGCGATTGCCGCGGTTTCGCCGCAGCCGGTCAAATTTCTCATCAATACGCATTTCCACGGCGATCACACCGGCGGCAACGAAGCCTTCGCCAAAGACGGCGCGACCGTTGTCGCACATGTCAATGTGCGCGAGCGCCTCGCCGCCGGCACCACCAACGGACTGACCGGCGCCAAGACGCCGCCACGTCCGGCCGGCGCGCTGCCGAGCAAGACGTACACCGATGGCATGACCATCGAGGTGAAAGGCCGCAGCGCCGTGCTCAAGCATCCGGCCGCGGCCCACACCGACGGCGACACCTATGTTTATTTCGCCGACGCCAACGTGCTGTCGACCGGCGACACCGTCACCATCGCCCGCTATCCCAATATCGACTTCGCCAATGGCGGCAATATCAAGGGCATGATCGCGGCATCGGACGCCTATCTCGCGCTGACCAATGACGCGACCAGGATCGTGCCCGGCCACGGCCCGCTCGCCAACCGGGCGATGTTGATCGAATACCGCGCCATGCTGGTGACCGCGCGCGACCGCATGGCCGCGCTGATCGCCGCCGGCAAGAGCGAAAGCGACGTGCTGGCCGCCAAGCCCTTCGCCGACCTCGACGCCAAATGGGCGGCAAACGAGCAGGCGGCGAAGAATTTCATGCGCGTCGTTTACGCCTCGTTGAAGTCGTAGCTTGAGCGATCGCTAAAACTTTACGTAACCTAAGACTTCGGCGCGTTTTGCGATTATGGTTCGGCAAACCGAACCATAGCCTTAGGAACGCGCAATGACGACGTGGTGCCGATTTAAAAGCGACGAACGGACGAGTTACGGGATCGTCGAGGGCGACCAGGTGATTGCCGTCGACGGCAGCCCATTCGGCCCCTATCGCCGCAGCGGCGCGGCCTTTCCGCTGGCAAGCGTCAAGCTGCTGATCCCGGTGGTGCCGCCGACCTTTTATTGCGTCGGCATCAACTACGCCGATCACATCAACAAGATGGCCGCCATTCGCAAGACCGAGCCGGTATTTCCCAAGCAGCCGGACATCGGCTATCGCGCCAACAACGCGCTGATCGCGCATGAGGAAGACATCGTCAAGCCGGCCGAGGCGGGCGAGGCCTTTCAATACGAAGGCGAGCTGGTCGCGGTGTTCGGCAAGCGTTGCCGCAATGTCAGCAAGGAGGACGCGCTCGATTACGTTCTAGGCTGGACCATTGGCAACGACGTCTCCGAACGCAACTGGCAGAAAACCGACCGCACGCTCTGGCGCGCCAAGAACAGCGACACCTTCAAGCCGATGGGACCGTGGATCGTCACCGGCTTGAACCCCAACGATATGGAGACCGTGATCCGCCTGAACGGAAAGGAGACCGACCGCTTCAGGACCAACAACATGATTTTCGATGCGCCGACTTACATTTCGGAAGTCTCGAAATATTGCACCATCGAGCCGGGCGACGTGATGTGGATGGGCACCGACGGCGTGCCGGCCAATATGAAGCCGGGCGATACGGTGGAGATCGAGATCTCCGGCATCGGTGTATTGCGCAACAAGGTCGTGCAGGGGTGAACCACCTTTTCTGTCTTCGGATTCTGTTTTCAAACAGCCCGCCTTCGCCAAGGCTTCGCGCGGCAAGCAGACGCGCATCATCGCCCGTGTTCTGCGTCGGCCCCGGGCAGGCCGTTCATTCCCTTTTCTTTTCCCCTCACCGGTGACGATGAGGGAATGGCGCACCGAAGGGCGCTACGAATCCTTATCGTGCCGCGTTCCTCGCGGAACGCGGGCGCCTCTCGGCGCGCCACGCGGCGTCTTCCGGCAGCCGGGCCGCGCTTCCCGCAAAGGGTTTCCCCCGCGCGATCAGCGAGCTCCTCGCAGGAGGTCTTATTGCCTCCGGGCGGTGCCCCGGCGCCGCCCGGGCGCGATGAGTGCGTGTCTCTCACCGCTCGCGGGCGCCGCATCCCACCCCGCTTCACGACGCCTCATGAGAGCGGCGCCCCTCGTTGAGTGAAACGGCGATAGGATTATATAGGTTGGGAATTTAGTCAAGAGCGATGGGGAATATTTTCTTGGGCTGGGCCGGGGCCTTTCCCTTTCCATGGGAGAGGGAATACGAAATTCCGCCATGCTTATGCTAATATTTCGCGCTCAGGAGAACCGCCATGCCTGAAACCAGCATCGAAATCGAGTCCGCCCTGCATGCGCGCCTTGCCCAATGGGCGAAGGAACAGCAACGACCCCTGCCCGCGCTCGTCCAAGACATTCTGATTGCCGCCGAACGTGTACGAGCGGGCTACGACCCGACGACGAGTTGGAGCACCCGGATCATTCGACGAGACCGCGATGGAGGCTGCGGCTTGTGCGAGGGCCTTGAGCCGTTGTTTGCGACGGGTAAGACGGAAGCGCCGACGTATTGATTTTGCAGAGTAGCTCAAGCGAAAGCGAAACCCACCGCAACGCCGGCACCAGCCGAAATGAAGCGATGGATTTCGCTGCGCTCAACACATCCCTACGGGCTGCCGGTCACCCTGCCCCGCCGTATCACGCTGCCGGCATTATTCGAGGTTCTTGCTCGGCGGGAAATCGCGCGAGAAGACCGGCTGTTCGACCGCCTTCTTGGGGTCGTAGGTCCAAAACTGGCTGACCTGCGGATAGGTCTTGATGATGGTATTGGTGAGCTTGCCCTTCACCCGCGCCACCTTCCGAATGTAGATGTCGAGGACCGGCGTGCCGTATTCGTCCAGCCGCACCGGGCCGATCGGGCCGTGCTCCAGGCGCACGTCGCGCATCGCCTTGAGGAACGCCGCCGCGTCGTCGGTTCGCCCGCCGGTCGCCTTGAGCGCTTCCTCGATGATGAGCAGCGCGGTGTAGGGACCCGCGGTGTAGAAACCGGGATCGTGCTTGTAAGCCGCGTTGATGCCGGCAACGAATTTCCCATTGTCCGGCGTGTCGAGACCGGCCGCGTACCAGCCCGCGGTGAAGACGCCGACCGCTTCCTCGCCCATCACCTTGAGGATACCCTCGTCGGTGCTGGTGGTGTTGCCGAGCACGGCCACTTTGCCCTTGAGCCCGAATTCGCTGAACTGCTTGAGGAAGCGCAACGGGTTGCTGCCCGCAAAACCCATGTAGATGGCGTCGACATCGGGTTTGATCTGCGCCAGATAGGCTCCGTATTCCGGCGCGTTGAGCGGCGGCCAAAGCTTTTGCACGATCTTGCCGCCGGCCGCTTCGAACGCCAGGTGGAATCCGCCGGCGCCCTCGTGCCCATAGGTGAAATCCTCGGCGACGATGGCGATCTTCTTGAAGCCGAGCGTCTTGGCCGCGTAATCGCCCAGCGGATAGGTGACCTGCGGCGCCGTGCCGAACGCATGCAGGACGTAAGGATTGGGCGCGCGGCTCTTCAAGTCCACCGTCGCGGCGGAGGTGGTGGTGATCAGCGGCACCTTCGTGTCGTGCACGTAGCCGTCCATCGCCAGAGCTTCGTTGGTCGCGAGCGGACCGATCATCACCGCCACCTTGTGGCGCTCGACCAGTTCCTGGGTCTTGGTCTTGGCCAGCGCCGGGCTGCCGGCCGTATCCTGGGTGATCAGCTCGATCTTGCGCCCGGCGAGCATGCCGTTGCGCTCCTTGAGAAACAGCGCCGCGCCCTCCTCCTGCTGCTTGCCGCCGGCGGCGAGCGGGCCAGTAAGCACGGTGAGAAAGCCGATCTTGAGCGGCTCCGGCGATTGCGCGAAGACCGCCGGCGCCGGCAGCACGCTGATGGCCGCACCCGCCTTGAGCAGCGTGCGGCGTGAGATTCCAGATCGGCTGTTTTTGCCGGATCGGCTGTTTTTGAGTGACATAGGCGCTTTCCCCGTTTGCTTTGACGTTTCCCTTATCGCCGGGAAATCGGCTGCATGATGAGCCGGTCCATGGGGCCGGACAAGGTGGGTTGCTCCGCCTGCCGGCTATCCCGGCGACGAGGGACCGCGGAGGGATTTTTTACGGACAGCCGATCACACCGGCAAATTGTCGTGCTTCCGCCGCGGCCCTTCGACGTGCTGGGGCCTGAGCATTGCCAGACTGTAGGGCGCAATAGCGAAGCGTATTGCGCCGAGAGAATACAATGGCGGATTACGCTTCGCTAATCCGCCCTACGGGCTATCCTCTGCCGCGAACGGCGCAGCTATTGTTCACGAGCCTATTCCCGGTTGACCGACATGAGCCGTAGCAGGCCGCATTGGGCTTGCACTTATCGCACCACGCAGTGCATGGAATTTTATTTCCGGCTCTTACGCACGCGTCGTTGCCACCCTTTTTGTGCTCACAAGTATCGCCTGGGCCAGTCAGACAACCGGGGCCCGACTTATATTTGGCGCACCAAGCCGCGCACGTGATTTTTCCCTCAGGGCAGCTTGCCGCGAAGCCCGGTGCAGCAGCCCAAATACAAATCGTTGCCGCGATTAACGCGATGAGTAATCTCATGTGTCGCCCCCCTCGATGAAACTCTCACACCGGCAAATTGTCGTGCTTCCGCCGCGGCATCTCGACATGCTTGTTCTTCAGCATCGACAGTGCGCGCGCGATGCGGCGGCGGGTCGAGTGCGGCATGATGACGTCGTCGATATAGCCACGCTCGGCGGCGGCGAAGGGCGACAAAAAGCGGTCCTCGTATTCCTTGGTGCGGACGGCGATCTTGTCCTTGTCGCCGATGTCGGCGCGAAAAATGATCTCGACCGCGCCTTTTGCGCCCATGACAGCAATTTGAGCCGTCGGCCAGGCATAGTTCACGTCGCCGCCGATGTGCTTTGACGCCATCACGTCATAGGCGCCGCCGAAGGCCTTGCGCGTGATGACGGTGACCAGCGGCACCGTGCACTGACTGTAGGCGAACAGAAGCTTCGCGCCGTGCTTGATCAGGCCGCCATATTCCTGGTCGGTGCCGGGCAAAAAGCCGGGCACGTCGACGAAGGTGACGATCGGAATGTTGAAGGCGTCGCAGAAGCGCACGAAGCGCGCCGCCTTGCGCGAGGCGTCACTGTCGAGGACGCCCGCGAGCACCATCGGCTGGTTGGCAACAAAGCCGACGGTGGAGCCGGCGATGCGGCCAAACCCAATGACGATGTTTTTCGCGTAGGCCGTGGAGATTTCGAAGAAGTCGCCTTCGTCCGCCACCTTGGCGATCAGTTCCTTGATGTCGTAGGGCTTGTTCGGATTGTCGGGGATGAGCGTGTCGAGTGACTCGTCGATCGAGTCCGTGTCCTCGAGCGTCGGCCAGCTTGGCGGGCCTGCTTCGTTGTTCGACGGCAGGAAGTCCATCAGCCGCCGCATCTGCAACAGACAGTCGACGTCGTTTTCGAATGAGCCATCGGCGACGCCGGATTTCGTCGTGTGGATCGAGGCGCCGCCAAGTTCTTCGGCGGTGACCACTTCGTTGGTCACGGTCTTCACCACGTCCGGCCCGGTGACGAACATGTAAGAGGTGTCGCGCACCATGAAGATGAAATCGGTCATGGCCGGCGAATAGACGTCGCCGCCCGCGCACGGCCCCATGATGACACTTATTTGAGGAATAACGCCGGAGGCCATGACGTTGCGCTTGAACACTTCGCCATAGCCGCCGAGGGCTGCGACGCCTTCCTGGATGCGCGCGCCGCCGGCGTCGAACAGGCCGATCACAGGACAACGCGCCTTCATCGCCATGTCTTGCACCTTCATGATTTTCTGCGCGTGCGCTTCCGACAGCGAGCCGCCGAACACGGTGAAGTCCTTGGAGAAGAGATAGACGGCGCGGCCGTTGACCGTGCCCCAGCCGGTGACGACGCCGTCGCCGGGGATTTTCTGCTTCTCCATGCCGAAGTCGGACGAGCGGTGCTCGACGAACATGTCGAGCTCCTCGAACGAGCCCTTGTCGAGCAGCAGTTCGATGCGCTCGCGCGCGGTCAGTTTGCCTCTCGCGTGCTGCGCCTCGATGCGCTTTTGCCCGCCGCCGAGGCGGGCCTCGCCGCGCCGCGCTTCCAGCCTGTCGAGAATGTCCTTCATGCCCGCTCTTTTACCCCTGCCGCCCGTGCGAGCTGAGTTTAGCGACTTTGATGCGCTGCAAAAGACTTTCTTCTCTCTCCCCGTCCCCATCCTCACGGGGACAGGGAGGCAAGGCTTGGCACCAGCAAGGCTTGGCACCAGCAAGGCTTGGCACCAAGCAAGGCTTGGCACAGGCAAGGCTTGGCACCGCCGCCAAACCCCAATAGAAGCCCCCTATGAGCTCACAAGACACCGCCGGTCACCAGACCATCGCCCAACTGCTGCAACAGGGGCTTTTTCACCACCGCCAGGGCGATATTCCGACCGCTATGGAGCGCTACGCCGAGGTGCTGGGCAAAGACCCGAAAAACGCCGAGGCGCTCTATTACGTGGCAGTGATCGCCTGCCAGGAGAACCAGTTCAAGCAGGGCGTCGACCTGGTGCGCCGCGCCATGTCGTATTCCGAGCCGCAGGCGCGCATGTTCAACGTGCTCGGCCAGGCGCTCGACCGCCTGGGCGAGCCGCTGGAGGCGATCAAGGCGCTCGACGAGGCGATCAAGCTCGATCCAAATCTGGCCGCCGCGCACGGCAACCGCGCCAATATTCTGGTCGATGCCGGCATGCCGGGCGAAGCGCTCAAGAGCTTCAACCGCGCGCTTGAACTCATTCCGGATTCCATCCCCGATCTCCTGAACCGCGGCGCCTTGCTCGCCCCGGCCGGGCGCTATGAGGATGCGCTGCGCGACTACGACAAGGTGATCGCGCTCGAGCCGAGCAATCCGGAAGTACACAGCAACCGCGCCAACGTTCTGAAAGATCTCGGCCTGTTCGAACTCGGCCAGGGCGCGGCCGACAGCCCCCGCTTCGACGAGGCGCTCGCCTCCTATAACCGCGCCATCAAGATTCAGCCGGGCCTGCACGAGGCCTATCTTGGCCGCGCCATGCTGCAACTCGCGCGCGGCGACTTTGCCGGCGGCTTTGCCGATTACGAACATCGCTCGGAAGTCGGCCGGCCCGGCTTTACGCCGCTGGCCCAACCGCGTTGGGACGGCGCACCGCTCAACGGCGAGCGACTGGTGCTGCTGGCGGAGCAAGGGCTCGGCGATACGATTCAGTTCTGCCGCTTTGCGCCGGTGCTGGCGGCGCAAGGCGTCGAGGTGACGCTGCTGGTCAAGAAGGCCATGGCGCCACTGATGCGCACGGTGAAAGGCATCACGGTCACCGGCGACATCAGCGAAGTCGAAGCCGACACGCGCCCATTTCGCTGGCTGCCGCTGATGAGCGCGCCGCACCTGCTCGGCACCACATTGGAGAGCTTGCCGCACGAGATTCCCTATCTCAGCGCCGAACCGGCTCGCGTCAAAGACTGGGCCGGCAAATTAGGCGACGGCAAGTTCAAGATCGGCATCAACTGGAATCCGGGCAATCCCGATCACACAGTGACCTCGCGCCGCGACATTCCGCTCGCCGCCTTTGCCGAACTGGCGGCGCTGCCGGGCGTCGAATTGATCTCGCTGCAAAAGGGACCGCAGGTGGGACAGATCGCGGCTGTACCCTTTGGCGGCCAGATCCGGCAAATCGACGCCGACATGAACGCGGAGGCCGATCTCTTTCTCGACACCGCCGCGGTGATACAAAATCTCGACCTGGTCATCGGCTGCGACACCTCGGTGGTGCATCTCGCCGGCGCGCTGGCGCGGCCGGTATTCACCGCCGTGCCGCTGATTTCCGACTGGCGCTGGATGCTCAAACGCGACGACACGCCCTGGTATCCGTCGATGCGGTTGTTCCGCCAGAACGCCAGCCGCGACTGGGGGCCGGTTCTGGCCCGGATGGTGGACACCGTGCGTCAGATGATGGCGGTCTAAAAAGGCGGCCTCGCCCAAATGGAACTTTTGTCCCCACTTGTGGATTATTCCGCGAGGGGACCTGAATTCCATTTGCGAGGACGAATAATGACCACCGCAAGCAAGCCCACTGCCCGCCTCAAAACTCCGACCGATCTCGGCGCCAACGCCTTCAAGGATCTCGCCGGCGCGCTCAACGCGATCCTGGCGGATACCTTCGCGCTCTACGTAAAGACCAAAAACTTCCACTGGCACGTCAGCGGCCCGCATTTCCACGACTATCATCTGATGTTCGACGCGCAGGGGGCCGAGCTGTTCGCCGCCACGGACGTGCTGGCAGAACGCGTGCGCAAGATCGGCGGCAATACACTGCGCTCGATCGGCGACATTTCGCGCCAGCAAACCATCGAGGACAATGACAAGACCTACGTGTCGCCCGACGACATGCTGGAGGAACTGCACGAAGACACGATGACCACGATCAAGGCAATGCGCGAAGCGCACAAGAAGTGCGACGACGCCGAGGACGTCGCGACCGCCAGTATCCTGGAAAACTTTATCGACCAGGCCGAACAGCGCGCCTGGTTCCTGTTCGAGACCGCGCGCAAGGGCGCGCCGACCGGACACTGACCCCTTAGACGAACTTCAACACCGCCACCGCCGCGTTGAATTCGGCTCGGCGGGAGGCGCGGCGTTTAAGCGCTTCATCGTCGCTGCCCCAATGCGACATCTGCCAGTCTTCGTCGACATTCGCGGCCGCCCACACGCTGTCGGCGTCGAACGCGCCGGCGTTGAGCGCCAGCGCAAGCAGCGCCGAGCCGGTGAGCATGGTGACAGAGGCAACCGCGCCGAGCCGCCAGACGTTGGTAGGGATTACCCCACGCGCGGCGGCAATCGCTTCCGCAGGTTGCTGTGTGAACACCACGCCTTCGACCTGCACAAAGCGCGCGCCCCGTTCATCGCGCGCCCAGTTTAGAACCGGATTCCAACATTTCGTCTGTCGTTCAACCAACGCGGGCGGTGCATCGGCGCGATAGCACAATAAATCGGAGCCGAGATATTTCTCGATTTCGTCGGAGACTTTAGTAGGCGCGTCGGCAATGCCGTCGAGTATCACGTTGGCGAGCCGCGTCAGCGGCATGCGCGCCGGATCGATCACCTCGCTCTGCTCGTCCCATTCCTGCGCGATCAATTCGGCGAGTGGCTTGACCGGCGCGGCGAGCGCGCGGCGCGCCGGGGTCATTACCTGCTTGCCATCGAGAAGCAGCAGGAAGCTTTCGCCCGCGTCCTCGCCAGCATTTGGGCCGACTTGCACCTCTTGATAGAAGCGCTTGCGCAAACTGGCGCGCGCGCCCTGACGCGCCGACACCATCGGGTCGAGCGGCTGGTTTTCAAAGAGGTCGGCAAAAATGTCGCGCATTGCGCCCAACTCATTGCCAGCCATTGTGCGTCGCAGCAAGGCGGAACTTGAATGTCCTGCCCCCGGCGCCACCGCGCGCGCCCGCAATACCGCCATTTTGCAGGTCATAGTTAAATGCCGGGCGATGCGGAATGCCATGCTTTCAGGGAGCGAAAGCCCCAATGCATGGTTGAAAGGCTGCGGCCCCGACGGAAGGATAGGTAGCCTAACGGCGGTCGAGGTCATATTATTGACGCTGGATTCGAGCTGGATCACAAGGCCGAACCGGGGGAAATGTCAGCCGCAAACCGGCTGTGACGCGTGGCCGTAGAGTCGCTTTGTTGTGCGGGCGCGTTTTGAGGACGCAATGAAGAATACCGACATTTCCGACCCGCAATATTTCCACAAGGTCGTGGATTGCCAATACGCATGTCCGGCGCATACGCCCGTGCCCGAATATATCCGCATGATCGCGGCCGGGCGTTACTCCGACGCCTATATGCTGAACTGGCAGTCGAATGTTTTTCCAGGCGTGCTCGGGCGCACCTGCGATCGCCCGTGTGAGCCGGCCTGCCGACGCGTGCGCGTGGATCAGGAACCGGTGGCGATCTGCCGGCTCAAGCGCGTGGCGGCCGATTTCAAGGACGACGTCACGGCGCGCATGCCAAAGCCAGCGGCGCGAAAGAACGGCAAGCGCATCGCGCTGATCGGCGGCGGCCCCGCCTCGCTCACAGTCACGCGCGATCTCGCTCCGCTCGGCTATGAATGCGTGGTGATCGATCAGGGCCCTAAAGCCGGCGGCATGATCCGCACGCAAATTCCGAAATTCCGATTGCCCGATAGCGTCATTGACGAAGAGACCGATTACATCCTCAATCTCGGCGTTGAATTCCGCGGCGGCACCGCGGTCTCCTCGATGAAGGCGCTGCTGTCGGAAAACTGGGACGCGATCTTTGTCGGCACCGGCGCGCCGCGCGGCCGCGACCTCGATATTCCCGGTCGCAAAGAGGCTGCGGCGAACATTCATATCGGCATCGACTGGCTGTCCTCGGTGTCGTTCGGTCATATTAGCAAAATCGGCAAGCGCGTGATCGTGCTCGGCGGCGGCAATACCGCCATGGACTGCTGCCGCTCCTCGCGCCGGCTTGGCGGCGATGAAGTCCAGGTCGTCGTGCGTTCGGGCTTTGAGGAAATGAAGGCGTCGCCTTGGGAAAAGGAAGACGCCATGCACGAAGGCATTCCGATTCATAATTATCTGGTGCCGAAGGCGTTCACGCATGAGAGCGGCAAACTCACCGGCGTGGTGTTCGAGAAGGTGAAGGCCGAGTTCGACGCCAAAGGCCGCCGCAAGCTGGTGCATGCCGGCGAACCCGATCAGCACTTCCCGTGCGACGACGTGCTGGTCGCGGTCGGCCAGGAGAACGCCTTCCCCTGGATCGAGCATGACGCCGGCATCGAGTTCAACGACTGGGGCCTGCCCAAGCTCGACGAGAAGACATTCCAGTCGAGCAATCCGAAAGTGTTTTTCGGCGGCGACTCGGCTTTCGGCCCGAAAAACATCATCTGGGCGGTGGCGCATGGCCACGAGGCCGCCGTTTCGATCGACAAAATGCTCAATGGCGAAGACATTTCCGACCGCCCGCTACCGGCGGTCGAAGTGATGAGCCAGAAGATGGGCATCCACGAGTGGTCCTACGACAACCGGATCGAGCCCGATCTCCGCTATAAAGTGCCGCTGCGCGACAAGGTGGTGGCGCTCAAAGACATCAAGGCCGAGGTCGAACTCGGCTTCGACGTCGAACTCGCGCTCAAGGAAGCCGGGCGTTGTCTTAACTGCGACGTCCAGACGGTGTTCTCGGCGCAACTTTGCATCGAGTGCGACGCCTGCGTCGACATCTGCCCGATGGATTGCATCACCTTCACGCCAAACGGCGAGGAAGCCGACCTACGTTCCCGGCTCACCGCGCCGGCCAAGAACCTCACCCAAGAGCTCTATGTGCAGGACGGTCTGAAAACCGGCCGCGCCATGATCAAGGATGAGGACGTTTGTCTGCACTGCGGTCTCTGCGCCGAACGCTGCCCGACTGGCGCCTGGGACATGCAGAAGTTCTTGTTGGAAATGACCCACGCAGGAAACTCATGCCGACCGCCAAACCAGTCGCCGCGCCGATCAGCCGCGTAAACGATTTCGTCGTTCGCTTCGCCAACGTCAACGGCTCGGGCTCCGCCAGCGCCAATGAGATGTTCGCCCGCGCGGTCATGCGCATGGGCATCCCGGTGGCGCCGCGCAACATTTTCCCGTCTAACATTCAGGGCCTGCCGACCTGGTACGAGGTGCGCGTCACGCAAGACAACCACCTCGGCGCGCGCGGCGGCATCGACCTGATGGTGGCGATGAATCCGCAGACCTTCGACAAGGATATTTCCTCGATCGAGCCGGGCGGCTATCTGCTCTACGATTCGACCAAGGAACTGCCCGCCTCCAAGTTCCGCGACGACATCACCGTCATCGGCGTACCGCTGACCGCGATCTGCAATCGCGAATATATCGATCCGCGCCAGCGCCAACTGTTCAAGAACATCATCTATATCGGCGCGCTCACGGCCCTGCTCGAACTCGACGTGGCGGTGGTCGAAAAGCTCATCGGTGAGCAGTACAAAGGCAAGGAAAAGCTGATCGATCCCAACATCAAGGCGCTGCATATCGGGCGCGATTACGCCATTCTCAACCTCGCCTGCCCGCTCGGCATTCGGCTGCAAAAGTCCGACAAGGTCGGCGACCGGATTTTCATCGAGGGCAATGCCGCCGCCGCTTTGGGCGCGGTCTATGGCGGAGCGACGGTCTGCGCCTGGTATCCGATCACGCCATCCTCGTCGGTCGCCGACGCCTTTACCCGGCATTGCGCCAGGCTGCGCATCGACCCGGAAAGCAAACAGGCGAAATACGCCATCATCCAGGCTGAGGACGAACTCGCCTCCATCGGCATGGTGATCGGCGCCGGCTGGAACGGCGCGCGCGCCTTTACCGCTACTTCCGGCCCCGGCATTTCGCTGATGCAGGAATTCATCGGCCTCGCCTATTTCGCCGAAATCCCCGCGGTGATTTTCGATGTGCAGCGCGCCGGGCCTTCGACCGGCATGCCGACGCGCACCCAACAGTGCGACATCATCTCCTGCGCCTATGCCTCGCATGGCGACACCAAGCATGTGCTCCTGTTCCCGGAGAATCCGGCGGAAGCGTTTGAGTTCGGCGCGCTGTCGTTCGATCTCGCTGACCGGCTACAGACGCCGATTTTTGTCATGCTCGATCTCGATATCGGCATGAACCATCATCTATCGAAGCCATTCACCTGGGACGACACGCGCGCTTACGATCGCGGCAAGGTGATGACGGCGGAAGAACTGGAGGCCGGAAAGGATTTCGGCCGCTATCTCGACGTCGATGGCGACGGCATCCCGTACCGCACTTATCCGGGCACGCATCCGACCAAGGGCTCATTCTTCACGCGCGGTACCTCGCGCGACCGCTACGCGAAATACACCGAAGAAGGCGCGCCTTACGTCGACAACATGCAGCGCTTGGTGCGCAAATTCGACACCTCAAAGGACCTGGTGCCGCGCCCCTTGCAGGCGACCTCGACCAACCGCACCAAATACGGCGTGATCTATTTCGGTTCGACCGCGCCGGCCATGGACGAAGCGATCCATATGATCGAAAGCCGTGGCCATGCGATCGACCGCATGCGCATTCGCGCTTTCCCGTTCCATTCGTCGGTCAACAGTTTCGTTGCCGACCACGATTTCGTTTTCGTGGTCGAACAGAACCGCGATGGCCAGATGCGCTCGCTGATCGTGAACGAATGCGGCATCGATCCGGTGCGGCTGGTGCCGGTGCTGCATTACGACGGTACGCCGATCACTGCCCGCTTTATCGCCAAGGCCATCGGCGACCATCTCGATGCGCTGAAGGTGACGCCCGTAAAGGTGAAGACATGACCTATCTCGCCAAGCCGAAATTCCACCACCCCGGGCTGCCGAAGAACGATCTCGGCTATACCCACCGCGATTACGAGGGCACGGTATCGACACTGTGCGCCGGTTGCGGGCACGACTCGATCACGGCCGCCATCATCCAGGCCTGTTTTGAGCTGTCGATCGAGCCGCATCGGGTGGCCAAGATTTCCGGCATCGGCTGCTCGTCGAAGACGCCGACCTACTTCCTCGGCAATTCGCACGGCTTTAACTCGGTGCATGGGCGCATGCCGTCGGTGCTCACCGGCGCAAATCTCGCCAATCGCGATCTCATTTATCTGGGCGTGTCGGGCGATGGCGACTCGGCGTCGATCGGCTTCGGCCAGTTCGCGCATGCGCTGCGGCGCGGCGTCAACATGACCTATATCGTCGAGAACAACGGCGTTTACGGCCTGACCAAGGGGCAGTTCTCGGCCACCGCCGACCGCGGCTCGAAATCGAAGCGCGGCGTGGTCAATACCGACAATTCCATCGATCTCGTCGCCATCGCCTTGCAACTCGGCGCGTCCTTTGTCGCGCGTTCGTTCTCAGGCGACAAGCATCAGTTGGTGCCAATCATCAAAGCGGCGATCGCGCATAAAGGCGCGGCTTTCATCGATATCATCTCGCCTTGCGTTGCCTTCAACAACCACGCCGGATCGACCAAGAGCTTCGATTTCGTGCGCGAGCATAACGAGGCGGTCAACCGGCTCGACGTGATCTCCAGCCGCATGCCGATCGAGGTGAAATACGGTCCCGGCACGGTCGAGGTGGTGGAGCAACATGACGGTTCGACCATCGCGTTGCGTAAGCTGGATGCGGATTATCAGGTACACGACCGCACGGCGGCGCTCGGTTTCCTCCAACATCATGCCGCCAAAGGTCAGATCGTGACGGGTCTTTTGTATATGGACAAGGACGCCGACGACCTGCACGGCCATCTCGACACCGTGGCGGCGCCGCTCAACACGCTGGGAGAAAAAGAGCTTTGCCCCGGCCAGGCCGCGCTCGACAAGTTCAACGCGAGCATGCGGTAACCGGCGCGGCATGCAATTCCGCCCCCTCGGCCAATCCGACATTGAAATCGCAGCCATCATGCTGGGCGGCAATGTATTCGGCTGGAGCACCGATGCGGCAACATCGTTCAAGCTGCTGGACGCCTTTGTCGATGCCGGTTTCAACGCGGTCGATACCGCCAACAGCTATTCGCGCTGGATTCCCGGTCATAGCGGCGGCGAATCGGAAACCGTCATCGGCAATTGGCTGAAGCATAGCGGCAAGCGCGACAAGGTCGTCATTGCCACCAAGGTCGGCGCCGACATGGGCGACGGCAAGAGCGTGCGCAAGGATTACATCTTGCGGCAGGCGGAAGCTTCCCTCAAGCGCCTGCAAACCGATTGCATCGATCTTTACCAGACCCATTTCGACGACGAGGTGACGCCCGTTGAAGAGACGCTTTCCGCCTACGCGCAACTGATCGCCCAGGGCAAGGTGCGCGCCATTGGCGCCTCGAACATCTCCCCTATCCGGCTGAAAGCGTCGCTGGCGGCGAGCGCGCGCGGACTGCCGCGCTACCAAAGCCTGCAACCGCTTTATAACCTCTATGATCGCGCGACCTTCGAAACCGACTACGAGCCGATCTGCCGCGCCGAAAAGCTCGGCGTCATTTCCTATTATTCGCTCGCCGCCGGTTTTCTCACCGGCAAATACCGCTCGGCAGCGGACGCCGCCAAAAGCAACACGCGCGGCGGCACGGTGAAGAAATATCTCGACGCGCGCGGGATGGCGATCCTCAAGACGCTCGATCAGGTGGCGGCGGCGCACGATGCGACGCCGGCGCAGGTGTCGCTCGCCTGGCTGATCGCGCGCGAAAGTGTGACCGCGCCGATCGTCTCGGCGACCGACATGAAGCAGCTTGACGATATTCTGAAAAGCGCGCGGTTGGCGCTGTCGGCTACCGACATCGGCGCGCTCGATAAAGCGAGCGCGTAAGCTTTAAGCCGCGCGCGCGTCCGAGGTGGGCGCAAGTTGCCCGGTCTTGACCTGGTTGCGGCCGCTATCCTTGGCGGCATAGAGCAATTGGTCGGCGAATTCGACCAGCCCTTCCGGCTCGCCGGCCAAGCTATTGGCGGTAGCGACGCCGATGCTGACGGTGAGCCGCTGGTGATCCACCGGCGATTGCGGATGCATAATATTGGCCTGGCGCAAGGCCGCCATGGCGCGATTCGCCACGGCGAGCGCACCGGCGGCGCCGATCTCCGGCAAGAGGCAGACGAATTCCTCGCCGCCATAGCGCGCGGCGAGATCGCCCGGCCGCCCGACCGCCTCGACCAGAACCTGCGCGACCTGGCGCAGGCAGGCATCGCCCTGCGGATGGCCGCAGTGGTCGTTATAAGCCTTGAAGTGGTCGACATCGATCATCAATAGCGACAGCGGTGCGCCAACGCGGCGGCAGCGCCGCCATTCGCGCGTCAACGCGGCGTCGAAGCGGCGGCGGTTGGCGATGCCGGTCATCGCATCGGTCGACAGCAAATGCTGCAACACCAGCCGCTGCGCGAATTGCATGCGCTGGCTGCGGTGCAGGCTATTGGCGGCGACACAGCCGACCGCGTTTGACATCATCAGGCAAATCACGCCGCGCGCGAACATCGCCGCCGGCAAGGCGCCGCCTTGCGCCAGCCACCACCAGCTCAGACCGACGACCGAAAGGCCGACCGCGAGCGCGACCGCGATGCCGAGACGGATCGGTAGATAGAGGTAGATCACGAACACAATGCCGACCATCAAGGTCGTCCACAGGTCGGTGAATTCCGGATGCAAGGTCAGTTGGCCGAGGCGCGTCACCATGCCGACGACAGCGGCGGCGATGACCAACACCTCCAGCATGATCGGCGTGCGCACCAGTGCCATCGCCGCGAAGCCGCAGAGCGGCACAACGATCGCGGCGAAGGCCGCGATCGTTGCCACAGTGGAGCTATTGCCGCCAGCGAAACGGGAGAGCTCGAGCAGGCAATTGAGCGCACCGGCGGCGAGCGCCAAAACCATCAGCATGACCACGCGGCGGCGGTCGGCTTCGAAACGGTCGAGCCGGTAGTCGCGCTCGGACGCCGGATCGGCGAGCTGGGCGCCCCAACGTGTGACCGCGACCGGCATGAGGGCGGGCACGCCGGCCTCGGGCAGTGGCAAAAGTCGCGGCGCGTGCGTGTCGGTTGACTGCTCTTTCAGCTCCGGCATGAGCAGGGGTATAGGTCGGCAGCCGTATATAAAGCCCTAGCAAATGCGAGCATGTGGCGGCGTTAATGCCATTTGACAGCGGAACAATGCCGATGCTTAGCGGAGTGTGATGCTTACCAAAGAATTAGCCCTGCATCGCCTTAAGCACTTCCAGCATCTCCTTTGGCGGAGCCATGGCGATTTTGAGCGCCTTTCCGGTCTCCAACAGGCTCTTGAGGCTGGAAAGGATTGCCGGCCAGCCGGAGCGGCCGCCCGACAGCAACGCGTCGGAAACATCCCACTGGTGGGATTCGGTCATGGTCAGCCGCACGCTCTCACCGGCCGGTTCGATCTCGTAGGTGACGAGGCAATCCGGCAATTCCCGCATCTGCGGCAGCCAGCGCACGCCCCAGGTAACTGAGAGCCTGCGCGGCGGCGACCATTCCACGACTTCACCCGACACATCGACCGTGCCGTCGGGCTTGCGCATGGTAAATGCACCACCCTGCTTAGGCTAGATCTCGACCGACGTGCCGAAGAAATAAGCCCTGGTGAATTCGGATTGCGTCAGCGCCGCCCAGATTTTTTCCGAAGTCGAGGCGATGTAAGTGACGTAGACCGTTTTCGGTTTGAATTTCGCGGTATCGATCATGCGCCAGTTCCGGCGGCAGCATCGCGCTTTTTGATTTCATCGTCCCAGGACGGTTCAAGCGCTTTGCCGGTTTCGAGGAAGCTCTTCAGGCTCGACAGCACTGCCGGCCAGCCATTGCAGATCATGCCGAAAATCTTGCTGCCTTCGTCGAAGTCGTCATGCACGACTGTGAGCCTGGTGTCGGCTTTGGTGAGTGCTTCCCACACCTTCTCGGGCGGCGCCGCGATATAGGTGACGTAGACGAAATTCGGTTTACTCATCACGACTCTCCTGCTTCCAAAGCTTTTTTCAGATCGCTCAGCGCCTGTAGCCGCGAGCATTCGAATTTTCCGATCCAGCGTTCGCCGATCTCATGGATCGGCACCGGATTGAGATAGTGCAGCTTCTCGCGCCCTCGTTTGACGGTGGCGACCAGATTGGCCTGCTCCAGCAGCGCCAGATGCTTGCTCACCGCCTGCCGCGTCATGCCGGCAAGGCCAGCGCAGAGTTGATTCAGCGTCTGGCCGTTCTCGGCACGTAGGCGGTCGAGCAGATCCCGTCGGCTCGCATCCGCCAGCGCTTTGAATACCGCATCCATCACTACAATATGCAACCTTTTGGTTGCCTGTCAAGACGTTCCGGTTCCGCGAGGGGAACTCAGCCGACGCCAGGCGCGTTAGCGCGAGGCACCACCCAAGCGACAGGCGCAAAGCACACATGGCCCAGCGAGACACCGCCCGCCGCAACGGCGACAACGGCGGCAAAAAAGGCGGCGGCAGCAAGAAAAGCACCGGCCGCGGCAAAGGCATTTCCGAACGCGAAATCGAAGACGTCGAGGAAATGTCATCGCCGCGCTCGCCGGTAATCTACGAAGTCGTGCGCCGGCTCGGCGACGAGGAAATGCAGCGGCCGAATACGTCGCTGTGGTGGTCCGGCATCGCCGCCGGGCTTTCGATCAGCTTTTCGCTGCTGGCGCAGACGATCCTCGAAACGCATTTGCCGGACGCGCCGTGGCGGCCATTGGTGTCGGGCTTCGGTTACAGCGTCGGCTTCCTGATGGTCATTCTCGGCCGCCAGCAATTATTTACCGAGAGCACCATCACCGTGGTGCTGCCGCTATTGAAGGATCTCACCTGGGCCAACTTGTGGCGCATGACAAGGCTGTGGGCCATCGTGCTCGCCGCCAATCTCATCGGCTCATTGTTCGCGGCGCTGTTCTGCCGCTATACGCCGGTGCTGCCGGACGATCTTCTGCACGGCATGCTTTTGATCAGCCGATCTTTGCTCAAACTGACCTGGTGGGAGATGCTGTTCCGCGGCGTCTCGTCCGGCTTCTTGATCGCCGCCATGGTGTGGATGATTCCGAGCGCGGAAAGCGCCAAGTTCGCGGTCATCACGCTGATGACTTATTTGATTGCGATCGGCGGCTTCACCCATATCGTGGCCGGCAGCGTCGAAGCCTTTCTGCTGGTGCTGTCGGGCGACTGGGAATGGTGGCGCATGATTTTGCAATTCATGGCGCCGGTGCTGATCGGCAATATCGTCGGCGGCACCGCCTTGTTCGCTGTGATCTCCTACGCGCAGGTGATGGAGGAGATTTGATCGCGCGCCTTACCTTACTGGTTGATGCACGAGCCGATATAAGAATTGCGATCGCCGGCGGCCGCGCCATAGGCGCCGGCCTGATGCGCGCAACGCAGCGCGCGATCCTGGCCGGTCTCGGCGCCGCCCGGCCCCGCCCCCGGCATCGCCATGTTCGGCAGCACGCGCCCGGTTTCCGGCACATAGATGGACGGCGGTGTTTGCGCACGGACTTGCGGCGGCGGCGCCGCAGCGCGCGGATGAACGACATGCTCGCGTGTGCCGCGCGGCGATTTATATTTCGGCGCCAGCCAGGGCTCTGGCTTCTCACCGGGCTCCGGCCGCATGATGGTATAAGGATCGTCGCGAGATTGCGCGCACGCCTGCGCCGAGGCGGCGATTGCGCTCAGCGCGACAAGAACGATCGAATAAATTTTGTGTGCCATGCTGTTCACTTGCGGGCGGTACGGCCTGCCGATCCGGGCCTCACTGCATCTGGCAACGCTTGATGTAATCGTCCATGCGGTCGGGCGGCACGCCGATCGAGGTTCCGAACTGCATGCAACGCGTCACCCGGTCGGAATAGGCACTGGCACGGGCCGGCATGTCGACGCCGCTCGGCGCGGTGATCGCGGACGGTTCCGGCGGCGGCATGGGAAAGACCTGCGCCTGCGACGGCGAAACGCTGTCCTGCACGATATTCTGGGCCAGAGATTGGGCCAAAGACTGGCCCAGGGCGGCGCCGCCCGACAGGCTCAGGACGGCGGCGATGGCAATGAAGGCGCTCGTCTTCACGATCGAACCTCCGTATTTAATCCTCCTCCGGCGCATCGACGATCGGATCGTACCGGCTGATGTCAAAGCCTAGCAGGTTCCACGACTGTTCCATATGGGGCGGTAACGGCGCCGATACGTCAATGGTTCCGCCGCGCGGGTGCGGCACCACGATACGGCGCGCCAGCAAATGCAGCTTGTTCTGAATACCGCCGGGCAGTTCCCAGTTCTCAATATTGAAATATTTCGGATCGCCGACAATCGGATTGCCGACATGGGCCATGTGCGCGCGCAATTGATGGGTGCGGCCGGTCACGGGCTTGAGCGAAATCCAGGCGAGCTTCTGCGCCGAGGTCTCGACCACGGCGTAATAGGTGACGGCGTGCACGGCGTCCTTCTCGCCATGCTTGGCGACGCGCATGTATGAATCTTCCTCGTCCTCGTGCTTGGCGAGATAAGTCGAAATGCGGCCCTGCTTCGGCTTCGGCACGTGCGCGACCAGCGCCCAGTAGATCTTGCGCGCCGAGCGGGTGCGGAAGGTCTTGGCGAGCGCCGCGGCGGCAAAGCGCGTCTTGGCCACCAGCAGACAGCCGGAGGTATCCTTGTCAAGGCGGTGAACGAGGCGGGGACGCTGCGCATCGACACCGGGTCCGCGCAAGGCTTCCAGCAATCCGTCGATATGGCGCACGGTGCCGGAGCCGCCTTGCACGGCCAGCCCCATCGGCTTGTTGAGCACCAGCACGTCGTCGTCTTCGGCGAGCGTGATCGACTTAATATAGGCGCGGTCTTTCTGGACCTGCGGCGACTCTTCGCGGATTTTCGGCGCCGCCAGTTGCAACGGCGGAATGCGCACCGCCTGCCCCGCCTCCAGACGATTCTTCGGCTCGGTGCGTTTGCCGTTCACGCGCACTTCGCCTTTGCGCACGATGCGCTGGATGTGGCTGAAGGAAAGGCCGGGGAACCGCTGTTCGAAGAAGCGGTCGACGCGCATGCCGCCTTCGTCGGCCGTGACGGTGACGGTCTGGACTTTGGTGGCTTCCTTCAAAGCTTGCGAGATCACGGGCGCGGACGAGATTGGCGCACTTGCGCTCGAGGCAAAGCTCTGGTCGCGCGGCGGGCGGCCGGTGTCCGCCCGCTCTTTTCCGCCGGGGCGAAAGGACGAACGCTTGTCGCCCCACGCTTCGGTGCCGCCGAAACTGGAGCCACGCGAAGGCTTGCCGCGGGCGGGGCCGCGCGTGCCATGGCCCGGACGCGTATTGTCCGGACGCGCATTGTCCGAACGCGCATTGTCCGAACGCGCATTGTCCGAACGCGCTTGGGCCGGATGGCCTTTGCCGCGCACTTCGCTGCGCTTTTCTCCGGGCACGCGCTGCCGGTCCTGCCGGCCGCCCCTGCCCTTCGAGCGCGGGCCATTGCCACGGGGACCGGCGGTTTGCTTGCCGCCGCCGGGCTGGCGTGGGCCGCCTCTGCCGCCTCTCATAAACTCGCTCCACTCGTCATTCGATTTCGCTCTCTAACACAGGCCGGCCGCATCTGCCCACGTCTTGCGCCGGTCGCGGCTTAACGGCCCTTGGTTTAAGCGCATCGGGAACCTACACTGGCGCCATGGCGCAAATGCCCCCCGACATCGCTGAAAAAATCGCCGCGATCGGCCGGATGGTCGATCCGCCCAAAACCTATGCGGTTTACACCGCGCTGCATGACAAGGAGCCCTACCCGAACGCCGTGGTGACGCGCGACGTCAAATACGGGCCGGACGGTTTGCAGGCGCTCGACGTGTTCACGCAAGACGGCGCGAGCGGGCGGCCGGTGCTGGTGCATCTGCATGGCGGCGGCTTCGAGCGCGGCGACAAACATCCTGCCGGAACGCCCTTTGGCGACAACATTGTGCTGTGGGCGGCGCGCAACGGCATGGTCGGCGTCAATGTGAATTATCGTCTGGCGCCGAAGGCGCAATGGCCATCGGGCCCGGAAGACGTCGCGGCCGTGCTGGCCTGGATCAAGGCAAACATCAAAAGCTTCGGCGGCGATCCGGCGCGCGTCTTTCTGCTCGGCTGGTCGGCCGGCGGTAATCATGTCGCGTCCTATATCGCCTTCCCGCAATTCCAAAAGGCCGACGCCAGCCCGGTGGCCGGTGCGATCTTTTTATCCGCCACGCCGTTCGACACCACGGTCTATCCGATGGAAACTTTCGCACGTTATTTCGGCGCCGATGCGTCGAAATACGCCGCGCTGTCGCCGATGCCGGGCCTCGTGAAGTCGCAAGTGCCGACCATGATCGCCTATGCCGGGCTCGACCCGCCGGCGATCGAGGCGCAATCGGTCGGGCTAATTGCCGCGCTGAAAAAGGCCGGCCGCCATCCGCGCAGCGTCTTTATGAAACCGCACGGTCATATGTCGGGCGGCGCTTCGATCGGCACCCAGGATACCGAGTTGAGCGAACAGATTCTGGCCTTCGTCACGACCGGGCAATAATTTTTTGTCTTGTCGCGTTTCCGGACGGCGAACCGGTTTCCACTTCGCCTGGAAACGCTCTGGCGCTATTCGCAGCGCCGCAAGTCGCCGGGCCGGCCGCGGTCCCAGGTGAGCGCCAGCTTGCCGCCATGCGGGCGCAATGAAACCGGCACCGAACGCTCGCCGGCATTTCCCCAGCACAACGCCTGGATGTGGACGGTGTCGCCGGTCTTGTAGACGCGGGCGATACGGCAGGCATCCTCATGCCAGCGCACGGCGCTGTCGGTGACGATCAGCGGCGATTGCGCGGCGTTGCCAAAGAATGCGCAGGAGGCCGGATCGGCTGCCCAGCGCCCGGTGACGGAGGGCTCGGCCAGTGCCGGAGCAAAGCCAATGCCCGCCAGCCAAGCCAGCGTCACTACGCATTTTACGAAATTCATTCCCCGCCCCATTCTTCCCGCGACTTGGCCCAGTATTCGAGGCGTTTGCGAATCTCGCGTTCGAAGCCGGTGGTAGCAATGCTGGCGCAGCAGCCGGTCAATCCCGGCGATTTCGCGATGTGTGAAAAACTGCGACAATCTTGATTACATCCGCGCCAACTCGATGAACGACGATGTAAGGCAAATGAGGCACCGCGAGAAGCCTAATTCCGCCCGGGCCGGAGCGGCCCGACATCGGCAAAGTGGATAAACGCGCAATGGATCGTTCTATCCGAGCGATTACTTGCCGGCCGGCCTCCCGATCGTCGCGCGCAATATAAGTACGGATGGCCTCCATATCCCTCAGCGCGCCTCTGAGGTATGTAGTCTTCATGACTTCAAGCGATCAAAGACGTCCTTTACCTCCTCATCGCTCGCAACATCGTCTTCGTCCAACCGCCGTTCAATTTCCAAAATCTGTTCGGCGGTCAGCCAGATGCCTGCTTCACGCGCCTCGATATATTCAAAAAGGAGTTCGGCGGCCTCCTGTTGAAGCTCATCAGACAGATCGAGAACTTTAATCAAGGCTTCGTCAAGACGTTTGTTCATGACTGGATTTCTCCCGAGCCATTCTAGCCAAGGCCTTCCGACAAATCGATAGTATCGTTAATCTTGCGCCCCGCCCCGTTCTTTCCGCAACTTGGCCCAGTATTCGAGGCGTTTGCGGATCTCACGTTCGAAGCCACGCTCGGGCGGATTGTAGAACTGCTGGCGCGGCAGCGCATCGGGAAAGTAATTTTGTCCCGAGAAAGCTTCCTCGCTGTCGTGGTCGTAAGAATAGCCGCGGCCGTAGCCTTCCGATTTCATCAGGTTAGTGGGCGCGTTGAGAATGTGCTTGGGCGGCAGCAGCGAGCCGGCTTCCTGGGCCACGCGTTTGGCGGCGCCATAGGCGGCATAGCCGGCATTCGATTTGGGCGCGGTGGCGACGTAAATTACAGCCTGCGCGATGGCCAATTCGCCCTCCGGGCTGCCCAGGAAATCGTAAGCCTCCTTGGCCGCATTGGCCATCACCAGTGCCTGCGGGTCCGCAAGTCCGATATCCTCGATCGCCATGCGTACCACGCGGCGCGCGATATAAAGCGGCGGCTCGCCGGCGTCTAACATGCGGGCGAGATAATAAAGCGCCGCGTCCGGGTCGGAGCCGCGCACAGATTTGTGCAATGCGCTGATGAGATTGTAATGACCGTCCTGCGCCTTGTCGTAGATCGGCGCGCGCCGCTGCACGATCTCCTGCAACTTGGCAGAGTCGAAGATTTCACCCGGGCGCGCGGCCCGCCATACTTCCTCGGCCAGCGTCAGCGAAGCACGGCCGTCGCCGTCCGCCATATTGGTAAGGGCCTCGCGCGCCTGCTTATCAAGGGGAAGCGGCTTGCCTTCCAGCGCTTCGGCGCGTTTGAGCAGTTTCTCGATAGCCTCGGCGGCGAGCGAACGAAACACCAGCACGCGCGCGCGCGACAGCAAGGCGGCGTTGAGTTCAAACGATGGATTTTCCGTGGTGGCGCCGACCAGCACGATGGTGCCGTCTTCCATCACCGGCAGAAACGAATCCTGCTGCGCGCGGTTGAAGCGGTGCACCTCGTCTACAAACAGCAGCGTGCCTTTGCCGATCTCGCGCCGCAGACGCGCGGCGTCGAACACTTTTTTCAGATCGGCGACGCCGGAAAAAACCGCCGAAATCTGCTCGAAATGCAGTTCGGTCGCGTCCGCCAAAAGCCGCGCCACCGTGGTCTTGCCGCTGCCGGGCGGCCCCCAGAAAACGAGTGAGCCGAGCGAGCGCGTCGACAGCATGCGGCTAAGCGCGCCATCGGGGCCGAGCAGATGATCCTGCCCCACGACTTCGTCGAGCTTTTGCGGCCGTAGTTTGTCGGCAAGCGGGCGCGGCGCATTCTTGTCGAGGCCGGCGGCGGCAAAGAGCGTCACGCCTTGTTTGCCGCGCGCCGTCATTCGCCTTACCCCCCAAACACCGCGGAAATCTTCTGCCCGTGCCGCAGGATCACGATACGCCAGACATTGCTCGGCGTCTTGCTGGCCTCGGCCAGATCCTGCGTCTTGTGGATCGTCGTGCCATTGACCGCTTCGATCACGTCGCCGCGCTGAAATCCGAGATTGCTGGCATAGGAGCCGTTATCGACGTCGAGAATGGCGACACCGTGGTCGACATTTTGCAACTGCAATTCGTCGGCCAGTGCCGGCGACAGATTGGCGACCTTGGCGCCGAAGAAGGGCGAGCGCGAGCGGATGGTGATTTCCTCGCGCGGCAGATCGGGCGCGGTCTGCAACGCCACCGACGCGACCATGTCGCGCCCGCCGCGCACGATGCCGAGCTTGGCCTGGCCGCCGAGCGGCTTGGTGGCGAAGCGATAATCGAACGCGTTGGTGTCGTCGACCGGCTGGCCGTCGATGGAGACAACCAGATCGCCCGCTTTCAGGCCGGCCTGCGCGGCAGGGCCACTGGGAACGACATTGGCTACCAGCGCGCCGGCCGGCCGCTTCAGGCTCATGCTCTCGGCGATGTCGGGCGTCACCGTCTGCAATCGCGCACCGAGCCAGGGCCGCTTCACCGCGCCGCCGCCGGATTTTGCCGAAGCTGCCACCACCCGCACCATGTTGGCGGGAATCGCGAAGCCGACGCCTTGCGAGCCGCCCGAGCGCGAGAAGATCATGGTGTTGATACCGACCAGCTTGCCGGTGAGATCGACCAGCGCGCCCCCGGAATTGCCCGGGTTAATGGCGGCGTCGGTCTGGATGAAAAACTGATAATCGGACACACCCACTTGCGTGCGCGCCAGCGCCGAGACGATGCCATGCGTCACGGTCTGCCCGACGCCGAAAGGATTGCCGATGGCCAGCACGACATCGCCGACTTCCAGCGCGTCGGAATTGGCGAAGTCGAGAAACGGGAATTTTTCCGCCTTATCCTTGATGCGCAGCACGGCCAAATCGGTGCGCGGGTCTTTCAAAACGACGCTCGCTTCGAACTCGCGCTTGTCGGCGAGCGCGACCTTGATCTCGTCGGCGCCTTCGATGACATGCACGTTGGTGACGATCAGCCCGGAGGCATCGACGATCACGCCGGAGCCGAGCGAGCGCTGCACCTGGCTGCGACCGCCGCCCGGCACGCCGAAGAAGCGGCGGAAGATCGGATCCTCGAACAGCGGGTTGCGCACCTGCACGGTCTTGGCGGCATAGACATTCACCACCGCCGGCGCGACGTGCTGCACCACCGGCGCATAGGACAGGCGCACCTCGGCGGCGTTGGGGACGTGCCTCTCCTGCGCCATGGCCGGGCCGGCTATAACCCCGCAGGCGAGTATCGAAGCCGTCAGAACAACCGCCAATTGCGGGCGCAAGCTAATCCATATGCGCAAAGCAAAAATCATCGCGAATCTCTTTCCCGGAGCTAAGCACCCCCGATATAGGCCGCCGCCCCGGCCGATTGAAGGCATGGTGGCCAAATCCGCCGATTTTACGGTATGATTTTGCGTATCCGCCATGGCGCGCCGGAGCGCGGCATGGGACGTTCCACGCCGTTTCCTCCCTGCCACCCGATTTTCCACCCCTTATTTGCCAGCCAGTTTGGAGCGCGCGCATGAAAGCCGTTGGCTACTACAAATCCTTGCCCGCAAGCGAGCCGGAATCTCTGGTCGATATCGACGCCGAGACGCCCGCTCCCAAAGGCCGCGACCTGCGCGTGGCAGTCAAGGCGGTGTCGGTCAACCCGGTCGACACAAAAGTGCGCATGCGCGCCGCTCCCCGCGCCGGCGAGCCCGCCAAGATCCTCGGCTATGACGCCGCCGGCGTGGTCGAAGCCGTTGGTCCCGATGTGACGCTGTTCAAGGCGGGCGACGAAGTGTTCTACGCCGGCTCAATTTTGCGCCCAGGCACCAATGCCGAACGGCATCTGGTCGACGAACGCATCGTCGGGCGAAAGCCGAAGTCGCTTTCGTTCGCGCAAGCCGCGGCGCTGCCACTCACCGGCATCACCGCTTGGGAACTGTTGTTCGACCGCTTCGGCATTGCGCCGCGCCGCGCCGACCCGCGCACGCTGCTGGTGGTCGGTGGCGCCGGCGGCGTCGGCTCGATCATGATCCAGTTGGCGCGCAAGCGAACCGGGCTGACCGTCATCACGACTGCTTCACGCCAGGAAACGCGCGACTGGTGCATCAAGATGGGCGCGCATCATGTCATCGACCATACCAAGCCGTTCGCCGAGCAATTGAAATCGATCGGCCATCCGCAGGCCGCCCTGGTGGCGGGCCTCACCGGCAGCGAACAGCATTATCCGGCGATCGCCGCGATCATCGCGCCATTCGGCAAGTTCGCGTTGATCGACGCCCCCAACGCGCTGGACGTCAACCTGCTCAAACCGAAGGCCGCGTCGTTGCATTGGGAATCGATGTTTACCCGCTCGTCGTTTCAGACCGACGACATGATCGAGCAGCACAATCTGCTCAACGAAATCGCGGCGATGGTGGACGCCGGCGAGATCGTCACGACCGCGACCCGGGAGCTTTCGCCGATCAACGCCGCCAATTTGCGCAAAGGCCACGCACTGGCCGAAAGTGGCACGATGATCGGCAAGGTGGTGTTGAGCGGGTGGTGAATATAGTCTCTTGTACGGCAGCGAATTCAGGTGAACTCCCTCTCCCAACCCAACTCGGGTTTACCCGAGTTGGGCATTCAAAATGCCAAAGTCGGATATATCCGACTTTGGATGGGGAGAGGGCTGGGATGAAGGGGATTAAATCTTTCGTTAGACCCTAACCCCTCACCCGGACCGCGTGCCGCGATCCGACCTCTCCTATGGGAGAGGTGAAAAAAGAGCCCTACTCCTTCGCCGGCACCGTGCGCAGATAGGCGATTACGTCGACAAGATCGCTGTCCTTCATGTGATCGTAATAGGGAAAGCCCATCGGCGGATTGAGATGGCTGCCGTCCTTGGAGACGCCCTTGGTAATCGCGGTCCTGATCTGCGCATCGGTCCACGCGCCGATGCCCTTGGCCTTGCTGCTTGTGATATTGCGCGACACCGACTTGCCCCATGGGCCGGGGAATTCCATGCCGCCTTTGCCGAGATCGCCGACGAAGTCTTTGCCTTTGGGCCCGAACGGCGTGTGGCATTCCATGCAATGGCCGATGGTCGCGAGATAGAAACCGTTCTTCTGTTTGTCCTTCAGCATCGCCTCGGTGTAGGGCTTCTCGGCGCCGGGATATGAATGGTGCGGCAACGCGATCTTGTAGATCGGTGCCGGCACTGTGTTCTTGACCGGCTTGATCGTGCGCAGATAGGTGACGATGGCATCCAGGTCACGCTCGGTAATGATGCCGTAAAACGCCGTCGGCATCACCTCGGCAATCTGCACGCCGTTCGGCCGCTTGCCGGTGCGTAGCAGCGTCTTGATCTGCGCGTCGGTCCAGTTGCCGATGCCGGTTTCCTTATCCTGCGTGATGTTGGAGGCCGTCACCTTGAACGGTGGCTCGTCCCAGGACAGGCCGCCGGAAAAATCCTTACCCGCGACGATGGCCGGCGGCCCTTTCGGCGAATGGCAATTGCCGCAGGTCATAATCGTATTGACGAGATAGCCGCCGCGCTCGACCAGCGGCGATTGCGCCTGCGCGCTACCGGCCATCACGAACAGTGAAAGACAAAGCGTTGCAAAGCGAATCATCGCATTCCCCCTTAATTGACGGGGGGATTATACATCGCTCGATGGCGGCGGCGAGTGGGAAACAGCGCGGGGGCCCGCGCCGGACCGGCTCAGTTGGAGGAAAATCGGCAAAGGACAGCCGTCTCGCATAGGACTTTGGGATGTTCAGCGGGCCACGGCCGTCAGGATTTCGACGATTTTCGCAAATCCGCGCCGGCGTGCGTGCGCCAGCGGCGTGATGCCGTCGCGGTCGGCAATATTTACATTGGCGCCGGCAGCGGCAAGCTGGCGGACAATCTCGGTATGCGCCGGCCCACCGTCGCCCAGAATGACCGCCTCCAGAAGCGCGGTCCAACCGAGCTTGTTGACGTGGTCCTTGTTGATCTTTGTGGCCAGTAGAATGCGCACCGTCTCGACGTGGCCGTGATGGGCGGCCGGAATAAGCGCAGTGCCGCCATAGCGGTTGGTGCTGGCGAGATCGGCGCCGGCGGAAAGTGTCATTTTTAGAATTTCGTCGCGGCCCTCGGCGCTGGCATAGAGGAATGGACTGTCGTCGATATGGTCCTTGGCATTTACGTCGGCGCCGGCGGCAATCAACACACGGACCGCCTCAACTCGATTGCCATGCGTAGCGGCAAGCAACGCCGAACGCCCTTGCGCGTCGCGCGCATCGACGCTGGCACCCTGCCCGATCAGCTTTCGCACTGCGCCAGTGTCGCCGCGTCCGGCGGCTTCGATCAGCGCCCGGTCGGCCGCGACATCGGCGAATGCGGGAGCGGCGAACGCGCAAATAAAAAGGGCGGCGCCAAGCGCCGCCCTTAAACAATGTCGCCGTGCGGGCACGATTACACCGCCGCGGTCGCCTCTTCCGAGACCTTCTTTTCCTGCACCGGACCTGAGTCCTTGCCCTTCGCTTCAAGGTCGCGGTCGACGAATTCGATCACCGCGACGGCGGCGTTGTCGCCGTGACGGAAGCCCGCCTTCATGATGCGGCAATAGCCGCCATCGCGATCCTTGTAGCGCGGCGCGATCACGTCGAAGAGCTTCTTGACCATGTCCTTGTCGCGCAGTTCGGAGATCGCCTGCCGGCGCGCGGCGAGATCGCCCTTCTTGCCGATGGTCACCAGCTTCTCGACGATCGGACGAAGCTCTTTCGCCTTCGGGAGCGTCGTGACGATCTGCTCGTGCTTGATCAGTGAGGCCGCCATATTGGCAAACATGGCCATACGATGCGACGAATGTCGCCCTAACTTGCGATATACTTTTCCGTGACGCATCGCGAAACTCCCTGCCTCTATCCTGTATATCCCTGAGACCACCTCAGGAACGCCGCGGAAGGCGGCTATAAAAAACTCGAACCTAGTAATGATCCTCGAAGCGCTTGGCGAGCTCTTCAATATTTTCCGGCGGCCAGCCCGGCACTTCCATGCCGAGATGCAGGCCCATCTGCGCCAAGACTTCCTTGATCTCGTTGAGCGACTTGCGGCCGAAGTTCGGCGTGCGCAGCATTTCTGCTTCGGTCTTCTGAACGAGATCGCCGATATAGACGATGTTGTCGTTCTTGAGACAGTTGGCCGAACGCACGCTGAGCTCGAGCTCGTCGACCTTCTTGAGGAAGGCCGGGTTGAAGGCGAGGTCCGGGATCGCTTCCGCGGCCTGTTCCTTGCGCGGCTCTTCGAAGTTCACGAATACATTGAGCTGGTCTTGCAGAATGCGCGCGGCATAGGCGAGCGAGTCATCCGGCGACAGCGCTCCGTTGGTTTCGATGTTCATGGTGAGCTTGTCGTAGTCGAGGATTTGCCCTTCGCGGGTATTCTCGACCTTGTAGGAGACTTTGCGCACTGGCGAGTACAGCGAGTCGACCGGGATCAGGCCAATCGGCGCGTCTTCCGGACGGTTACGCTCGGCCGGCACATAACCCTTGCCGGTGTTGACCGTGAACTCCATGCGAATTTCGGCGCCCTCGTCGAGGGTGCAGAGCACGAGGTCGGGGTTGAGCACGACCACGTCGCCGACGGTCTGGATGTCGCCGGCGGTGACGGTGCCGGGACCCTGTTTCTTGACCACCATGCGCTTGGGGCCTTCGCCCTGCATCTTGATGGCGATGTCCTTGATGTTGAGGACCATGTCGGTGACATCCTCGCGCACGCCGGCGATCGAGGAGAACTCGTGCAACACGCCGTCGATATGCACCGACTGCACCGCCGCGCCTTGCAGCGAGGACAGCAGAATGCGCCGCAGCGCATTGCCGAGCGTCACGCCGAAGCCGCGTTCGAGCGGTTCGGCAACGACGGTGGCGAGCCGCGCGGCGTCGTGGCCCGCGGTCACCTGGAGCTTGTTCGGCCTGATCAATTCCTGCCAATTCTTCTGGATCACATCTTCACCCGTTGAGCGGCGCTGGAGGGGTGGCCAGCGCAATCCCACCCGCCATGTGGGGAAAAATCCGGCGGCAGCGGACGCAGCATGGGCGCATCCGCTTTGAATAAAACAATCAGACGCGACGACGTTTACGTGGACGGCAACCGTTATGCGGGATCGTGGTCACATCGCGGATCGAAGTGATGGTGAAGCCGGTCGCCTGCAAGGCGCGCAGCGCCGATTCGCGGCCCGAACCGGGGCCCGACACTTCGACCTCGAGGGTCTTCATGCCGTGTTCCTGCGCCTTCTTGGAGGCGTCTTCGGCCGCCATCTGCGCGGCATAAGGCGTCGACTTGCGCGAACCCTTGAAACCCATCGTGCCGGACGACGACCAGGCAATCGCGTTGCCCTGCGCGTCGGTGATGGTGATCATGGTGTTGTTGAACGACGCGTTCACATGCGCCACGCCCGACGCGATGTTTTTGCGTTCGCGCCGGCGGACGCGGGTGGCTTCCTTGCCCATCTCTTCAAGTCCTTTCGAGGCCCGCCAGCCCTCACGAGGCGCGGGCGATTTCTAAAACTGTTAGGCTGTGGTCTTTTTCTTGCCGGCGATGGTCTTGGCCGGGCCTTTGCGGGTACGCGCATTGGTATGGGTGCGCTGGCCGCGCACCGGCAGACCCTTGCGGTGACGCAGACCGCGGTAGCAGCCGAGGTCCATCAGGCGCTTGATGTTCAGCGAGGTCTCGCGGCGCAGATCGCCCTCGACCATGAAATCATGATCGATCATTTCGCGGATTTGCAGCACCTCGGCGTCGGTCAATTGCGACACCCGACGTTCCGGCGGCAAATTAAGCTTAGTCACAATATCCTTGGCGATCTTCTGGCCGATGCCATGGATATACTGGAGCGCGATGACGACGCGCTTGTTGGTGGGCAAATTCACGCCCGCGATACGAGCCACGGATAGTCTCTCCTATGATCGGCCGAAAGCGCTTGATGCGCCGAATTATCTTGTCCCTGTAAGGGAATAGCGCAAAGCGTAACACGACACCTGCCCCCGCCTTTTGGGGGACCGGCATCGCGTCAAAACTCTGAATGCGAACCTTATTAAGGGATTCATGACGGCTTCGTCAACCTCCGCCTGCTACCCGGAAATGCTTGTCCAAGCTTGCTTTTGCGTCCCTTGACGCGGCCCGCCTTGGATTTCGACTTCTTCTGGACGGCCTTCTTGGCAGTCCTTTTGGCGGTTTTTTTGGCCGATTTGGCGGCCTTTTTGGTACTTTTGACAGACTTTTTGGCTTTGGCGACCGGTTTCTTCGTGGGCGGCTTCGCTTTGACCGGCACGCTGCGCAGGATGCGGTCGATGGCAGCCGTCACATCATCGACCGGCGCCATGCCATCGACGCCCTTGAGCATGCCCTTGGCGTCGTAATAGCCGGCGAGCGGCGCGGTCTGCGTGCGATAGGCCGCAAGGCGGCCTTTCAGCACTTCCGGATTGTCGTCGGCGCGCACCTTCTCGCCACGCGCGGTCATTTGTACGACGCGCGTTTCAATGCGTTTGATCAGGATGCCTTCATCGACCTTGAGTTCGATCACGGCGTCCAGCCTGAGGCCGCGTTCGGCTAGCAAGCGATCAAGCGCCTCGGCCTGCGGCACCGTGCGCGGGAAACCGTCGAGCGCAAAGCCGCGCTTGGCGTCGGGCTGGCCGATGCGGTCAGCAATGATCGCGACCACCACCTCGTCCGGCACAAGCTGGCCGGCATCCATGATGCTTTTGGCGCGCAGGCCGACGGCTGAACCGGCGGCAACGGCGGCGCGCAGCATGTCGCCGGTCGAGAGTTGGACGATCTTGTGCTTCGCGACCAGACGCTGCGCCTGCGTGCCCTTCCCCGCCCCCGGCGGGCCGAGCAGTATCAACCTCATCGATTGCGCCCCCGCAATTTCGAGCGCTTGATCAGACCTTCATATTGGTGCGCGAGCAGATAACCCTGCACCTGCGCGACCGTATCCATGGTGACGCTGACCACGATCAGCAGCGAGGTGCCGCCGAAGTAGAATGGCACCGCCGCGTAAGAGATCAGCACTTCCGGGATCAAGCAGACGATAGCGAGATAAAGCGCGCCGATCACCGTGATGCGCGAGAGCACGTAGTCGATGTATTCGGCGGTGCGCTCGCCGGGGCGTATGCCGGGCACGAAGCCGCCATGCTTCTTCAGGTTGTCCGCCGTCTCGGTCGGGTTGAACACGACCGCGGTGTAGAAGAAAGCAAAGAACACGATCAGCGCGATGTAGAGAATGAGGAACAGCGGCCGCCCGTGACCGAGCAGCGTCGTCACGGTGGTGAGCCAGCCCGGACCCGAACCCGCGTTGAAGTTCGCGACCGTCGTCGGCAGCAGCAGCAGCGACGAGGCAAAGATCGGCGGAATGACACCCGAGGTGTTGAGCTTGAGCGGCAGGTGCGAGGACTGGCCCTCGAACATGCGGTTGCCTACCTGGCGCTTGGGATATTGAATCAGCAGCCGGCGTTGCGCGCGCTCCATGAAGACGATGAAAGCGATGACCGCGACGCACATGACGATGACCAGCAGGATCAAGCCAGTCGAGAGCGCGCCCTGACGGCCGAGTTCGAGCGTGCCGGCGATTGCTGCCGGCAATTGCGCGACGATGCCCGACAAGATGATGAGCGAAATGCCATTGCCGATGCCGCGCGCGGTGATCTGCTCGCCCAGCCACATCAGAAACATAGTGCCGCCGGTGAGCGTGATCGTGGTCGACATCAGGAAGAAGATGCCCGGGCTCGACACCACGCTGCCGGTGCCTTGCAGACCGACCGCGATGCCGTAAGACTGAAATGCCGCCAGCACCACCGTGAGATAGCGCGTGTACTGGTTCATGACCTTGCGGCCGGCTTCGCCCTCTTTCTTGAGCGCTTCCAGCGAGGGCGATACCGTCGTCATCAACTGAATGATGATCGAGGCCGAGATGTACGGCATGATGTTGAGCGCGAAGATCGCCATCCGGTGGATGCCGCCGCCGGAGAACATGTTGAACATACCGAGAATGCCGCCGGACTGGGTATTGAAAATCTGTTCCCAGGCGGCCGGATCGATGCCGGGCAGCGGAATGTAAGTGCCGAGGCGATAGACCAGCAGGGCGCCGACGGTGAACCAGATGCGCTTCTTGAGCTCGTCTGCCTTGGCGAGCGCGCCGAAATTCAGATTGGCCGCTAATTGTTCCGCTGCCGAAACCATTCGCTCGCTCCTGCCGCCGTCTTCGCCGCTCCCCGGATCGCCGGCTTATAAACGGCGCGGCGCGCTTTAAGTTTGGTCTCGCCCAAAGCCCTAGATAGGCGCTGCAAGCAAAACCGGTAGTCACATCCTGGCCGCAGCGCGCCCGTAGGCGGACCGCTCAAGCGGCTGAAATCACTCGGCTTCCGCCGGCTTCGCGTTAGCCTTGGCGGCGGGCTTGTCGCCGCCTTTGGCCTTGCGTTTGTTCTTGCCGCGCGGCGCCTCGTCGGCGTCCACTTCCACTTTGGGCTTCAATATCTTGACGCTGCCGCCGGCCTTTTCGATCGCCTCGACCGCCGACTTCGACGCGCCGTAAACCGCGAAATTGGCCTTAGCCTTGAACTCGCCGCCGCCCAAAATCTTGACGCCGCCCTTGGCGCGCCGCATCAGGCCGGCTTTCACCATCGCCTCGGCATCGACCGCCGCCTTGGCGTCGAGCTTGCCGACATCGATCGCGGCCTGCACCTTGGCGAGCCCGATCTCGTTGAGCTTGACCGCGAACGAAGTGTTGCGGAAACCGCGCTTCGGCAAACGCCGATGCAGCGGCATCTGGCCGCCTTCGAAGCCCTTGATGCGCACGCCCGAACGCGCGGTCTGGCCCTTGCCGCCGCGGCCGCCGGTCTTGCCTTTGCCCGAGCCGATGCCGCGGCCAATGCGCATGCGGTTCTTGCGGGCGCCGGGATTGTCGGCGATCTGGTTGAGTTTCATAGCAGCCGTCCTTTAATCGAACCGTCCTATTTCGCGTCGACGATGCGAACCAGATGTTGAACCTTATGGACCATACCACGGGTCGCCAGCGTATCCGGCAGATCCTTGACACGGCCGATCTTGTTGAGGCCAAGCCCGACCAGCGTTTCGCGCTGATCGTGGTGACGCCGCAGCGGACTCGCAATCTGCTCGACCTTGATCGTTTTTTTTGCCGTTGCCATCGTGCTTTTCCTATTTGCGCGTGATCTGATCCGAAAACCGGTTCCCATTTTTCGGGATCACGCGCTCAGCTTCCTATTTTCTTATTCAGCCGTGGCCGTTTCGTCGGCGCCTTCGCGGCGGCGCGCCTGCAAGGTCGAGACCTTGAGGTTGCGGCGGCCGGCGACCGAACGCGGCGAGTCCTGATGCTTGAGCGCATCGAAGGTCGCGCGCACGACGTTGTACGGATTGGACGAACCGAGCGACTTTGCAACGATGTCCTGCATGCCGAGCGTTTCGAACACGGCGCGCATCGGGCCGCCGGCGATGATGCCGGTGCCGGGAGGCGCCGCGCGCAGGAACACCTTGCCGGCGCCATGACGGCCGGCGACGTCGTGATGCAGCGTGCGGCCTTCGCGCAATGCGACGCGGGTGAGCCCGCGCTTGGCGGCTTCCGTCGCCTTGCGGATGGCTTCCGGCACTTCGCGCGCCTTGCCGTGACCGAAACCGACGCGGCCCTTCTGATCGCCGACTACGACCAGCGCGGCAAAGCCGAAGCGCTTGCCGCCCTTCACCACCTTGGCCACGCGATTGATGTGGACCAACTTGTCGGTGAACTCGCTGTCGCGCTCTTCGCGGCCGGGGCCACGCGGGCGGTCTCGTCGGGGTTCATGTGCCATATTCAAATCATCCTTTGCGCATCATCTGATCCGAAAACCGGTTCCCACTTTTCGGGGTGATGCGGCCCGTTTTAGAAGTTAAGTCCGCCTTCGCGGGCAGCATCTGCCAGCGCCTTGATACGTCCGTGATAGAGATAACCGCCACGGTCGAACACCACGTCCTTGATGCCCTTTTCCTTGGCGCGTTCGGCGATCAGCTTGCCGACCGCCTTGGCCGCCTCGATGTTGGCGCCGGTCTTGGCGCCTTCGCGCAACGACTTCTCAAGCGACGAGGCGGCAGCGACCGTCACGCCCTTCTCGTCGTCGATGAGCTGAGCATGGATATGCTGGGACGAGCGAAACACGGACAGCCGCGCACGCCCGCTGCGGGCGGTCGCCTGCCTGACCTTGCGTCGCACTGTCGCCGTCCGCCGCGCGGTCCGGTCACTTAATCTCGACATGGCGTTAAGCCCTCTACTTCTTCTTGCCTTCCTTGCGGAAGATATATTCACCGGCGTATTTCACGCCCTTGCCCTTGTACGGTTCCGGCGGACGATAGCCGCGGATTTCGGCGGCGACCTGGCCGACGACCTGCTTATGCATGCCGGAGATGTTGATTTCGGTCGGCTTCGGCGTCGTGATCGTGATCCCTTCCGGGATCGGGAACGTGACGTCGTGCGAGAAGCCGAGCTGGAGGTTGAGGCTCTTGCCCTGCACCGCGGCGCGATAACCGACGCCCGTGATCTCAAGCTTTTCCTCGAAGCCTTTGCTGACACCGGTCACCAGATTGGAGACCAGGGTGCGCGCGGTACCCCACATGGCGCGGCCGCGCTTGTCCATCTTGCGCGGGTTGACCGCGATGGCGCCCTTGTCCATGGCGACCGTTACGTCATCGACCAGCGAAAGCTGAATGGCGCCTTTCGGCCCCTTCACCTTGACGGTCTGCCCTTCGACGCTGGCGGTAACGCCAGAGGGAACGGCGATCGGTTTTTTACCAATGCGTGACATTAGAACACCGTACAAAGGATTTCGCCGCCGACATTGGCGTCGCGGGCGTCGTGGTCGGCCATCACGCCTTTCGGCGTAGAGACGATGGCGACGCCGAGACCGTTATTGATACGCGGCAGCGCCTTGACCGAGGCGTAGACGCGCCGGCCGGGCTTGGACACACGCTCGATTTCGCGGATCACCGGCTCGCCGTCGAAATATTTCAATTCGATCTCAAGTTCGCTGCGGCCGGAGGCATGCGCCACCGAGGCATAGCCGCGGATGTAGCCTTCCGTCTTGAGCACTTCGGCCACGCGCTCGCGCTGGCGCGAACCGGGCATCGAAACCTTGGACTTGGCGCGCATCTGCGCGTTGCGGATGCGGGTGATCATGTCGCCGATCGGATCGTTTACCATCTCGGCCCCCTTACCAGCTCGACTTCACAAGGCCCGGAATCAGGCCCTTGTTGCCGAGGTCGCGCAACGCAATACGGCTGATACGATGCTTGCGATAATAGGCGTGCGGACGGCCCGTAATTTCGCAGCGGTTATGAATGCGCGTGGCCGACGAATTGCGCGGCAATTCGGCGAGCTTGAGGGTCGCGGCGAAACGATCCTCCATCGGCAGATTCTTGTCAGATACGATCGCTTTGAGCTTCGCACGCCGGCCGGCGAATTGCTTCGTCATCCGCTTGCGCCGGTTGTTCTTCTCGATCGAACTCTTCTTCGCCATAAATCTAGCTCCTTGCGGTTCCGCGTATGAGGGACAGTTAGTCGCCCCTCACTGCCGGAACGGGAAGTTGAATGCCGCCAGAAGCGCGCGGGCTTCTTCGTCGTTGCGCGCGTTCGTGCAAACGGTGATGTCCATGCCCCAGGTGTCGGTGACCTTGTCGAAGTCGATTTCCGGGAAAACGGTGTATTCCTTGATGCCGATCGAGTAATTGCCGCGCCCGTCGAAGCTCTTCGGGTTGAGCCCGCGGAAGTCGCGGATGCGCGGCAGCGAGATGTTCACCAGCCGGTCGATGAAGTCGTACATGCGCGTCTTGCGCAGCGTGACCTTACAGCCGATGGCCTGACCGTCGCGCAGCTTGTAGTTGGCGATCGACTTGCGGGACTTGGTGATGACCGGCTTCTGGCCGGCGATCAGCGCCAGATCGGCGGCCGCGGAATCGACCTTCTTGCGGTCGGCGACGCCTTCGCCGATGCCCATGTTGAGCACCACTTTGGTGATCATCGGCACCTGCATCTTGTTCTTGTATTCAAACTTCTTGGTCAGTTCCTCGCGCACCACCTGTTCATAGTGCGTGCGCAAGCGCGCCACGTAGTCGGAGGCGACGCGCGGCTTCTTGACCTTGGGCGCCTCGGCGCCAGCGGCGGGCTTGGCGGCCTTCGGCTTTTTCGGTTCGGTATTGGTTTGCGTATCAGCCATCGATCTCTGCTCCGGAGCGCTTGGCGACGCGCACTTTCTTGCGCGCTTCACCTTCGCCGATGAATTTGAAACCGACGCGGGTCGGCTTGCCGTCCTTGGGATCGGCCAGCGCCAGGTTGGACAGGTGGACGCTGCTCTCTTTCGAGATGATGCCGCCTTCCTGCTGCGCGCTTTGACGCTGATGGCGCTTGACCATGGCGATGCCGCGCACCAGCGCGCGGTCGTCGGCCGGACGCACTTCGATGACCTCGCCGGAGCGGCCCTTGTCGCGGCCGGTGAGCACGATCACCTTATCGCCTTTGCGGATTTTGGCAGCCATTACAGCACCTCCGGCGCGAGCGAGAGAATCTTCATGTGGTTCTTGGCGCGCAATTCGCGCGGCACCGGCCCGAAGATGCGGGTTCCGACCGGCTCCATCTGCGCGGTGATCAACACCGCCGCGTTCGAGTCGAAGCGGATGACCGAGCCGTCGGCGCGCTTGATGTCCTTGCGGATGCGCACGACCACCGCCTTCATCACTTCGCCTTTTTTCACACGTCCGCGCGGAATGGCTTCTTTCACCGAGACGACGATGATGTCGCCGATGGTGGCGTATTTACGCTTGGAGCCGCCCAGCACCTTGATGCACATGACGCGGCGCGCGCCGGAATTGTCGGCAACGTCGAGGTTGGTTTGCATCTGAATCATGATGCGGCTCTCATTCTTGTCGGGCGTTCGGCGCGAGCGGCCGCGAAGCCCAGGGTCCTAAAAAACATGACGGCCTACAGTACTTTCTGCTTCTTCTCGCCGCGGATGACTTCCCAGCACTTGAGCTTGGAGAGCGGACGGCGCTCTTCGATCCACACCTGATCGCCGACCGAATATTGGTTGGTCTCGTCATGCGCGTGATATTTCTTCGAACGGCGCACGACTTTTCCCATCGTCGGGTGGGAAAAACGCCGGTCAACCCGCACGACCACGGTCTTGGCCTGCTTGTCGCTGACGACGACGCCCTGGAGCGTACGTTTAGGCATCTAAGACCCCTTACTTCTTCGTCTTGTTCGGTTTATGGGCGACGGCGCGCTTGGCGGCGCGCGGCGGCGAACTCTTGGCGGCCTTGCGGCGTCCGGTTTTGGCTGCGGGCTTGGCGGCCTTCGGCGCGGCGTCAGCCTTCACGGCCGGCTCACTGCCAACGCGCTTCTGACCGGCAATCGTCTTCATGCGCGCGATGTCGCGGCGGATGACGCGCACGCGCGAGGTGTTCTCAAGCTGGCCGGTCGCCCGCTGAAAGCGCAGGTTGAACTGCTCCTTCTTCAGCTTGAGCACTTCGTCGTCGAGCTGGTCGAGCGTCATCGCTCTTACGTCTGCGGCTTTCATGTTCGTTACTCGGCGATACGTTCGATGAAACGGGTTTTGACCGGCAGCTTGGCCGCGGCGAGCGTCAGGGCTTCCTTGGCGATGGCCTGCGAAATGCCGTCGACTTCGAACAGAATGCGGCCAGGCTTGACGCGGCACACCCAAAGCTCAGGCGTGCCCTTGCCTTTGCCCATGCGCACTTCGATCGGCTTCTTCGACACCGGCACGTCCGGGTAGACGCGGATCCAGACGCGGCCAGCGCGCTTCATAAAGCGGGTGAGCGCGCGGCGGGCCGCTTCAATCTGGCGCGCGGTAACGCGATCGGGCTCGAGCGCCTTGAGGCCGAACTGGCCGAAGGCAAGCTGGGCGCCGGAGGTCGCGGTGCCGTGGATGCGGCCCTTGAATGCCTTGCGGAATTTTGTTTTCTTCGGTTGCAGCATGTTCTTGTCTCTTTAAGCCGCGTTATCGCGACGCGGACGGCCGCTGTCGCCTTCGGCCAGTTTCTTGTCCTGCGCCATCGGATCGTGCTCCAGTATCTCGCCCTTAAAGATCCAGACCTTGACGCCGCAGGTGCCGTAGGTGGTGAACGCTGTCGAGACGCCGTAATCGACGTCGGCGCGCAGCGTATGCAGCGGCACGCGCCCTTCGCGATACCATTCCATGCGCGCGATTTCCGAACCGCCGAGACGGCCGGAGCAGTTGATGCGGATACCTTCGGCGCCGAGACGCATGGCCGACTGCACGGCGCGCTTCATGGCGCGGCGGAACGCGACGCGGCGCTCAAGCTGCTGCGAGATCGACTCGGCCACCAGTTGGGCGTCGAGTTCGGGCTTGCGGATTTCGACGATGTTGATGACGACGTCGCTGTCGGTCAGCTTGGCGACCATTTTGCGCAGCTTCTCGATGTCGGCGCCCTTCTTGCCGATCACCACGCCCGGACGCGCCGAGTGAACGGTGACGCGGCATTTCTTGTGCGGGCGCTCGATGATGATCTTGGAGACCGCGGCCTGCTTGAGCTCCTTCATGAGCGCGGCACGAATTTTGATGTCCTCGTGCAACAACTGGCCGTATTCCTGCTTGCCCGCGAACCAGCGCGAGTCCCAGGTGCGGTTGATGCCGAGGCGCAGACCGATCGGATTGACTTTCTGACCCACTCTACTCTCCTCAGGCGTTCGCCGCGGTTTCGACCTGACGTACGATGATCGTCAGGTGCGAAAACGGCTTGAGAATTTGGCCGACCCGGCCGCGACCGCGCGGCGAGAAGCGCTTGATCACCAGCGCCTTGCCGACATGGGCCTCGGCGACGATGAGATCGTCGACGTCGAGGTCGTGATTGTTCTCGGCGTTGGCGATCGCCGATTCGAGGCACTTGCGCACATCCTTGGCAATGCGCTTGCGCGAAAACTCCAGATCGGCGAGCGCGCCCGCGACCTTCTTGCCACGGATCATCTGCGCGACCAGGTTCAGCTTCTGCGGCGATATCCGGATCATCCGGGTGACCGCCTTGGCTTCGTTTTTCGGGAGATCCCGTTCGCGTGCGCGCTTGCCCATGACGTTTCTCTTCTAATCCTCAGCTTGCCGCCGCGGCGGGAGCCGCCGTCGTGCGTTTGGCTTTGCGGTCCGAGGTGTGGCCGTAGAACATGCGGGTCGGCGCGAATTCGCCGAACTTGTGGCCGACCATTTCCTCGGTGACCGTCACCGGAATGTGCTTCTGGCCGTTATAGACGCCGAAATTCAGGCCGACGAACTGCGGCAGAATGGTCGAGCGGCGGCTCCATATCTTGATGATGTCGTGGCGGCCGGACGCGCGCGCGGTTTCCGCTTTCTTGAGCAGATAACCATCGACGAACGGACCTTTCCATGCGGAACGAGTCATAATTCAGTTCCTACTGCTGCTTTTTCTTACGGTCATGGCGGCTGACCATGATGAATTTGGTGGTGCGCTTGTTCTTGCGGGTCTTCTTGCCCTTGGTCGGGAAGCCCCACGGCGTGGTCCAGTGACCGCCGCCCTTGGTGCGGCCGCCATGCGGATGGTCGACCGGGTTCATGGTGATGCCGCGGTTGTGCGGCAGACGGCCGCGCCAGCGCTGGCGGCCGGCCTTGCCGATCGTCGTGTTCATCTTGTCCGGGTTCGACACCGCGCCGATGGTGGCCATGCAGCGGCCATGCACCAGGCGCTGCTCGGTCGTCGACAGACGAAGAATGACGTAATCCTGATCGCGGCCGACGATCTGCACATAAGTGCCGGCCGAACGGGCGAGCTGACCGCCCTTGCCGATTTTCAACTCGACGTTATGAACGATCGTCCCGACCGGAATATTACCGAGCGGCATCGCGTTGCCCGGCTTCACGTCGGCCTGCTCGGCCGAAATCACCTTGTCGCCGGCGGCCAGACGCTGCGGCGCCAGGATGTAGGCAAGCTCGCCATCGTCGTATTTGATGAGCGCGATGAACGCCGTGCGGTTCGGATCGTATTCAAGCCGCTCGACCGTCGCCGCCATGTCCTTCTTGGTGCGGCGGAAATCGATGACGCGATAGGCCTGCTTGTGGCCGCCGCCGCGGAAGCGCGAGGTAATGCGCCCGTTATTGTTGCGGCCGCCGGTCGAGTTCTGCCCCTCGGTCAGCGACTTCACCGGCGCGCCCTTCCACAACGTCGAACGATCGACGGTGATGAGATGCCGCTGGCTCGGTGTCGTCGGATTATAGGTCTTTAACGCCATCGATCCGCTCCCTTACAGCCCGGTGGTCACGTCGATACGGTGACCTTCTTCGAGGGTCACGACCGCGCGCTTCACATCAGACTGCTGTCCGACCTTGTTCTTGAAAATCTTGACCTTGCCCTGGCGGATTAGCGTGTTGACGCTTTTTACTTTCACGTCGAACAGCTTTTCGACCGCATTCTTGATCTGCGGCTTGGTCGCAGTGCGCGCTACCTTGAAGCTCACCTTGTTGAACTCCGAACCCATGGTCGCCTTCTCGGTGATCACGGGCGAGAGAATGACGTCGTAATGACGCGGATCGCTGGTGCTCATTTGAATCGCGCCTCCAGCGCATCGAGCGCGGCCCTGGTGAGCACCAAGGTCTTGCGCCGCATGATGTCGTAGACGTTGATGCCCTGGATCGGCAGCACGTCGATATTCGGAATGTTGCGCGCCGCCGTGGCGAAATTCATCTCCAGCTCGGCGCCGTCGATGATCAGCGCATTGGCGAGGCTGAGCTTGCCGAACTGCGAGAGCAGCGACTTGGTCTTGGCTTCCTTGAGCGAAGCCTTGTCGATGACGATGATGCCACCATCCTTGGCCTTCGACGACAAAGCGTGCTTGAGCGCGAGCGCGCGCACTTTTTTCGGCAGGTCGGTCGCATGGCTGCGCACGACCGGACCGAAAGCGCGTCCGCCGCCGCGGAACTGCGGGACGCGGGCCGAACCGTGGCGGGCGCCGCCGGTGCCCTTCTGGCCATACATCTTTTTACCGGTGCGCCAGATTTCGCTGCGGTCTTTGGTCTTGTGCGTGCCGCGTTGACGGCGCGCGAGCTGCCAGTTGACGCAGCGCTGGATGATGTCGGCACGCGGCTCGAGGCCGAAAATGTCGTCGGACAGGCTGACGGAGCCGGCCTCTTTGCCTTCGAGCGTGGTGATCTTCATGTCCATGTTATGCGCCCTCTTTCGCGGCGGGTGCATCGGCGGCAGGCGCTTCGGCCGGTTTCGCCTCGGCGGTTTCAGCCAGACGGAATTTGCCCGGCTTGGCCACTTCCTTCGGTAGCGGCTTCTTCACCGCGTCGCGCACGGTGATCCAGCCGCCCTTGGAGCCCGGCACGGCGCCGTGCACCATGACCAGGCCGCGCTCGACGTCGATCTTGGCGACCTTGAGGTTGAGCGTGGTGATGCGGGTCGCACCCATGTGGCCCGGCATCTTCTTGTTCTTGAAGGTCTTGCCCGGGTCCTGACGGCCGCCGGTCGAACCGATCGAACGATGCGAGACCGAGACGCCGTGCGAAGCGCGCAGGCCGCCGAAATTCCAGCGCTTCATGCCGCCGGCAAACCCTTTACCGATCGAGATGCCGCAGACATCGACGAACTGACCTTCGAGGAAATGATCGGCGGTGATTTCGGCGCCGACCGGGATCAGGGCGTCATCGCTGACGCGGAATTCGGCCAGCTTGCGCTTCGGCTCAACCTTGGCCTTGGCGAAATAGCCGCGGTCGCCCTTGCTCATGTTGCCGGCGCGGCGTTCGCCGGCGCCAAGTTGAAGCGCGACGTAGCCATTTTTGTCTTTGCTGCGATGAGCGACGACCTGGCACTGCGCCAGACGCAGCACCGTGACCGGCACGTGTTCACCGGCATCGGTGAACAACCGGGTCATACCCATCTTCTGTGCGACGACACCCGAACGCATTTCTATGTCCTCACCCGGCCTTACAGCTTGATCTCGACGTCAACGCCGGCGGCGAGGTCGAGCTTCATCAGCGCGTCCACGGTCTGCGGCGTCGGGTCGACGATGTCCAGGAGGCGCTTATGCGTGCGCATCTCGAACTGTTCGCGGCTCTTCTTGTCGACGTGCGGCGAGCGGTTCACGGTGAACTTCTCGATGCGCGTCGGCAGCGGGATCGGACCACGCACCTGTGCGCCCGTGCGCTTGGCGGTGTTGACGATCTCGCGCGTCGACGCATCCAAGATGCGATGGTCGAACGCCTTGAGCCGGATCCGGATATTCTGGCCGTTCATTTTTGTTTCTCTCATCCCCGTTCGTCCTCGCGAAAGCGGGGACCCAGGGCTTAAGCACGAATTATTCCGTAGCTCTGGGCCCCCGCTTGCGCGGGGGCGAACGGAGCTTGCTTACTCGATGATGCTCGCAACCACGCCGGCGCCGACGGTGCGGCCGCCTTCGCGGATCGCGAAACGAAGCTTTTCTTCCATGGCGATCGGCACGATCAGGTGCACTTCCATCGCCACGTTGTCGCCCGGCATCACCATTTCGGTGCCGGCCGGCAGATGCACGACACCGGTCACGTCGGTGGTGCGGAAGTAGAACTGCGGACGGTAATTGGTGAAGAACGGGGTATGACGGCCGCCCTCTTCCTTGGTGAGGATGTAGGCTTCCGCCTTGAACTTGGTGTGCGGCTTAACCGAACCGGGCTTGCAGAGCACCTGGCCGCGCTCGACTTCCTCGCGCTTGGTGCCGCGCAACAGCGCGCCGATGTTGTCGCCCGCCTGGCCCTGATCGAGCAGCTTGCGGAACATTTCGACGCCGGTGACGACGGTCTTCTGCGTTGGCTTGATGCCGACGATTTCGACTTCTTCGCCGACCTTGACGACGCCGCGCTCGACACGGCCGGTGCAGACGGTGCCGCGGCCCGAGATCGAGAACACGTCTTCTACCGGCATCAGGAAGGGCTGATCGATCGGACGTTCCGGCTGCGGGATGTATTCGTCGACCGCCTTCATCAGCTCCAGAATGGCGTCGTGGCCGAGCTTGGGCTCCTTGCCTTCGAGCGCCATCAGCGCCGAACCCTTGACAATCGGAATCTTGTCGCCCGGGAACTGGTACTTGGACAGGAGTTCGCGGACTTCGAGCTCGACCAGTTCGAGCAGTTCCGGATCGTCGACCATGTCGACTTTGTTCATGAACACGACGAGGGCGGGGACGCCAACCTGACGGGCGAGCAGGATGTGCTCGCGGGTCTGCGGCATCGGGCCGTCGGCGGCCGACACGACCAGGATCGCGCCATCCATCTGCGCGGCGCCAGTGATCATGTTCTTCACATAGTCGGCGTGGCCGGGGCAATCGACGTGGGCGTAATGGCGGTTGGCCGTCTCGTATTCGACGTGCGCGGTCGAGATCGTGATGCCGCGGGCTTTTTCTTCCGGCGCCTTGTCGATCTGGTCGTAGGCGGTGAAGACCGCGCCGCCGGTCTCGGCGAGCACCTTGGTGATCGCCGCTGTCAGCGTGGTCTTGCCGTGATCGACGTGACCGATCGTGCCGATGTTGCAATGCGGCTTATTGCGGTTGAATTTCTCTTTGGCCATGGATCTCTCCGTTCAGAACTTTAAAGTTACGATCGTCACGCGGTTTTAAGCGAATTTCTTCTGCACTTCCGCCGACACGTTGGCGGGCAGCTCGGCGTAGTGATCGAATTGCATGGTGAAAGTGGCGCGCCCCTGGCTCATCGAGCGCAGGGTGTTGACGTAGCCGAACATGTTCATCAGCGGGACCATCGCGTTGATCACGTTGGCGTTGCCGCGCATGTCCTGGCCTTGAATCTGGCCGCGGCGTGAATTGAGGTCGCCGATGACCGAGCCGGTATAATCTTCCGGCGTGACGCACTCGACCTTCATGATCGGTTCGAGCAGCACCGGACGCGCGCGCTGCATTGCTTCGCGTAAACCGGCGCGCGAGGCAATTTCGAAGGCCAGTGCCGACGAGTCGACGTCATGATAGCGGCCGTCGACGAGCGTGACCTTGATGTCGACGACCGGGAAGCCGGCCAACGGGCCGGAGCCCAGAACCGACTCGAGGCCCTTCTCGACGCCCGGGATGTACTCTTTCGGCACCGAACCGCCAACCGTATCGTTGATGAACTCGAACGGAGCGCCCGGCTCCGACGGCTCGACTACGAACTTGACTTCGGCGTACTGGCCCGAACCGCCAGACTGCTTCTTATGAGTGTAGGTGTGCTCGACCTTCTGCGTGATCTTTTCGCGGAAGGCGACCTGCGGCGCGCCGATATTGGCGTCCACTTTATAAGTGCGCTTGAGGATGTCGACTTTGATGTCGAGATGCAGTTCGCCCATGCCCTTGAGGATGGTCTGGCCGCTCTCGTGGTCGGTCGAGACGCGGAAGGACGGATCCTCGGCCGCCAGCTTGGCGAGCGCGACGCCGAGCTTTTCCTGGTCGGCCTTCGACTTCGGCTCGATCGCGATTTCGATGACCGGATCGGGGAATTCCATTTTTTCAAGGATGACCGGCTGCTTGGGGTCGCACAGCGTATCGCCGGTGCGGGTCTCCTTGAGGCCGGCCAAAGCGACGATGTCGCCGGCATAGGCTTCCTTGATGTCTTCGCGGTTGTTGGCATGCATCAGCAACATGCGGCCGATGCGCTCTTTGCGCTCTTTGGTCGAGTTGATGACGCCGGTGCCTGAGGTCAGCGTGCCGGAATAGATGCGGCAGAAGGTGATGGTGCCGACAAAGGGGTCGTCCATGATCTTGAAGCCGAGCAACGACAAAGGCTCGTTGTCGCCGGGCTTGCGGATGACGTCTTCGCCATTGTCGGGATTGATGCCGTGGATCGGCGGCACGTCGAGCGGCGACGGCAGGAAATCGACGACCGCGTCGAGCAGCGGCTGCACGCCCTTGTTCTTGAAGGCCGAGCCGCACAGCACCGGGAAAAACGCGCCGGTAATCACGGCCTTACGGATCAGGCCCTTGAGGGTCGTCTCGTCCGGCTCCTTGCCTTCGAAGTAAGCGGCCATCGCCGTGTCGTCGAGTTCGACGGCGGCCTCGATCATGATCTCGCGATACTTCTTCGCGTCCTCGATCATGTCGGCGGGAATATCGATGTCTTTGTAGTTGGCGCCGAGATTCTCGTCTTCCCAGACCACGCCCTTCATACGCACCAGATCGACGAGCCCTTTGTAGTTCTGCTCGGAGCCGATCGGCAGCTGGATTGCGATCGGCTTGGCGCCGAGGCGGTTGACGATGTCTTCCATGCACTTGAAGAAGTCGGCGCCGATCTTGTCCATTTTGTTGGCGAAGACGATGCGCGGAACCTTGTATTTGTCGCCCTGACGCCAGACGGTCTCGGTCTGCGGCTCGACACCCTGGTTTGAATCAAGCACGACGACGGCGCCATCGAGTACGCGCAACGAACGCTCGACTTCGATGGTGAAGTCGACATGGCCGGGAGTGTCGATGATGTTGAGGCGCTTTTCTTTCCAGAACGCGGTGGTCGCGGCCGACGTAATGGTGATGCCGCGTTCCTGCTCCTGCTCCATCCAGTCCATCGTCGCGGCGCCTTCATGCACCTCGCCGATCTTGTGGCTCTTGCCGGTGTAATAGAGGATCCGCTCGGTGGTCGTGGTCTTGCCGGCATCGATGTGAGCCATGATGCCGAAGTTGCGGTAGTCCTCGATGGGATGGAGACGGGGCATAGCTAATCTGTTTCCTGGAAAAGGTCGCCGCTGTTACCAGCGGTAATGCGAGAAGGCCCGGTTGGCTTCCGCCATCTTGTGGGTGTCCTCACGCTTCTTGACGGCGTTACCCCTGTTGTTCGACGCATCGAGCAGTTCGGCGGAGAGCCGCTCGGTCATGGTGCGTTCGTTGCGCTCACGCGCAGCGGAAATGATCCAGCGGATGCCGAGTGCCTGGCGGCGCGAGGTGCGCACTTCAACCGGCACCTGATAGGTGGCGCCGCCGACGCGGCGCGAGCGCACTTCGATCGAAGGCATTACGTTGTCGAGCGCCTGCTGGAAGACCCCAAGCGGGTTGGCCTTGGTCTTGGCCTCGACGGTTTCGAGCGCGCCGTAGACGATGCCTTCGGCGACCGACTTTTTGCCATCGTACATGATGGCGTTCATGAACTTGGACACGACGGCCGACTGAAACTTCGGATCGATCGTGATTTCGCGTTTTTCTGCGGCGTGGCGGCGAGACATGGGCGCTCTCTATAATCTCTTCTGTTGCTTTGGCGATCCCGGGTCTCGCCCGGGATAACCTTCGCTTCGCTCAGGTTACTTCGGACGCTTGGCGCCGTATTTCGAACGGCGCTGCTTGCGGTTCTTGACGCCCTGCGTATCGAGCACGCCGCGCAGGATGTGGTAGCGCACGCCCGGCAAATCCTTGACGCGGCCGCCGCGGATCATGACCACGGAATGCTCTTGCAGGTTATGGCCTTCACCCGGAATGTAGCCGATCACCTCGAAGCCGTTGGTCAAGCGCACCTTGGCGACCTTGCGCAGCGCCGAGTTCGGCTTCTTCGGCGTGGTCGTATAGACGCGCGTGCAGACGCCGCGCTTCTGCGGGCTCGCCTGGAGCGCCGGCACCTTGTTGCGCACCTTGAGCGGATGGCGCGGCTTGGCAATCAGCTGATTGATCGTCGGCATCGTTCGCCTTCGTTACTTGCTGGGCCGAAAGGCCCGAATTGTTGTGGGCTTATCGCCCGGCATTGTTGGGCATCACGCCCGGCGCGTTCATCATCCGTGCGTCGCCCGCACGCAAAACGAAATCGCGCCATCCGCTTTAATCGCGGGGGCGCTCTTACCGTTCTGACGGTCGCAGCGTCGGTTGAACCGACAAGCGGCCGTTCACCTCAAACCTGACAGTGGCTGTCAGCGGCAGCGTCTGAGCTTCATTCATCGAGGCGATTGCGCCGATCAAAACCGTGAGAAAAATCAACAATCTCAGCGATTTAACCGGGCGGCCGTTCCGACTAAGTAAAGCTCACCGCCTGCCGTAAAGTGTCGCGTATGTATCGGCCGGATACACCCAAGTCAAGGCGAAAAGGACCTGCAAATCCGGGGTTAGTGGGGCTTGCGGCCTATCCTTAAGCGTCCTTCCCCGCTTATCGGCGCAAACGGGAGAAACGGAGCATTCGCAAGCAAAGGCCGCCCCGAAACAGCCGGGGCGGCGTTTTTTCGTTCCAGCCAGGCCGGTGGACCGCACGAATCGGCCACTGGCCGACCCGTCCGGTCGCTTCCGGTTTACTCCGCCGCCGGCAGCGCCGGCGCCGCAAGCGCCTCCTGCGCAGCCTGTTGCTTAGCCGCGTCCTTTTCGCGCTCTTCCAGAATGAGCGCGTCGCGTTTGACGGCGATCTCGCGCAACTGGTTCATCATCGCGCCGGTGCCGGCCGGGATCAGGCGGCCGACGATGACGTTTTCCTTGAGACCATCGAGCGTGTCGGCCTTGCCGTTGACGGCGGCTTCGGTGAGCACGCGGGTGGTCTCCTGGAACGACGCCGCCGAGATGAAGGAGCGGGTCTGCAACGACGCCTTGGTGATGCCGAGCAGCACCGGGTGACCGGATGCCGGCTTCTTGCCGTCGGCAATGGCGCGGACGTTGATCTCGTCCATCTCGCTGCGATCGATCTGTTCACTGGCGAGCAATTCGGTTTCGCCGGCGTCGTCGATCTCGACCTTTTGCAGCATCTGGCGAACGATCACCTCGATGTGCTTGTCGTTGATCATCACGCCTTGCAGGCGGTAGACCTCCTGGATTTCGTTGACCAGGTAAGCCGCCAGTTCCTCCACGCCCTTGATGGCGAGAATGTCGTGCGGGGCGGGATTGCCCTCGACGATATAGTCGCCCTTCTCGAGCACGTCGCCGTCCTGCAAGTGGATGTGCTTGCCCTTCGGGATCAGGTATTCCTTCGGCTCCTCGCCCTTGTCGGTCGGCTCGATCGTCAGACGGCGCTTGTTCTTGTAGTCCTTGCCGAAGCGCACAACGCCGCCGATTTCGGCGATGATCGCCGCGTCCTTCGGCTTGCGCGCCTCGAACAGCTCCGCCACCCGCGGCAAACCGCCGGTGATGTCGCGGGTCTTGGCGCTTTCGGTCGGGATACGCGCGATCACGTCGCCCGCCTTCACATGGCTGCCGGGATCGACCGAGATGATCGCATCGACCGCGAGCAGATAACGCGCTTCGCCGCCGCGCGCGAGCTTGAGGATCTTGCCGTCCTTGCCCTTCACGATCATGGCGGGGCGCAGGTCGGCCTGGTTACGGGACGAACCCGTGCGCCAGTCGATCACCACGCGCTTGGCGATGCCGGTCGACTCGTCGAGCTGTTCCGACATCGACAGACCGTCCACCATGTCCTCGAAGGCCACTTCGCCGTCGACTTCGGTGAGGATCGGCCGGGTGTAGGGATCCCATTCGGCGATACGCTGGCCGCGCTTGATCTTGTCATTCTCGTCGACCCGCATACGCGCGCCGTAGGGAATGCGGTGATGCGCGCGCTCGGTCCCGTCGGGATCGACCACCGCCACCACCATGTTGCGCACCATCGCCACCGTGTCGCCATCCGAGTTCTTGGCGATGTTTTTGTTCTTGAACTTGATCTGCCCGTCGAAATTCGACTCGATGAACGACTGATCGGAGATCTGCGCCGCGCCGCCGATGTGGAACGTGCGCATGGTGAGCTGGGTGCCCGGCTCGCCGATCGACTGGGCGGCGATGACGCCCACCGCCTCGCCCATGTTGACGGGGGTGCCGCGCGCCAGATCGCGCCCATAGCAGGCGCCGCAAACGCCGACTTTGGTCTCGCAGGTGAGCACGGAACGGATTTTCAGTTCCTGCACACTGGCCGTGACGACCTGATCGACTTCCGGCTCGGTCATCAAGGTGTGAGCCTTGAGCACGACTTTGCCCGAGGCCGGATCCTTGACGTCCTCGGCCGTGGTGCGGCCGAGAATGCGGATCGCCAACGGCGCAACCACGGTGCCGGCGTCGATGATGGCGCGAACCTTGATGCCGTCGGTGGTGCCGCAATCCGGCTCGGTGATGATGCAGTCCTGCGCCACGTCAACCAGACGTCGCGTCAGGTAGCCCGAGTTCGCGGTCTTCAAGGCGGTGTCGGCCAGCCCCTTGCGGGCGCCGTGGGTCGAGTTGAAGTACTCGAGCACCGAGAGACCTTCCTTGAAGTTCGAAATGATCGGCGTTTCGATGATCTCGCCCGACGGCTTCGCCATCAGCCCGCGCATGCCGGCGAGCTGACGCATCTGCGCGGGCTGA
>Ga0209483_1000231_pt1 | contig 52099 bp, 43 predicted proteins | sample NGEPerA_FD_184508 | JGI IMG/M metagenome (GOLD analysis project Ga0209483, IMG submission 184508) | Arctic peat soil microbial communities from the Barrow Environmental Observatory site, Barrow, Alaska, USA - NGEE PermafrostL2-A... | ecosystem: Environmental > Terrestrial > Soil > Wetlands >...
CTGAGATGGCGACGGGCACCCTGTTCGAGCGCGCCGTCACCGAGACCGCGATGGTGTTCAACAGCGCCAATCCCATCGACCCACCGATCTGCTGCGTGGTGTTCACGAGCGCCGACGCCGCGCCGACGTCACTGGGTCGCACGCCCGCGGTCGCACTCGCGATGGCCGGAGCGAAGATGAGACCGAGACCGAGACCGGTCACCACGAGGCCCGGCAGCACATTGGAAAAGTAGTCCGCGCTCGGCGTCAGTCTGGTGAAGAGCACCATGCCCATCATCGAGAGCAACATTCCGGTCGGTATGAGCGAGCGCGGTCCACTCACCGCGAGAAGCCGGGCGCTCGCGATGAAGGCCGAGAGCGCGATCGCGGCCACCAGCGGCAAGAACGCCACACCGGTTCGCAGTGGGGAGTAACCGAGTGTCCCTTGCAAGTAGTACGCGAGAAAGAGCGAGATCCCAAAGATCCCGATGCTCGTGAGGAAGAGCGCGACGAGCGAACCGCCGCGAACCCGATTGATGAGCAATCGAAGCGGCAACAGCGGGTTCTTTGATCGCTGCTGCCAGCGCACGAAGGCCACGAGTAGCGCCACGCCGATCACCAGACTCCCCCACGTGATGTCGTTGCCCCAGCCGGTATTGACCGCGTGCGCGAAGCCGTAGACGACGAAGAACAGTCCCGCGCTGCCGAGCAAGGTTCCAAAGACGTCAAGGTTCGCGGCATTCTCTCGCTTGCCGCCCGCGACGAAAAAGACCACGCCGACAATGGCGATGGCCGCGAAGAAGAGATTGATGAAAAGACACCAGCGCCACGACGCCCACTGGGTCAAGGCGCCGCCCAACAAAAGTCCGATCGCGGCGCCCGAGGCGCCGATGGCGCCGTAGATCGAAAAGGCCTTCGCGCGTTCTTTGGGATCACCGAACGTCGTAGAGAGCGCCGCCAACGCGGCCGGGGCGAGCACCGCGCCGAAGACTCCCTGGACAGCGCGAGCCGTGACGAGCGTCGCAAAATTATGCGCCCAGCCACCGAGCGCCGACGCGGTGGCGAAGCCGACGAGCCCGACGTAGAGCGACGTGCGACGTCCCCACATGTCCGAGAGTCGGCCACCGATCAACAACAGGGAACCGAATGAGAGGGCGTAGGCCGTGACGAGCCACTGACGGTTGGCGATCGTGAAGTGCAAGTCGCGCTGCGCGTGGGGCAACGCAATATTGATGACCGTCGCGTCGAGGGTCACCATCAACTGCGTGATACTGAGTACTCCGAGCGCCCACCACCGGCGATCCGACGAGGTCAGGGGGCTCTTCATGTTGCCCCCAGCCTAAATTCTGAGACCGGGCGAAGGGGGAACGACCTCGAGACCCGTTTCGGGTCTCGAAGCACCGACGTTCTCCTAGTTCCGCGCCTTGAGGGCCGCGATAAGAGCTGGCAGGACTTTGTGCACGTCGCCCACGATCCCGAAATCCGCAATTTGGAAGATCGGGGCGTCGGGGTCCTTGTTAATGGCCACGATGTTCTTCGAACCCTTCATGCCGACCATGTGTTGGGTCGCACCCGAGATCCCGCACGCGATGTAGACCGTCGGCTTCACGGTCTTGCCGGTTTGACCGACCTGGTGCGAATAGGGAACCCACCCGGCATCGACGATGGCGCGAGATGCGCCCGGGGCACCATTGAGCAGTTTCGCGGTCTCTTCGATCAGCGCGTACTTGTCGGCCTCACCGAGTCCCCGTCCTCCGGAAACGACGACCGCCGCCTCTTCGAGCTTGGGACCAACACGCTCTTCGACGTGCGTGGCGGCGATGGTCGCGGTACCGGTCGAACCGACGTCACCCGCGGGTGCCGCGACGACGGACGCGGCCGCACCGCCGCTCGCTTCGGCGGCGAAGGACTTCGCGCGGATGACGAAGAGGCCGGGACCGTCGCCGCTGAAGCGGGCCTTCACGGTCTGACTGCCGCCGAAGATCTGGTGCTCAGTGACGAGACCACCGTCATCAGCGAGTCCGGATACGTTCGTGAGAACCGGTCGGTCGAGTCGAGCCGAGAGACGCCCGGCGATGTCGCGTCCGTCGTAGCTCGTCGGGATGAGGATGGCATCGGGGGCGCCCACTGAAGCCACGAGTGCCGCGATGGCCGAGGCGACGGGTACCCCGGGTAACGCGCCACCAAGGTCGCCGACGTCGTACAACGTCGTCGCGCCGTAGTCGCCCGCCACGGACGCGAGGGCCGCGTCGCCACCCCACGTGATCGCCGAAAGGTGTGCGCCAAAGCTGCGCGCCTGCGTGAGGAGTTCCAATGAGGTCGTGGTGAAGGAGCCATTCGACGGTTCCGTGACAATCCAGATATTTGACAGTGCCATGAGGATCTCCTACAGGACCTTGATCGACTCGAGGAAACCGACGATGCGCTGCGCGCCGTCGCCCTCGTCCACGTACTTCTCACCCGCGGTGCGGGACTCGGATACAACGACGTCCGTGATCGTCTGTCGCGCGCCGTTCGCACCGGTCTGCTCACCGAGTGAGAGGTCCGCGACGCTCAACACTTCGAGCGGCTTGGACTTAGCGGCCATGATGCCCTTGAACGACGCGTAGCGAGGTTCGACAACGCCGGCGGTGACGGTTACCAATGCCGGCAGCGGCGCAGTCACTTCGTCGTAGCCGGACTCGGTCTGACGTTCGACCTTGACGGTCGTGCCGTCAATCGCGACCGACTTGGCAAACGTGATGGATGGAAGTCCGAGCAGCTCGGCGATCTGCACGGGTGTGGTGCCGGTGTAGCCGTCGGACGATTCGGTTGCGGCCAGTACCAAGTCCGGACTCTCTCGCTTGATCACCGCGGCGAGCACCTTGGCCGTGCCCAACGCGTCGGTGCCGCGAAGCGCGTCGTCGCTCACGATGACGGCCTTGGCGGCGCCCATCGCGAGCGCGTTGCGCAGTCCGGCGACGTCGGCGGCCGATCCCATGGAGACCACGGTGACCTCACCGGCGCCGGCCTTGTCGACGAGTTGGAGCGCCATTTCGACGCCGTAGGTGTCGGCCTCGTCGAGGATCAACTTGCCCGAACGATTCAGATTGTGTGAGGCGTCCAACGACTGCGGCGCGGCCGGGTCGGGAATCTGTTTTACGCAAACGACGATGTTCATGGCCCTCAATCTACGCCATTATCGAACTGCGCCCATCGCGGATCATCGCGCCACGACCTCGAGCGCGAGCACGGGATCATCGGTGATGATGCACGCGACGTCGAGGCCCGCCATTCGCTCGAGGTCCTCACGAGCGTTCACCGTCCAGACGTTGACATCGAGTTGAAGATCGCGTGCGCGCTCGACAACCTCCTCATCCACGGTCGTGAAATGCGGATTGACCGCGTTGAAACCGAGTACGTGAGCCCGGACCAGCGCTTCGCCGACGGCCACGTCCCACAAGAGCCACGCGACCGAGACGTCGCGGTCCATTGAGCGAATGAACGCGCACGTTTTGAGGTCGAAGCACGAGATGGCGGCCCCGTCGGACCATCCGGACGCTTGAATCGTGCGAAGGACTTGACGCGCGAATTCGCCCGATTCGTCGTAGTGCTCGGCCACCCCCCGACCGTTCTTGATCTCAACGTTCACCCGCACTCCCACAAGGGATTCCAAGGCTTCTTCCAGCGTCGGGACATAATCGGGCAGCGCCGAACGCACGTTCTGGGCAATTTCGAGCGGGCCGACCGCCGGATCGTGATGGACGACTAAGACGCCATCGTGGGTGCGACGAACGTCAAGTTCGACGCCGTCAACACCCAGGGCCACCGCTGCTTTAAATGACGCGAGTGTGTTTTCGCGCTCTGTTCTATGGAGTCCACGGTGCGCAAAGACGTCAATCACCCGAAGAGTTTGTCAGTTGCGAGTGCAATACTTCGAATTACATCGACGTCATCTCGTTTATTCGCGAATCAGCCCTTGTTTTCGGGTTACAGATTCGTTAAAATTGAACTCCTACCACCGCCCATTTCTCGCGAAATTGCAGTGGATTTACCCCCCACCTTAAAGGATTTGAAAATGTCGTTGATTTGGAACCGTACGCACGCCTGGGATGACGCTGATTGGCGTTCAAACGCCGCGTGTCGAGACACCGAACCGGAGCTGTTTTTCCCCATCGGCACGACCGGAATGGCGACCGACCAGATCGAATCGGCCAAGCGCGTGTGCCACAACTGTGACGCGCAAAAGGCCTGTCTCGAGTTCGCACTCGCGACGAACCAGGAATCGGGCGTCTGGGGTGGCACGACCGAGGACGAGCGACGCAAACTGCGCAAGCAGTGGCTGGCCGCGCGTCGTCGCGCCTCGTCGCTCTAAGGTCGAGCGCTCAGCGGGACCGCCACTCGTACGTAGGTTCCCCCGCCGTCGGCGTAGTCCACACTCTTCATTTCAATCGTGCCGAGCAGTTGCGCACGGATGATGTCGCGCACGATGGAGAGACCGAGACTCTTCGGCATTTCGAGAGAGAAGTCTTCTCCGAGTCCGCGACCGTTGTCGCGAATCTCTGCGATCGCGTTGCCGTCTTCGAGGTAAAGATTCAACGTCACCACGCCAACCTGGTCGTTGTCGGTCCCGCCGAAGCCGATGAACGCGTGCTCGACGGCGTTGGTTAACAGTTCGGCGAGTGCGACGGCCAACGGTGTCGCGAGGTCGGTCGAGAGCACGCCGAGGTTGCCATTCACCAGAATCTCGACGGGGTGCAGGGCCAGGACGGTGTCTTCCACCAGCAGGACCAGCGAACGTACGATCTCGTCGAAGACGACCTCTTCGCCCGGCTCGCGACTCAGCACTTCGTGCACGACGGCGATCGAACGCACCCGGCGTTCGGCTTCGCCGAGCGCGATGCGCGTCTCTGGTTCGTCACTTCGCCGAGCCTGGAGCCGAAGCAGTGACGAGATGGTTTGGAGATTGTTCTTCACGCGGTGGTGAACCTCGCGAACGGCCGCCTCCTTGTTGAGGACCAGTCGATTGAGTTGACGCAGGTCCGAGACATCACGCAAGAGCGTCACGACGCCGGTCACCAAGTGGTGCTTGAGCAGCGGCACGCAGTGAAAGAGGATGGCCACGTCGGGTCCGCGGTCGATCTCTTCCATCACCGGGATGGCGTACTCCAGCGCTCGTTCGACGCTTCGCACGCGCAGCCCGAGTTCGAGGAGCGTCTGACCTTCGGCCGGAGCGTAGATGCCCATACGGTGAAGCGCGTTCGTGGCGTTCGGCGTGGCGAACTCGACGCGTCCGTCGCCGTCGATGAGGATGATGCCGTCTCCGACGCGCGGCAGACCCGGTCCGGCGACGCCCTCTTCGCGAAACGGGAACGTCGAATCGGCCACCATCACGCAGAGGCGCTCGAAGATCGAGAGGTAGGCCTGTTCGTAAAGGGATGCCGGTCCGCGCAACGGTCCCTGGAGGCGGACCATCACGGCCACCACGCGCCCGTCGAATCGAACGGGCACGCACCACACGGGGATGATGTCGGCGATCGCCTCGACGTTGACCTCGCCGATGATCCTCGTGCCGCTTTCGAAGGCGAGGTGCACGAGCGGCCATGACGTGGCGTCGTGTGTCGTTCCCACGAGGTCGTCGTTGATCATGGTCGAACGGTTGTTGGGGCGCATCTGACCCAGGACGACGAAACCGGAATCGCCCTTTTCGGGCCCGTCGACGCGCGCCATCAACAGCATGTCGGAGAAGGAAAGGTCCGCGAGGAGCGACCACGACGCCGTGAGCCGCAACAAGTGATCGACGACGGGTTCGTCGAGCGACGTGCGAAGGGCGGCCAGTTCAGCGAGCGTGGCCACTAGTTGGCTCGCAGAGGCATCATCTGACGTTGACGATTGGAATACGTTGCGACCTCGTGCACGCCACGAGCCTCCAACAGGTCCGCTAGTTCTCCGGCGCGCGAACCGACGCGTTCGAGTGAGTGCGCGTCACTGGCCGTCGTGAACGTGAGCCCTCGCGCGACGAGTCGATCGAGGAATCCCTCGGCCGGGTACTGCTCGGCGACCGGCTTGGTCCACCCGGCCGACGAGCACTCCATCGAGAGATCGGACTTTGCGGCCGACTCGGCCATAAGGTCCCAGAAGTCGCCCGGGTCCGACGCGATGTAACCGGCGACCTTGATGAGATCCGGGTGCGCGAGCACGTCGACGGCATTGGACGCCGCGAGCTCTTCGATCGCGCGCGCGTAGTCGGCCCAGCACTGATCGACGTCGCGCACGGTCCACTCGTGGGCGTGCGTCGGTTCGTCGTAGTCGTCGAACTGCCACGTACCGAGCCAGTGGACCGAACCGATGAGTACGTCGAAGGGGTACTGCGCGAGGAGGGGCGACACGACGTCCATCTGATCGGCGTAGTAGTCGACCTCGAGACCGATCTTGACGGGCAGCCCTTCGTCCTTGGCGCGCTGGGCGAGTGCCACGTACTCCTCGAGGGAGTTGCGCGCGTGAAAGTCCAAGTACTCGGCGAGCACCGGACTCGTCGGCTCGTGACCGTAGCGAAGCCAGAAGGGACCGACGGCCGAGAGCACGTCGCGAAAACGGCTCGTGTGTTCGGTCAACGCCAACTCGGTGACGCCGTGGCGCGCGGCCTCGTCGCAGTAGTCGGCAATCTGGTCGAGTTTGAACCAGACGGAGGATTCCGAGTGGGGCCAGAGGTGCAGGTGGTAGTCGATCACCGCACGACGCCCGTCAATCTCAAGCCGAGCCGAAACCGACGATGCGCTCGCTCGACGGAGAACCCAACTCCACGTAGGCGATTCGCGCGGCCGGAATGCCGACTCGGCGACCTTTGCGATCGGTGAGCCAGAGCACCGTGTCTTCGCTTAAGGACGTCTCGATCTCCTTCATCACCTTCTCGCGCTTGGCGTCCTCGGGGAGAACGACCTCGATCTCCTTCATGGACTGCACGATGCCGATACGAACTTCCATCACTGCTCCTCTGCCACGTTGGCGACCATCACATGCTAGAAGGAAGGTGCACTATGGAAAACGCGACGGACCCTCCGATCTCTGAGCGCAGTCGACGCTGGGCCGCCACCATGGAGGGTTACGGGGGCGCGGCCGACGACGTCACGGTCGCGCACCGCGACTCCTCGGCCTCGATCGATGTCTCGAGTGGCGCGTCAAACGTTCCGGGATCGCTCGCGGAACGTGAAGAACAGCTCGACGCCGCACTCGCGGTAGGCGCAACGAGAGGTCACGGGGCGGGAAACCGAGCCCGTGAAGAAGAACCGGACGAGTTCCGGACCTGCTTCGAGCGTGACCGCGATCGCGTCTTGCACTCGAGCGCCTTTCGCCGGCTCGCCGGCAAGACGCAGGTCTTCGTCTTCCCCGACGACCACATGCGTACGCGCTTAACCCACGCCCTCGAGGTGGCCCAGGTCGCTACCGGCGTCGCGCGCGCGGTCGGGCTCAACGTGGCCCTCACCGAGGCCATCGCGTTGGGACATGACTGCGGCCACGGACCGGGCGGCCACGCGAGCGAAGAGGCGCTCGATCCCTTCGTCGACGGGGGCTTCGACCACGCCGTCTGGGGCGCCGACGTGTCGCTCGTGAACTTGAACCTCTGTCGCGAGACACTGGATGGAATACGAAACCACTCGTGGTCGCGACCGGCCCCGGCGACGCCCGAAGGCGAGGTCGTCAGCTGGGCTGACCGCATCGCCTACAGCTGCCATGACTTCGAAGACGCCGTCTCGGCCGGCATCGTCGCCTCCGAGGAGTTGCCGGCACTCGTGCGCGAGCGCTGCGGCGCGCGGCGAAGCCAACAGTTAGGCACCTTCATCAACGCCATGATCCGCACGATCCGCTCCACCGGCGTCATCGGCATGGACGCGCGTCACTCCGAGGCGCTCGCCGCCTTTCGCACGTTCAACTACGAAACGATCTATCTGCGAAGCGCCTCGCGCCAGCAGGCGACCGCCGTCGTCGCGATGCTGCGAGCGCTCGTCGAATACTTCGCCGCACACCCGACGTTGATTCCCGACGTTGCCGTCGGCGACGAAGTGCTCGACAGTCCCGCAATGGCGTTGCAACTCAGCGTCGCCTACGTCGCGGGTATGACTGACCGATTCGCGTGCCACTGCGCGGTCACGCTGCTCGACTGGCCGATCGACCAACTGCCGAGCGGCATCGACCGCTAATTGTTGACGTTGACGAGCCCCGCCATTGGCGAAGGGCCGCCGCGCATCCACTCGAGACGTAGCTCGGTGATGCGAAGCGCCGAATGTTCGTGCGTGAGGATCCAGAACTTCTCGTTGACCACCGCGTCTTCGACGGCCTTGGCGACGTCCGCGGCGTCGATGCCGTCGTTCACCAACGCGGCCGCGATCTTCTTGATCTCGGCACTTCCGGGATTCTCGGCGTAACTGGCGAGCTCCTTGGGCATGTTTCGTTCGGACTCGAAGATTCGAGTGCGCACGAAGTTCGGACAGAGCACGGAGACATGGACGTTCTTACCGGTGTTGGCGAGTTCGTGGAAGAGCGACTCCGAGATGCCGACGACGGCGAATTTGCTCGCGTTGTATGGTCCCATGCCCGCGACGCCGACCAGTCCGGCCTCGGACGCCGTGTTCACGACGTGACCCTCGTTCTGCTCGAGAAAGAGCGGGATGAAGGCGTTCATGCCGTTCACCACACCGTCGAGGTTCACGCTCATCACCCAGTCCCAGATCTTCTTCGGCGTACCGATAGTCGAACCGCCGGCCACGCCGGCGTTGTTGAAGATCACGTGGACGGCGCCGAACTCCTTCAAAGCGGCGTCGCGTAATCGTTCGACGTCGGACTCCTGGGCGACATCACAGTGCACGCCGATGACATTCGCGCCGTGCGAACGCATCTCTTGAACCTCTGTGTGCAGTGGGCCGTCCTCAATGTCACCCAACACGATATTCGCGCCCGCCTTCGAGAACTGAATCGCGGTGGCGAGGCCGATGCCGCTGGCCCCACCCGTGATCACGGCTGTCTTACCCTTCAGTTCCATTCGTCGTCCTTGCTCGTCAACCTCTCGGAATGACGATAGACGTAAGTCAGTCGAGAATCGTAGAAACTGCTTCAACGATGGTGGTGACCCCGGCGTCGGGGGGCGCGAAGGACGAGGAATCCCAATCACGACCTCTCGACATCCAAATCGTGGCAAGTCCTGCTGCGCGTCCGCCCTCAATGTCGGCTTGCGGTGAGTCCCCGACCATCCACCCGCTGAGCGGAACACCACAGATCCGTGCTGCCTCTTCGAAAATCCCGCGCTCGGGCTTTCTCGAGCCAACGATGGAGGAGACGCAGATCGCGTCAAACTCCACCGCAAGATTCGTGACCTCAATCTTCAACATCTGAGATGGCGGTCCATTCGTCACCACGCCGACTTTCCATTCACAGACTCGAAGTCGCCGAATGGCGTCGAGCGTATCCTCGCTCACCGTGTAGCACCGCGGATACTCGTCGCGGTACGAGTCAAGAAGATTGTCAATGCTTGCTTCGATAGACAGCGATGTCCGGAGAACTTCAAAGAACTGGTCTCGGGGGCGCAAGCCGTCTTCGTCCGCCGACTCGATCAACGACCACGCATCGCGGGAGAGGCCGTGGGTTTCGATGAAGATCGACGCCCATTTCGCAAACGCCCCTTCGCGATCAAGCAAAGTGTTGTCGAGATCGAAGAGAACCAGACCCTCCATTACTGCAGTCTCTTTGAGCGCCGAAGAATCACCGAGCACGCGCCGCTACGGCGTGACGTCTACAAGAGCTACTTGAGACGAAGGCTGCGGCACTTCTTCGCCATGCTCAATCAGCGATTCAATGTAAAGCGCCATCGCTTCTTGGATATTGGCCTTGACTTCTTCAAGGGTGTAACCCGCGGATGTGCATCCCGGAAGATCAGGGACGTACGCAGAAAAATTCGGACCTGCGTCTTCAATAATGACGGCGTACGTGCTCATCGCGGCCTCCGTTCGAGTCCTGCTTGTCTCACAATGCTAGCCATGGTCCCCTTTGAGAGTTCGATGCCCAAGGCTCCTGGGACGACAACTAAACCACTCTTTTCGTTATGCCGAAAGATCCGGTGGCTGCCCGTTTGCCGCACTTGGTACCAACCTGCTTCGTTGAGTTCGTGAATGATCTCCCGCACCTTCATGACTCCCAAAGGTCGCTGGCTTTGCAAAACTACCCATGGACCTCAGCGCAGTGAAGCGCTGTGGTGATTACCCGAAACCGCCGAAGAGACCACGGGACTGGAGAGTGTGCCAGAACTCCGGTTCGTACGCGTTCTCGGGGTCGTCGCGAACCATCTGATCGACGATGACCGCATCCTCGCCAACGAGGATCCGCCATTTGTTCTGGCGCACGCCTTCGAGGATGATCTGTGCGGCCGAGGCCGCGGTGAGCGGCGCGAGATCGCGAAAGGCCTCGCCAAACATCGCGACACCTTTGCGCAAGTCTTCGTCGGAGACTTCATCGACCGGTGTGCCGTCGGCCGCGAGTTGCCGTCGAACCTTTATGAGGTCCTCGACTTCGAGCGTGTCCGGCTCCTTGCCGTGCACGATCCCGGAGTTGATCACGATTGAAGTCCCGACGTGTCCCGGCATCACGACCGATACCCGCACGTGCGGTGCGTGCATCCTCAGATCGGTGATGAGCGCCTCGCTAAAGCCGCGTACGGCGAATTTGGCGGCGCTGTAAGCAGTGTGGGGCCGATTGGGGCCGACCGACGCGAAGATGCCATTGATACTGCTCGTATTGACGATGTGGCCCTCGTCGGCGGCCACCAACATCCCCAGGAACGTCCTCGTGCCCAAATAGACGCCGCCCCAGTCGATCGCGAACGTGCGCTCCCACGCCGCTCGGTCGTCGTCGATGAAGCTCCCGGCACCGGCGACGCCCGCGTTGTTGAACAACAAATTGATCGACGTCGTGGCGTGCTCTTTGGCGACCGCGTCGCGAAAGGCGAGCAATTGGGATTCGTCTGCCACGTCGGCCACGAACGTGGTCACTCGTGTGCCGGCGGGCGCCATTTCGAGGGCGAGGGACTTCGTTTCGTCCAACGTCGTCGCCGAGACGTCACAGGTCGCCACGTGACAACCGGCCATCGCCAAGTGACGCACGAGTTCTCGTCCCATTCCCGTGCCACCGCCCGTGACGACGGCGATGCGTCCTTCGAAGTTCTCCATGGTCCCCCTCAGTTTTTGTCATCCTAAGAGCTGAGTCGTAAGTCCCCAGGCGGGGAGATACAACTCAGTGCCGAGCCGTTCGCAACCTTCACGGGACGAGCAGTGCCAGGTCCGTTGGTCGATTGCGCCGTGCGTCTGGCGTTCAGACGAGCAGTCCGACGAGACGATCTCGTTGACCTGGCGCCGTGGTGTAGCGCGCCACTACGACGCGGTGACACCAGAGGGTGCGTTTGACTCGTCAAGGCGTCTTGGCGCCCTGGATTGATAAAGAATTGGTGGGTAGAAGTTGTGGTGAACTCAGCCAACAACACAGCGGCGCGCGTGTAGTCAACTCGCGCGCTGAAGGGATCACCGAGATTGGCCAACTCGACGCACGTGCCCAACGCGCTTGAGACCAGGTCACGATCACCACTGAAGCCACACGCATCACAGTTATGCGAGCGAGTGGACAGATCCTTCTTGACTCGGTGCCCACAGAGACAATGACTTGAGAGCGCCGTGGGGCGCGTCGCCACCTTGACGAAGCCGCCACCGAGTTGCGCTATCAATGCCGCAATTTCTGACGTGACCATGCCCGGAGCGAAATCGTGGAGCGACTTGCCCCAGCGCTTTGCCCAAGTCGTGAGATTGCAGTCCTCAATCAACCAGTTGGTACCGTGGGTGGCTACCAACTGCACTGCCACGTCGTGAGCGCGGATGTGCTTGGTGCGACTTGCTGCGCGCTCTCGCTCGCCCTGGCGACGTCGTAGGTCGCGGTAGTTAGCTGAGAGTTGGTCATGACGATAAGCCCGGCTCGGCGCTCCAGCCGCCGAGGTCTGTCGTCCTCCCCGCGGTGTCGAGTCCGTTACGGCGCGAAGCCCCCGAGCCGCGCGACGTTCGTCGCGCTTCACTTGCGCCGTGGACTTCGCGTACTGTTCCGCGTTCGACCTCCTTCTGGACCTATCGACTCGGCGGCTCTCACGACGTTTTTTCGCGGCCGCGCGAATTAATCGCTCGCGCTCATCCGAGTCGAGGTGCACGACGGTGCTACGTGGGTCACGGTGGCAAGTATCCACTGAGACGACAGCGAGGTTGGAAACATTCACGTCCACGCAGGCCTTTCGATCCTTAGGTCTAGCGTCGAGTGCTGCGCCGTTCTTCGCCGAGGTGTGGCCATGTGCCAACACCAACAAATGCATTTCGTAACGCCAGCCATCAGCCTGTGAGGAGTCAGCTCTCCGCACTAGGTCGATCTTGTGCCAAAGCTCAGGTTGAGAGAGAAAGTGCACCACTCTGTCCCATTGGCCACGTCCCTGCGGAAGTCGCACCGGGAGTTGCAGCTCCGGTTCGTTGGACTTCGGACCTCCGGCAAAGACCATGACCAGCGGACCGGTGTAGGTCGACCACTTCGTGGGACCGGGAGTCGTCATGGTGTGCTGGCGTAGTACCCCAGATCCCGGAGAGCGCTTCGCCACGTCGGCCAGTGTCTTAGCCGGGGCGTGGCCGTAGGCGTCGAGGTGACCCTCGAGGGTGCCGTAAAGGCGGAACGTCTCCCACTTGTTCACGGTGGTGTGTGACTTGGCGCGTCCGTGGATGGTGGCGAATCGGTGTGGCGCAGTTACTCGCAGCGCACCGTGGCGCTTGCCAGCGTTGTCAGACCACAGATGGCGCGCGGCGTCCACGAAGACGGCGTCAGCCATGTGAGATACGAGCGCCATCGATACGTGATTCAGTGCCCAGCGTGAATTTCTGGCGTGTTTTCTCGCGCGTTCCTCGAAGCCATTGCGGGTGAGACCGAGGTCCTCAGCCACAGCCCTCCAGCCCAGAGTGTCGCGTTCCTCCTTTCGCGCCCAGTAGGCGCGACAGAGGCACTGCGCGTCGCGTTGCAAAGCACGGCGCAGGTGGAACATCGTGAAGTAGAGAGAGCGGAGTTGTTTTCTTGCGTGAGCGTCGGAAGTGTCGAGTGACACAACAAAGGTCGAGGTGGCCTGACCCTCAGGCATACGCCACGCAGGACGTTTGTTCTTGCCCCTTCGGCGCGGCTCGGCTTTCAACGTCGAAGTCATTCCTCTTATCGTGCAGGAACGTTGTGACATAGCACTTGGGTCATGAACTATGGCACCGTTGGTGAAACTTTCACTCCCGAATCCGACTCAGACGAGATCTCGAATCGAGATGAACTCACAGGCCTGAATATGGGGATTCCTTCGCCCAAAGGTAGTCGTCCTCAAGGGAATTACGATTCAGCACTAAGAAGTCCGGGTGTCGCTCAAACGAGGGTGAGTACGACGTGACGCGGCATTAGGACAGCGCACCAGGTCGCTGGGCGTTCTAGTGTCGGACGATGACTGATGTAGTCGAAGAACTCGCGACGCGCCTCTGGCCAGACCGAGTGCGATCCATCGAGGTCCTCGCGCATGGCATCACGAACTCGAACTACGTGGTCGACCTCGGCGACGAGCGAGTCGTCGTGCGGGTCCCGGGCAACGACACGCACCTGCTGGGGATTGACCGATCCAACGAGGTCGTGGCCGGCGGTCTGGCCGCGGCGATCGGCGTGGGACCCGAGGTCCTCGCCACTGATGCGTCAACGGGTTGCATCGTCTTTCGGTTCATCGACGGGCGACCGATATCGACGACCGAGCTCGCCGAAGAACCGATGCTCGGGCAGTTCGTCGAGGCCCTGCGTCTCGTTCACCACGCCGGGACGACACCCACAATCTGGAATCCTTACGACGTCGTTCGCGACCACCGCGACGTCGCGGCCGAACGTGGCGTAGAACCCCCCTTCGACGCGGTCTTCGCTCTCGAACTACTGGCGCGCATCGAGATTGTCCGACCGTTCCGACCGACGGTACTGGGTCACAATGATCTATTGAACGCAAATTTCCTGTTTGACGATCGAGTGCGCATCGTCGACTGGGAGTACGCGGGGATGTCCGACCCGTTTTTCGACCTCGCCAACGTGTCAGTCAACAACGGTTTTCCCGTCGACGCCGAGATCGCGCTCCTGCGCCACTATGTGGGTGATTTGAGTGACCCGGTCTTGTCGACACTGCACCTCATGAAAATCGTGTCCGAACTGCGCGAAGCGATGTGGGGCGTTGTCCAGATGGCGATCTCCTCGCTCAAGGTCGACTTCACGACCTACGCGCGCGAACGAGGCGAACACGCCATTGCATTGGCGCACCAGAGCGATATCGAAGAACAGTTGCGATTGGCCAAGCGCTACAGCGGCGACGAGGTCTAGGCCCGTACCTTTTCGTTGCCGGGGTCGAACAACGGCTCGGCCTTCACTTCGGCGCCGACGTCACGTCCGAACACGCCAACGCTGACCCGTGTTCCCGACACGACCAACGCCGCGGGCAAGTATGCATAGGCGATCGACGACTGAACGCTGTAGCCGTACCCGCCGCTCGTGACGCGCCCGAGCGGCCGACCCTCGAAGCGCACCGGCTCCGATCCGAGTACCACCGAACGCGGTTCGTCCAAGACGAGACAGGCCAGGCGGCGCGTCGGCTCTCCGGCACGCTCGAGGGCGTCGCGTCCGATGAACTCGCCCTTCTTCATCTTCACGGCGAAACCCAATCCGGCTTCGAATGGCGAGTCGGTCGTCGTGACGTCACTCCCCCAGACGCGATATCCCTTTTCGAGACGCAGCGATTCGATCGCGCGATAGCCGCCGGGAACCAGCCCGTGCGGGGCCCCGGCCGCCATCAACGAGTCCCACAGTCCAACGGCGTATTCGCTCGGACAGTAGAGCTCCCAGCCGAGTTCGCCCACGAACGTGACGCGCACGGCGAGACACGGCACCGCGCCCACGTTGATCTCCTGCGCGCTCATGTAGCCGAACGCGGCGTGCGACAGATCCGATTCGGTGAGCGGTTGGAGGATCTCTCGCGCGCGCGGTCCCCAGAGCGCGAAGCACGCGTACTTCGAGGTCACGTCGTCGACGGCGACCGAATCATCGTCGAGTTGTTGGCGAATCCACGCGCCGTCGTGATTCCCGAAGGCCGTCCCGGTCACCAGACGAAAGCGGTCCTCGGCGAGTCTCGTGACCGTGAGATCGCACTCGACGCCGCCGCGAGGGTTCAAGAGTTGCGTATAGGTGACCGCACCGACGCGTCGCGCGACGCCGTTCGCGCAGAGCCGCTCGAGGAACTGCGCCGCGCCCGGTCCCGTCACGTCGAGCTTGGAGAAGGAGCTCTCGTCGAAGAGTGCCGCGTTCTCGCGACAGGCCCGATGTTCGGCGCCGATCGCCGGCGACCACAACATGCCGGCCCAACCGTCGGGTCGAGTCGACTCATCACCCGCGTCGGCGTTACTTTCGTACCAATTGACCCGTTCCCAGCCGGATTTCTCGCCGAAGGCGGCACCGAGGTCACGATGACGTGCGTTGACCGGCGAGACCTTGAGCGGTCGTCCGGCCTGGCGCTCGTGGCCGGGGTACTTGACGTCGTAGTAGGTCGCGTAGATCTCCTCGGTGCGGATCAGCGTGTAGTGCCGGCTCCGGTACTGCGGGCCGAATCGGCGCGAGTCGAGGGCCCACGCGTCGAGGCTCGGCTGACCATCGATGATCCATTCAGCCATCAACTTGCCCATACCGCCGGAGCCGGCGATGCCGTGCGCGCAAAAACCGGCGGCCACCCAGAATCCCGCGACGGCGCTCTCGCCGAGGATGAACTCGCCGTCGGGCGTGAAAGCCTCGGGCCCGTTGATCAGCGTCACGATCTCGGCGTCGGCCAGTTCAGGTACCCGCGAGATCGCGGCTTCGAAGAGCGGCGCGAAACGGTCCCAGTCCGGCTCGAGGAGTCGTGAGTTGAAGTCCGAGGCGATTCCGCGGAGTCCCCAGACCGAAGGGTTGCGCTCGTAGCCACCCATGACGAGTCCGCCGCTCTCGGCGCGGAAGTAGACCAGTCGTGCCGGGTCGCGAAGCGTCGGCATGTCGCGCGAGAGTCCCGTCGGCTTCGTGATCGCGTACTGGTGGGCCATCGCGACGAGCGGTACGTGCACGCCGGCGAGCAACCCGATCTCGTGGGCGTAGATGCCGCCCGCGTTCACGACGTACTCGCACTCGATAGAACCCTGATCAGTCTCGACGGCGCGCACGCGGTTGTCCTCGACCCGTACACCGGTCACGCGCGTGTTCGTGAGAATCGTCGCCCCACGTTGACGAGCACCACGGGCCAACGCGAGTGTCAGCTGGCTCGGGTCGACGTAGCCGTCCGACGGCAACAGCGCCGCGCCGAGGACGCCGTCGGTTGACATGGGAGGGAACATCGACTGAGCCTCGTCGCCCGAGATGAGATGCAACGGCAGACCGAACGTCTCGGCCCACGCCGCTTGGCGCTCGAGCTCTTCCATGTGTTCTTTTGACGAGGCGAGTCGCAACGAGCCGACTTCGCGCCAGCCCGTCTCGAGCTCGACCTCTTCGCCGAGGGTCCGGTAGAGGTCGACCGAGTTCATCATCATTTGCGTGAGGGACAGTGAGTTGCGAAGCTGGCCGACCAGCCCGGCCGAATGGAAGGTCGACCCGCTGGTCAGCTCGGCGCGCTCGACGAGCGCCACGTCACTCCAGCCCAGGCGCGCGAGCCAGTAGAGGATCGAACAACCGCCGATTCCCCCGCCGATCACGACCACGCGTGCTCTGTCGATCATGGTGTCTCCTCGGTCACGTCGTTGGCTAAACTATCTATACCAAAAACAGATGGTGTGGCAAGTGAATACCGCCCGTTACTGTGCTTTGAGAGGATGAACTGTGCCGCCAAACTCCAAATGGCCACCGAAGATTTCGCGTTCCAAAGGGATGCTGCACACTCAAATCGCCAACGCCGTCGCGTCGTCGATCACGATCGGACACTTTCGAACGGGCGACCGACTGCCTCCAGAACGTGAGCTCGCCAAAGAGTTCGGGGTCAACCGTTTGACCGTGCGCCAAGCGCTCGCTGAACTCCAGATTCGCAAGCTCATCCATCGTCGCACCGGACGTAACGGTGGCACCTTCATCGCCGAGCCGGTCATCGAGTACGACCTCACGACGTTTGCTGGATTCTCCGAACAGGCCCGCCGACTTGGTCACGTCGCCGGCGCACGAGTGCTGCGAACCGAGCGGGTCGAGGCGGATGCCGCGACGGCCGAAGCGCTCCAACTGTCTGAAGGTGACGAGGTCTTTGAAATTGACCGATTGCGATTCGCGAACGACCTCCCGGTGTTGCTCGAACACTCAAGCTTCCCGGCCGAACGTTTCGCCGGTTTGCTCAGCGAACCACTCCATGGTTCCATCTACGAGCTCCTGGAACGCCGCTACGACGCCCGCCCGGTGCGCGCGGTCGAGCGAATCTCACCCATCGCCGCCAATGCCCGCACCGCTCGCCTGCTCGACGTCACCCGAGGAAAGCCATTACTGCGCGTCGAGCGAGAAGCGTTCGACGTGAACGGCGTCCCGGTGGAGAGCGCGTGCGACATCTTGCGCGCCGACCGCAGCCGCACGCTTGTCTGGTCCTTCGAACTGCCGCCGAAATAAATCCAAACGACGGGATTTAGTTCGTCACCTCGTCTGGCGGTAGTGACTCGGCGGGAATGACGACCGGACCGGTTTCCGCCGGACGTACGATCGCGACTTGCGGCTTACGCACCTCCGCGAAGAAGTAGTAAAGAACGCCAATGATCAAAATGACCCCGAGCACGGTATAGAGGATCGGCACTTTGTTCAGTTCCCCAATGCCCGTGCTGAGCGCGCCGCCCGTCTGATTCGGTGTCGGGTTGCTCGCAGCACGCGGCCACGCGAAGTTGACCAACATCGAACCGCCCCAGAGCAGGGCCAGGATGTTGACAGGAATCCCCCACTTGCCCAGTGAGAACGGCGCCTTCTCCGTCGGCCAACCCTTCAGTCGCGCGCGAAGCACCGCCAGGTTCCCGAGGAAGTAGCTGAGGTAAATCATTCCCGTCGCCGCGATCGCCACGATGCCGGCGCCCGCGTACTTGAAGAGCGGAATCGCCGCCAGTATCGCCACGACGATGCAGGAGAAGATTGGCGTGTGCAAGTTCGGGTGAACTCTCGACAAGGCGGAAGAACCCGGCAAGCGGTTGTCACGCGACATTCCAAAGCACAGGCGGATGGTCGCCGTCATGATGGCGAGACAGCACACCAGAATTGCGGCCGACACGACAGCGAGATAGATGATCGCGTACGGCTTGGAGAAGTTCGACTCGATAATCGTCGCCGGTGTCCACGACTGGGCAATCGCCGTCTTGAGGTTGGGAATGGCCATCAAAATTGCGACGAGGAATATGCCACCGATGACGAAAGCGCCGGCGACCGATGACAGCACCGCCTTGGGCGCAGCCCGACGCGGGTCCTTCGTCTCTTCGGCGAGCGTCGAGGCGGTATCCATTCCGTAGATCACGAAGAGACTCATAAACATCGCGAGGAAGAACGACCCGAATCCGACGTGAAGGCCGCCGCTGTTGGTGACAATGGAAATCGACTGGTGACGGTGCACGATGAGCATCACGACCGAAAAGACGACGAGACCCACGATTTCAAAGAACACACCGGTGTTATTGACCACCGATACGACCTTCACACTGTAGATATTCAACACCGTGATGACGAGGAGGGTGATCACTGCCACCCAGATTTGGTCGTCGAGCGCAGTGGCGTCAAGGTGCCAACCCATCAGACTCACCATGGGCAAAATCGTGAGCGGCAAGGTCACAACGACTGCCGTCACCGTGAGCACACCAGCGAAGATGTAGATCCAGCCCGTGAACCACGCGTACGGTCGCCCGGCCAAGTACTTCGTCCACTGGAAGACCGATCCGGCGACTGGGAAGTGGCTGGAAACTTCGGCGAAGTTCAGCGCCACCAGCATCTGGCCCGCGGCGACAATCGGCCAGCTCCAGATGAAGACACCGCCGAGGGTCGTGAGTCCGAGTGCGAAGAGGGTAAAGATACCCGTCGACGGTGAGATGTAACTAAACGCTGCCGCAAACGAACTGAAGAAGCCCAACGTTCGGTGCAACTCTTGTTTGTAGCCGAAGGTTGCCAGGTCCTTCTGGTCGCTCTGACCCGAACCTCGGCCCGCGGTGTCGGTCTCATCCATGTCTATCCCCCCGATAGCCCGAGCGCATTTACCCAGTGAGCGGCAAATTATCAGATGAAACGTAAATTGTCTAGACCTCTTACGGCAAACTCGAAAGGCGGCGACCTGACTGTTCGAATGAGACGGACAATTGAGCCATCTCACAGCCATCGACGTGCACAATCTCGATCGATGGACGAACGCCTACGGATCTATTTCAAAACTTCGGCGCGTCAAGACTTATGACAGCTTGAGCTCTTGTCGATAGACGCGCGCCGGTCCCTGGTTCACGATCGTGGCCGCGAGCGCCTTGAAGGCGAGCGACACTTCACTCTCGGGATCGTGGACCACGATCGGCTCGCCGACGTCGCCGCCTTCGCGCAGTTTGGTATCGAGAGGAATCTGACCCAACAGCGCGATGCCGAGTTCTTGCGCGAGTCGCGCGCCCCCACCGGCGCCGAAGATCTCGTAACGCTTCGCGTCGTCGCCGGTGAACCAGCTCATGTTCTCAATGACGCCGCGCACACTGAGCTTCAACTTGCGCGCCGCGTACGCCGAGCGTTGCGCGACGCGTTGCGCGGCCGCTTGTGGCGTGGTCACCACGTACATCTCGATGCGCGGCAACACTTCAGACAGTGTCAGGGCGACGTCACCGGTGCCGGGGGGCATATCGATAAGCAGAAAATCCGGCTCATCCCACCACGCCTCCGAGACGAGTTGTTGGATTGCCTTGTGCAGCATCGGACCACGCCAGATGACCGGTTGTTCGTCCGGTACGAAGTACCCCATCGACACGCAGCGAACGCCGTGGGCCAACGTCGGAATGACGGTGTCACCGAGCACGATCGGATCGTTCACGGCGCCGAGCATCTTGGGTAAGGAGAATCCGTAGACGTCAGCGTCGAGAACCCCGACGTCGTGTCCGCTCTGGGCCAGGGCGATCGCGAGATTGACCGTCACTGAGGACTTGCCCACTCCCCCTTTGCCCGATGAGATGCCGAGAATGCGAGTCTTGGAGAGTTTGTCGAGGAATTTTGGCGGTGCGTCGCCGTGCGCGTGTTCACCCGGTCCCGGGTCACCGGCCATGGCGCCACGAAGGAAGTTGCGCAACCCGAGCAACTCCTCTTCGTCCATGGGACGAACCACGACAGTGGCGTCAGGAACGATCTGATGGATGGAAGCCTCGAGCAGGGCCAGGTTGGGCCATGAACTAACGGGAAGCACGAGTTCGACCTTGAGCGATTCGCCGGTCTCTACGACGTCGCCGAGGAATCCCAATTCGCCCAACGTGCGCACCATTTGAGGCTCAACGACGGCGCTAAGTTCGCGGTAGTACTGACTGTTCGGTGTCACTGATTTCCTTTGAGAGAGCCAACCGAGGTTAACGGCGCGAAAGACCAAGACGGTCCTAGACTTTCTATGTGTCAACTTCGTTCAGCGAGAACAATCTCGATCCGGGCCTCTTCGCGGCCAAAGTCACGAGTTTGACGCACTGTTTTGGCGATAACACGCGCCGAAAGATCTACCTCTATTTGCGTGAGAACCCGGGCGCCACGGCGACGGAACTCTCGCGGCACTGCCAGGTCCACGCCAATGTCGTTCGTCATCACCTCGAGCGACTCACCGAGTCGGGGTACGTCACCTTCGACAACGTCCCCCGGACCACCGTGGGGCGCCCGGCCAAGGGCTATCGCGTCGTTGACGCCGGTCTCGTCATGGACGGCTCCATGCGCCGCGACGCGCTCCTCGTCGCACTCTTGGAGATGGCCCTCGAACGCCTCGGTCCCGAAGCGGCCGAATCGATGTCCCATGACGTGGGCGTGGAATACGGACGGACCCTGGCCGGGAACGTCGGCGCGGGAGATCCGAAACCTAGCCTCAAGGCCGCCATGGAGTCGATCGCGGGCATCTTGACCGCCCACGGATTCGCCGCGCGCGCCGAAGAGCACGACCTCGAACAGTCGATCGTTTCGGACAACTGCCCCTTCGGCACGGCCGCCCAGCACCACCCGGTTCTGTGTGCTGTCGACCGCGGACTCATCTCGGGCATGCTCGACGGCCTCGGCGCAGAGCGCCGCAACGTGACGCTCACCTCACGCGCCCGCGGCGACGACGCCTGTCGCGTGACGGCCTAACGCTCGCGCCCCACCAGTATTCAATGCAACCGCGTTGAACTAGCAGGTTGAACGCGGCGTAATCGTGACTGTGTCGACGGGCACCGTCACGGTGTGATGGAAGCTCATGAACGTGTACTCAACTGGCAGATTCGTGTAGGTCGTGGCCCCGCTCGCCGCCGACGTCGGTACGCACTCTTGGTTCCAGTGCACGACGAGTTGAAGTTGACCTTCACTCGCGAGCGTGGTGGGTTTGAACGAAGGACCACCCTTGAAGCCGTACGCACCGGGTGACTTCGGTGTCGAGTCGAAGTACACGTGCACGCCGGACGTTCCGGACGGGTTCGCCGGCGCCAAGACGTTGTCGATCGTGACGGGAAAGCGTCGGTCGTTATTGAGCGTGACGACAACTTCGACGCGGAACGATCCGCTCGGCTCAGTCCACACGACGGCGCTCGCACCGGCGGGCCGATTCGTCGCGAGCGTTCCGTTGGACGAAAGTACTTGCGAGCCGTATCCACCGTCGAGCGTTTGGGAGAGCGGTTGATAGCGACTCGCCGCCAAATACAGGGCGACGCCGATCGCGACGATGACGACCACGACCGAGACGACCGCGACGGGCCAGCGACGTCGCTTTTGCGTCTCATCAGGCTCGTCGCTCATCCATTCGTCGTTCTCGACGAAGGGATGATCTATCGGGTGTTCGTCCACGGCCCTCCAGTTCCCGATCGATTCGTGCTTTGAGAATCGTAGCGATGAATGAACGTGACTGACTTTCGACTCAACGTTTGGCGAGGATTGAGTTCACGCGCTGGGTCGTCGCGAGAAGTTGCGGTACCAATTCCTCGCGTAGTTCCTTCAGATTCGTGCGACCGACGGGCGTCGAGATATTGATCGCGGCGACCGTTCGTCCGGTCGAATCGCGAATCGGCGCAGCGACCGAGCGTAAACCGATCTCGAGTTCTTGATCGTTGAGCGCCCAACCTCGCTTAGCGACCTTCTCCAATTCGGCGACGATGTCGCTCTCGCGGTGCAGAGTGAACTTGGTGAGTGCGACGAGCGGCCGACTCCCCAAGTGTCGTCGCTGTTCGGCAACGGGCATAGCCGCGAGCAGCACACGCCCCGTCGAGGTGCAGTACGCGGGTAAGCGGCTGCCCACCGAGAGCGAGAGCGTCATGATGCGCGACGCCGCGACGCGACTGACAAAGACGATGTCGGATCCGTCCATCACTGACGCCGAGACCGACTCGCGCACCTTGTCGCTCAAATCTTGGATGAACGGTTCGACGATGTCGCGAAATGGGAGCGACGTGAGGAACGAGTAGCCGATATCGAGGATTCGAGGTTGGAGAAAGAATTCGCGCCCGTCCACACCGACGTAGCCCAGGGTCTCCAACGTGAAGAGCAGTCGACGGCACGAGGCGCGGCTGTAGCCGGTGCGCCGAGCAACTTCGCTGAGCGACTGGCGAGGACACTCCTCGTTGAACGAACGGATGACTTCGAGCCCGCGTTCGAGCGACTGCACGAACATCCGATTGCTTTCTTCCACCGAGCCTGACTCCTTCAACGACCGTTGCATCAAACAGTGAATGTTCGCATATCGAACAACACTGGTCAATTGCAACCGTTCTGGCGCGACGGCGTTGGGGTCGTGTCGTGGGTCGAAAGGGGCCCCACTGGATCGATCCGATTCGTGATCGAACTAGGGGCTCGGCAAGCCCAGTTTTTTGAGGAACGGTCGGGCGATCGCCAATTGCCCCACCGACGGCTTCAACTTCAAGAACTCTTCGAACTCCGCTTTGGCGACGCGTTGATTCCCGGGCGTCGAATCGGCGACGATGGCGAAGTACAGCCGAGGCGCCGGCTGTCGAGGCGCCACGGCAATCGCCTTTTCCAAGTCCTTGATGCCGACTTCGACGATCGAAGCCTTCTTCGCCGCACTCCCGGCCGTGAAATCGAGCCAGCCGCTCTGCGTTAACGCGGTGACGTTCTTCGGATCGAGCGTGAGGACTTTCTCATAGGCGTTGAGGGCGGTGGCGTCTTGGCTGTTGGCGACGTCCACTTCGCCCTGGGTGAGCAGTCGGTCGATGAGTTGTGAACGCGTGAGGTCAATACCCCCATCGCCGGAGTTCCCGGCCTGACGCGGCGACGTCGAAGAAATGAGTGCGTAGACGAGCACGACCGCGAAACAGAGCGCCGCAACGACGAGCCAGCGCGCACGTCGTCTCCGGCGCGGTGGGTGGGTCACTTCGACGCTCACCATTAGTGCGGCGAGTTCATCTCGCGCTGACTCCAGCGCAACTCCTTCGCGTCGTTGGATGTCATTGAGTTGATCGGAAGTCAGTTCGCCAGCTTCCAGTTCGCGTGACGCGTCACGTAGTGACGCCTCGCGCAGACGGATCTCGTCACGCAGTTGTGCGGCGTCGCGGTTCATCGTCGTCGCACCAAGCGAACGCCGGCTACGGCCAGCGCCACCACCGCCGCGAGTGGCACGAGCCACAGCAGCAGACCGAGCCCGGACGTCGAGGGACTGAGCAGGATTGACGTGCCGTAGGTCGCTTCCAAGGACGTCAGGATCTTGTTGTCGGACTCGCCCTCCTTCACCCGACGTGTGATGTCGTGACGCACGGCAATTGACGACGTGGCGTTACTTTGTGCGACCGAGAGATCGTCGCACGCCGGGCATTTGACGAGCGACTCCAGATGGGCGATGCGACCCTGCGCCGAAGCAGTACTCGGGGCTTCGAGCAGCGCGACGGCGAGGACGCAGAGAAACGCGAGGCACCACAGCCAAAAGGATTTCGCGATGCTCACGATGAGACCTTCGCGACGACCGCCGCCAACTGTTTGGCCGTCGTCGCACCGAGGAGCGTCGCCGCGACGCGACCCTGGCGATTTATTACGAACGTCGTTGGCGGTGACGTGACGCCGTAACTGTTCGCGATGTTGCCGCCGGGATCGATGATCGACGGATAGAGCGAGCCGTAGTGCGCGGCGAACGCCGTCGCCGACGAGACCGGGTCGTTGAAGACGACGCCGACGACGACCACGCCGTGCTTGCGAACGTGCCAGGCGTACGTCGAGAGCTCCGGGGCCTCTTGGATACAGGGCCCGCACCACGACGCCCAGAAGTTGACGATCACGATGTCGCCGCGCTCGCGCTTCAACGAGAACGTGCCGCCACCCAGTTCGTGCCCCTTCAACGTAGGCGCGAGTTTGCCCAGCAACGGACTCGGCGCGTCAGTTGCCGGCCCCACCGGTTTGCGCGTCGCGAGAAATCCGGAAAAGGCGACCACGATTGCGAGCACCACCAGGGAGACGGTCGTCACGGTTCGTTTCACGCGTCCCCCTCGTCACCCTGACGTCGGCGCACGAACGACAACGCCGAGCCGACCCCGAGCAGCAGTCCACCGATCCAGAGCCACGCGAGCAACGGTTCAACGGTGACACCGAGCACGACCGAACCGGCGGGTAGGTCGCCTTCGACTTGGGCACCGGACGCGGCCCCAGTGCCGCCGACGGCGTCGAAGGTCACGTAGACGTCGCGCGCGAGGCTCGAGTCGATCGCCGGCGTGCCAACCGGTTGCGCGCTTCGCCCGTCGTAGGTCGTGATGGCCGGCAACAACGCGTGGTGGTTCACGTCGACGCGCAATTGCGTCGCGGTTTCGAGCGAGTCCTTCATCGTGCGAAAACCGTGGAACGTGACGTACTGACCGGACACCACGGTGCTCTGTCCCGTCGCCAAGGTCACTTCGTTACGCGTCGTGTACGACGTCGAGGTCACGATCGCGAGCGCCATCACGACGACGCCGAGGTGCACGACCATGCCCCCGGCGCTCGGTCCACGCAACGCGTCGTACCAACGTTGGTGGCGGCGCTTGGCGGCGACGAACGCACCGCGCAGCGTTCGAAGCGCCGCTCCCGCGGCCGCCGCGGCGAGAAAGTACGCCAGCAACACCATCGGACGTCGCACGCCCCCGAGTAGTAACGCGACGACGACGACGAGCGAGGTCCACGCACTCACGCGAATTCGCGACCACAACACGCTCGCGTCGAGGTTGCGCCAACCGACCAACGGCGCCAGGGACATCAGAACGAGCAAGACGATGCTCATGGGCACCGCGACCGCCGCGAAGTACGGCGTGCCGACGGTCACCTGACCGCCGTTGACGGCTTCGTAGAGCAACGGGAAGACGGTGCCGAGCAACACGACGACGGCGAAGCCGACGAAGAGCACGTTGTTGGCGATGAACAGTCCCTCCTTGGAGAGCGGGTGATCAACGCCCACGGGCGAGCGAAGGCGATCGCCGCGCCACGCGAGCAGTCCCACACCGAGCGCGACCGTGACGAAGAAGAATCCGATCAACAGTGGTCCGAGCGTGCTCGAAGAGAACGCGTGCACGCTCTGCAAGACGCCGGAACGAGTGAAGAACGTGCCCAAAACGGTCAGTGAAAACGTGGCGATCGCCAGCGACAGGTTCCACACCCGAAAAAGCCCGCGACGGTCCTGCACGATGACCGAGTGGATGTAGGCCGTCGCCGTCAGCCACGGCAACAACGCGGCGTTCTCGACCGGGTCCCAGCCCCAGAAGCCGCCCCAGCCGAGCACCTGATAGCTCCACCACGCGCCCAAGACGATGCCGACCGACAGGACACCCCAGGCGAGCACCGTCCAGCGTCGCTGTTCCAGCGGCCAGCGGTCATCGACCCGTCCGGTGATGAGCATCGCGATCGCGAAGGCGAACGGCACGGTGAAACCGACGAAACCCATGTAGAGCAGCGGGGGGTGAATGGCGACGAGCGGGTTGTCCTGTAACAGGGCATTCGGACCAGCGCCTTGCAACACCTTGGCCGCGTTATGGATGAACGGATCGGCCGGGCCACACATCAGTCCCAGGAAGAATGCGCTCACGCCGAAGAGCACCACGGCGGCCCACGACACCACATGGTCCTGCGAGCGCCGTCGGTAGAAGTGCAGGACGAGCACGATGATGGCGCAGAGCAACAGCGACCAGAGCAGTAACGATCCTTCGAGGGCCGACCACATCCCGGTGATCGAATAGAGCAGCGGCGTGAAGGTCGCGTTGTTCTCCGACACGTAGGCCAACGAGAAGTTGTGGGTGATGAGTGCGAACTGCATGACCGCGACCGCGCCCACGATCCCGGCGAGCGACACCAGTGCCCAACGAAGCGAGCGCGACGGTCGATTGGCTCGAAGCGAGATCACCTGGTGGATGACGCCCCCGAGAGTGGCGAGGAACGCGAAGTAGAGCGCGACGCGCCCGAGCCAGGTGAGGGTCATCGCACGCTGCCGTTCGGCGCCTTCACCCGCTTCGGATGTTGGGCGATGTACGTCGCGGAGTGCTTCACGAGGATCTGTGTGCCGTCGAACATCGTCGAGTGACTCGTCGTGAAGTGACCTTCGACGACGACGGGGATGTCGGCCTGGAAGAGCTGCGGCGGCGTCCCGCTGCTGATGACGTAGACCTCGTTGGTGCCCGTGCCGGTCATCCAGAAGGACGCGCCCTTCGACGTGCGCGTGATGGTGTGGGGCTTCACGACGCCCTCGAGTCGAATCGTGGTCGTGCCGATCTTGGCGCGACTCGCGAAAACCTGGTCGACGGTGTCGAAGTAGTTCAACGAGTGCAGTAGACCCTGGCTGAGTAGCGCGAGGATGGCGATCACGAGCACGACCAACACCCCGATCGTGCGCCGGCGACTGGAGCTCTTCGACTTCGGCGGCGCTACGGGCGAGAGGTCGAGGTTCGTCTCAGTCAAGGTGTCGCCCTCGCCACCAGATCGACAGCGCGTAGAGCGCCAGCCCCCCAAAGGCAAAGGAATAACCGGCGGCGACGTAGTCCATCAGTGGACCCCTTCGGCGCGACGGCGCTCCAACGCGACTTCGAGCGTCTCAGTGTTCGAGTGTTCGCGACGTACTTCAAGTCGGTAGCGCGCACGAAGCAACCACACGTAGGCGAGCGAGAAGGCGACGAAGCTGAGCAGCAACGTCCAGAGCATGCTGCCGTGGACCTTGAACTGCCGATTTGGTCCCAGCAACGTCGCGCCCTGGTGCAACGTGTGCCACCACTGCACCGAGAAGTGGTCGATCGGCACGTTGATCGCCGCGATGATCGCGAAGACCGCGCTGCGCCGGGCGCGCAGTGCGAAATCGTCGTTGGCCCGACGAAGCGCCAGGTAACCCAGCGCGAAGACACCGAGGATCGCCGTCGACGTGAGACGCGCGTCCCACGCCCACCACACGCCCCAGGCGGGCCGTCCCCAAATGGACCCGGTGATGAGCGTGAGGACAATGAAGACGAGGCTCACCTCCATGGCGCAGTGCGCCAAGCGGTCCATCACGATCGAGCGCGTTCGTCGCCACAGGTACAGCGCGCTCGCGATGGTCGCCGTGCCAAACGACAGGTACAGCGCCACCGTGGCGATCGCCGGGTGCACGTAGAGCAGGCGCGCGAGGTTGCCCTGGACCCTGTCCGGCGCAGTGACCCAGATACCCAACCAGATGGTGAGGGCCATCGTGACGATCGTCGCCGGTCCTAGTAGTCGTTGGCTCAGCACTTTCATCACGATTCCTCGAGAACACCGTAAAGGAGAATCCCTAGGGCCAGGTATACGGCCAGGGCGACGACCGAGATGACCCACCACTGCAACAGAGCGCCTCCGTGGAGGGCCGAATTGAAGGAGCGTTCACCGGCGATGAGAAGGGGTGCGAAGGCCGGGAGGCTGAGGACCGGCAGCAGCGTCGCGGCGGCGTTTCCACCGCTCGTCAGCGCCCCGTAGAGCGTTCCGGCGCCCGCGATGGCGCCGAGGGTGACGAGGATGCTGGGTACCGCCTCCAGCGTGCCGTGAAGGGCCGTGTGCAGGACCACCACGCTGCCCGCGAGCAGCACGATCGCGGTCAGCCAGAGTTCGATGGCGAGCGCCACGGCCTTACCCAAGAAGACGCCCGCGGGGTCGAGCCCGAGGGTCGCCACCGACGCTCGAGTACCGCTCGTCGCTTCGATCGCGTGACTGCGATTGATCATCAGTAGCGCCACCAGCACGATGACCAGATAGAACAACCCCGGCGCGGCCGATGAATGTCCGGCCTGGCTCGGTCCGAGCGCCAGGCCGCTCAACAACAGCGCCATCACGCCAAAGGGGACGACCTGCCAGAGCAGCACACGACTTCGTCGTTCGATGCGCAGGTCTTTTGCCGCCACCAACAGTGCGACTCGAATCACGACTCGCTCACGATCCGGCCACCGGCCATCAACAGCGTGCGGGGGTGCAGTTGCGCGCTGCGCAGGGGATCGTGCGCGCTGACGACGACCGTGGCTCCGCGCTCGACGACTTCTTCGAGCAGTGCGTCGAAAAACGTGCGGCCCTCGTCGTCGAGCGACGCGTAGGGCTCGTCGAGCAACCACAGTTCCGGACGCCGGAGTAGCAGCCAGGCCAATCCCAGTCGTCGACGTTGACCGGCGGACAGTCGTTTGGCGACGATGTCACGGCGACCACTGAGCTCGACGCGCTCCAACACCGTCGCCAGACCGTCGACCGGTCGACCGAGCGCTTTCGCGGCGAAAGCGAGGTTCTCCGCAACCGTGAGGTCGTCGTAGAAGGAACCCTCGTGGCCGAGCCAACCGACGCGACGTCGAAGCTGGCGTCGATCGACGGTGGCGAGGTCCAAGTCGAGGACCGAGCCCTCCCCCGCGCTGAGTCCGACCAATCCGGCGAGCAGGCGCAAGAGGCTCGTCTTACCCGCACCGTTCGCGCCAACGAGCACGGTGAGTGACGACGAGTGCAGTGCAAGGTCCACGCCACTCAATAAGGGAAAACCACTGGCCATCGAGACGGCGCCGCGCAGCAGGACCGTTGATCCCTCGATGGTGGTCACGACTACCGGGCGAGGGCGTCGATGTCCGCGGCCACCATCATCTCAACCAGGCCGTAGAAGTCGACTTCGCACTTCCAGCCCAACTGCTCGTGCGCCTTGGTGGCGTCGCCGATCAAGAGGTCCACCTCGGCCGGTCGGATGAACGCCGGATCGGTCACCACGTGGTCCTCGTAGTTGAGTCCCGCGGCGTTGAAGGCGACTTCGCAGAGCTCGCGTACCGAATGCGTTTGGCCGGTCGCCACGACGTAATCGTCGGGGACGTCACGCTGGAGCATGGCCCACATCGCGCGCACGTAGTCGGCCGCGTAGCCCCAGTCGCGGTGCGCGTCCAGATTGCCGAGGCGCAACGAACTGTCGAGGCCGGCCTTGATGCGCGCGGCGCCGTGCGTGACCTTTCGCGTGACGAACTCGAGTCCGCGCCGCGGCGACTCGTGGTTGAAGAGGATTCCCGATGTCGCGTACAGGTCGTAGCTCTCGCGATAGTTCACGGTGATCCAGTGGCCGTACACCTTCGCGACGCCGTAGGGACTACGCGGGTAGAACGCGGTGTCCTCGTTCTGGGGCACTTCGCGTACTCGGCCGAACATCTCTGAGGAGCTCGCTTGGTAGAAACGGATCTCCGGGTCGACGATGCGGATGGCGTCGAGCATTCTCGTGACGCCGAGCGCGGTGATCTCACCGGTGAGCACCGGCTGGGTCCACGAGGTTTGGACGAAGCTCTGGGCGGCGAGGTTGTAGACCTCTGACGGTCGGTAGTCACGCAGGACGTTGATCAACGAGACCTCGTCGACGAGGTCGCCCGAGACCAGCGTTATCTGGTCCTGGATATGGCTGATCCGCTCGATCGTGAGCGTGGAACTACGTCGGATAAGGCCGATGACCTCGTAGCCCTTCGTGAGCAGCAGTTCGGCCAGGTAGGAGCCGTCTTGACCGGTGATACCCGTGATAAGTGCTCGCTTGGCCACCGACAGTCCTCCACAAATGGCACCGACCAGCGGTCCGCACCGAAAATGCATCCTAGTACTGGTCATAATTCCGTCTCAAAGCCTTGCGTAGCCTTGGGCGATGGCCCGGATCGTCGTCGTCAGCTTTCGACTCGGGGGGACCGACGGGGTGGCGATCGAATCGGCCAAGTGGATCGCCGCGCTCACGACGCTCGGTCACCACGTCCGAACCGTCGCCGGCGAAGGCGTGGCCGATGTGGTGATTCCCAGTCTGGCGATCAACGCCACGATGTCGACCTCGGTCCAGAAGTTGGAGGAAGCACTTGGCGACGCCGACCTCGTCATCGTCGAAAACCTCGCGTCGCTCCCATTGAATCTCGACGCGCGCGACGTCCTCTATCACGTGTTGCAAGGTCGCCGCGCGCTCTTCCATCACCACGACCTTCCGTGGCAACGACCCCATCTCGCTCACCTCGAAGGTCCGCGAACAGAGTCGCTGTGGCACCACGTCACGATCAATGAACTCTCGCGTCGCGAACTCCTCGAGCGCGGTATTGAGGCCGTGACCATCATGAACGCATTCGACTGTGAACCACCGAGGGGGCGACGGGATTCAACTCGTCTCAGTCTCGGCATTGACGCGCGCACGCTCGTCGTGATGCCGTCGCGCGCACTCCCCCGCAAGAACGTCGAGGGCGCGCTGGCGATGTGTGAGGCACTGGACGCGGTCTTCTGGCTGCTCGGACCGGCCGAGGACGGCTACCAGGACACGCTCGAGGAAATGATTCGTTCCGCCAATGTCGAAGTGCGACGCGGACGGCCCGAGGGATCCGACGTGCACGACGCGTACGCGGCGAGCGACCTCGTCGTGATGCCCTCGACGTGGGAAGGTTTCGGCAATCCGGTCCTGGAATCGGTCACGCACCGCCGTCCGCTGGCGATTTACCCGTATCCGGTCGCCGGTGAGCTCCGCGACTTCGGGTTCCGTTTCTTCGACCTCGGTGACGTTGCCGCGATGAAGTCATTCGTCGAAAATCCTGACTACGGCCTCTACGAGCACAACCTCGCGATCGCCCTCGAGCACTTCAACGTGACGACTCTCCCCACGCGACTAAGCGCCCTTTTGGATTCAATGGACGTGCGGTAGTCCCAACTAGCCTCTAGCCATATGGTGATCCAGGACGACCGACCCCGACACGCGGAACGTCGAGAACAGCTCTTGAGCGTCGCCAAGTCGCTCTTCGCGGAACGGGGATTCCAGTCGACGACGATGGACGACATTGCCCGCGAGGCCGGGTTCACGAAGCCGATCCTGTACCAGTACTTCGATTCGAAGACCGACCTCTACCGTGAGATCGTGGCGCAGCTCGCCGAGACGCTGCTGGCCTCATTGAAGGCGGCGGTGAGCGCCGCCGAGACGCCGCGCGCGAAGATTGAAGTGGCGTTTCGGGTCTACTTCGAAATGGTCGTCAGCGAAACCGACGCCTTTCGAATTCTCTTCATCCATTCGCACGAAGGCGACACCACCAAAGAGCTCCGTGCGCTAGAACTCGGACTGATCTCCTTCATGTTTCCTTTCTTCGATACCTCGATGAGCGAAGATCATCGACTTCAATTGGCCGGCGGCGTCGTCGGCATCGTCGAAGGCGCCGCGATCGTGTGGCTGGAACAACAAGAGTCGAAGGGCTGGCCGCCACCGGCCGCCGGAGCCGCGGAACGACTGGCCGAACGTAGCGCGACCCTTGCGTGGGGCGGACTGCGCACGGTCCACCAGGACTAGTCGACGCCTTCGTCGTTCACTAGTGACGCGAAAGCTTGAGCCAGTTCCCACAGTTGTCGCGCACATTGGTCGTAGGTCGCCTGATCGCCCCCGGCCGGATCGACGACATCGAATACCTTCGACGGCTCGTGGGAATGCGCTGTGCGCACTTGAGTGTCGATCCCGACTTCGAGCGGCGCGTATCGCACGAACTGCGCGAGCTGCACTGCCTTGTACGCGTGGGGCGCGAGATTCGCGCGCATGTAGTTCACGTTGTTGACTTCGGCGCAGATAATCACGTCGGCCCACTCGGCGTCGGCTTCGCTGAGCTGATGGCTGCGGTGAGCGCCGTATCGATGATCACCGAGTTCTTCAATCTTCACCAGCGCGTCGCGGGTTCGAGCGCTCATCGCGGATCCTTCGGTCACGTGCGTACCAGCCGTTCGGACGTGCCACGCTTCGCCGGAAGAGTGCGCGATTGTCGTCAACATGTAGCCGAGCATCACGGAACGCGCGACGTTGCCGGTGCAAAGCGTGACGATGTTCAATGGACGAATTCGGTGCGCCGAGGCGTCACCCGGGTGTGATGAATCCTGATTCATATGCGATCACCACCAATTTGTCTCATGGCCCGGCCATTATCTTCAGGCCTCAGTTCCAAGTTCTGTGAGCCGTCCGTCCATTATTCCTAATCGTGCAGTGTATTTACCCAAAGTGGCTTTGTACCCTACGAAGTTTCCGTAAGGGTGACAAATACTTTAGGTGTGGATCAAAGAGATGTGGCTGAATCAGACACGAAAAAACGGACCCCTTGCTTCATTGAGGACTTTGTCGACGTCGCCAGTCCGTTTGAGACGCTTCGCGAGCGCTTCAGTGGCGATGGTCGGTGGCTCGCGCCCCTCGCCACCGTCGCCACGCAGGACGGAGATATGTTTCAAATGCGGATTGGTCCAACGTGGGCCGCAGGGATCGTGACCCGTGAGGTGAACGTCACTCTCTGGCCGCCCCGCGAGAGAGGCTTCGCGTTGGCGCGGTCTCTTACTTGGACACCAAGTGATTGGCAATTTCTGTTTCCATTGCTTGAAGGTGACTTGGAGCTCGCCCCTCTTGGTCCCAACCACTGTCGCATCTCCCTAGCCGCTACCTACACACCGGCGTTAGGAAAATTCGGCGCTCAGGTTGACCGTGCTCTGTTACACCACGTGGCCGCATCAACGGTGCGATCCTTTCTTACTCAGATGGCAACGAAACTGCAACCCCACATTGATTGACAGTGAGCAGTAGTTGTTGGGCGTAAAGCCAACTAATTCTTTTCGCTGGACTACCTGATGTGCACGCCAGAGATGGCGCGAGCGATAATCAGGCGCTGAATCTCAGACGTCCCTTCGAAGATGGTGTAGATACTGAAGCAATGTACGTTTTCACAGGTCACAGGCATTATTTCGGGATTGTAGCCCCACAAACCATTGGTCCACGGCGGTGCTGCCCCACAAGAGAGCCACCACACCCCAAGTAGTTGGTACGGAGTGTGACTCAGTTCATAGGACACGTTCGACTTCATGCGAAACATCAACCCCAAGACCCACCCTCAGGCCCACTCTTTGATCGATGTCGAACTGAGGACGAACTCGACACCGTCGACACCGAGGATCATGCGAGAACTCGGGCAATGTCCAAGAGCGAATCACGGCATTGATTGCGTCGTCGATGGTCAGAATCGTCGAATAGTGGACTCTACGGCAGTTGACTCCTAACAACGAGCACGGAGCAGTGCGCACCCACGACGCATTCTCGACTCACCGAACCAAGGAGAATCTCCTGCATCCGATTGAGACCCCTTGATCCAACTACGAGCAACTCGGCACCGATGCTCGCTTGAATCAACGATTCTGCGGTTGGTGGATCAACCATGAACGCATTGACGACGACCTCGCGTGAGCGCAGTTGCGCCCTCTCTACAGCGGTCCGGACAATTGCAGATTCACGGCGAACTTCGTTCGCTAATAGCGGATTCTCCACTACCTGTTGATCCAACAGGCGCACATGCACCACTCTCAATTCGGCGTCGCGATACCGAGCCTCGTCCGTCGCCCAGTCAACGGCGTGTAGGGATGATTCTGAGCCATCGACTCCAACAACCACGAAACTCTCCGTCATCGCTTCAAGATCAAGTTCACCCACCGCGTCTCCTTGCCGACTGCCCTAATCATGTACCCGAATCCGGAAATCGACCAGGGCATAAGGTCCCGTCGAAAAGAAGAAAGCTTTAGAGCGGAATGGCATGGAACGCGGAGTAGTTTCGAGCAGTTAGACGACTGAGATCGAAAGCATGTTGGAAAGCGGAATACCGGTCCGGAGCGTCACGATGAAGAAGTCTGCTGGAACAGACGTGAAGTCACAGCCGCCCGTTTCGCTACAAGGAGGTTCACTCTTGACTAATGCCCGTGAGATGGATCGCTCGACGGTCCAGGCAATATCCACGACGACCTTCGCCCACTCGGAGACGTGATGGTCGATCGCGCCGACGAACCATTCAGCGAGGTCGTCGACACCACATTCGTTACGTCGACAAGACCCACCGGGCTCAGCGCCGCCCAGGTGACAGCTCGCATGTCCATGGGGCAGAACAATCTCGGCGGTGAGAGAACGAGCCGAACGGTGGGCGAGATTCTTCGAGCCAACATTCTCACCAGGTTCAACCTCATTCTCGGCACGCTCTTCGTGACAATCGCCGCCGTGGGACAACTGCGTGACGCCCTCTTCGGTGTCGTACTCATCGTCAACGCCCTCATCGGGATCGTTCAAGAACTGCGCGCGAAACACACTCTTGATCACCTCGCAGTGCTTAATGCCCCGTACGCCACCGTCATTCGCGACGGCGCTGAGGAAAGAGTCCCAATCGACGGAATCGTCCTCGATGATCTGGTGTGCCTAGGCTCGGGAGATCAGATTGCGGCTGACGGGGTTGTTCAATTGTCGAGTGGTCTCCAAGTAGATGAATCCTTGCTCACTGGCGAGTCGGAGTCGGTCGACAAAGGCATTGGTGCGCAAGTGCTCTCTGGCAGTTTCGTCGTCGCGGGAACCGGCCGATACCAAGCCACCGCTGTGGGCGCCGACGCCTACGCCCGCCGGTTGACGAACGAAGCGCGACGCTTCACGCCGCCGAGGTCCGAGCTCATCGACGGCATCAACCGGATCCTTCGATACGTAACCTGGGCGATCTTCCCTGTCGCGGCGATCTTGCTCGTTGGTCAACTCCACGCGAGAGTGAGCGTGCGTGACGCCGTCAGTGGTACCGTCGCCGGACTTGTAGGTATGGTGCCTCAAGGGCTCATCCTCCTAACGAGCATCGCCTTCGCGGTGGCGGCCGTATCCTTGGCGCGCCGCAATGTGCTGGTTCAGGAACTCTCCGCAATCGAAGGGCTCGCTCGAGTCGACGTCGTGTGCTTCGACAAGACCGGCACGCTCACCGACGGGTCCATTGTCTTCAATCGGATCGAACTGATTGAGGACCGATCGATTGTCGAGATTGCCCTAGGGGCGCTCGCGAGAGAAGAGGGCGCGAACGCAACCCTTGCAGCTATTGGCCTCGCGTTCCCACTTGGCGACGGATGGTCTCGTGATGGTTCGGTCCCGTTTTCGTCGTCGCGCAAATGGAGTGCGGCGAGCTTCGTCAGTCATGGCACATGGGTGCTCGGGGCCCCGGAAATGGTGCTACTCACGGACGAAGGACCGACACTCCAGCGGGCGAATGAGTTGGCCGCGACTGGTCAGCGGGTCCTTGTACTCGCCCACTCTGACGCACGCCTTGAGGGCGAAACGTTGCCACCTGAATCGCACGCTGCCGCACTCGTGCTCTTGGCAGAACGGGTCCGGGACGACGCCGCTGCGACGCTCGCCTACTTTGCACGACAAGGCGTCGCTACGAAGTTGATCTCAGGCGACAACCCACTCACGGTCGCAGCCGTCGCATCGAGTGTGGGTATGGCCGTCGTGGGTCAGCCAGTGGATGCTCGTGACCTACCCGACGACGAGGAAGCGCTCGGGAAGATTCTTGAAGAGAGTTCGATCTTCGGCCGGGTGACGCCACGTCAGAAGCAGGCGATGGTCCTGGCACTTAAAGCGAATGGCCACACGGTGGCCATGACCGGCGACGGAGTCAACGACGCGTTAGCTCTCAAACTGGCCGACATCGGCGTTGCTATGGGTTCAGGATCTCCCGCCACAAAGGCGGTCGCCCAGATAGTCCTGCTCGACGGTAGTTTCGCAACGATGCCTGAGGTCGTGGCAGCAGGACGCAAAGTCACAGCCAACATCGAGCGAGTCGCAAACATTTTCATCGCGAAGACGGTATGGGCAACGATCCTCGCCCTGATCGTCAGCGTCTTACTTTGGCCCTACCCGTTTCTCCCCCGCCATCTCACGATCATCGATTCGTTGACCATTGGCATTCCCTCGTTCTTCCTCGCTCTCGCACCGAATCTGCGCCGCTACACGCCCGGATTTGTCAATCGAGTCCTTCGCTTCGCAATCCCAACTGGCTTTGTAGTGGCCGCATCGGTTTTTGCAACGTTCGCGCTGGCTCGAACCAAACACCTTTCGCTCGTCGAGCAGCGTACGGCTGCAACGCTTGTCGCGCTCTTGCTCAGCCTGACCGTGCTGGCGCTGATGGCGTTGCCGCTGACCTGGCGACGAGCGCTGTTGATTGGAGCAGTCGCTGCGGGCTTCGTCCTGTTGTTCCCTCTAGATACGGTTCGAAAGTTCTTCGCTCTTCGACTGCCGACCGAGATTCTTGTCGCTACCTTGGTCATCAGTGTTGTCGCGATGGCGCTCTTGATCACGGTGTACACCGTCACGAGACGCTGCGGCGTGCACGCCGACGTCGTTGCGACACCGACGGGTCGATGACGTCACGCGATATCTCGACAACATGGTGCGCCAATGTTGACCAGGTCCAACGCGTAGCCCAAGCGGATTGGCCACGCGTCCGGTCCTTGGGCTCGCAGTGTCGGTCAGTGACGCCAACACGGGGAACACGGGTGCCCTGACGAGGTCTCCAGCGATGCGTCCATCTCACACGGGAGCCCAAACGGGCCTTTCTGTGAATCCGAAATGACTTTGGTCCCCACCGTGTCGCATTCAGCGCGCGGGAAGATGAATATATGCTGCACGACGCGACGACGGTGGTGAGAAACGCTGGCGGACGCCTCGTTCCGTACGTGAGCTTGACACTGGCGACATCAGGCCTCTTCGTGGGTGCGATCCTGCACTTCGCGTCACGATCCGGACCGGGCAATGTTGGCTGGATCACGTCCGCCGCTATCGGTATCGTCTTCTCTCTGATGTCAACCGTACGCAGCCTGCGTCGCGGTCAATTGGGAGTGGACATCATTGCCTTGCTGGCTCTGATTGGTGCTCTCTCAGTGGGTGAGTTCCTCGCTGCGGCGGTGGTCAGCGTGATGCTCGCCAGCGGCGGCGCCATCGAGATGTGGGCGGCCGGCCAGGCTCGACGTGACCTGCGGGCCCTCCTCGAACGAGCTCCCCACATCGCCCACCTTCACCGTGAGGATCAACTGGTCACCGTCGCTTTGATTGAGGTAGTGCCCGGTGACCTCCTCATGGTCGCGACCGGCGAACTTGTGCCAGTTGATGGAATGATCGCTTCGGATTCGGCGACACTGGACGAGTCGGCTCTCACCGGAGAGTCCCTGCCCATCGAAAAAGTGCGTGGCGAGAACCTCCGTAGCGGCACGCTCAACGCTGGTGCGCCCTTCGACATGCGCGCGACCACGAACAGCGCTGACAGCACGTACTCGAGCATCGTGCGCTTGGTTCGAGAGGCGGAGTCCTCCCAACCGCCCTTCGTCAGACTGGCCGATCACTACGCCCTCGGCTTTCTTGGGCTTACGCTGATTGGGGCCGCACTCGCTTGGACGCTAGGGGGTGCGGACCGCGCAGTCGCCGTTCTTGTCGTGGCGACACCGTGCCCGTTGATACTCGCCGCCCCCGTGGCATTCGTTTCGGGCCTTTCGCGAGCGGCACGTCGAGGCATCGTGATAAAGGGCGGCGCGGTTCTCGAACGCCTGGCCCAATGCACTACCGTGCTCATGGACAAGACCGGCACGCTGACTCGGGGCAATCCGAAGTTGGTCAATGTCGTGACTGCCAACGACGTCGACCCCGACGACATCCTCAGCGCGGCCGCGTCCCTCGATCAACTTTCACCCCACGTCCTCGCCAGCGCGATCGTCCGGGCCGCTCTTGAGAAAGGACTGATCCTCGTTGTCCCGCACGACGTCAAAGAGGTCCTAGGTGAAGGAATCTCGGGATCCGTGGCAGGACGTCGGGTCTCCGTCGGACACGCACCCTGGGAGGGTCTCCTCGGGACGCCGTCGTGGGCCAAGTCCGCTCTGCGCCGCGCTCGCCTGGACGGCTCGCTCACGGTCGTCGTTTCCCTGAACGGCGAACCTACCGGAATACTCGTTTTCGAGGATCCATTGAGGTTTGAAGCGCCACGAACGATTCGCGCCCTTCGCCGCTACGGCGTCTCGCGAATCGTCATGGTCTCTGGAGATCGAGTCGAAGTCGCAGAGACCGTCGGAGCCGTAATTGGGGTGGACGACGTGCTCGCCGAGCGCACGCCTTCCGAGAAGCTCGAGATCGTTCGCGCCGAATCGGCGTCCGCGCCAACCATCATGATCGGTGACGGTATCAATGACGCGCCCGCACTGGCTCTGGCCGACGTCGGCGTCGCGATCGGCACGAGGGGTACGTCGGCAGCGACAGAGGCGGCCGACGTCGTCATCACCGTTGACACCATCGATCGCTTAGGTGAGGCGATTGCTCTCGCTCACCGTACGGTGCGCATCGCGCGCCAGAGCGTCATTGCAGGTATGGCGATGTCGCTATTGGCAATGTGTGCTGCAGCCGCGGGCCTGCTCCCGACCGTGGACGGCGCGGTGCTCCAAGAAGTGATTGATGTGGTGGCAATCCTCAACGCGCTGAGAGCCCTTCGCGTCACACCCGGTCTCCTCCGACTAAGTATCGAAGACGCCGCGATTACCAAGCGATTCTGGGAGGAGCACGTATCGATTCGAATGGACATCGCGGACCTACGACGGGTGGCCGACGAGTTGGGCACCCATGACGCACGATCGGCCCTCGCCGAGGTGGTCCACGAGTACCAGGTCCTTTTCACCGAGGTCCTCCCCCATGAAGAAGCTGAAGGGCGCGAACTCTATCCAGAACTCGGGCGTATCACGGGTCAGCAGGACCTCGCTGCCACAATGAGCAGGGCCCACATTGAGATCAAGCACGAGATCCGAAGACTTGGCCAATTGCTCGAAGACATCGAGACCGACGACGTCGACGACGCGGACATCATCGAACTCCGCGGCATCCTTTACGGGCTTCACGCCATCTTGCAGCTTCACACCGCCCAGGAAGACGAGGACTTTCTCTCGCTTGCCGACGGCGCAACTACCTGATGTGAACCCCTGAGATGGCGCGCGCGATGATCAGGCGCTGGATCTCCGAAGTCCCTTCGAAGATCGTGTAGGTATTGGAGCAGCGTGCAACTCTCCTGATAATAGGTACTTTCTAATATGAATGGACCCAGGAATCAGCGAAAACGGGCCATTAACACCCATAATGGTCCTGTTTCGCACCCTGATTGTGGGTCTCCTACATGCACTGCTGCGGGTCGTGAGGAATATGCCGACTGCGCAATGCAAGAGGTTAAATCATTAATCGACAGCAACGTGCGAACGCAGTTGGAGCGTCACCACTTCTACCTCCTCCGTGCCACCTCGGCGCGCTCGCGCCAATCATGTTCGCTCAGACCTGGAAGTTCAGGAACCAGCAACGACTCGCACAAGCGTTGGCCCTGACCCCAAGGTGTCCGGCAAGTGGGGGGAAGGTCACTTCAGCCTTCCCGCAACGTCGCCACAAGCTGTCGTTGAGATCCTCTTCTAGTGTCGTCGGGGGTCCGATCGTCAGTTGACCCCCGGGCGACGGCGACGCTCCTGATTGGGCACTCGACTCCGTGCTCTTCCCGAGGCTCACTGCGTAACGCACGTGGCACCTCAACCAGAGATCGATGGGGGCGCGGCATAAGCATCGTCAGGGTGTCTTTTCAACATCCATGCGTTGACGAACCCACGTTGTATGGAGAGACGGACGGTCTCTTTTCAGGTCACGGTGATCATCTTTGAAGTGCTAATGCCGCCCTTCACTGCGGCGGTGATCTTTTCGTGAAGCGGTGATTTCCTGCTTGCCTTGATGAGCACACTGGGCCCTGTCGTCTTGGGAACGAGATTGAACGTGCCGCTCTTGCTCTTGGCGAGCTTGTAGGAGGCGCTCGCGAGCACAACGGTCGTGGTCTTGGTCACGACCTTGCTCTTGCCCTTGACCTTCTCAATCACCTTCGTGGTGACCTGCTCGGTCAGTTGCACAGATCCTGAGCAGGTCGCGGTGGAACACGTCAGCTTCACCGGTGCGAGCAGCGTCTTGCCGAGGACGAGCGAGTTCGAATTGATCGTGATCCTCGGCTTCGCTGGCGTGGTCGTGGTCGTGGTCGTTGGTGGTGTTGTGGTGGATGTCGTCGGGACCGTTGTGGTCGTGGTCGTCGTGGCCGGAGGCGCCGCGGGTGTTGTCGTGGACGTCGTCGGGACCGTAGTGGTGGTGGTGGTGGTCGTTGTCGTGGTGGAGGCGTCGCTGACCGTGATGGTCTGGTGGACTTGGGAAGCCCGCAAGTAGCTGGCGGTGCCGACCTGGTTGGCGTCGATCACACAGTTTCCGGCCGTGGTGAAGGTCACCAGACCGGCGATACTGAGGGTGCAGCCGGTCGAGGTACCGTCGAGGCTGAAGGTCACTGGGGTCCCCGAGTCGCCGCCGGTCGCTGTCGGCGTGAACGTCGTGCCGACGACGCCTGGGTTCGGAGCCGTGGAGGTGAACGCTATTGTCTGGGGCGCCTGGACCGTCTCGGGTACAACCACGTCGATCGTCACCGGCGCACTGCTCGGAGCATTGGCAGCGTCGCCGCTGTAGGTAGCGACGATGGTGTGGTCGCCGGGGGCCAGTGCCGCGGTCGTGAGGCTGGCAGTGCCATTAGAGGCGTCGAGCGGGACGACGGCCAGTGGGGCGCCGTCGTCGGTCAAAGAGACGGTGCCGCTGGGGCTGGCACCGGCCACGGTGGCCGTGAAGATAGCTGCCTGGCCGGTGGCGATCGGGCTCTGGTTTACCGTCAGTGACGTGGTGGTAGCGGCCTGCGTGAGTCCGGGGCAGTTGAGGGTAAGCACCAGCCCCGTCGCTGGAGGCGGTACCGTCTCGGGAGGGCTCGTGACCGGTGACGTGCACCCGGACATCTGGGCGGTGATCTCATAGGTGCCAGCGAGCGTGTCCCAGCCGAAGGCCCCGTCGGCGAGCGTGGTCTGGGGGTTGATCTGGTTCCCGGGGGACATGATGTCGCTGCCTTGGGGTACCGCTAAGTACAGGCCCGTTGCTGGGTCCAAGAGCGACAGGGTGACGCTCGCGCCACTTAATGGCACAACTCCATCGCTCGTCGAGGCCTGGACGATCCCGCTCGGGTCGACGTAGACGCCACCGATGGGGATGTTAGGACCACTGTAACTGGGAGTGCCACCTGAGCCCCCACCTGGGGTTCCGCTCCCGGGCGCGCTGCAGGTCGCGGCGCTCACGAGCCTGATGTCACAGGCTAAAAGCGGTACGGGCAGGATCGCCGAGCGTCCCGCGCTGTCGGTGACGGGCACGTTCATGGTTGCGTGGTACAGAGCGGCACCCGGGGTGACTGGCGGGGACCAGTCGACGCCGATGGCGCACGACGTGAGCGGTCCGGGAGTACCGGACGCATTCTGGATGATCGGGGCGCTCGGCTGGCAGGTGGACGAGGACGAGGACAGCGAGAAGCTCGAGGCATCGGGACCCGTGATCGTCGGCGTCCCGATGGAGTGGAGCACCCCGAAGTCGGTCGCTGTGATCGTCGCTGACTGGTCAGGGGAACCGTTGGTAAACAGTACAGGGTTCGCTCCCGCGAGCGCCACACCAGTCGGTGGGTTCGGCACGGAGAAACTGGTGAGGGAGAAACTGACCGAACCGTGGATGGGGGACAGCGGGGGGACGGTCAAGTCGAGCCCGGAGGAGCCGACGACGAGGCCGACCGCTGCGGGCTGGCCCGCGTCTGGTCCCGAAGAGATCGTGGTCTCCCCGCCCGCGTAGACCGTGAGCGAGTCAGCCGACCCGGTGGTCTCGTTGACGCCGGTTACCACCAGGGTCTGCACCGTGGTTATCTCATCGGAGGGGAACATGGCGGCCGGCAGGTGTATCTTGAATGGGCTACCCCAGTTGACGACCGGGCGGGCGCTGGCGGAGGTGAACACTTGTCCGCCCACGCCCGTGACGGTCATCCCCGAGATCAGACCAGGTCCCGGCGAGAGAGCGATGTCCACACCGCTCTGGCCGGCGAGGGAGACCGGGAAGGACGAGGTCGAGCCCTGAGTCAGGGCTTGACCGACCGGCGAGAAGGCAGTTACCACGTAGTTGCCCCCGGGTGGCACGGGCAGAGAGTAATCACCCGACGAGTCGGTGCTGTAGAGCGCAGGGGTGCAGAAGGCCCCGTCGGTAGTACAGGCCTGTACCGGGGCGCCAATGACTGGGGTGGTCGTCCCGGCGTAGGTGACCGTGCCGCTGATGGTTGCGGTGAGGGCGCTGACGCTGACGTTCAGCACCGAGGGGATTCCGCCGACTGCGACACAGGAGGTGAAGGTGGCGCAGGCCACAGCATTGAGTCCATTGTAGAACGCCGCGGCGACCTCGGGAACTCCGGGAATGCCGTCGGCGAGGGGAACTACGACGCCCTGGCCGGTGCTGGTTTCGCCGACCGCCTCACAGCTGGTGGCGCCGCTCGGACAGGCAACGCTAAGAACGTATAGGACTCCCGGCACCGCCTGGACGGTGCCGTAGGTGTTGGGAGTCCCGATGGTAACCGCGACTGCACCATCCCCACCGACCGCTTCGCAGCTGGTGGGGCTGGCACAGGCCATGCTACTGATCGAAAAGGTCCCCGGGACCGATTGGGTCACGCCGACGGTGTCGGGAGTCCCGATGGTAATCGGCGTCACGTTGCTGGAGAATGTCCCGGAGCCGAACACCTCACAGGTGGTGGCGCTGGGACAGGTCACACCGACGGCCACTCCGAGCCCTGAGGGCACCTGGGTCGCGCCGACGGTGTCGGTGGTCCCGATAGTGATGGGCACCACCACACCCTGGCTCCCGCCCCACGTGGTCTCGCCGACCGCCACGCAGGAGGTGGCGCTCGGACAGGCCACGGCATTGAACGCGAAGATTCCCGGCACGACCTGGGGCGTGCCGACGGTGACGGTGGACCCGATGGTGATGGGAACCACCTCGGCGGAGTTATTTGAGTCGTTGGACATGGCTACGGCCACGCAGGAGGTGGAACTGGCGCAGGCGATTCCCGAGTACTCCGGGTCGGGGGCCACGAGAGTCGGGACCACCTGGGTGGAGAAGGTGTCAGCGGCGCCCGAAGCGCCGATGTCGATCGTGACCACCACTCCCTGGTCCGAGGAGTTGGAGCCCAGGGCCACACAGGTGGTGGCGCTCGGGCAAGCCAGTATATTGACACCCGCGGTCCCCGATACCGATTGGGTGGAGAAGGTGTCAGCCTGGGCCGGGGTGGCGGGAAGGAGCAACGCGGCGGCGGCGATCAACATGGTCGCCACCCCGCCGAGCGCGCCGGCACGTCCCCATACCGACCGATGCGCGTTACCCATGATTTTCCCCTTTGAAGTTGCCGGACCAATTCAGTGCGCAGTCCTCTATCGAGACTTCTGTGCAACGTCCGCTCAGCGTTAATCGCGTTCTCACATCTTGGCGGCTCGTCACGGGTGACGACCGACGGCCCTCATGCTGTACAGCATCTAGCGACGGCCGGTACGTCGCGTCAGCCATCAGCCCTCGACCGTACGATTGCGCTAGCAACTCGTCACGTCAATCAAGAGTCCGCATCTGCGAGTTCCAAACGAATCCTCGCGAGAGACCATCTCTAGCCAGTCATCAGCGATTAAACCTGATCCTCGCGAACCCGTGAACGATAACGGACCACAAGAATCTCTACCGGATGGGCACGTGTGTACCCCGCCGCATTTTTCCACAGTCCACCCTGTCCAAGATATTCAGTCACCAGTCAGTTCCATATTCACCGTAGAGATGGCGCCAAGCAATACGCCGTTCGGCCTATTTGCGCCGCGAACTCTGGCACGAGGGGCGAGGCGGTGGGGATGCCCACAGCGCCTCAAAGAAGTTGTCGATCGAGGGCCTGCGGGCAACCCAACAACCTCAGCCCCCGACTCTGCGCCTGCTACATAGTGTCGTCCTTGACGGGGTCGAAGTGGAAAGAGGGTGCCCGCGCACACCGGGACCTCGGCCTCATCTGCGCGCAATCGCGCCATCGTTGCCGAACTGGGTGAGGTCACAACAGATGCGCCGTAGTCGGCATTCATGGTTCCGGGTAGTGCCTCAGAATGTGCGGGATAACTACGTTCCGCGTGCCAGAGCGGTGGCGACTGTCTCACAGACTTCACAGTGCCCGAAGGAGCTGTCCCGGCTTCGATCGTGCCGCTGTGTCAGTGCTGGCGCGAAGGCGAGGATGCTGGCGACCACGAGGACGGCAAGCGCCAGCTCCCCGAGGAGAGAGATGGCGAGACTCTCAGGCTCTCGTGTAGGTGAATTACCACCTCAGCTGTTCACGGGCGGCGTTCATCTTGCCCCACAAAATGCTCCACAAATCGCGCCGCGTGCAGTTTTCTCACGTCGTCGCGCGCTCTCATTGTTCCTCGTCAAGTGCTATGTCGTCATGTCGCGTCGTCTGGTGAAGAGTGTGTTAACACTTTCACACGGCTGAGGTCGAAGGTTCGAGTCCCCCAGCGCCCACTCCGAGCAGAATCAGAGCCGAACTTGAAGGTGCACGTTGTCGGCGCGTTTTGACCGTGCAATCACGGTTGCGGTAACGCATGAAGACACTGGCATGTGGCCATGGGTCTCGACGTGGTAGTGGTCGGTCAAGGAGAGACAGTCGATGAGGCACTCCCTGATTGAGACACACGCTATGACTAGGTCTTGTTGACAGGGCTCAGTGGACTACAGAAATCTATAAATAGAGATACCCGCCAAGGTTCCGATTTGGAACCTTGGCGGTCATCGGATCTACTTGAGAAGCGAAACCCTTCCAATGGTGTTGTGTTTCTTACCCAGATGGTCAATGATTTCAACGCTCACGGTCTTGGATCGCGTGGATCCGCCCAGGTAACTGAGGCTCGCCGCAGTTAGATGGATAGAGAGCGTTCCCTTCGCTCCAGCGGCCAACGAGTAGCTGCCCGTACCGAAGCTGATGGTCTCCTTCACTGAGATGGTCTTTCCCGCCTTCCTCTTTATGACGGTCACGCTCGCGCTGGTACTCAGCGATCCGGTGCACTTGGATCCGGGACACGAAATTTGTACCGGCAGTACTCTGACGTTCTTGGCCAGCGTGACGCTGGTGGTCACGAGCTTGACGACCGACACTGGCGCTGCCAGGGTCACCGCAGTCGGAACCGAGGAAACCGCCGGGTCGGTACTGTCGGCCGCTTGGGAGGCAGTGACGATGCAGGTGCCCGCCGTGGACGCCGTGAGCGCGGTGCCCGTGATCGTGCAGCCCATGGCCGTGCCGTTGACGGTCGTGAAGCTCACCGCACCAGTTCCGGATCCGCCGCTCGTCACCAGCGTAAGAGGGGTACCTTCTGTTCCGGTGACGCTCGTGACCGAGAAGACTGAGGCGACCGTCACCGTCACCGTGTCCTGCCCGGCGTTGTCGACGTATGCCGCAGATCCGCAATCGTTGAAGACGAGGTAGAGCTCACCGCCGGTGGGATCGGTGAGCGTCTTCGACGTGCCGACGACGAACGGTTGACCGTTCTTGCCGATCTTGGCGGCGAGCGAATCGTAGTTAATCGACGCGCCCGCGGGACCCGGACCTTCACCGGGGTAGTAGGGGTTGTTCGCGCAGATGTAGACACCGCTGGGATCACCGATCGGGCAGTCCGAAGCGCCCCCCGCGTGGCACGTCGCGTTCCCTGCGACCGAGAGGCTTACTGACGATCCCGCGGGGATGTCGAGGCCGGTGTCGGTGAAGGTGGGGTTTAGCGCCGAAATGACGTAGGTATGGATACCTGAGGCGATCGCCGCGCCGCTATTGCCGGTCGCGGTCGGCACCGTAGGCGATTCGAAGCCGCCGTTCGTGATGAGATTGGTTTTAGCCGGTGTGCCCGACGCCGAACTTGTTCCAATCAAGCCAAATGCCCCTAGCGACAACGCGACACCGCACGACAAAGAACGGCCGAGCAGCACGCGGACCCTTCTTTGGATGCGACCGCCTTCGTTACTGCGCCGAACGATTTTCGCCATGCCCCACCTGCTAACTAGTCTTCAAAGAGCCCAATCTTCGCCGTAGAGATGGCGCCACGCAATACGCCGTTTGGCCTATTTGCGCCCCGCGAACTCTGGCACGAGGGGTGAGGCGGTGGGGACGCCCGGCGCCTCAAAGAAGTTGTCGATCGAGGACGTCGTGCACGAAAGCGGCGAGTTCGCCCCGGCCCTTCACCCCCAGCTTGGCGTAGACGTTCTCCAGGTGCTTCTTCACGGTCGCCGACGAAATGTACATCGTTTCACCGATCGAGGCGTTGGTGGCTCCGCTGATCGCGCGCGCTGTGACTTCGGCTTCACGAGCGCTCAACCCGAGTGACTCCAGACTTTGCGGTGTCGGGCGAGACGTTTGCTCCTGTAAAAGCACTGCACCGGGACTGTTGCCCTGCTCCTCGAGATAACGCAGCACCATGCGCCGGCCGCCATTCTCGACGCGCAACGGCGTGAGCAACTTCAAACCATCCGGGCTGGAGAAGCGAGTTCGCTGGGCGAACATCCACTGCTCGACTTGGATTGGCCATGGACTAGAAGCGGTCGGCGGACCGAAGTGTCGATACAGCGTCGCGAGCGCTCCGGCGGTGAGTTCCTGTGGCGGGTCGGACAGGACTATCAATCCAACATCAGATTCAACCAATGCGCCGATCGTGCTGTTCAAAAGCATTCGGAGCCGATGCTGATCTCGAGCGGAGTACCACGCCTGCACGAAGTGCGGACGCAGAGCGTTCAGGACCGCTCGATCCCGTTCCGAGAAGTCGACGTGGCTCCGGCTGGCCACGATCGCCACGACGTTCGAGTGAAGCGTGCGCAGGGTGATCGACATCTGATACTCCACCTCCATTGGCTGGTAGACCAATTCGTAGAGCGCGCTGGCACGAAACTCTGCCTGACTCCAGAAGTCACTGATCTTCTTTGCGGAGCCATCATTCGAATGGACGTAGTAGTCAATCAGCGGATGTTGGTCAGCCAGGGCGATGAGGTGCTGTTCAACCCCGGGCAGATAGGGATATGACGAAGGGATGGAAAGAAAGTTCAATTGTCCAGTAGCCGGATCGATCTCGTTGAAGGTGACTACTTCTGACGGGAGGAGCCGCGCCACCTGCTCGATAGCCAACTGACTGAACACACTGGGGTCCTGAGCGGTGCTCACCGACTGCGCCGCCAAGAGCACACCTTCGAGATCGCTGGCCGCGAGTTCAACCATTGGAAATTGATAGCACGTCAGTGATGACCCACAAATTATCTGTGGGTCCAAGGGGGCTCGAAAGCCGAGTCGCCGGTGGATGCGCACCATTTCTCCTGCAAGTGTTGCACCGACTTGGCTCGTTCCCTAGACCCACAAATCATTAATGGGTCCAACAGGGCCCCAAGGTGGAATTCCCGAGGGTATGTTCTAACGATGACTTCGAGTCGCGGTGAATCCCAAAAGCCAGTTAGATTACGCCTTCTACTACCTGATGTGAACCCCTGAGATGGCGCGAGCAATGATGAGTCGCTGGATCTCCGAAGTCCCTTCGAAAATCGTGTAGATCTTCGAATCGCGGTGCCAGCGCTCGACGGGATTTTCGCGCACGTAGACGTAACCGCCGAGGATCTGGATCGCCTTTTCGGTGACCTTGACCGCCGTCTCGCCCGCGTAGAGCTTGGACATCGAGCCCTCGCCGTTGAGCAACGGCTTTCGGGTCGCGGCCATCCACGACGCGCGCCACACCAATAGGCGCCGCGTCAATGTGCATCTTCATGTCGGCGAGCCTGAAGGCGATGCCTTGGTTCTCGATGATGGCGCGACCGAACTGTTTGCGTCCCTTCGCGTAGTAGAGCGAGTACTCGTACGCCGCGCGCGCGATGCCGAGGGCCGGGGCGCGATGTCAGGTCAGGACAGATGAGGCCAGATGTGGAGTCCCTGCCATGGGCCGCTACCCGCGCCGATGGACGCCAAGGCGAACCAACGGTCACTCGACGACCGGGAACACCGCCGGAGGCACAGGATATCCTGCGCCTCCGGCGATTGAATCAATTAGTCGAACCGCTCCACACGAAGGTGCCCCAGTTGGTGTAAAAGTCACGCTGCGACGACGGTGGGATGTATTCGGTCATCATGTACGCCTGACCGTTCCACACCGCGCCTCCGGAGTAGTCATCCCAGCGGCAACCTCCGTAGCCAGAGAGGTAACACGTAAATCCGTCTTCGGGGGCGTTGCCCGTAGCTTCGATGATCACCGGGCCCACCGGACCGGAATTCGCGTTGAAGGCGGTGTAAGCAGCGCTCGGGTACTCGGCCGAACCGCTCATGGAGAACGCCAAGAATCCGTTTCCGTTAGGGCCGACCACGATGTCCGGGTACATGATGCCTGGCGCACGAGTGCGGCGCTCACACCGTTACTCGTTGTCGAGGGCGCGCTCCGGAACCACGCGGCCGCGGAGGTCGTCGACGATCCGCTGCCCGTCGCGGTGTCGAGCTCAGCGTGGAGATTTCCAGCCGTGTACGTCACTTCTTGGACCGCGTTGAAGTCGTTCTCAAGACCGTGCGGAGTGCTGGCGTTGAGGTACGGGGGGCCCAACAGCGACCCAATCTGATTGCCCAGCGGCAACGGTCCAGGCGCCTGGGTGGCGTTCGGCGGGAACGAGTACGCCTCGCTCGTGATGTCCGTTGCGCGCAGCAACGGCGCCCACCCCTTGAAGCCGCCGATTACCATTCGGCATTTAATGGATATTACGGTTTCTGGGGCAGGATTTGAACCTACGACCTTCGGGCTATTAGTTCCTTGGGAGTCCGTTCGAATGATATTGGCGAGTCCGGCGAACGTTCCCGATCTGGACAAATATGTTCAAGTCATGTCAAGGATTCCACCACGTTTGGCGCTTTCCGTGACCGGCCCGTGACCACGCTATTCAAAGCCAGCCGTCGAGCGAGATAGGGCGCGGTGGCGCTGCCATCGGCCTTTGCGACGACGGCGGGAGGACCAGTGGTAACCACCCTGCCGCCCATATCCCCGCCGCCCGGACCGAGGTCGATTATCCAATCGGCGGTGGCGATCACGTCCAGGTCGTGCTCGACCAGAACAACTGTGTTGCCAGCGGCAACGAGTCGGTGTAGCTGTCGTAACAGCAGCGCGATGTCTTCAGGGTGCAGTCCCGCCGTCGGCTCATCCAGCAGATAGAGAGCGTGACCGCGGTGGGCTCGCTGCAGTTCGGTCGCCAACTTGATGCGCTGGGCTTCACCGCCGCTGAGTTCCGTCGCGGGTTGACCCAATCGCAGGTACCCGAGTCCCACGTCTCGCAGCATCCCCAAACTCCGTAAGACGGCCGGCACGTCGGCGAAGAATCTCGCTGCGTCCTCAACGGTCATGGCCAACACGTCCGCGATGTTCTTCACGCGGTACGTCACTCCAAGTGTTTCCGGGTTGTACCGCGCGCCCTGACACGTCGGACACGGACTGTACGTTCCAGGCAGAAACAGAAGTTCGACTTCGACGAACCCTACGCCTTGGCACGTATCGCACCTCCCCTCAGGGACGTTGAACGAGAAACGTCCGATCGTGAATCCGCGTGCCTTCGCATCGTCAGTCGAGGCGAACAGTTTGCGCACCCCGTCAAAAAGCCCCGTGTAGGTCGCGAGGTTGGACCTCGGCGTGCGGCCGATGGGCTGCTGGTCGACTTTCACAAGCCGCTCGAACGACTCGAGTCCGGACACGTCCGCTACGTCGACCACGAACTGCGCTTCGCCGGCACCTTCGAATTCCGCTCCGAGGTGGCCACGCACGACTTCGGCAAGCACTTGCGTGACAAGCGTGGACTTCCCCGATCCGGACACTCCGGTGACCACCGTCAGCACGCACAGCGGTATCTCGACCGACACGTCGTGCAGATTGTGGCGAGAGACGCCACGCAGTTGGAGCCATCCCTTCGGCGCCCGGGGGGCGTGGTCGAGCCGTTGGACGCGCCCGAACAGATGACGGCTCGTCGGTGAATCCTTCACCTTCTCGAGTCCAGGGACGGGGCCGGAGTAGAGCACACGACCGCCGCCCTCCCCCGCGCCGGGACCGATGTCAACCACCCAGTCCGCTCGTCGCACGACGTCCATGTCGTGCTCCACCACAAAGAGCGAGTTGCCCGATGCTTTCAGACGTTCGAGGACGTCCAGCAGTGGTTCTGCGTCAGCCGGGTGCAGTCCCGCTGATGGTTCATCCAACACGTACACGACGCCAAACAGCCCCGAGCGAAGCTCCGTCGCAATGCGCAATCGCTGCGTCTCGCCCGGTGACAGCGTTGTCGAACGGCGTCCGAGGCTCAGGTAGCCAAGTCCGAGATCCAGTAGCACCTGGATCCGGACGACCAGGTCGGCGCAGACGCGCACCGCGACCTCAGTGGCTTCGCCAGATTGGGAGGTGGGAGTGGCGGCTCCCGCGTCGGACAGCTCCGCCGTCGGGCGAAGCATCGCGACGACTTCGGTGAGCGACATCGCGTTCGTCTCGGCAATGGAGCGACCAGCGAATGTCACCGCGAGCGCCCCTAACTGCAAACCTGTGCCGTGGCACTCGGGGCACGGAATGCTGCGGACGAAACGCATCGCCCGATCGCGCATCTGCTGGCTCTTGGAGTCAGCGAGAACGTGCATGACGTGTTTGCGCGCACTCCAGAACGTTCCGTTGTAGCCATAGTCGGTACGGCCTGGCTCCGGCTGGACCAAGATGGACGGCTGCTCGTCCGTGTACAGCAACCAATCCCGGTCCTTTTTCTTGAGTTTGTGCCACGGCGTGTTGATGTCGATCTCGAGACCACTCACGATGCTTCGAAGGTTGGCCCCTTGCCACGCCCCGGGCCAGGCCGCGATCGCTCCGTCACGAATGCTCAGCGAGGCATCCGGAACGAGGAGGTCCTCGGTGACGTCGTGCACCGCACCAAGCCCGTGGCACTTCGAGCAGGCGCCGGCCGCAGTGTTGGGAGAGAACGATTCGGCCCCCAAAAGTGGAACCCCTAGGGGATAGGTCCCTGCTCGCGAGTAGAGCATCCGCAACAAGTTGGACAGGGTGGTAATGGTGCCAACTGTTGAGCGCGAGCTGGGCGCGCCGTGACGCTGCTGCAGTGCCACGGCCGGTGGCAATCCGGTGATCTCGCGTACGTGTGGCGCACCGACCTGATGCAGCAATCGTCGAGCGTACGGCGCTACTGATTCAAAGTATCGACGCTGCGCTTCTGCGTATAGCGTGCCGAAGGCTAGCGAGGACTTCCCGGACCCGGAGACTCCGGTGAAGACGACCATCGCGTCGCGCGGAATGTCGACATCCACATCTTTCAGATTGTGCTCGCTGGCGCCGCGAACATGTACGAAGCGGTCCGACACGTCGACGTTCACTCACCTGAAATTGTGAGGAGAGTCTCTCCGTACATAGACGAACCTTATATCTCGAGCAGTATTGCCCCGCACGTCAGCGGTGACCACATTGTCGGCGCCGTCCCCACTCGATCTGGTACTTCGGGGTGATCTTGAATCCGCCGGCATTCTTAGCGAGCGCGTCAGTAGGTTAGGCGATAGATCCTTCGCATTTCAGGAACTTGTCCAACTGAGTCGCAAACTCGCCGACATTGCGTCGCAACCATTCCACGAGCATCGCGGCGTGCTCCATTTCGTCGTTCATACTGCGAACAAGCACTCCCTTG
>Ga0209483_1000232_pt1 | contig 51992 bp, 45 predicted proteins | sample NGEPerA_FD_184508 | JGI IMG/M metagenome (GOLD analysis project Ga0209483, IMG submission 184508) | Arctic peat soil microbial communities from the Barrow Environmental Observatory site, Barrow, Alaska, USA - NGEE PermafrostL2-A... | ecosystem: Environmental > Terrestrial > Soil > Wetlands >...
GCCGGCTGCATGGGCGCCGACGAGAAGCGGCTGTTCTGGAAGGTGATCATTCCGGGCGCCTCGCCCTTCATCATCACCGGCATGCGGCAGGCGTTTCTGCGCGCGTGGATCGCGGTGGTCGGCGCCGAGATGATCGCGGCCTCTGATTTCGGCCTCGGCTGGGTGATTTTCGACGCCAAGGAATTTCTGCAAACCGACGTGATGATGGCCTCGCTGGTGGTCATCGGGCTGATCGGATTTGTGTTCGAGCGCGTCGTGTTCGGCGGCATCGAACGCGCCACCATTCTGCGCTGGGGCATGGTGCGGGCGGCGAAGGGCTAACAACAAGAAACAAGAAAGTAGCATAGCGACCATGGTTCCGATCGAAATCAATAATGTGACGCTGGAATACGACACCCCGGCCGGCAAAGTCACCGGCGTGCAGGACGTGTCGTTCGGGATCAACGCGTCCGAATTCGTCTGCATTGTCGGACCGTCCGGCTGCGGCAAGTCGACCTTGCTCAACGTGATCGCCGGATTTCTGGCCCCGGCGGCGGGCGAAATCCGCATCGACGGCAAGACCGTGACCGGACACGGCATGGATCGCGGCGTGGTGTTCCAGGATTTCGCGCAACTGTTTCCGTGGCGTACCGCGCTCGGCAACGTGTCGTTCGGACTGGAGATGAAGGGCATCGGCAAGGAAGAACGCGACAGGATAGCGCGCGAGCAGTTGCGGCTGGTGAAGCTGGAAAAATTCGTCGACGCCTTTCCGCATCATCTGTCGGGTGGCATGCAGCAACGCGTCGCCATCGCCCGCGCGCTCGCCTACGATCCGTCGGTACTGCTGATGGACGAGCCTTTCGCCGCGCTCGACGCCATGACGCGTGACGACATGCAGCGCCTGCTCGCCGATGTCTGGCGCGCCACGCGCAAGACCGTGATCTACGTCACCCACAATGTCGGCGAGGCGGTTTATCTCGCCGACCGCGTCGTCGTGATGTCGGCGCATCCCGGCACGGTGCAAGCGGTGATCAACATCGATCTGCCGCGCCCGCGCGATCCGCTGAGCGTGGAATTCGTCGAATGCCAGAAGCAACTGATGCGGCATCTCGGCCACCAGGTAGCCGCAAATGACGGTGGACATTGATTAAGGAAAACAAACAGGGAGGACGCGTGATGACAACGAACAAGGGATTAACCCGGCGGCATGTTGTGGCGGCGGGCGGCGCGGGGCTGCTGGCGGCCGGAATGGGCATGCGGCCAGGCTTCGCGGCCGACGTTACCGTGCGGCAGGGCTACCAGACCAATATGTGGGGCATGCCGACTTATTATCTGCTGCGCTCCGGCTATTTGCAGAAGCACGGCATCAAGTTCGAGGAATTCGCAGTGCCGTCGGGCAACCTGACCATGCAACAGATGGTGGCACGCCAGGTCGATATGGGCACTTACGCCGGCCCATCTTTCATCATCGGCCACGAGAAGGGCGACCTGTCGGCGATCGCCAAGATCGAATATGTCGGCAAGACCGCGCGCGTGATGGCGCGTAAGGAACTCGGCCTGAAGACAGTCGCCGATCTGCGCGGCAAGAAGGTCGCCAACCAGACCGGCTCCTCGACCGGCAACATCTTCGTCGACCAGATCGCCACCAAGGCCGGCCTGCACAAGGGTGACTTCCAGGAAGTGCGCATGAACGTCAACGACATGGTGGCCGCGATGGCCGCCAAAACCGTCGACGCCATGGTCAATGTCGAGCCTTATAACGCGATCGCGGAAGACGAGGGCCTCGCCAATTCGCTCCAGGACTTCTACGCGTTCGACAAGCTGCCGGTGTTCATGGCGGCGACGCCGGAATTCATCGACAAGAATCCGGACGCCGTCGTCGGCTATCTCAAGGCCTGGATGGAAGTCGACAGCGATTTCAAGAAAAACCCCGACAAGGTCGCCGAAACGATCTACGCCTTCTACACCTCGAAGGGTTACAAGATGTCGAAGAAGACCTTCAAAAAGGCGCTTGCCAATGTGGAAGTCGGCGTCGGCTGGCCCGACGATCTCGAGCCCTACATGAAGCATCACGCCGAGGTGCTGCTGGCGAATAAGAAGATCAAGGCTATCCCGGACCTCAGCAAGGCCTTCCGCAAGGACTTCTTGAAAAAAGCGAGCGTCTAAGCCCTGATGACGGCAATCGCCGTTTGATATACGAAAGGCCGGCGCCGCTCGCGCCGGCCTTTCAGCTCTATCAGACCTCACCCATTCATAACGCGAAACTTCCGCACCGGAGACGCCAATGTCCAGTCCGCTCAACCAAAAGCCCGAGCCCACCCTTTGGAATTTCAAGCTGCTGTCGGAGAACAACCTCAGCGGCTTCGGCGGCATGGGCGAAGGCATGGCGGTGCAGATCGCCAAGGACGGGCGCCGCATCATCTGGCTGGCGCATGAAAGCGCGCCGAAGAATTTCACCGGTGTCGACGTCTCCGATCCGCGCAACCCGAAAGTCGTGATCCAGACCGACCTGCCGCACGCGCAGGTGCGCTCCAATTCGCTCGAAGTGTCGGGCGACATCATGGCGGTCGCCTATCAGACGCAGAAGAAGGGCATGCAGCCGGCCGGCTTCGAGCTGTTCGACATCTCAGTCCCAGAGAAACCAAAATCGATTTCATTTTTCGACTGCTCGGGCGCGACCTCGCGCGGCGTGCATCAATTGTGGTTCTGCGACGGTGAATATGTGCACATGGCGGCGGGCAGTCCGGATTTCGAAGCCGCCGATCCGAACGACGATCAGTTCTACCGTTGCATCGACGTGCGCAATCCGTCGAAGCCCGTGGAAGTCGGACGCTGGTGGATGAGCGGCACGCGCAAGGGCGACAACGTCGCGCCGCCGCCGCGCCACACGCTCGACAAGGGTTTCCGCGCGCATAACTGCAACGTCTACCCGCAGCGGCCCGACCGCATGTATCTCTGCTATCTCGACGGCGGCATGTACATCATGGACATTTCCAACAAGTCGCAGCCGAAGGTGGTTTCGCACTGGACCAATTCGCCGCCTTACACGGGCTTCACACACACAGCCGTGCCGCTGTTCGATCGCGGCCTCATCCTGGTGACCGAAGAATCGACCGAGAACGACGCGCTCGACTGGCCGAAGCTGATCTGGATGCTGGACGCGCGCGACGAAACCCATCCGGTGTCATTCTCGACGCTGCCGATGCCGCCGGTCGATGCCTACAAGAATCGCGGCGGCCGCTTCGGCTCGCACAACATTCACGAGAACGTACCGGTGCCGACCTCGTTCCAGTCGGACCAGCTGGTGTTCGGTACCTTCTTCAACGGCGGCATGCGCGCCTTCGACATTTCCAATGCCTATCAGCCGAAGGAAGTCGCGGTTTTCGTGCCGCCGGCGCCGAACGGTTCCAAGATCGGCGCTATCCAGCTCAACGACGTGTACGTTGACGAGCGGCAGATCGTCTATACGGTCGACCGGTTTTCCGGCGGGCTGTATATTCTGGAGTGTGATTTTTAAAGAACCTATCGTCACGGATGCTGCGTCAAACTCCGCTCATTCCCGCGCAGGCGGGAATCCAGTTCTTCGCCAAAGCACTGGGTCCCCGCCTTCGCGGGGACGAGCGGATGATTGGTGCTATAATCCCTAAATGAACGAAGTCTTCCCCTCCCCGGCCGCCGGGAAATTCGGCCGCCGGCAAAAGCGCGAGCGCGGGCCGAAGCTGCCGGTGACCGTCATCACCGGCTTTCTCGGCGCGGGGAAAACCACGCTGCTCAAGCGCTTTCTGGAATCGCCGGAGGGCGCCGGCACCGCCGTGGTGGTGAACGAATACGGCGCCGCCGGCATCGACGACGCGCTGGTGCGCGGCAGCGCCGACGAGACCGTCCTGCTCGGCAATGGCTGCCTGTGCTGCATCACTCGCACGGACTTACAAGAGACGCTGCGGCGCATGACGATCGAGCGCGAGCGCGGCGAAATTCCGAATTTCAGGCGCATCGTGATCGAGACCAGCGGCATGGCCGATCCGTCGCCGATCCTGCAAACTTTCGCCACCGATCGCGCGCTCGGCGAGGTGTTTCATCTCGACGTGGTCCTGACGGTGGTCGATGCCGCGACCGGGCTTGCGACGCTCAAATGGTCATCCGAGGCGCGCAAGCAGGCGATCCTCGCCGACCGGCTGGTTATTTCGAAAACCGATATTGCCGGCGAGCAAGCGGCGGCCTTGGCAGCGGAACTGCGCAAACTCAATGCCAATGCCGATATAACGCAGGCCGCCAACGGCGCGCTCGCGCCCGAGAGCTTCACCGACCTGGCCGGCGATCAGCGCAATGCTTTCGTCGCCGAGACTGTGCACAGTGACGGCATTGTGAGTTTCGTCATGAGCAACGACAAGCCGATGCCGTGGCCGGTGTTTTCGCGCGCCATGGAAACGCTGGTGACCATGCGCGGGTCCGACCTGTTGCGGGTGAAGGGATTCCTCAGCGTCGAAGGCTGCAAGGGGCCGGTGGTGGTACAGTTCGTGCAGCATCTGGCGCCGCCGCCGGTCGAACTGGAGCGATGGCCGGACGGCAACAAGCAAAGCCGCGTGGTGTTTATCACGCGCAATATCAGCGAGAAGCAGGTGAAGGATTTGTTCGCCACCGTGCGCGCGCTGGTGTAGCTATTCCCTCTCGCGGCCGGCGATTTCCGCCTGCCACGGCGCGACCTTGCGCTCGACCCAGCCGATAAAGCTGTTAAGTCCGATCGCCATCACCATCAGAATCATGATCGGGACGAACATGGTCGCCGTATCGAAATTATTCGCCGAATTGATGATGACCGCGCCTAGGCCAGAAATGGTGGTAAAAAACTCCGCGATCACCATTCCCACCACCGCGCGGCCGACGGCGAGGCGAATGCCGGCCATGATGTAAGGCAGCGTTGCCGGCAGCACGATCCGGCGCAGGATGATGATGTCGGGCGCGACAAAAGATTTGCCGACTTCGATCAGGGTCTTCGGCACCGCCGTGACGCCGAGCCAGGTATTAATGCAGATTGGAAACAGCGCCATCAGGAACACCACCGACACTTTGACGGTGAAACCGAGACCGAGCCACAGCATCAAGAGTGGCACCAGCGCGACCAGCGGCATGGCGTAACCGGCGGTGATGTAGAAGCCGAAAGCGGCCTCCGCCACGCGGAAGCGGCCGAGGACGAGGCCGATCGGAACGCCGACAACGATCGCCAGCAGATAGCCGAGGACGAAAGAACGCAGGCTGTCGGCGAGCGCGGATGCCAGTTCGCCGCTGCGGAGCAACTCCCAGAACGCCACCGCAATGGCGGTCGGATAAGAGCCGAACACCGGATTGATGTCGCGGCCGAAGATTTCCCACAGGATTAGCAGACAGGCCAGCGAGGTGGTGGTGATGATCCAGCGCGGCAGCGGCCGACGCTCGGGGGCAACATCATCGGCGGCTTTTTTATCGGCAATGTCGGCCATCAGTGAAGTCCCGCGCCGTCATGCAGCGCCTGCCACACTTTGTAGCGCGTTTCGGCGAATTCAGGCGTGCCGCGCACGAGGCCGAGGTCGCCACGCGGACGCGGCAGCGGCACCTTCATGATCTCTTCGACACGGCCCTGCTTCATCACCACGATGCGGTCGGCGATCAGCACGGCCTCGTCGAGATCATGGGTCACGAACAAAATCGTTTTGCCGGTGCGGGCGTGGATGTCGAGCAGTTCAGCTTGTAGGCTTTCCCGCGTCTGCGCGTCGAGCGCGCCGAACGGCTCGTCCATCAGCAAGACGGAAGGATCGATGGCGAGCGCGCGCGCAATGCCGACGCGCTGCTTCATGCCGCCCGACAATTGATGCGGCCGGCGGTTCTGTGAATCCTTCAGGCCGACGAGTTCGAGATATTTCTCCGCCGTGTCGCGCAATTCGGCCCCGCGCATGCCTTTCATCTCGAGCCCGAACATCACGTTCTGCCGCGCCGACAGCCACGGGAGCAATTCGGCGTGCTGGAACACCATGCCGCGGTCATGGCCGCAGCCTTTCACCTCGTGCCCATCTACCGTGACGCGGCCGGAGGTCGAGGGGTCGAGCCCCATCGCCACGCGTAGCGCCGTGGTCTTGCCGCAACCGGACGGGCCGATCAGCGCGACGATCTCGCCGTCGGCGACCGAGAAGCTGACGCGATCCATCGCCTGCACATGATGCAGCGCGCCATCGACGCGCAAGGTGAAGCGTTTGGAGACATCGGAGAACGTGACTTGACCCATACTTAACCCCTAGGCGGCATGCGGGCTGCGAGAGACCGTAGCCCGCATGGAGCGAAGCGCAATGCGGGGAAACCGCACGCAGCTTAAAAACCGGCTCCCGGATTTCGCTACGCTCATCCGGTCTACGGAGAAAGTGCCGTGGCGCCTCTAATGCCCCGCGTTCACAATCTTGAGCGCCTTCTCACGATAGTCCGGCGCGGTCACGTCCTTGATCGCGAGCGGCGCCTTGAGCTTGCCGGCCTTGACCAATTGCTCTTGTATCCAGTTGAACTTTTCCGAAGGCAGCGACAGCGTCGGATCGACTGCCTTGTGCGCGACCGCGTCGTCGAACACGAAAGCGGGGCGCGGATCGTCCGGCTTGGCGTGCGTGATCTCGCGCGTCAGCGCCGCCGTCTCGGCCTTGTGCGAGAGCGCGAATTTCAGCGCGTTCATTTCGGCGGCCAGGAACTTGACCGCGTCGTCGCCGCGCGCGGCCAGCACCTTGGCGGACGAGATGATGCAAACGCGCAGGAAATTCGGCACCGCGTCGCGGCCGGCGACTAGGAGGTGCACGCCCTTCGGTGCGATCGGCTCATATTCGTTCGACACCACCGCCGCCTGCACCACGCCGCCGACCAGCGCCTGATAGCGCTCGCGGTCGCCGCCGACGGCGGCAAGCTTCACGTCCTTGTCGGAGACGCCGTATTTCGCCAGCGCCGAGCGCGCCAGCATGTCCGGCATCGAATTCGGCGCCGACACGGCAATCTGCTTGCCCTTGAGGTCGGCGACCGACTTGATATCGTCCTTGGCGTAAATGCCGTGCGGCACCACCACCCAATGGCAGCCGAGGATCTTGGCGTCGGCGCCCTTGGAGTCGGCGGAGAACACGCCCTGCGGACCGCCTTCGAAACTGTCGACCTCGCCGGCGATCAGCGCCTTAAGGCCAAGCTGGTCGTCCTTGAACGGCACCAGTTCGATCTTGAGGCCCTGTTTTGCGGCAAAGTCGCGCTTGCCGACCATCATGAAAATACCGGCATCGGACTTCGGGTTAAGCAGCCCGTGTTTCCAGACCTTGTCCTGGGCCGTGGCCGGAAAAGCCAACGCCGCAATGGTGACGGTGGCCGCAAGGGCCCCGAAGAATGCGCGCGCGGCGCGCCGATGGGCGATGGTCATGAAGTTCCTCCCTGAATCGTACCGCATTGCGGCAGCTTCTCTGACGTTTATTCCCGGCGACCTTAGCATCATTTTTATGGCCGGGGACATTCCCAAGGTGCCGGGGCGGGCATAGCCTCTGCATCTGCAACCACCGGTCTGCTTAGAAATCCGAGGGAGCCCAGGGAGTTTTCGCCATGAGCCAAGCAAGCCAAAAATTCACGCTCGACGTCAACGGCATGGCGCACACCATCGACGCTGACCCGGACATGCCGCTGCTTTATGCGCTGCGCGACGACCTCGGTTTGAACAATCCGCATTTCGGTTGCGGGCTGGCGCAATGCGGCGCCTGCACCGTGCACATCAATGGCGAGGCGGTGCGCTCCTGCGTGACGCCGCTTTCGGCAGTGAGCGGCAAGGTCGTGACTTTGGCCGGGCTCGGCACGCCGGAGAAGCCGCATCCGTTGCAGACGGCCTATGTCGAGGAGCAGGTACCGCAATGCGGCTACTGCATCAACGGCTGGATCATGACCGCCGCCGCCTTCCTGGCGAAGAAAAAGAAACCGAACGAAAGCGAGATCAAGGAAGCGCTCGAAGGCCTCAAGTGCCGCTGCGGCACCCACATCAGCATCCTCAAAGCGGTCAAGCGCGCCGCCACGATGATGGGTTGAGGGAGAGCGCCATGACAAATTTTGAAAAGACTTCGTCATTCTCGCGCCGCTCGGTTCTTCTCGGCGGTGGCGCGTTGGTCGTCTCGGTCGGCGCCGGCGTGACCTTCGACACGCTGCTGTCGATGAACGAGGCGTTTGCGCAAGGTGCCAAGCCGCCGCTGACGCCCGACCAGCTGTCGTCCTACATCGCGGTCAATGCCGACGGCACGGTCGCAGCCTATTTCGGCAAGATGGACATGGGCCACGGCCTGCATGTCGCGATCGGCCAGATCGTGGCCGAGGAACTCGACGTTCCGTTCAAGGCGGTGAAAGTGTTCATGGGCGACACCGCCACTTCGGTGAACCAGGGCGGCGCCTCCGGCTCGACCGGCATCCAGAACGGCGGCAAGCAGATGCGCGTGGCGGCGGCGGAAGCGCGCCGCGTGCTGATCGAGATGGCGGGCGGACTGCTCAGCGTGCCGGCCGACAAGCTCATCGTGAACGACGGCGTGGTGAGCGCGCGCGACGATCAGTCGAAACGCATCAGCTACGCCACCATGCTGGGCGGCAAATATTTCAACGTGCAGCTCGACTGGAACAAGCAATACGGCAGCCCGCTTTACGCGCCCGGCAAGGCGCAGCCGAAAAAGCCGACCGATTACAAAATCGTCGGCAAACCGATCAAGCGCGAGGACGTGGCGCCAAAAGTGTTCGCGCAAGAAAACTTCGTCACCGACATAAAAGTGCCGAGCATGGTGCACGGCCGCATGATAAGGCCCGCGGTGGCGGGCTCGGTGCCGGTGAAGGTGGACGAGGCTTCGATCACCGACATTCCGGGCGCGCGCGTCGTGTGGGACAAGGGCTTCCTCGGCGTCGTCGCCAACAAGGAATGGGACGCCATCCAGGCGGCGGAAAAATTGAAGGTGGAATGGTCGCAAGTGACGCCGCCCTTCCCCGATCAGGCCAAGCTTTACGACCACATCCGCCAGGCGCCGGTGCGCAAGCGCCAGGTCGAAAAGGAAACCGGCAATGTCGACGAGGCGTTTAAGAACGCGGCCAAGGTGATCGAGGCCGATTACGAATGGCCATTCCAGTCGCATGCCAGCATGGGCCCGGCCTGCGCGCTGGTCGAGATCAAGGACGGCCAAGGGGGCGTACAAGTCACCTGCTGGAGCGGCACGCAGAAATCGCATTTCGTACAGCAGGGGCTGGCCGCCACGCTCGGCGTTCCGCTCGAAAAGGTGCGGGTGATCTGGGCCATGGGCCCGGGCTCCTATGGCCGCAACGACGCCGACGACGCGGCGATGGACGCCGCCGTTCTGGCGAAAGCGGTCGGCCGCCCGGTGCGGGTGCAATATATGCGCGACCAGGGCACCGGCTGGGATCCGAAAGGCCCGGCCTCAACGCATCACGCGCGCGCGGCGCTCGATGCCTCAGGCAAAGTCACGGCTTACGAGTTCTTTTCGAAGGGCTTCTCGCGCGTCGACGTCAACACCAATGGCAGCAAGCCATTCGACACGCTGGCCGGTCAGAGCATGGGCGTGGCATTGAAATCCGGCGACGGCTTCGGCGTGCCGGCGGAATCCTACGGCTTCGACAACAAGCGTATGGGCTGGGAGACCATCCCGCCGCTGCTCGACCGGTCGTCGCCGTTGCGCACGTCGCACTTGCGCGATCCGGTGGGACCGCAAATCCACTTCGCTAGCGAGAGTTTCATCGACGAGATCGCGGCGGCGGCGGGCGTGGATGCTATCGAATTCCGGCTGCGGCATATCAAAGACGCGCGCGACGTTGCCGTCATCAAGGCGGCGGCGGCGAAGGCGAAATGGGACACACGGCCCTCGCCGCGCAAGGACCAGACCGGCAGCAAAGTGTCCGGGCGCGGGCTGGCTTACGCGCAGAGGAACGGCACGCGCGTCGCCGTGATTGCCGAAGTCGATGTCGACCGCACGACCGGCAAGATCTTCGCGCGCAAGTTCACGGTGGCGCATGACTGCGGGCAGATCATCAACCCGGACGGGTTGGAAAAATGCATCGAAGGCAACATCGTGCAAGGCGTGTCGCGCACGCTGTGGGAGGAAGTCACCTTCGACAGCAAGGCGGTCACCAGCGTTGATTGGGTGAGCTATCCGATCCTCGACATCACCGAGACGCCGGCGGAAGTTGCGGTCGCGCTGATCGATCATCCGGAACTGCCGCCGACCGGCGCCGGCGAGCCGTCGATGCGGCCGGTGGCGGCGGCGATTGCCAACGCGATCTTCGATGCGACCGGCATGCGCATCCGGCGGGTGCCGTTCTCGCCCGAGCGGGTGAAGGCGGCGTTGAGTTAGATACGGCCTTCGAGACGCATCGCTTCGCGATGCTCCTCAGGATGAGGCGGATAAAAGTCATCCCGCCAATCTTTTCACATTCCCCCTCACCTGCCGGATGACCTCCGGCACGGCGGCGTCGTTGTTCGGCGCCATGATGTGCACGCCGGCGACATTGGGGATTTCGGACAGTTCGCGCATCAGTTCCACGCAGATGGCGCGGCCTTCGGCCGCAGGATCGCTCGCGCCTTCCATGCGCGCGACGATAGCGTCCGGGATGATGGTGCCGAACAGTTTCTCTTTCATCCAGAGTGCCGATTTGGCCGAGCGCAGCGGCGCAATGCCGATGAGAAAATAAAGTTTATCGGTGAGCCCGTGCTCGGCGAGTCGAACGAGATAACGCCGCACGACTTGCGCATCCATGCAGAACTGCGTCTGCACGAATTGCGCGCCGGCCTCGATCTTGGCGGCAAGCCCTTTCGGTTCCCAGCCCGGCCGCGGATCGACCGGATTATCGGCGCCGCCTAAAAAGAATTCAGCCTTGCCGGTAACCTTGCGCCCGCTTGGCAATTCGCCGGTGTCGCGCAGGCTTCGCGCGGTCGCGAGCAACTGGCGCGCGTCGAGATCGAACACCGCCTTGGCGTCGGGCTGATCGCCGGCCGATGGATCGTCGCCGCGCAGCACTAAAAGATTGCGCACGCCGGAGGCCGCCGCCGCGATCAGATCGCTTTGCAGCGCGATGCGGTTACGGTCGCGGCAAGTGAGCTGGAGGATCGGCTCGATGCCTTCTTGCGCCAACATGGCGGCGGCCACGACCGCGCTCAGATGTGGGCGTGCGCCGGCGCCGTCGGTCAGGTTGACCGCGTCGGCCAGGCCTTTAAGCGGCATTGCCTTGGCGAGGAGATCGGCGCGGTCGAAAGAAACCGGCGGCGTCACCTCGGCGGTCACGACGAAACGCCCGGCGCTCAGCTTTTCTTGCAGTGTTGTCATGAAACTCAGGTCGCAAAATTGTGTGGACCTGGCAAGCGTAAGAATGGGAAAAGAACGCAAAAGGAGCGTGGGCACGGCCCACCGGACACCATGTTTCAAGCCACGAAATCGCTCAATGAGGCGCTAAGCGCCATCACCGATGGCTGCATGCTGGTGGTGCCGCGCGAGGTCTCGGGCGTGCCGATGGAAGCAACGCGGGCGCTGATCCGGCGCGGGATCAAGCGGCTGCATCTGGTGGCGCTGCCGACGTCGAGCCTGCAAGCCGATTTGCTGATCGGCGCGGGCTGCGTGGCGACATTGGAAACGAGCGCGGTCAGCCTCGGCGAATTCGGGCCGGCGCCGCGATTTTCGGCCGCCATTACCGGCCGCACCATCAAGATGATGGACGCCACCTGCCCGGCTTTGCATGCGGCGTTGCAGGCGTCGGAGAAAGGCGTGCCATTCATGCCGCTGCGCGGATTGATCGGGTCGGACGTTTTGAAATATCGTGACGACTGGAAGGTGATCGATAGTCCGTTCGGAAACGACGATCCGATCGTCTTGTTGCCCGCGATCAAGCCGGACGTGGCGCTGCTGCACGCGGCGATGGCCGACCGCTTCGGCAATGTCTGGATCGGACGCCAGCGCGAACTGGCGACGATGGCGCATGCGGCGGTGAAGACTATCGTCACCGTCGAAAAAAATCACGACGGCAATTTGCTGGAAGACCCGCTCTACGCCGCCGGCACTTTGCCCGGCTTCTACGTCGACAGCATCGCCATTACCGAACACGGCGCCTGGCCGCTGCCGCTGCCCGACCATTATGCGGCGGACGGAGAGCATCTTGCTCTATACGCGAAGATGGCGGCGACGGCGGAGGGTTTCGCGGAGTATCTGGACAAGTATGTGTAGAGGTGAAGAAAGAAAGCGACAAGCGTGAGTGAACAATTTTTCCGCCCCGAAGAACTGCTCGCCGATCAGATCGCACAATTGATTGGCGACGTACGGCACGTTGCCGTGGGCAATGCATCTCCGATCCCGGCGACCGCGGCGCTGTTGGCGCGCGAGCGCGGTAAGGGGCGGCCCTACGTGTCGCTGCTCGGCTCGCCGAAGAACACGTTCTGGACCGATGGCGCGCGCGAACTGTTCGACTGCGCCGGCCAGGGCCGCATCGACGTGTTCTTTCTGTCGGGCGGACAGATCGACGGCCACGGCAACATCAATCTGGTCGAAATCGGCGACCACAATAAGCCGAAGGTCCGTTTCCCCGGCTCGTTCGGCTCGGCCTATCTTTATTATGTCGTACCGAAGGTAATCTTGTTCCGCACCGAGCATTCGCGCCGCACCTTGGTGCCGCAAGTCGATTTCATCAGCGCGCCGGGCGCGAACGAGCCGAACGTGTTCCGCACCGGCGGGCCGATCGCGCTCATTACCAATCGTTGCCTTTTCTCTTTCGCGAACGGGCGCTTTATGCTGAAGAGTGCGCATCCCGGCCATACGGTCGAGGAGGTTATCGAGAATACCGGTTTCGAGTTCGACACGCCCGATGCGGTTCCGCAGACGCCGGCGCCCTCCTCCGAAACGCTCGCGCTGATGCGCGAGGTCGTCGCCCCGCAATTGGCCGAAGTCTACCCGCAGTTCGCAAAGCACGTCTTCGGGATCGGGCAAACGACTTTGACGGAGTGAAAAATCAAGCCCTTCCGGCCACTAAGCTGCTCGGCTAGTGTGCCGCCGCGATCAATACGAAATCAGAGGAAACGTACCAGTGAAGACAGTCGAAGCAGCGTGCATCGGAGTCGGTTGGATTGGTGGCTTGCGCGCGGAGACGCTGGCGCGCACGGCGCTGGTCGATAAATTGCACCTGTGCGACATCAAACCGGAACGGCTCGCCGAGGTGAAGGCGAAGTACAAGCCGCATTCGACCACGCTCGATTATAACGACATCATCAATAATCCGAACATCTCGGTGGTCTATGTCTCGACTACGCCGGAGACCAACCACTATCCAATCGCCCGCGATTGCCTGAAAGCCGGCAAGAACGTGATGCTGGAAAAGCCGATCGCACTGGAATTGTGGGAGGCCGACGAACTTATTCACTTGTCGAAAACCAATAATCTGAAATTCACCATCGGCTACTCGCAGCGCTTCAACACCAAAATCGCCTTCGCCAAGAAAAAGATCGTCGACGGCACGCTCGGCAATGTCGTGTCGGTGCTGGTGTCGCGCCATTTGTCTCGCGACCTCGGCAAGAAGATCGCCGGCCGTGTGCGGCTGTCGCCGGTCGTGATGGAATCGACGCACGACCTCGACTTCGTGTTCTGGCTGCTGGAACCGGCCAAGCCCGTGAAGGTCTATTCGCAGGGCGCCTATGGCTACATGAAGGATGTGAACGGCTCACATGACGTAATGTTCACGACCGTCACGATGGACAACGGCGTCGTGGTCATGATCGGCGGCGGCTGGAATTTCCCGCCGAGCTATCCGAACTACTGCTCGACCTGGATCGAGATCACCGGCACCGACGGCGCCCTGGTGCTCGACGATACCCAGCGCGACAACTGGCTCAATACCGAAAAGCGCGGCCAGGAATTCCCGATGTCGACCATGCCGGGCGAATGGGTCGATCATGTCTATGCCGGCGGCATCGGGCCGGAGACCATCCACTTCCTGGAAGCCTGCATCCGCAACACCGGCGTGATGGTGACGCCGGAGAGTGCGCGTCGCGTGATGGAAACCTATAGCGCCGCCGATCTGTCGGCCGACCGCGGCGAGCCCATCGACCTGCCGCTCACCAACGAGACCATCAACGGTATCGCCGAGTTGAAAGCGAAGAATCGCGCGGGCCTCAATCCGGCGCTGAAGCAATGAAACAAAACGCCAAAGGCGTCGGGCTGGCGATCATCGGCGGCGGGCGCGTCGGCCTGTTCCGCGGCGAAGTGGCCGCGCGCCATCCGTCGGTCGAGTGGATCGGACTCGCCGAAAAAAGCCCGAACCGCGCCGGCGAGGTCGGCCCCAAAATCAGCGCCGATTTCGTCACGCAAAGCCATGTCGAACTGATTAACCGCCCGGAAACAACCGCTGTCATCATCGCCACCGACGAGCATTTGCACGTCGCGCCGATCATGGCAGCGATCGAACGCGGCCTGCCGATGCTGATCGAAAAGCCGCTCGCTACCAATCTCGCCGAATCCGCCAAGGTGCTAAAGCTCATTCAGGACGCCAAGATCGACGCCGTGGTCGGCTATACGCAGCGCTTCCGCCGCCGCTGGCTGGCGGCCAAGGAAAAGTGCCGCACCGGTGCGCTCGGCAATGTGACGCTGGTCACTTCGCGCGCCTTCATGAACCGGCTGGTGGCCATCGACAACTACAAGCGCACTGACGATCCCTCGACGATCTCGCCGCTGGTGATTTCCGGCACGCATGCGCTCGACATCTGCATGTGGTGCCTGGATGGCAAGAAGCCGGTCGAGGTCTATGCCCGCTCGGTCGATAAGGTGCTCGGGCCTTTGTATAAAGGCATCGACGCCACCGCCGGCATGATTATGTTCGACGATGGCACCGTCTATCACTTAAATATTTCGTGGGCGCTGCCGGTGACCTGGCCGGGCGCGGTCTATTCACTCGAAGTCGGCATAGTCGGCACCACTGGCGTGCTCACCATTGACGACACCCACCGCGACATCGTGCTGGCAGTGTCGAAGGCGCAGAGCGAAGGCTATAATCCAGACCAGTCGCGACTGGTCGATTTCATGGGCTCCTACCCGCCCGGCGACATGGCGATGGGCGAACTGCGCGGACCGATGGCGGACGAAACCGTGTCGTGGCTGGACCGCGTTGCCATGGGCCTGCCGACGGTGGCGGCGACGGTGGAAGAAGCGCATCGCAACCTGATGCTGACCAAGGCGCTCGATCTTTCCGCCAAGCGTAAGCAGCCGGTCAAGCTGCCGCTGTCGCCGGAGGATTTCGCCGCGGTGGCGTAAAACTATGCGCGCGCGTTGAGCGGCTTAATGCCCAGTTCGCTCGCCATCTTGTCGAGCTGCGCCAGCAATTCCGGCGGCAGCGTCAGACCATTGGCGAGACGGTCGGCGCGGCGCTTGGCGCGCGCGTCGCCCGGCAGGCGGACTGGCTCGTTACCCGGCAACGGTTTCGAATTGCGCAAAGACCGGCTGTGGCGGTCGACTTCCGATTTGAACTGCGCGAGCGGCTGAAACTTGGACGGATCGAGCGCCAGCACGAACTGGCCGGTATTGGTGACCTTGTCGGGCTCGGCGTTGAAGTCGACGCAATCGCGCCCGAACAGCGCGCCATTGAGCGTGCCGGCGAGCAGCCCGAACATCAGCGCCAGCCCCGCGCCCTTGTAGCCGGCCATCGGCAGCAGCAGCGCTTCGACGCTCTTGGCCGGATCGGTCACCGCCTGCCCGGTTTTTGGATCGATCATCCAGTCATTAGGGAGCGGCTTCTTGAGCATCTTGTGATTCTTGATGGTGCCGTAGGACACAATCGAAGTCGCGATATCCAGCACCACCGGTGGCTCGTCGCCGGCCGGGATGGCGATGGCGAATGGGTTGGTGCCCAGCAGCGGCTCGGCGCCGCCGGCGAGCGGCATGTGGTTGGCGTTCGCCACCGCCGCATACATGCCGATCATGTCCGACTTGAGCGGCAGCGCGGCATAGACGCCGGCAGCGCCGGCGTGATTGGAATGCACGCAGCCGACCCAGGCGACGCCGCACTCGCGCGCCATCTCGACCGCCATCTCCGCCGCGCGCGCCACCACCAGATGGCCCATGCCGTTATCGCCGTCGACCAAAGCGGTCGCCGGCGCGGTTTTCTTGACGGTGATGTTCGGCGTTGCCTTGGTCGAGCCGAGTTTCAGCCGCTGCACATATTGCGGCAGGCGGAACACGCCATGCGCATCGGCGCCGATCAGATCAGCCTCCAGCATCAGCTCGGCGATCTTTTTGGCGTCGCCACCCGGCACGTCGGCTTTGCCGAGCGCGTCGATCATCAGCCCGGTGACGGCGGCAATCGGCGTGCGGGCGATTTTAGTTTGCACGTTCACTTAGCCACTCCCGCCAGAACTTTCTCGAAGTTGCCGGACAGGATCGCGATCTTGTCGGCGTCGGAGATTTTCAGGCCGCGCACATGCGCGACGCAATCGCGCATTTCCATGTCGTAAGGGTAATCGCTGCCGAGCATCACTCTGTCGACGCCGACCAGGCCGATCATCGCTTCCAGCGTTTTGTCGGAATGCAGGATGGTGTCGTAGATGAAGCGGCCGGCGATATTCTTCGGCTGCGTCTTGATGAACTTCTTCGGCTCGGGGCGCACCTTCCAGCCATGCTCCCAGCGCGGCGCCTGATAAGGCGTGAAGCCGCCGCCATGCGCCAGCATGACCTTGAGCTTCGGGAAGCGGTCCATGACGCCGCCGAAAAAGAGGCTCGCGGCGGCGATGGTGGTGTCGAGCGGATTGCCGATCAGGTTGCGCAGGTAATAGGGGCCGAGACGGTCTTCGCCGGCGACATTGTTCGGATGTATGAACATGAAAGCGCCGAGTTGCTCCGCGGTCGCCCAGAGCGGCTCGAACTCCGGCTCGCCGAGATAACGGCCGCCGACATTGGAGGCGATCATCGCGCCCTTGAAGCCGAGCTTGCTGATGACGCGTTTGAGTTCGTCGGCCGCGGCCTTCGGCTGGGCGATCGGCAGCGTGGCGATGGCCATGAAGCGCGTCGGATGCTGCGCGACGTGCTTGGCCATCTGGTCGTTCTGGATCGCCGCCACGACCGGGCTCAATTCATCGCCGAGATTATAGAGATAGGTCTGCGGCGCGGCCGACAGCACCTGCACGTCAACGCCGGCAGCATCCATGTCCTTGAGCCGCTGCGGAATGTCGTAGCCGCCGGTCGGGAATGGGCGATAGGCCACCTCGCCCACTTTCAGTTCGGCGTTGTCGGCATCGAAGGGCGTGATCGTTACCGGTGACTTCGGCGCCGCCTTGCTAATCAGCGCCGCGGTTTCGAGCGTCAGGATGTGGGTGTGGGTATCGATAGTCCGCTGGGTCATTTCGTCCTCTGAAATATGCTGTGAGCACGCTGTCCCCCTCGCGCAAGAACCCGGGAAACCGGTACTCACCTTTTTTCAAGGCGATGCGCAGCTGGAAGAGCGCCTCAGTGCCGCACCCTGACGCCCGGCGCAAGCCCCTGTTTGCCCGGGAAGTTTGGGTTATAAAAGACGCCCGATTGGACCCCGCAAGCTGGAAGGCCCTCATGTCAGTGACCGCCCCTGCCCGTACCAAAAACGAACCGCGCGTCGAGGACGACGCCTTGGTCCGCGGCGCGGGCCGCTTTTCCGACGACCCGCGCCTGCCGAACCAGACCTATGCCGCCTTCGTGCGCTCGCCGCACGCGCATGCGCGCGTCAAGTCGCTCGACACGTCCGCCGCGCTGAAGTCGAAGGGCGTGCTGGCGGTGTTGACGGCGGCCGACATGAATGAAGCCAACGCCAATAACACCGCGCGCCATCCGCCGGTCGCGGGCCGCGGCGGCGCCAAGATGATTCTGCCGGCGCGGCCGGCACTCGCCGGCGACAAGGTGATGCATGTCGGCGATCCGGTGGCGATGGTGGTGGCGGAGACGGCTGCGCTGGCGCTCGACGGCGCCGATCTGGTCGAGGTCGACTACGAGACACTACCGTCGGTGGTCGATCTCGAAGCGGCAATGACCGGCAAGGTGCAGCTTTATCCGGAAGCGCCCAAAAATCTCTGCGTCGATTGGCCCGGTCCGGTCGAGGACCCGGAGAACGAAAAAACCGTCGCCGACATCATCAGCAAGGCGGCGCATGTCGCGAAAATTTCCGTCACCAACCAGCGCATGGTGGTGGCTTCGATGGAAACGCGCGGCGCCACCGGCGTCTATGACAAAGCCAAGGATAGCTACACGCTGCACGTCTGTTCGCAGGGCGCGGCGCCGATGCACGCCATGGCGGCTTCGGTTATGGGCGTACCGGGAGACAAATTGCGCGTCATCACCGAGGATGTCGGCGGCGCTTTCGGTATGAAGACCTCGGTCTATCCGGAATATCCGGCGCTGCTGGTGGCGGCCAAGAAACTCGGCCGCCCGGTGCATTGGCAATCGACGCGTTCGGAGGCTTTCGTCACAGATAACCAGGCGCGCGACACGATCAGCCATGTCGAACTGGCTTGCGACGACAAGGGAAAATTTCTGGCGCTGCGCGTGCGGCATCTGTGCAATCAGGGCGGCTACGTCGCTTCCGCCGGCGTCAACATCAACACCAATAATTTTGCACGCTGCCTGCCCGGCATGTACCGGGTGCCGAAAGTCGATGTGTCGGCCGCCTGTTATTTCTCCAACACTCTGCCGATCGGGCCCTATCGCGGCGCCGGGCGCCCGGAAGCGAATTACGCGCTCGAGCGCGCGGTCGAGGAAGCCGCGCGCCTTCTGAAGATGGACCCGGCGCGGCTGCGCAAGAAGAACCTCATCCCGGCTTCCGCCATGCCGTTCAAAACGCCGATCAATAATTATGACTCCGGCGACTTCCCCGGCATCGTCGACAAGGCTTTGACGCTCGCCGATTATGCGGGCTTTGCCAAGCGCAAGCGCGAGGCGGCCAAGCGCAAGAAGCTTCGCGGCATCGGCGTTTCCTGCATGCTGGAGCACGCGGGCGCAACGCCGATGGAAATGACCTCGCTCGCCTTTCCCGGCGACAACAAACTCGTGCTCGGCCTCAACGTGCAGTCGACCGGCCAGAGCCACGCCACTGTGTTCGGCCGCCTGCTCGCGCACAAGCTCGGCATCGACTTTGCCACCATCCAACATCAGCACGGCGACACCGATATGGGATTAAACGGCGGCGCCTCGGTCGGCTCGCGCTCGGCCATGTGTGCCGGCACCGCGGTGGTGCATACCGCCGACGTGATGCTGGCCAAGGGCAAGAAGATCGCTTCGGCGGCGCTGGAAGCATCCGAAAGCGATATTCAATACAAGAACGGCAGCTTCGAGGTGGTCGGCACCGACCGCAAGATTTCGCTGTTCGACACTGCCCGCCGCGCGCGGGAAATGGGTGAAAGCCTCGACAGCAAAGAAAAGGCGGAAGTGCCACTGACATTCCCGAACGGCTGCCACATCGCCGAAGTCGAGATCGATCCCGACACCGGCAAGCTCGATCTCGTGAGCTACACGGCAGTCGATGACTGCGGCAACATGCTCGACAAGACGATTGTCGAGGGACAAGTGCAAGGATCGCTCGCCAACGGCCTCGGCCAGGCGCTGACCGAAAACGCGGTTTACGATTCAGACAGCGGGCAATTGGTCACAGGCTCGTTCATGGATTACGGCATGCCGCGCGCCCACGATATGCCGATCGAGCTGCGCGAGGCGGTGCATACGGTGCCGTCGACCACCAATCCGCTCGGCGTCAAGGGCACCGGCGAAGCCGGCACCACGGCGGCGATCGCGGCGGTGATGAACGCGGTCGCCAACGCCATTCCAAACGGCGCTGCCGATCACATGGAAATGCCGGCAACGCCGTCAAAGGTTTGGGAGGCGTGTCAGAGGGGGATGGCGAAGTAGCTGCTCCCTCATGGTGAGGAGCGCCGAAGGCGCGTCTCGAACCATAAGGGGCACTATGCGGGCCTCATCCTTCGAGACGCCGCGCCCCGCGCGGCTCCTCAGGATGAGGGGAAGTATCACGCTTGGCTGATGAACTTCGTGTTCATATAGGCCTGCAAACCCTCGATGCCGCCTTCCGAGCCGTAGCCCGATTCCTTGACGCCGCCGAAGGGCGTTTCCGGCGTCGAGATGCCGACGGAATTGACGCCGACCATGCCCGACTGGATCGCATCGCCGATGGCTTGCGCCTGCGCGGCCGAATTGGTGAACGCGTAAGCCGCCAGACCGAACTCGAGCGAATTCGCGCGTTCGACCACTTCATCGAACGTCTTGAACGGCACGATCGGCGCGACCGGCCCGAACGGTTCCTCGGTCATGATCTTTGAATCATCCGGCACGTCGGTGATCACCGTCGGCTCGAAGAAGAAGCCCTGGTTGCCGTGGCGCGAGCCGCCGGTGACGATCTTGCCGCCGCGCGCTTTCGCGTCATTGACGAAGCTCTCCATGGCATCGAGGCGGCGCGGATTGGCGAGCGGCCCGAGCGTGGTGGTTTTCTCCAGGCCGTCGCCCAGCTTCAAGCCCTTGGCGTATTCGGTGAAGCGCGCGAGGAATTTGTTGTAGCCTTTTTCCTGCACGTAGAAGCGCGTCGGCGAAATACAGACCTGACCGGCGTTGCGATATTTGAACGCGGCGATGGTGTCGGCCGCCTTTTCCGGATCGGCGTCGTCGAATACGACCACCGGCGAATGCCCGCCCAATTCCATGGTGGCGCGCTTCATACCCTTGGCGGCGAGGCCGGCGAGATGCTTGCCGACCGGGATCGAGCCGGTGAAGGAAATCTTGCGCACAATGTCGGACGGGATCAGATGTTCCGACACATTGGCCGGGACGCCGAAGACGAGGTTGAGCACGCCCGCCGGCAGGCCGGCATCGGCAAAGCACTTGACCAGCTCGACGCAACCGCCCGGCGTTTCTTCCGAGGCCTTGATGATGATGGTGCAGCCGGCGGCGAGCGCGCCGGCGATCTTGCGGACGGGCGTGAGCGTCGGGAAATTCCACGGCGTAAATGCCGCCACCACGCCGACCGGCTCCTGCGTCACGATCTGGCGCACCCCTTTGGCGCGGCCCGGCACGATGCGGCCATAAGCTCTGCGGCCTTCTTCGGCGTACCAGTCGATGATGTCGGCGGAAGTCAGAACCTCGCCGCGCGATTCGACGTAGGGCTTGCCCTGCTCCTGCGTCTGCACTTTCGACACGTGATCGTGGCGTTCGCGCAGCAGGTCGGCGGCCTTGCGCATGATTTTGCCGCGGTCATAAGCCGAGGTCGCCTTCCAGAGCGGAAATGCCTTGTTGGCGGCGGCGAGCGCTTCGTCGAGGTCGGCTTTCGAGGCGTGCGGCAGATGGGCCAGAACCTTGCCGGTCGCCGGATTGATGACGTCCTCGCCCTTGCGGCCTTCGCCGTTGATCCATTTGCCATCGATGTAAAGCTTGAGATCGGTGTACATGCGCTTCCTCACTGGACCCGGGAATTTCGTTGGCGCCGGATTAGCACTTTCGCGCCAGCTTGTCGTCACCGGGCTTGACAAAAAAATTACGTCCCTAAATACGCGCCCGCATTCACATGCAGCGTCTGCCCGGTGACGTTGCGGCCGCCCGGCCCGCACAGAAAACAGACCATCGCGGCGACATCGTCCGGCTTGGCGCGTTCGCCGGTGATGGTGCCGTGGGTGAGATGATGCGCGGGCTTGGGCGACGTGCCGGGGCGCGTGGTGTCGATGGCGCCCGGCACCACGCAATTGGCGGTGATCTTGTCGGCGGCGAGATCGTGCGCCAGGCCGCGCGAAAAGCCGACCAGGCCCAGCTTGGCGGTCATCACATGGGCGCGATGCGCCGAACCAATATGCGCGCTCATGCCGCCCATGTTGATGATGGTGCCGCCGTTTTTCTTCATCGCTGGAATGCAGGCGGTGGCGCCGTGAAAGGCGGAATCGAGCGTCGCGCTCATTACCTCGCGCCAGTCGGCATAGGTCATCTCATCGATCGGCTTTTCGCGCCGAAGCGCCGCGTTGTTGATCAGAATATCAATGCGACCGAAATTTTTCAGCGCGGCGGCGGCCAACGCCAGCGCCGTCGTTGGATCGGCGACATCGCCGATGACGGCGACCGCCTTACCGCCTAGCGCTTCAATCTCGCCCACGACGCCGTCGGCTTCGTCTTTGTTAGAGCGCGCGTTGACCACCACCGACGCGCCGGCGCGTGCCAAATGCAGCGCGATGGCACGGCCGATATTGCGCCCGGCGCCGGTGACGATGGCGGTTTGGCCGGCGAGGTCTTTATTGTCAGGCATTGCGATTGTTTATCCTCGTAACGTAGCAAGGTCGAGCTTGCCGTTATATAAAGTGGCCAGCATTTTCAGCGCCGCGCCCGCGCGGGCATCCTCCCAACCGCCGTGGCGGGCGTTGAGCGTGAATTTCTCGACCAAGTCGGCGCGTGTCAGCGGCTCATGCGCGCCACCGCGGAAATGCGGCTGCCGCTCTTCCACCACGCTGCCGTCATTGAGCACGGCGCGAATGTGGCCGGTGAAATTATTCGGGTAAGGGTTATCCGGGTCGATGACGTAGCGCACTTTGGCGGCGAGCGCGAGCACGTCTTTGTCCTGCACCGCCTCTTGGGTAAAGTCGCCGAGCCCGACGCCGCCTTTCACGAAACCGTTGGCGAGAATATAGGGCGTCGCGAATTTGGCGGCGTAACCATTGGGCGGGCGCTGCTTCACCGCCAGCGGTTCCCACAGGCGGTGCACAGTGCCTTCCGCCACCTCGCAGATCATCTCCTTGATGTCGGTCGCCTTGATGCCGCGCGTGGCCAGCCGCTTGGCGCAATCGATGTAGGGATGCGCCATGGTGCCGCATGGGTAGGGTTTGAAGGCGAGCGTTTCGGCCACCCATTCGGTGCCGAAAGTTTCGGTGAGCGCGCCGTAGTTGCCTTGCGTCGTATGCGCGAAGCCGTGGAACAGCCCGTGCACGCCTTCGAACACCGTGCGCGGTCCGTAGAAGCCGCCGCGCGCCAGCAGCGCCGCGCGAATGCCGGATTGCGCCGCCCAGCCCGGATGCAGGCGCTTGGTCCAGGCGCCCTCGGCCAGATATTCGATGATGCCGGAGGCGAAGCTGCCGGCAATGCCGAGCGCGTCGACCATCTGCTTCGGCGCCAGGCCGAGCGCCGCACCGACGCCGGCCGCAGCGCCAATCGTTCCGTAAATCGCGGTCGGATGAAAGCCGGCTTTGTGCGCCGCCTTCGGCACCACGGTCGATAGCCGGCACATGACTTCGGTGCCGACCGCGATGCCGAGCAGCGCCGACGGCCCGTCGAGATCGTGCCGCTCGCAGGCCGCCAGCACCGCCGGAACGATCACCGCGCCGGCATGCACCGGCCCGCCTTCGAAAGTGTCGTCGAAATCCTCGCCATGCGCGGCCGTGCCGTTGATGAAGGCGGCGCTGGCCGAGGTCAGCGTGCGTTCGTGGCCGATGGCCGTGCAGGGGCCTTCGTCGTCGCAACCGGCGAGTGCCGACTTGATATAGTCCTCGTTGCGCGCGGTGACGCAAAGCCCGATCACGTCTACAGCCAGGTCCTCGCACTTTGTGCGCACGTCTACCGGCAAGGTCTCCGACGAGACCGCTGCGATGCGCGCGGCCAAATCCTGCGCGACCGAAATGACGGGAAGTTTGGCGTCCATGATTTTTTAGCTCGAACGCAAACGAATAGCACCGAAACCGGGGATGCGGTTCACCGTGATCACCACCGCGAAAGTGATGATCAGCATGCCGATGCCGATCACCGAAATGGCGCCGAGGTCGCCGCTTTCGTTGAGGTCATAAATCAGCACCGAAATCACCTTCGTTTCCGAAGTGAATAGGATGATCGCCGCCGACAATTCGCGCATGACGCCGACGAAGATAAAGCACCAGGTCGCGATCACGCCGGTGCGGATCAAGGGCGCCGTGATTTGCCAGAGCGATTTCAGGCGCGTCGCGCCGAGAATGCGGCTGGCGTCTTCGAGTTCCGGATGGATGGTGCGGAAGGCGGCTTGCAGTTGCTGGTAGGCCGTCGGCAGTGCGATGGTGACGAAGGCGATCAGCAATATCCACAGCGTGCCGTAAAGCACGAAGGGCGGCCGCGTATAACTCAGGAACAGCCCAACGCCGAGCACGATGCCGGGAATGGCGATCGGCGCGGTGGCGAGAAAACCGAGTATGCGATGGCCCTTCACCGCCTGGCGGGCGGTGATATAGGCGATGACGACGGCGATGGCGGTGCCGCAGGTGGCGGCCGATGCACCGAGGATTACCGTGTTCTTGAGCGCGAGCGAAGCCGCCGACAACTCGAACAGCACGAACTCGACGTTATGCATGGTCGCGTTATGCCAGGTGAGAAACGTGGTAGCGACCGGCGAGAAGGCGGCGTTCAAGAGCGCCATATAAGGCAGGAACACCGGCAGCATCAGCACGGTGAGGCAAAGACCGAAAGCGACCCAGCGCATGCGGGCGAGCGGGATCAGCCGCGGCGCGCCGTATTTGCCTCCGACCACCGAATAGCCGCGCCGGCCGAGAATCATGTGCTCGGCGCGCAGCAAGATGACGGTGAGCACAAGAAGCGGCAGCGAGGCGGCGGCGGCGAGCTCCGGCTTGGGCGGATACTGGAACAGGCTCCAGATTTTCGTGGTCATGGTGTGGAAGCCCGCTGGCAGCGCCAGGATGGCCGGCGAACCGAACAGCGTCATCGCTTGCAGGAAGGCGACCAGCGCGCCGGCGAGCAAGGCCGGCAGCACCAGCGGGATGGTGATGCGGCGCGCCGTCACCCAGCGCCCACCGCCGAGGATGGAGGACGCGTCTTCCAGTTCGCCCGGCGTGCGGTCGAGCGAATTGGCGACCAGCACGAAGACGTAAGGGAAGGTGTAGCAAGAGATCACGAAAATGATGCCGGGCAGCGTATAGATATTGAACAGGTGCACGTCCTGCTCGGCGCCGGTGACGGCGCGGAATATTTTATTGAGCAAGCCGCTGTTCGGCGCCGCCAGCAATTCCCACGCGATCGCGCCGAGGAACGGCGGCGTCACGAACGAGGCCGTCACCAGCGCGCGGATCACGCCGGAGAACGGCAAATCGGTGCGCGCCACCAGCCAGCCCATCGGCGCGGCCACCATGCAGCAGAAAAACGCCGAGCAGAGCGCGATGATGAAGGTGGTTTCCAGCGGATCGAGAAACGAACTTTCGCTGAACAGCCGGACGAAGTTGGCGAGCGTGGGCGCGCCTTTGGCGTCGGTCAGGCTGTAGACCAGGAGCCACGACAACGGCAGCACGATCAGGATGATCAGGATGGCGGCGAAGGCGTAGAGTACAGGTTTCGAGAAATCGATTCCGTAGCGGCGCGCGGGTGTGGCGGGGAGTGCGAGTGTCATTTATCCGCCTCATCCTGAGGAGCGGGCGAAGCCCGCGTCTCGAAGGATGGGGCGGCCTCGTCCTTCGAGACGCATCGCATCGCAGCCAAGTTTACGCAGGCTGCGCCTGCTATGGCGATGCTCCTCAGGATGAGGCCGTTTGACACTCTGCTTTTTGCCCGCACCATCACACCTTAAAAATTTCCGCGTATCTCTTCTTCACCACGTCCGCCTGCGCGTGCACGCCCTGCGGATCTTCCTTCATCAGCTTGATGTCGGCGAGCTTCCGCACGCCGGGTTTCTCCACGGTCTGCTTGTGCGGCGCATATTGGCGGGCGACGTCGACCAGCAATTGCTGCCCCTCGCGGCCGTGCATCCAGTTCTGGAACAGACGCGCGGCGTTCGGATTGGGCGCGGCCTTGAATACCGCGCTCGGTCCGGTGGCGAGCGGCGTGCCCTCGGTCGGATAAATGACATCGACCGGCTTGCCGGCCTCCTTGTCGCGGATCACCAGATAGCCGGCGCCATCGATCATGATGGCGCGCTCGCCCAGCACAATGCGCTTGGGCGTGTCGGTCGCCGATTGCACCTGCATGATATCTTGCTTGGCGAGCTTCTCGAGATAACCCCAACCGAGATCGCGCGCGATCTCGAAGGTCGCGTTCATGATGGTGCCGCTATAGGCCGGATGCGCCTTGACCATCTTGCCTTTCCACTTCGGGTCGAGCAGATCGGCAAAGCTCTTCGGCGCGTCTTCCATCTTCACCAGATTGGTGTTGATGCCGAACGGCGACACCAGGATGCGCGTGGTGATGCTAAAGCCGTCGGGGTCGTAGTAGTCCTTGTCGAAATGCTGCGCGACTTCCTGCGGCAGGTAAGGCTCAAGCCAGCCGTTCTGCTTCCAGACGATGCAGTGCGCCTGATCGGCGGTGTTGACCACGTCGACGGCGTGAATATTGGAGGAATATTCCTGGCCGATGCGGGTGAACACCCGCTCGGCGCCGGAGCGCTCCACCCGCACCGCGATGCCGGGGAATTTCGCCTCGAAGGTCTTGCCGAGCTTTTCCGCGAATTGCAGATCCATCGCCGTATAGAAGACCAGTTTGCCTTCCTTTTTCGCCGCCTCGATCAAAGCCGGCGTAATCGCCTCCGCCGCCGGCGCCGCGGCGCGGGCGGGCTGGGCAAATACGGCGCCGGCCGCGAGCGCGCTCGCGCCTTTGAGAACATCGCGCCGGTTGAAGGTTCGCTTTTTCATGGTCGTCATCTCCCGCTACCGTCAGGCCCGGCCCTAGCCGTCCGAAGGACAGCCGGGCACGACGGGGGTGAAATCACACGTGGAACAGCTTGACGTAATGCTGCTTGATCTCGTCGGCCGATTTCTCGACGCCGGCGGGATCGTCCTTCATCGCCTTGATGTCCTTGAACGGCCGCCGGCCGGCTTTTTCCTTGGTCTGCGGATGCATCGAGCGCAGGCCGCCGATGTCGATGATGAGCTGCTGGCACTCCGGCGTGTAGCTGTAATTGCAGAACAGCTTGGCGGCGTTCGGATTGGGCGCGGCCTTGAACATGCCGGTCGGCCCGACGATCAGCGGTGAACCTTCGGTGGCGTAGACCGGTGCCACCGGGCCGTTCTTTTCCTTGATCTGGAAAATATTGTACTCGTTGCCGTCCGCCATCACGGCGCGTTCGCCGAGCGCGAGGCGCTTCGGCGGATCGGCCGACGACTGCACCTGCATGATATTCTGCTTGGCGAGCTTTTCGAAATAGCCCCAGCCGAGATCGCGCGCCTGCTGGAAGGTCGCGGTCATGATAGTGCCGCTGTAGCCCGGATGCGCCTTGACGATCTTGCCCTTCCATTTCGGGTCGAGCAAATCGGCGTAGCTCTTCGGCGCTTCTTCCGCTTTTACCAAATTCGTATTGTAGGCGATGATGCAGAGCCAGACTCGGAATGAGGCGAACATGCCGTCCGGGTCCTTGTGCTCAGCCGGATAGAACTTGGCGACGTCCTCCGGCACATAGGCTTCGAGCAGGCCGCCTTTCTTCCAGACGATGAAATGCGCGGCGTCGGAGGAATTGGCGACGTCGACGGCGTGAATGTTGGAGCCGTATTCCTGACCGATGCGTTGGAACACGCGCTCGGCGCCGGTGCGCTCGACGCGCACTTTAATGCCATCGAATTTCGCTTCGAACGACTTGGCGATCTTTTCGGCGAGCGGCAGGTCGACCGAGGTATACCAGACCACCTTGCCTTCCTTCTTGGCCGCTTCGATGAGCGCCGGCGTGATCGCGCTCGCCGGCGGCGCCGCCGACATTACCTGCGTCGAAAACGCACCGCCAAGCGCGAGCGCGCTCGATCCGATCAAGACATCGCGGCGTGAAAATTTGGAGCCTCTCATGGTCGCTTCCTCCCTTTTTTCTGTTGTCGTCGCCCGCTTCGTCGCGGGCTTGTTTCATTATCGGCTGAGCGCCCGGCAACTGCCGGGCGGAAGGCGCAGCCACACGCTGCTGCCTTTCGGAATGTTTTCTTGCGCGGGCGTCACGATGCGCAGTTGCGTGCCGTCCTTGGCTTCTACCATATAGTCGCGATTGCCACCGAGAAAAACCTGACGCACCACGGTCGCCGGCACGACGTTATCCGACTGCGCCGGCGGCGCCGCGGAGATGGCAACGTCATGCGGGCGGATCGACACCGGCGTCGGCGCGCCAGTGGCAAGTTTCGCGCCAGTGACACGCAACGGCACGCCGGCAAATTCGACCCGCTCGCCATCGAGCGCCTTGCCGGTGAGCACGTTGCTGGAGCCGATGAAGCGGGCGACGAATTCCGACTGCGGGCGGTCGTAAATATCTTCCGGCGAACCGGATTGCTCGATTTTGCCGCCGTTCATGACGCAGATGAGATCGGCGGTTGTCATCGCCTCGGACTGGTCGTGCGTGACATAGACCGTCGTATAGCGGTAGGCGTCGTGCAGACGGCGCACTTCGAAACGCATTTCCTCGCGCAAGTTCGCGTCGAGGTTGGAGAGCGGTTCGTCGAGCAAGAGCGTTTCGGGATCGACGATCAAGGCGCGCGCGAGCGCCACGCGCTGCTGCTGACCGCCGGACAATTCGCCCGGATAGCGGTCGGCCAGCTCGCCGAGCTTGGTGGTGGCGAGGATGGCGCCGAGCTTGCCGCGGATGGTGGCGCGGTCGAGCTTTCTGATCTTGAGGCCGTAGATAATGTTCTCGGCCACCGTCATGTGCGGCCACAACGCGTAGCTCTGGAAGATCATCGACATGTTGCGCCGTTCGGGTGGCACGGTCGAGGCGGGCGAGGAAATCAATTTCTCGCCGACGCGGATTTCGCCTTCGCTCGGCTCGACGAAGCCGGCGATCAGCCGCAACGTCGTGGTCTTGCCGCAGCCGGACGGCCCAAGCAGGCACACCAGCTTGCCGTGCTCGATGACGAGCGACACATCATTGACCACCGCATTGTGACCATAGCGCTTGGTCAGGCCTCGCAATTCAACCGACGCCACGCAACATCCTCCCACTGATGGCCCCGCCGCTTTGCCGCCGCTTGATAATGGTCCCTTTATCGATCAACCCCGGCGAAGCTTTTGGCGTCCCTTAAAGCCGCATTCCGCCGCTACTTACCCTTAAACTGCGGCTTGCGCTTTTCCATGAAGGCCTGCCGGCCTTCCTTATAGTCGTCGCTGGCGAAGCAATTGGCAACTAGGTCGGCGGCTTTCTGTAGGTCGCGCTTGGATTCCGGCGTCACCACCTGCCCGACGATATATTTCACGGCGTCAATCGTGAGCGGCGCATTGCCGCTGATGGTGTCGGCATAATCCTTGACGTAGTTTTCGAGCGCCTCACCCTCAGCCGGCAAGACGCGGTTAACCAGGCCCATCGTCTGCGCCTCTTGCGCGGTGAACTGGCGCGCAGTGTAGAAGATTTCCTTGGCGAAAGACGGCCCGACCACGTCGACCAGCTTTTTGATGCCGGTGAAACCATAGCCGAGGCCCAGTTTGGCGGCCGGCACGCCGAACTTGGAATTGTCCGAGCAGATGCGCATGTCGCAGCACAGCGCCAGGCCGACGCCGCCGCCGATGCAATAGCCGCGGATCATGGCGATGGTTGGCTTCGGGAACTCGTAGACCGCGCTGTTGGCCTTGTCGACCGCGATATTGTAGCGGTCAATTGCTTCCTTGGAAGATCGCTCGCTCTCGAATTTGGAAATATCGGCGCCCGACACAAAAGCCTTGCCGCCGGCCCCGGTCACCACCACCACGCGGATGTTCTTGTCGTTCTTGAAATCCTCGAGGAATCCGGCGGCCGCTTCCCACATGTCGAGCGACACCGCATTGTGTCGTTCCGGATTGTTGAAGATCAGATAGCCAACGCCGACTTCCTTGCGGGACAGCATCTTGTCGGTCTTAACGGGCGCGTTCATTAGTGCTTCTCCTTACACCGCTCTGGCGGCGTGCAGCGCTTCGATTTCCTTATCGGCGAAGCCGAATTCCTTCAGCACCTCGTCGGTATGCTGGCCGATGTCCGGCGGCGTGCGCACGATCTTGCTCGGCGTGCGCGACAGCGCGAAAGGCTGGCCGACAAACGTTTGCGTCTCGCCGTTCGGCTTCTTGGCATCCTGCGCGATGCCGAGGTGTTTGACCTGCTCGTCAGCGAAAACCTGATCGATATTGTTGATCGGCCCCGACGGCACGCCGACATCGTTGAAATCATTGATCCAATCGGCGCTGGTGCGGCCGACGGTCTTGGCCTCGATGGCGGCATTGAGCGCGTCGCGATTTTTCGAGCGCAAGGCGCCGCCTTTGTAATCCGGATGATCGAGCAATTCCGGCGCATCGATGGCCTTGCACAGCCGTTCCCACATCACCTGGCCGGTGACGGCGATGTTGATGTGGCCGTCTTTCGTTTTGAACACGCCGGTCGGGATCGAGGTCGGGTGATTGTTGCCCGCCTGTTTGGCGACTTCGTGCATTTGCAGCCAGCGCGCCGCCTGGAAATCGAGCATGAAAATCTGCGCCTGCAACAACGAGGTGTTGACCCATTGGCCTTCGCCCGAAACTTCGCGCTCCAGCAACGCGGTCTGGATGCCGAGCGCCGCGAACAGGCCGGCGCAAAGGTCGGCGACCGGAATGCCGACGCGCACCGGACCCTGCCCCGGCAACCCGGTGATCGACATCAGCCCGCCCATGCCCTGCGCGATCTGGTCGAAGCCCGGGCGGTCGCGATAGGGCCCGTCCTGACCGAAGCCGGAAATGCTGGCCAGCACGATGCGCTTATTTACTTTCTTCAAGGACGCGTAATCGATACCGAGCCGGTCTTTCACGTCGGGGCGGAAATTCTCGACCACCACGTCGGCCTTTTCGACCATGCGCATGAAGGCGGCTTTGCCCTCTTTCGATTTGAGGTCGAGGGTGATGCTGCGCTTGTTGCGATGCAGATTCTGGAAATCGGCATTGCCGCGCGGGCCGCCCGGCCCTTCGCCCTTTTCCAGGTGTGGCGGGCTCTCGATCTTGATGACATTGGCGCCCCAATCGGCGAGCTGGCGCACGCAGGTGGGCCCAGACCGCACCCGGGTGAGGTCGAGGACGGTAAAGCGCGAAAGCGCCTCCGAGGCCTTGTTAACGGGCATTTCGATGGCTCCGGCTGGCATTTGGTCGGTACGGGCGGGTTTAGGGGACAATCCCCGATCTATCGGGCCTTGTCCATCGCCTGGGGGCATAGCCGAAGCCCACTTTATTCATCAATCGGCGCAATAAGGGGTGGAATCGCCTTGAAATGAACACCGACCCCTGTCATATGACCTGCAGCGAATGAATGACCCGAGCTTGAATCGTCAAGAATTTGGGTTTGCGGGCTGCGTGCACGAAAATCACTAAAACGAATTTCGCCCCGCTCATTTGCTTTCCTGAACCAAACGACAGCCCTGGCAACGCGGGATGTCAAAAACACCGCGATACCGCCGGTCGCTAGAGCGATTCGGCCGTCTTGCCATATAGAAAGATATCTTTTGACTTCATTTAACGACTTCGGCCTCGCAGAGCCGATCCTTCGCGCCCTCGCTGAAGAGAAATACGTCACTCCGACCCCGATCCAGGCCCAGACCGTTCCGATTGTCCTGCAAGGACGCGATGTCATCGGCATCGCGCAAACCGGCACCGGCAAGACCGCGGCCTTCGCGCTGCCGATCCTCAATCACATCTTCACCAAGCGCATGCGCCCGGAACGCAAGTCCTGCCGTGTGCTGGTGCTTTCGCCCACGCGCGAACTCTCCGGCCAGATCGCCGATAGCTTCCGCGCTTACGGCCGTCACATGCGCCCGCTCGCGATCGAACTCGCCATCGGCGGCGTCCCGATCAATCGGCAGGTGCGCGGCATGAACCACGGCGTCGAAGTGCTGGTGGCAACGCCCGGCCGTTTGCTCGATCTGGTCAATCAGCGCGCCGTCACGCTCAATCAGGTCGAAATCCTGGTGCTGGACGAAGCCGACCGCATGCTCGACATGGGCTTCATCAACGACATCCGCAAAATCGTGGCGATGTTGCGCAAGCAACGCCAGACTTTGTTCTTCTCGGCCACCATGCCGGGCGAAATCACCAAGCTCGCCGATGCGATGCTGACCAATCCTGAGCGCGTCGCCGTGACGCCGCAGGCTTCCACGGTCGATCGCATCGAACAGCGCGTCATCCTGACCGACAAGGCAGCCAAGCCCGCTTTGCTGGTCGATGTGCTGAAAACAGAGACCACCGACCGCGTGCTGGTGTTCAGCCGCACCAAGCATGGCGCCGACAAGATCGTGCGCCATTTGCAGAAGTCGGGCTACGGCGCTGAAGCCATCCACGGCAACAAGTCGCAGAACCAGCGCGAACGCGTGCTCGCCGACTTCCGTAACGGCAAGCTGCGCATTCTGATCGCGACCGACATTGCCGCGCGCGGCATCGACGTCGACGGCGTCAGCCACGTGATCAACTACGATCTGCCGAACATTCCGGAATCTTACGTCCACCGCATCGGCCGCACCGCGCGCGCCGGCGCCGACGGCATCGCGATTTCGTTCTGCGACCACGAGGAGATGGCCTATCTACGCGACATCCAGCGCATGATCCGCATCACCATCCCCTCGACCGACAACCGCACCGGCGTTCGCGCCGAAAGCCGTCCGGCCGAACATCATCGCCCGGGCGGCAATGGCCAGAACCGGCCTAATCGCGGCCGTCAGCAGCAACGCGGTCACGGTAGCGGCAACGGTAGCGGCGGCAACCGTCACAATAGCGGTAATGGCCAGCCGCACCGGCAAAACCGCGGCGCCCAAGCCGGCAATGGCCAGAATGGCCAAACGCCCCGGGCCGAAGCCGCTCAGGGCGGCGAGCCAGCGGGCATCGGATCGGTGCCGTTCCTCAAGCGCGGCAACGAGCCGCGCCGCAACAACGCCGGCCATCGCGCGCCGCGCTAAAAGCGCAGCTTTAAAAAAGCCCGCCCCAAAAGCCGGATTTGGCTAAACTTGGCCTTGGGGCGGGACCGCATTTTCGGGTAAAGAAGCGTGCGGTGGGCGACCGCCGGAACCGAGCAGAATTGCCGCCGGGAGAGGATCTGGATGCCGAAGGAAGAAATGCTGGAGTTCGACGGGACGGTGACCGAAGTGTTGCCGGACGGGAATTTCCGGGTGAAGCTCGATAACGAACACGAAGTGCTGGCCTACACCGCCGGCAAGATGCGCAAATTCCGCATCCGTACCGGCGTCGGCGACCGCGTGATCGTGGAAATGTCGCCTTACGATTTGCAGCGCGGCCGCATCAGCTTCCGCCACAAGGGCGACGCGCCTTCTCCGTCACCGCAGAACCGGCGGCCGAATTTCCGAAGGCGGTAATGCCGCGGTGGCGGCCCTGCCCCACAAAGCCCACATTGCCACCGGCTAATTCGGTCCGCCGCGCCTCGCCTGACTTTACGGTTAGCGGGCTGCGTGCACCGGGTGAGCCATGACATCTAAATATTTCTGCCGTTTCGCCGTCGCTCTCCTTCTCGCGCTTTCCATCGGGGCCGCTTCCGCACAGGATGCCCAGAAGGACAAAGGACCGCAGAGCCGCCCCGAACACCGCGACGGCGGCCCGGGCATTCTCTCTCTGCTGCCGGGCGACAGCGTCACGCAGCACGCAATCGATACGCCGAAGGGCAAGCTCAGCTACACCGCGACCGCCGGCACGCTCGCCTTTTACGATCAGTCCGGCAGCCAAAGCGCGTCGGTGTTCTACACCGCCTACACCTCACCCGGCGCCAACCGGCCGCTGACCTTTGTATTCAACGGCGGGCCGGGCGCAGCTTCCGCTTTTTTGCATCTCGGCCTGGTTGGGCCGCGTGTGCTCGAACTCGGACCGAACGCTCACGACGCCGCGCGCGCCGAATTGCATGACAATCCCAACACCTGGCTCGCCTTCACCGATCTCGTTCTGATCGATCCCATCGGTACCGGCTGGAGCCGCGCCGCCAAGAGCGACGGGGCCAAACAATTTTGGAGCGTGTCGAGCGACGCCGACGCGATGGCAAAGGCGATTGCGCTTTATGTCGTCCACAATAATCGTTCGGCGTCGGCGAAATATCTGCTCGGCGAAAGCTATGGCGGCCTGCGCGCCGCCAAAACCGCGCGCGCGCTGCAACGCGACCAGGGCATCGTCGTGAGCGGCATCGTGATGCTGTCGCCGCTGCTGGAAGGCTGGCTCACCTTCGGCGACGACGGTTCGGCCTTGCGCGCGGCGCTGCAATTGCCGTCGCTTGCCGCCGCCGAACTCGAGCGCACCCATACGTTCACGCTTGAGGCGCTGCTCGCGGCGGAGAAATTCGTCATGACCGATTATCTGAGCACGATGGCCGGTCGCCCGCCGCAAGACGCCGCCGGCAAGGCCTTTTATGAGCGCGTGGCGAAAATCAGCGGCCTCCCGCTCGAAACGGTAAAGCAGGCGCGCGGCTTTATCGGTGACCTTTACGTAAAGCACTTGCGCGCCGGTAAAATCGTCAGCCGTTACGACGCCGGCTTCGCGGTCGACGATCCGTTTCCCGAACGCGCCGGCGAGCGCGGCAGCGATCCGATCCTCGATGGCGTATCGCGCGCCTATGGCGGCGCCTTTGCCGACTATGCCCGCAATGAACTCGGCTTCAAGACCGAGATGACCTATGCGCTGCTGGCCGGCGACGTCACCGGCAATTGGGATTGGAACGGCCGGCGCCAGCGCGTAAGCGTCGAGGAGGACTTGCGCATGATGCTTGCGTTCAGTCCGTCGTTTCGCATCCTGATCGCGCACGGCTATTCCGATATGGTTACGCCCTATGCCATGACGCGCTACGTGCTCGACCATCTGCCGCCGATCGGCCCGCCCGGGCGGGTGCGACTGACGCTCTATCGCGGCGGACATATGTTCTATATCGATCCCGACGCGCGTAAAAATTTCAGCACCGACGCCGCTTCGTTCTTTCGGTGAAGCGACCTACCGAAAGCGGCGTCATCGAAATTCGTGATTTATGATTTGCCGTTGAATTCCAGCACATCGAAACCGGCCATGCGGTCGACGACATAGATCAGTCCGCGATCGTCCAGCACCACGTCGTTGCTTTGCGGCGCGGGCCGGCCGTCAACGGGGTCGGGAATAAAGTAGCCGACCTCGCGCGGCGATGATGGATCGGCGACATCGACGATGCGCAAGCCGGCGCTGAACCAGACCGCATGCACCAGCGTGCCGGTCATGCGTTCGTGGAACTGATGCGCGCCGAAGCGTGCGCCGGGCGTGCGGGCAAAGGGCGAGTCAAGTTCGCTCACCTCGAACAGTGACAGCGGCTTGACGTTGGTGAGATCGCTGACGTCGAAGACCATGATGCCTGCATGCAGGCGGCCACGGCGCGCTTCTTCTTCGTTGGCGCTTTGCGCTTGATCTTCCTCGTCGATGGTAAGCGCGATGCGTTTGTCGCCGATCTTTATCGGCACCGGCATCGCGGTGTGCGTCGGCTCCGGAAACGGCGGATGGTAGTTATAGGACGCGACGGTCTTCGGCTTCGTTATGTCGGCGATATCGACGACGCGGAAGCCGCCATGCCAGCAGCTCGCCCACATCTCGTTGCCGAAACGCAGCGCGTGGTGCAGGCGGTGGCGCTTGCCGGACCATGTCGGCGTTTCTCCGGCGGCGATGTTCTGGCCCGGCATCCACCAGCGTGACACTTCCTGCGGTTTTTTCGGATCGCTCAAGTCGTAAGTCACCAGAATATTGCCGACAAAGCCGTCCATTTCGGTCGACAGATAAGCGTAACGCTCGTCCATATCGAAGCGATGCACGCCGATGCCACCGGTCAGATGATGATGGATGAATTTCGGTTTGGTGGGATCGGATACATCGTAAATGCGCACGCCGCCATTGGCGTAAGGCTGCTTCTCCGCCTTCTCGATCTCGATGAGGTCGCCCTCGGTGACGTTAAGCCGTTGCGCGAGTTCGGCGCGGGTCGGATCGCGGCCGAGCGCGGCGTTCAACTCGCGGCGCACGCCCGGCATCTGCTCGGCACGCCGCCCGATCGGGCGTCGGATTGCGCTCGTGATTGACCGCCATCAGGTCGCCGGCGACGCGCACCTTATGGCTGTGCGAGATGGGATCGTCGAGCGTGACCGTCGCCACTAGTTTCGGATTGGCGGGGTCGGCGATGTCAATGATCGAGGTGCCGAGGTTTTGCTTGTTTGGAATATGCCCCACATAGGCGTGTTGGCCTGCAACGGTAACCTGTCCGGCGCCCGGCAGGTCGAGATGCCCCAGCCGCCTGACATTGCGGGCGGCCGCGCCCTGCGGACGTTCCATCTTTGCCATTCCCCGGTCCCCGCGCGATTATTTATCGACCGTCGCGCCGGAGGCCTTCACGATCGCCGTCCATTTCGGAATTTCGGCATTGATATAGGCCTGAAATTCTTTCGGCATATCGCCGATGATATCGACGCCGAGTTTTCCGAGCGAAGCCTGAACGCCCGGATCGTGCAGCGCCTTGATCGCCGCGTCGTGCAGCGTCGCGATCACGTCCGGCGGCGTTCCCGCCGGCGCCACCAGGCCATGCCAAGTGCTGGCTTCGAAGCCCTTCAAACCGGCTTCGTCCATGGTCGGCAGATCGGGCAGTATCTTGGTGCGCTTGATAGTGGTGACGGCGAGCGCGCGCACCTTGCCGCCGCGGATATGCCCGACCACGGAAGCGGCGGTCGCAAACATCATCTGGTCGTGCCCGGCGATCACGTCTTGCAAAGCTGGCGCCGCGCCTTGTAAGGCACGTGCACGATATCGACCTTGGCTTCGGTCTTGAACAATTCGCCGGCGAGATGCGCCGCCGCGCCATAACCGGACGAGGCGAAATTGATTTTTCCCGGCTGCGCTTTGGCAAGCGCGATCAGCTCCTTCAGCGAATGCGCGGGCACGTCCGGATTGACGACGAGGATATTGGCCTGTGTGCCGATCAGCGTGATTGGCGTGAAATCCTTCTCCGGATTGTATCCCAGATGTTTATAAAGGCTGGTATTGGTCGCCAGAATCGAATTGTTGCCCATCAGCAGCGTGTAGCCGTCATGCGCCGCGCGGGCGACCGCTTCGCCGGCGATATTGCCGCCGGCGCCGGGACGATTTTCGATGACGAAAGTCTGGTTGAGCAGATCACTCATTTTTTTGCCGACAATGCGTGCGAGCACGTCGCTGGGCCCGCCCGGCGTGAAAGCTACCACCAGCGTCACCGGGCGGCTCGGATAATCGGCCGGCGCAGCCAAGCCGGCGGGCGCGGCAACGAGCGCCGCGGCCAGCACAACTTTTGTCCAGAATGTCATCGACATTGCCTCCCTGAATGCGGACCGGCATTGCCGCTACAAGCGGGCGGGATTTTCGCCGCCGCAGCGATTGCCGAGCTCGCAAGTTTTTTAGTCTTGGATCGCGGCGGCCATGTTGCACCCGGGCCCGTAAGGCGTCCAGCAATTAGGTCACTGCGCCAAAACATGGCAGCATCTCTTGAATTGCCTGGCTCTAATCTGTCATGGTGAAGCGGCCGGGCGTTCAATGGGGTTTCCGCCTTGGAGCTGGTTCTGACGGAATTGCTGAGCGCCACCATTCGCTGGTTGCACGTCATCGCGGGCATCGCCTGGATCGGCTCATCGTTTTATTTCATCCATCTCTATCTCAGCCTCAAGAAGCGCAGAGGCTGCCCGCCGGCGTCAAGGGCGACGCCTGGCAGGTGCATGGCGACGGCTTCTACCAGATGATCAAGTTCATGGTGGCGCCATCCAAAATGCCTGATGAGCTGACCTGGTTCGAATGGAGGCCTATACCACCTAGCTGTCAGGCTTCGCGCTGCTGGTGGTCGTCTATTACATGTAGGCCGACCTGTTCCTGATCGACAAGTCGGTTTGGAACATGAGTGCGCCCCGCGCTGACCGAAATTTTCCGCATCGCCGCGCTGCGGCTCGACCAGAAAGTCGGTGCAGATGAGGGACTCGACCTCGGCGGTCATTTGTCGACGCATGTGCTGGACGTGCATTCCGGCGCACCGGCGGCCGACGTGCCGGTCGAATTATGGGAACTGTCGCAATCCGGCACGCCGCGACTGATCCTTCGCACCGTCACCAACAAAGACGGTCGCACCGACAAGCCTCTAATCAGCGGCCGGCCGGTGCCGATTGGCACCTACGAATTGTGCTTTGCCGTGGTGGCCTATTTCACCGCGCGCGGCGTCGCCCTCAGCGAGCCGCCGTTTCTCGATCTCGTGCCGATCCGCTTCGCGATCTCGAAGCCGGAGGGCCACTACCACGTGCCGCTGTTCGTTACGCCCTGGAGCTTTGCCACCTATCGCGGCAGTTGAAGGCTGCCAGACACGGGAAATTTGCCTCACCGATCGCCCTTCTATCAACTTGGTAATGCCGGCGTTTCAAGGAACAGCACTGTGGATGGCGCGGGAATAAGCACCGCCTGCCAATAATTCATGGCTTCAATTGCCGCCGGAATCAACAGCCCATCCGCGCGCCCGCCGCTGCTCCGGGCTATTGGCATTACCAAACGCTACGGCACCCTCCCCGCCAACGATTCCATCGATCTCAATCTCTACACCGGCGAAATCCACGCGCTGCTCGGCGAAAACGGCGCCGGCAAGTCGACGCTGGTCAAGATCGCCGTCAAACCCTTCACCCTGCCGGCCTCGGGGCCGTCCTGGCAGACGGTGCAGGAAGAAGTGTTTGCCTCCGCCGAAATCGGGCTTCCTGTTTCCGAGCCGCATGGTTTCGTTCGACTCCGAAATTCGCGATTACGCGCGGCAAAGTTTTCAGATCGGCCGCTCGCTCATCGAAGGCGTCCTCGAACTGACGCGCCGGATCAACGGATTGCGCGGCATCGGACTGCCGGCGGCTTATGTGAGCGGCTATCTGCGCACCGCGCGCGCGTCGGGCGCTACGCGTTTGCAGAGAGCCGACGCCATGCATGCATGGGTGATGGTCTGGTGTGGTGGCGAGATCGGCTGGATCGGCTTCGACCCAACCAATAATTTGGTCGCGTCCGATGAACATATCGTTCTGGCGGTCGGGCGCGACTACACCGATGTCGCTCCGATCGACGGCGTGATCGTCACCTCCGGCGGCCAGCGCATCGACGCGTCGGTCAATGTCGTGCCGGTGAACTGATCCTTTTCACCCGCCGAAACCCCTAAATCGCAAGTCCGTCCTCAGGCCGTTGCTCGTCCGCATGCGCTCTGCCTATGCTTGGCCCAAAAGCATAAGCAGGGAGGGGCCGATGGATTCCGGCAAAAGCGAAACGCGCGACGGCATGCGGATCATCTGGGATGCGTCGATCGCAATGGATGACGGCGTCATCCTGCGCGCCGACATGTTCTACCCGCTTGGCGATGGCCAATACCCCGTAATCCTGAGTTACGGGCCTTATGCCAAGGGCCTGTCGTTCCAGGAAGGCTACAAAGGCAATTGGGCGCGGCTCACCAAAGCCGCGCCGGAAGTGCTGCAAGGCTCCAGCAATAAATATCAGAACTGGGAGCTGGTCGATCCGGAGAAATGGGTACCGGACGGCTATGCGCTGGTGCGCGTGGATTCACGAGGCGCCGGCCGCTCGCCGGGCGAACTCGACGTCTGGTCGGCGCGCGAGACGCAAGACATATACGAATGCGTCGAATGGGCCGGCACGCAAGACTGGAGCAATGGCAAAGTCGGCATCAACGGCATTTCCTATTACGCCATGAACCAGTGGACGGCCGGCGCGCTGAAGCCGCCGCATCTCGCCGCGCTCTGCATCTGGGAAGGCTCGGCCGACTATTATCGCGAACTGTGCCGGCATGGCGGCATTCTCAGCGATTTCCTCAATAGCTGGCATCCGCGCCAGGTCGCCAGTGTGCAACACGGCGTCGGCACCCGCAGCGCCAAAAGCGTGGTGACCGGGGAACTGGTGGCCGGGCCTGAGACATTGCCCGAGCAGGAGCTTGCCAAAACCCGCGCCGATACGCCGGGAGAGGCCAAGCGGCGCAAATTCATAGACGAATATTACTCCGCGCGCATTGCCGACTTCGCAAAGATCGAAACACCGCTGTTGTCGGCCGGCAATTGGGGCGGCATGGGCCTGCACACGCGCGGCAATGTCGAAGGCTATCTCGCCGCCGGCTCGAAGCAGAAATGGCTGGAGATGCACGGCGACACTCACTTCACGCATTTCTACAGCAACTACGGCGAAGCGTTGCAAAAACGCTTCTTCGGCTATTTTCTCAAGGGCGAAGATACCGGCTGGAACAAGCAACCGAAAGTCGCACTCAACATCCGCCATCCGGGTGAGAAATTCGTGTTGCGCGCCGAGAACGAATGGCCGCTCGCGCGCACGCAGTGGACCAGATTTTATTTGCGGCCGGACGGCCTAGCGCTGGCGAAGCAGCCGCCCGAGGCAGCCACGACTGTGAGCTATGACCCCGGCCGGCGACGGCCTCACGTTTCGGCTACCGGTTTCGCAATCGAACCTTGAGATCACTGGGCCGGTGACGGCGAAGCTTTGGCTGTCGTCGGAAAGCACCGACGCGGATATTTTTCTGGCGCTGCGGCTGTTCGATCCCGCCGGAAAGGAGGTCACCTTTATCGGCGCCAACGATCCACGCGTGCCGGTGGGACTCGGCTGGCTGCGCGCCTCGCAACGCAAGCTCGATGCCGCGAAGTCGCAGGCCTACCGGCCGTGGCACAGCCACGATGAGGAATGGCCGCTGACGCCGGGCGAGCCGATCGAGCTGGATATCGAAATCTGGCCGACATCGATCGTGGTGCCCCCCGGTTATCAACTCGCTTTGCCGCACGCGCCTTATCCGATGAAAGGCGTCGGGCCATTTCTGCACATCGATCCCGACGACCGACCGGCCGCGATTATTGCAGCGCGAAACACTTTGCTCTTTGCCAAAGGCCGCGAGCCATACCTCTTGTTGCCGGTCATTCCATAGGCGTAGACTTCGTCAAAATATAAACACTCAAAATACATAAAATTGGGAGGAAGAGATCATGAGGCGCATTGCTGCTGCTGCATTGGCTGTTCTTGGCCTGTTTGTCTTCGCCGCGCCGTCGTCGGCGCAAAAATATCCAAGCCGTAACGTTACCATCATCGTGCCCTACCCGGCCGGCGGGCCGACCGACCAAGCCGCCCGGCAAATTGGGCAATTGCTGTCGAAAAAACTCGGTCAGAATTTTGTCGTCGAGAACGTCACCGGCGGCAGCACGATCATCGCCACCAACAAGACCGCCAAGGCGACGCCAGACGGCTACACGTTGCTGGTGCACAATTTACAGATCGCCGCCAACGTCTCGCTGTTCAAGGATCTACCGTTCAATACCGAGAAAGACATCACGTCGGTGGGGCTGATCAACAAGAACCCGCTGGTGCTGGTCGGCCGCCCGGGTCTGGCGCCGAACTCGCTGAAAGAATTGATCGATCTGGCGAAAAAAGACCGGTTGAAGGAGGCGCTGCCCGGCTTCGGCACCACCGGCCATCTCACCTCGGCGTTATTGATGCAGGAAGCCAAGCTCAAGTTCGACCAGATCCCCTATCGCGGCGCGGCGCCGGCGATGACCGACCTGTTGGGAGACCACGTCGATGTGTTCATCGGCACGCCGCAGTCGATCCTGGCCTACGTGAAGGCCGGTAAATTAAAGGCCTACGGCATCACGTCGAAGGAAAAGTCGGAACTGCTTCCGCAGGCCGACAGCATTCCGGCCCTGCTCGGGCCGCAGTTCGATATTATTTACTGGCAAGGCATGTTTGCGCCGGCCGGAACGCCGCCTGAAGTGATCAAGACACTGAACGCCGCGCTGCAAGAGGCCGTCGAGGACCCCGCCTTGAACAAAATCTGGGCCGCGGAAGGCGTATCGCCGTTTCCGAAGGATCAACGCTCGGTCGCAGCCGCGACGGCGTTCTTCAAAAGCGAGGTCGCGCGCTGGGGCAAGATCATCCGCGACAACGACATCAAGGTAAAGCAATAGCCCTCGGGCCGGCGCGTTGGCCATCAGCGCGCCGGTTCCAGCACGCGTTCGAGCCAGTCCCACATATAAGCCGAGCAGATGCTCTGATTGTCGATCTGGCAGTGGTGATAGCCACCCTCTTCGCGCGTGAAAAGCTTGAACGTCTTGTTCTTTGAACCGACGGCATCGAAGCACTTGCGCGCTTCGGGCAAAGGAATTTGCTCGTCGCCCTCGCCGTGCAGCATCAGAAACGGGCAGGTGATTTTCTGCACCGCGCCGTCGAGCTTGAACGGCGCGAGCTTTTTGATGGCGTCTTCCTGCGACGTGGCATTAAGCACCCAAGAGATGTGTTGCGCGGCGACCGACAGCGACGGTGTATCGGCGCGCGCCAGCCGCTCGAAGCGGTCGAGCCAAATTTTCTGATAGTCCCATTGCGCGCCCCAGGCGATGCAGCAAGCATAACGCTGGTCGTAAGCGGCCGCGCGCGGCGCATAGTAGCCACCGAGGCTGATCGCCATGACGCCGATGCGCTTGTCATCGACTTCCGGGCGCGACGCCAGATAATCGAACACCGGCGTGGCATAATGCTCGGTGTCGTGGCGCAGATAAAGTTCGCGGAAGCGGATGCTTTCGCCATTGCCGGGCCCGTCAACGATCAGACAGGCGATGCCACGCTCAACCAGATCGGCGATGCCCTTGAAATACTGAATCTCCTTGGTGACGTCGAGCCCGTCGAAGAACACCATGGCCGGCACTTTGCCGGATTTGTTCGCCGGTTCGGCGTGGACGTAGAGCGCCGGCAGGCTTTTGTCGCCATAGGGAATTTCCACGTGCTCGATGCGCGGGCGTTTAATATATTGACAGGCATCGCGAAAGCAATCGATGCCGCGCCTATAGGCATCGAGTCCTTCTTTACTTTTCGGCTGCAAAAAGCGCTCGCCGACGTGATAGTAGGCGCTGGCGCGTTGCAGATATTGCGCGCCGCTTTTGCCGTAACCTTCGGCAATACGGGCACGGCCGCGATCTTCGACGTCGCGCGCCTCGCGCGCCCATTCGCGAAACCAGGCATCGTCATCGCCGACGCATAATTTCAGGCGAAGACCGATGCGATTGATCTCGCCGATTTCGGCGCCGCCCCATGGCGCCATGTTCAGCCCGATCAACAGACCATGTGACCAGCGGTAGTTGTCCGAAAAATATGTAAAAGACAGTTCCTGCAACACAGCATTCATGCGCGGTCCCTCGCCCTCGGGAGGCCAGCTTAGAATGGTGCAAGCAATAAGGCGATGGCGCCGACCGGCCGCATTTCGCAATTCGACAAGCAACCGCCGCGCGCGACCGCGGCACGTCCCGCGGCCGGGGGCGGTCAAGACAGCCAAACCCGCATCCAAGTGACTTGACTCCGGACCCGCCAGGCGCAGAACTGTCGCATAAGTCCGGCCAAGATCGGACGTTTACGGTTCGGTTGCGTTCGGAGGGAGAGATGCAGGCGATGAGTTCCGCTGCGAAGGGCGATGCTTTCGCCATCGTCGCGGACAATGCCAGCAAGATGTTTCTCGACGGCACCATCGTCGCGTTTCATCAACTCACATTGTCCGTGCGCAACCAGGAAATCCTGTGCATCGTCGGTCCGAGCGGCTGCGGCAAGACCACCTTGCTGCGCTGCATTGCGGGATTGACCGACACCAGCGACGGCACGCTTCTGGTCGGTGGCAAACAGGTCACCACCCCGCCCGAAGGGGTCGCGATGGTGTTTCAGCATTTCGGCCTGCTGCCGTGGAAGACCGTTTATGACAACGCCGCCTTCGGGCTGGCGATGACCGGCGCGCCGGCAGCCCACATCCGGGAGCGCGTGGCGCATTATCTAGACCTCGTGGGCCTGAACGGCTTCGAGAAACATTACCCCTATCAATTGTCCGGCGGCATGCAGCAGCGCGTCGGGCTGGTGCGTGCGCTCGCCACCAATCCGTCGATCCTGCTGATGGATGAGCCCTTCGCCGCGCTCGACGCGCAGACGCGCGAAATTCTGCAAGAAGAATTGCTCCATCTGATGGAAAGACCGGAAGAACGTAAGACCATGGTCTTTATTACGCATTCGATTGACGAGGCGATCCTGCTCGGCGACCGCGTGGCGGTGATGTCGGCGCGCCCCGGCCGCATCAAGGAAATAATCGACATGCCGTTCGCCCGCCCGCGCGATGTGGAGGAAGTACGAGCCGATCCGCGCTTTACCGAACTTCGCGCCCATATCTGGCGTCAGCTTCACAATACACGGACGCCGAAGTCGGCCGCGGCCAAGGTGCCGGCATGAGCGTGCAGGCCGACACGAATATTCTGGCCGCCGCACAGCGCAGCGAAAGCGACGACCGCGCGCGCGCCAAAAAATTCGCGATCCGCCGCCGCCGCCGTCAGATGACGATAAACGTCGTCATTCGCCTGCTTTCGCTGATCGCAGTGCTGACGCTGTGGCAGATTTTCGGCGCCAAGATCGATCAAACACTGTTCACGACCCCGGCCGCGATCACCAGGGCGGCGGTCGATATGATCGCGAGCGGCGAACTGTGGAATTATCTCGCCCCCAGCCTGATCGTGCTGCTGATCGGTCTGTCGATGGCGGTCGTCGTCGGCATTCTCATCGGCGTCCTGCTAGCGCGCTACTGGCTTCTGGACCTCGCGCTCGGGGTTTACATTACATTCCTCTATTCGATCCCGAGCGTCGCGCTGGTGCCTCTGATCGTGCTGTGGGCCGGTTTCGATATATCAGCGAAAGTCATTATTCTGTTCCTGTTCGCCTTCTTCCCGATGACGATCAACACCTACCAAGGCGTCAAAAACGTCGACCACAAGTTGCTGGAAGTCGGCCGCTCGTTCCGCTGCTCCGAGCGGCAATTGTGGACCAACATCATCCTGCCCGGCGCGCTACCCTTCATCATCACCGGCCTGCGGCTCGCCATCGGGCGCGGCCTGATCGGCATGGTGCTCGCCGACCTTTACACCGCGATTTCGGGCATCGGATATCTGATCGTGCGCACCGCCTCGACCTATGAGGTCGACAAGATGTTCGTGCCGATCGTCACGCTCGGTCTGCTGGGCGTGACGCTCACGGCCGGTGTGCGCTTTCTGGAGACACGCGTGGCGCCCTGGACCAAAGCGGGCGAGCCGGAATAATCGACAACAGCCGGTCCGCGGAGGCCGAAGAAAATACGTCATAAGATAAAACAAATCGAAACGGAGGGATTCACAATGCTCAAGAAAGTTTCGTATAGCCGCGCTGCCGGCTCCCTTATGATGGCAGGCGCCGTATTGATCGCCGGTGCGGCGCTCAGCGATGCGTCCGCCGCCTGCGCGGCGATGCGCAAGATCAATATCGGCGTCTCGGTGTCGCCGCCAAACGTCGTACACACGACGCCTTATGTCGCCAAGGAACTGGGCTATTTTGAAAAGCACTGCATTGACGCCACCATCATCCAGTTCGACGGCGGCGGCTCGGCGGCATCGAAAGCCGCGGCGGCACAAGGTACCGCCCTGGTCTCGGTGCAGGCCATTGCCGTCGGCAACGGCGTCAAGGTCAAGCAGATCTGGGGCCTGGCGCCTCGGCTGCCGCAATCCTACGAGGTGCCTGAAGACGTCAAGACCGCCAAGGACCTCAAAGGAAAACGCCTGAGCGCGTCCGGCGGCGGCGTCGGCGGGCTCAACTGGCTGATGGGCCGCGAAGTCCTCAAGACCGCCGGACTGACCGTCGATGATGCGCACTTCATTGCCGGCAGCACCGCCGGCCGTCTGCCCGGGCTGGTAACAGGCCAGGTCGACGCCGTGATGCTGCATCCGGAAGACCGCTATCTGGCGGAACAGAAGAAACCCGGCCTGCATGCATTGCTTGATTTCGTCGAGCTTTTGCCGAAACACATGTTCAACGCCTATGGCGCCAGCACCGACTGGATCGCACGCGACCGCCCGCTGCTGGTCGATGCGGTTGCCGCGATGATCGAAGCTAACCGAACAATATACCGTGACAAGGCCAAGGTCACCCCGATCATCGTGAAGGCGACCGGCAAGTCGAAAGAAGCGGTCGAATTCGCCATCGATAAACTGACCAAGAATTGCATCTGGTCGGTCAACGACGGCTTCAACACCGAGCGCACACAATGGAGCATCGATAACGACGTTACCAACGGCTACATCAAGCCGGACAAGAAACCGACCGTCGAACAGGTCGCCGATGTCGAACTGGCCCGCGAGGCGGTCAAGGCCGCCGGCGGTAGGGTGACGATCGGCAAGTGCACCGAATAATACAATCGCGGCGCGGCCCTTGAAAGCCGCGCCGTTTCTCTTTGGCATCCCCGCGCAAAAGGCACATCCATGAACGTCCAGCCGCCACGTCAACCCATCGGCCCGCAACCGTGGGACGTCGTCCGCACCAAGCTCGACCAGGCTTTGCCCTTCGCCAATATGCGCGGCACGCCATATTATCGCGACGCGGTCTATGAGCAGTTTTCGGCCAAGGAATATGCCCGTCGTTATGCGGCGCTGCGTGCCAAGATGAAGGAACACAAGCTCGACGCCGTGATCGCCGCCGGCGGTCCCAGCCACTGGAGCTTCGGCGCCGGTATGCTGTGGCTGACCGGCCATATCGAATGGCACGCGCTGTGCTGTTACGTGGTGGTGCCGCTCGAAGGCGAGCCGACCATGATCTATTCGATGGGCGGCACCCATGCCGAAGCGGTGCGCCGGCAAGTCGAGGTCGCCGTGCAGGACGTGCGCCATAGCCGCAACGGCAAATATGCCGAGGTGATGGTCGAGCGGCTCAAAGAGCTGAAACTGGAACGCGGCCGCATCGGGCTGATGGAAATCGACCCACGCCATGAAGACTACATGCCGGTCAACCAGTACAACACGCTGCGCAAGGGCCTGCCGGACGCCGAGATCGTATTCACCAAGGATTTCCTGCATGAATTGGTGGTCATTCACAGCGCCGAAGAACTCGACTGCGTGCGCAAGGCCGGCGTTTTATGCCAACGCGCGATGGAAGCGATGGTGGCGCACGCCAAACCGGGCGTGAAGGAATACGAACTGCGCGCGGCGGCGGGCTCGGCAATTCTCGAAGGCGGCGGCGACATCGACTTTCTCATCATCGGTTCGACGCCGATGGACAATCCGGCGTTGATCTTCGGCAACCCGCGTCCCTCGCAGCGTGTGTTGAAGAAGGGCGACATCATCAACATGGAGCTGGCCGCCGGCTATCGCGGCTATACCGCGCAGATCGGCTCACCGATCACCATCGGGCCGCCGACCGAGATGGTGCGCAAGTTCTGGGAAGAGATCGCTTTGCCCGGTTACCACAGAATCGTGGCCGAGATCGCACCCGGCAAGCCGGCCGAGAATATGCGCACCGCCAGCCGCTTTTTCCGCGATAACGGCGTGCAATCGCGCCCGACCCAGTGCCACGGCATCGATCTGGTCACCGATAACCCGCATGTCTCGGCCGAGCACGTGCGCGGCCTTGATATCGACATGGTGCTCAAGCCGAACATGGTGATCATGGCCGAGCCGAACCCAATCACCGCCGACGGCCTGTTCGGCATTTTCCTCGGCCACACGTTCATCGTGAACGAGACCGGCTACGAGGTGGTCGACAAATTCCCGCTTGAGATCGCTGTGGCCAGTTAGAAGGCCGATCCGTCATGCCAGGCCTTGCGCCGGGTATGACGTCTTCGGCTACGCAATTCGCAGCGCGGCACGCCCTGTAACCTCGCCTCTTTCGACGCGCGCGTGCACGGCTTCCGCCTCTTCGAGCGGTCGCAGATCGGTCACCAGCGGCCAGACTTCGCGGCGCGCGACCAGATCGAATACGTCGAGGATTTCACGCCGCGTCACATAACGGCTGCCAAGGATAGATTGCTCGTGCGTCAGCATATCGCGCGCCGGTACGTTGAACGGATGCGCTGCGCCGCCGAGAATGACCAGGCGACCGCGACGGCCGAGCGCACGCACGCCGGCTTCCAGCGTGGTTGTTGTGCAGACATAATCGACGGCGACGTCGACGCCATCGCCTTTGGTGAGATCGCGCAGGGCCTCGACCACATCGCCAGTGCGAGCATCGACCACTTCGTCGGCGCCGTATTTGCGACAGGTATCGAATTTATCGGGCGCGGTTTCGACCGCGATCACGCGCGCCTTCGCCCATTTCGCCATCATTACCTGATGGATGCCGATGCCGCCGCCGGCGCCGAAGATCGCCACCGTTTCGCCCGGCTTGATGTCGGCGCGGCGCAGCACCTTGTAGGGCGTCGCCAGCGCGTCGGTGATGACGCCCATCTCCGCCGGGTGCGACTTGTAGTCGAGCGTCTCGGGATATTTGATGAAGATGTGCGCGGGCAGCTTGATATATTCGGCATAGCCGCCGTCGCATTCCAGCCCGACATTGCCGCCGCTGTGTTCGCAGAGCGGCTCGAGTTGCGAATGGCAATAACGGCAATGGCCGCAATTCAAATAAAAATACGAGGTGACGGCATCGCCTACTTTCAGCGACGTGACGCCGGCGCCGAGCGCAACGATTTCGCCGGTGATTTCGTGACCGATGATGCGGGGAAACTGGATTTTACGACGCCCAGCCTTGGCGTGCTGGATGGTCAGCCCCGAGCCGCAGGTGAAGACCTTGGCCACCGCCTCGCCCGGGCCCGGCACCGGGTCGGGCAGTTTCACCGCTTCAAATGGCGTGTTCGGCGCCCGCAACAGCATGGCCTTCATGCGTCGTCTCCCCACCCATTGTTTTGGCTTTTTATTCGCGCGTGATCTTGTTCGAAAACCGGTACCCACTTTTCGGGATCACGCGTCTATGTCATATCGAATACCACTCTTTTGCAAGGTACCTGTCGGGGCAGAACAAGATGATCAATCTCGCCATGGTCGGCCTGGGCCGCTGGGGCCAGACCGTTCTGAATTCCATTCAGGGCAAGAGCACGCGTTTGCGCGTCGTGCACGGCGTGACCAAAGAGCCGGAACTGGCGCGCGACCTCGCCGGCAAGCACGGCTTCCATCTGTCGACCGAACTGGACGACGCCATCGCCAATCCGGACGTGCAGGCGATCATGCTGGCGACGCCGCATTCGCTGCATGTCGAGCAGATCAAGAAGGTGGCGGCTTCCGGCAAGCCGTGCTGGTGCGAAAAGCCGCTGGCGCTGACGCGCGCGCAGGCAGAACTTGCGATCGCCGCCGTGCGCACGGCGAAGATCCCCTTCGGCTCCGGCAATAACAAGCGCTGCTTTGCCTCGATGCGCGAGATGAAACGCGTGGTCTCGTCCGGCGAGATCGGCGCGGTGATGCACATCGAAGGGCACTTCTCCAACGAGCATTCGACCCGCGTTTCCGGCGGCTGGCGCGACGACCCGAAGGAATCGCCGGGCGCCGGCATGACCGGCGCGGGTCTGCATGTGCTCGACGCCTTTGTGGATCTCGCCGGGCCGATTTCCTATGTCGATGCGCGCTCGATTTCGAAAAAAGACCCGCCCGACCCGCGCGACGTGGTGGCAGTCCTCACGGAATTTGAAAGCGGCGCCACCGGCACGATGGCGACCGTCCGCGCCGCGCCGATGTACTGGCGCATTTGCGTCTTCGGCACCGACGGCATGGCGGAGGCGCGTGGCGAGGATACCCTGATCGTGACGAAAATCGGCGGCGAGCCGAAAGAGACGACCTACGAACACGTCGATTCGCTACGCACCCTGCTGGAGGCGTTCGCCGACGCCATCGATGGCCGCGCGCCTTTTCCGGTGATGCCGGAGCAGATGCTCGATGTGATCGGCGCCTTCGAGGGCGTAATTACGTCGCTGGAAACGGGAAAGCCGGTGAGGCTCTCTACTTAACCTCTCCCCCTTTCAGGGGGAGGGAAACACACGCATCTCCCTAATGCGGCAGCCTTCGCGCCACCTTCATGCGCTGCACGTTATCGCCGGCCAGATGACTCCAGATAAAGGCATCGCGCACCAGCTTGTCGGAATGCTGGTCCATGACGCAGCCCTGGCTCCCACGGATTTCCATGTAGAGTTCGGTCACTTCCTGCACCACGTCGGTCGACCAGTTCATGGCGAGGCCGGCGTTGCAGGAATGAATTTTCTTGTCGTGCTCCCAGGCGACGCGCATCACGAAAGAGCGCAGCGCCTCGGTCAGCATGACCATCTTGTTGATTTGCAATTGAACGGTCTGCTGGTCGAACAACATGCGCCCGCCCTGTCTCGTGGTGCGCGCATATTTCATCGCGGTCTCGCAGGCATCGTCGCAGATGCCGAGCGCATTGGCGCATAATTCGAGATCGCCGAAAATATCGCCGCCGGTGGTATCGCCACGGTCGCCGCCGCCGGCCTTCTTCACCGCGCCGCCGACCTCGCCGACGATATTGGCATGCGGCACGCGCGCGTTCTCGAAAATCATTTCGCCGTTCTGATAAAAACGCCAACCGCTCTTGTTGAACACCTTGCCGATACGAAAGCCGGGCGTGTCGCTTGGCACCAGAAACATGGTCGTGCCCTGCTTGAGCGGCACGCTGGCGTCGGTACGGGCGTCGATGAAGAACAGCTTGCCGATCGGCGCATTGGCTATGAAGGCCTTTTCGCCGTTCAATATCCATTCGTCTCCTTTACGCTCGGCGCGCAGCTTCAGGCCCGCTTTCGGATCGTCCTCCGGCGGCAGCCGGTTGTCGGAACCCGCGCCCGGTTCGGTGATCCCTTTGCCGAGCAGGAAGGTGTCGTCGGCTACAAAGGGCTTGAGGAAGCGTGCCTTCTGCTCCTCGGTGCAAGTCGCCGAAATCAAATGGCTCCACTTCCAATTCTGGCTGAAGGCCTTCGACATGGCACTGTCGGCCTTGGCAAGCTCGGCCATCACGATCGCCTGCGTGACGAAATCGGTGCCGTGGCCGCCCCATTCCTTCGGCACCGCCAGCGTGCGGAAGCCGAGCCTGGAACCCTTCTTGATGATCTCCCAGTCGAACGGCTCGGCCGCGGTCGGGATAGCGTCGCGTTCGAGCGAATGCGGGCGCAGTTCTTGTGATGCGAATTCGCGCGCCTTCATCTGCCAGGAGCGCTGCTCGTCGTTCAATGCAAAGTCCATTTGCTTGTCCTCGCTATTCGCCGGCGAGCGCCAGCGCGCTGTCGGCCGGGCGGCGGTAGCCGGCAATCGCTTCCGCGATGCGCAGCCGCAAATCGGAATTGCCGTCGCCGGAATGCGCGCAGACGCGGGCATCGTGGATATATTTCTGCAACGGCATGTCGCGCATCACACCCATGGCGCCGAAAATTTCCGCCGAGTCCTTGGCGGCCTTGACGATGGCCTCGGAGGTGTAGACCTGCGCAACGGCGCTGAGCGGCAGGTCGGAAAGACTGCGGTCGGCCAAAGCTTCCGGGTGATCGGCGGCCCAGGCCGCCTGCCAGACCGCCCCGCGCGCGGTCGTCAACCGGATCGCGCCATCGGCGAGCTTGGTGGCGATGGCCTGATGCTGAATGAGCGGGCGGCCGCCCTGCACGCGCAATTGCGCATAGTCGATCGCGGCTTCATGGGCGGCGCGGCCGACGCCAAGCGCGATGGCCTGGAGTTGCGACTGCGCACTTTCAGTGCCGGTCAGCAGATCGAATGCCTCACCGCCCAACAGATTACCCGCCGGCACACGGCAATCCTTGAGGATCACATCGCCGGCGCAGCCATGCTGCCAGGGGCTCTTGTGCGCGATGACGCTGACGCCGGGCGTATCGGCTGGAACGAGTAGGACGCCGGGCCTGTCGTGTCCCGGCATCGAAACCGTCACCGCGAACAACGCGGCGACCGGCGCATTCGGAATGCAGGTTTTGACACCGTTGACGATCCATTCGCCGTTGCTGGTTTTAGTGGCGGTGGCCTTGATCCTGTCATCATTGGCGACCGGACGGTGATAATTCACTCCGAGCCTTGTATCGCTGCCCGCTTCGCGGTGCGCCAGCGCCAGATGAAAACGGTCGTCGTTGAGATATTTCAGCAGGAAGGCGTCGCGCTGGGCGTCGCTCGCCGCGCCGTCGAACAACAAATGCCCGAGTCGCGAGGTCTCCGACAAAATGGCGGCAATGTCGGCATCGCCCGCCGCCAGCTCTTCGGTCACGATGCAGCGGGTGAGCCCGTCGGCGCCCGCCCCGCCCAGACC
>Ga0209483_1000233_pt1 | contig 51988 bp, 51 predicted proteins | sample NGEPerA_FD_184508 | JGI IMG/M metagenome (GOLD analysis project Ga0209483, IMG submission 184508) | Arctic peat soil microbial communities from the Barrow Environmental Observatory site, Barrow, Alaska, USA - NGEE PermafrostL2-A... | ecosystem: Environmental > Terrestrial > Soil > Wetlands >...
TTTGCCCTTGTAGGTAAGGGTCAAAGGACGCACGTCGCGGTGCATCGGCGCCCCGGTTTTTGGACAGACTGGATTAGTCATTGTCTTTCTCCTTGAACGATAGCAATACGAACTCCATCACGACGTCAGCCGTAAATTTTATATAAAGCAGGCCGCCCTCGGATGGCACGTGGTAGGCAAACATTGTGAATCCAGATTAAAGGCGAGTTAGGCTGGGTGCGCGGGCGCCGACCGGGCGCGGCGCACACGCGCCACCCGAATATCGCCCTCATGCAGCCGGGCTTGCGCGAGATCGTAATCGAGCTGCATCCCGAGCCACGTCTCGGGCGAGCTTCCGAACGCCTTGGAGAGGCGAATAGCCATCTCCGGCGAAATCCCGCTCTTGCCGTTGACGATGTTGTTCACCGCCTGGCGCGTGACGCCGAGCACCTTGGCCGCTCCCGTCACGGACAGCCCGAGCGGCTCCAAACAATCGAGCCGCACAGACAGTCCGGGGTGTGGTGGATTCTTCATCGGCATGGTCTTTTCTCCTTTTTCTCTAGTGGTAATCGATCAAATCAACATCGGCCACGTTGTGGCCCTCGAAGCGGAAAATGATTCGCCAGTTCGCCCGCACCGTGACGCTCCAAAATCCCGCCAGATCACCCTTGAGCGGGTGCAGCCGGAAGCCGGGCAGCGCCAAGTCGTCCGGTTTGGTCGCACGATCGAGGCGAGCCAGCACGCGCTGGATTTTCTCGACGTGCTCCGCGTTGAGCCCGCGCCGATCGTCATCGTCATAGAGCCGTCGTAGGTCACGGCGTTTAAAATTCAGGATCATCCAGCCAAGAGTCGACAGTGACAATTGTCGATTGTCAATCTATTTGTAAAAGCGCCGCTATGGCCCGTCCCGCCCGTGACGTGACCAGGCTCTACGCGCCCGCCGGCAGCGACCTGCAGGCTTCCCGAGCCGCAAAAAGCGTCTCGGCCGGACGGTTGCGATCCTTCGGGCAAGCCCTTTATCGCCGCTGATGCGGCCTTGAGAGCCCGCTAGTGCACTGACTCAGATAGACGTTATAGGCATCGGTGCCGTTCTCGTAGCGGCTACCCACCCACCTCTAATTGGCTTCGTTTCGTAAATTGGGTCCGCCGATCACATTGTCAGTCATCGACCGATCCCGGGCTGCCATCGATCTGCGCGGGCAACGACTGCAAGCCAAGGCGATGATCGGGCCTTGCGTCTTGGAAGGCCTTATCTGGTTTTTTTAAGCCTGACGCCCGGCCCCTCGCCATTCCCATCGATAAAGATCACGCCGCCCGCCTCGAGAGCGCGCCGCAACTTAGCCAAGGTCTCACCATAGGCATCAGTCCCATTTTCATAACGACTGACCGTATTGGCCGCGAGACCGGATTTTTTAGCCAGATCACGCACCGACCAGTTGAGCGCAGCGCGAGCCATTTTTAGTTGTTCGCGAGTGAGCATGGCATCGTTTCTGTGTTGACATATCCATATAGTATGTGTACATAGTACACTTATCTAACGACCTGGAACCCTATTATCGAGGGCAAGGAGGCGCTATGTCGATGAATTTACAGCAGGCCGTGGCCGAACACGAGTTGTTGCGGGCGGAGTTGCAGGCGGTTTTTGCCGACATCGATGACGAGACTCTGCGGGACACCCTGGAGGGCATCAGCGCTCTGCCGGAGGCGCTGGCGGCCGTCATCCGCTCCTATCTCGATGATCTGAGCCTGGCCGCGGCACTGGGCATGCGGCTCGGCGACATGCAGGAGCGGCTGGGGCGATTCGAGGCCCGGGCGGATAAGAAGCGGGCGCTGGTAACGCAAGTGATGGAGCGGGCGGATCTGAAGAAGCTGCAGGAGCCCGATTTTACCGTCTCGTTGCGGGCAGTGCCGCCAGGATTGGTGGTGAGCAACGAGGCGGAGATCCCGGGAGATTACTGGAAGGCGCAACCAGCCAAGCTCGATAAGCGCGGCTTGCTGGTAGCACTGCAGTTGGGCCAGGCGGTGCCGGGTGCGGGTCTCGGGAATGGCGGCACCACCATCTCGGTCAGGAGCCGCTAATGAGCTTCAGCAATAACCAACTGCGGAAACTCGCGGGCAAGCTGCCCGAGCGCTATGTGAAGACGCGCAGCCAGCGCGGGATCAGTCTCTCCTATGTCGAAGGCTGGCATGTGATCGACGAGGCCAACCGGGTCTTCGGCTTCGATGCCTGGGACCGGGAGACACTCTCAGCCGATTGCGTTTACCAGGACGGGCGGCTCAATCCCAAGGCCTGCACCTATACCGCACGGGTGCGCATCCGGGTCCGCGCCGGCGATACGCTGGTCTATCGGGATGGCAGCGGCGTTGGACATGGCAGCGGCACGACGCTGGGCGAGGCACATGAGAGTGCCCTCAAGGAAGCCGAGACCGACGCCACCAAGCGGGCGCTCACCACTTTCGGCAACCTCTTTGGTCTGGCGCTCTACGATAAGGAGCAGGCCGGCGTGCGCCGGAAGCCCAAGACTGTCGGGGCTGCTGTGGTAGCCGCACCCTGGATTCTGCTCGGGGCCGAGGGCGAAGCTTTAGCGCGGCACGATCGGCCGCAGAGCTTCTGCACCGATCTGCGCCAGCGCATCAATCGGGCAGCGGGGCTGGAAGAGCTCGAGACGCTCTGGTCCCGCCAGGCCGAAGCCCTCAGCCGGCTGCGCGCCGAATGGCCCGAGCTCAAGACCGTCCATGGGCTGCACTACGCTGAGATTCTCGGCCAGGTCTACGAAGACCAGAAGGTGCGGCTCAACGATGTCCTGGAGCCGCGCCCAACCCCGGAGACCGACGAAGACACTGCACCCGACACGCGGAGCGATCGCAGCAGTTCCGTTGCCGAGATCGATAAATCCATGCTGGCCCTCGGCGCTCCGCGGCGGGTGCGCGATAAGGCGCATCTCCAGTTCGTGGGCGCCCTGCCCTGCCTCGTGTGCGGCCGCAGCCCGGCCCACGCGCATCATCTGCGCTTTGCGCAGCTGCGCGCCATGGGAGCCAAGGTCAGCGACGAATGGACGGTGCCGCTCTGTCCCATCCACCATCGCTCGCTCCACGATTTGGGCGTCGAGGAGGAATGGTGGCAAGCCAAGGGCATCGATGCCAAAGCCGAGGCGGAGAAGCTATGGAGACAGCGGCAAGGAAACCCAGCACTAGCGGGCGTGGTGACGGTGGTGCAAGGCAGAGACAACGCTGTCCCGCGCGACGGGCTACCCGCGCCTGATCTGGCAACCGACGCAGCCAAATCGCCGCCAACCGACGAGCAAAATCGGCCCCTACCGATGAACCTGCGCGCCGATATGCCCCGCCTGTGTTGAGTGTTGCAGCGGCCCTGACGAGACTAAGCGGTGGTATGTGATCGTTGAGCGAGCTGCTTGCGGAGGGCCTTGATTTCCTCGAATCGCTTGGTGACATCGCGCAGGATTGCGGCGATGCCGACCATGCGACCGGCCTCATCGCGGAACGCCATGATCGTGAACTCGATCGAAATCCGCGTTCCGTCTTTTCGCAGCGCCGGCACGGCGAGGATATCGCCGTCGCCATAACGCGACTTCCCCGTCCGCATCGTCTCGGCGTAACCGTCCCAATGACGTTTCCGCAGACTTTCGGGAATGATGATGTCGAGCGACTGACCCAGCGCTTCGGTTTCAGAAAAGCCGAAGGTCCGTTCGGCGCCTGCGTTCCAGAAACGGATCAAGCCTTCCGCATCAGCATAAACAATCGCGTCAGACACACCATGCGCAAGCGTTCGGAAAAAATGGTCATGATCGATCTTCGCGCTCACGGTCCGACTTCCCGAAAATCGAGACTGAGGGACGCGAAGAGCGCGATCGAGACAGAGAAGGCGATCCAGGCCATGCAATATTCCATTCCAGCGCGTCAGTCGCGACGCGGTTTCGCCCTCAGTCGGGGCCACCTATAGGGACTTGAGGTATTCGAACTATCTCACAGGCAAAGTGAGCGCTCGCTGGTTGCTTAGACGAGGCGCGTGCTGGCGCGCGCCGCACCAACCTCGAATTCCCTGCTTATCAGGGAAAATACAGAGAATTTATATTGCTGGGGCAAGGAGGATGCCCGCTTGCGGTGAGTGCGCCCTCTCATCCTCACGTGAGGCTAACGATAGGATCGGTTATGGCCAGCCAATTTCAAATCGAAGCCAATCGACGCAACGCCCAGCTCAGCACCGGACCCAATGCCGATGCGCTGGACGCTCAGGCAGCTCCTTTGAGCCTGCCACCTCTTACTTTTTAGTGATTCTTCTGTCGACTCAAGGATTGGCGTCGCATCGCGACGCGCTATGACAAACTCGTCCGCAACTTCCTCGCCGCCGCATCCCTCGTCGCAGCCCTCTATTGGATCAAATTGTGAGTCCAGACCCTAGAAATGATAGGTGAACTTTATCATCCCCTCATTTGCGGAGTAATTGTCTCTAGTCCAGTAATAATTGTAAACGGCTTCAAGTGCCCATGTCCTCGCACTGCACGCGCAAGAGAGGAATGTGAAGCCGGCGCCGATATTGTACGTATCGTCAGACTGGTTGATCCCTGGAGTTATAAACGGCGTCGAGCCTGTGGCCGTGAACGTCGCGGTGTTTTGCAGCGTCGGGTTGTAGAGCTCATGAAGCCACTTGAAATGTACCTCGGGAACAACTGTCCCATCATCATGATAGGCGAAGGGACGCGCCACCTTCACTCCCAAGCCGGACTGGACGAAATCGTAACTCTGGGAGTTCACCTTCAGATCGACATCGCCGGCGCCCGTTTCCGTGTAGCCGTCCAGATTCACATGGGTGTACTGGAGCGAAGCAATCGGCGTGACCGTGAACCCCTGAGTGCGGAAGTGATAACCGGTGGTCGCAAAAGCTGTGTAATCCTGTCCGCTGTACCCGGCGTTCGCCGTCTGGCTGAAACCGGGAAACGAAATGTTCCGCGTGCCGGAATAATCATTCCAGCCAAATGACACATCTCCATCGACGAACCAGGGCCCGCGCTCCTGGCTGATGTAGGCCGTTGCTTGATATGTATTGAAACCGGTGCTTGAGGAACCCGTGCCGATCGGGTTTCCATCTATTTGGCTTCGTGCATAGCCAATGCCCACGCCCATGCGCGTTTCAAGGCCAAGCGACGCGTCACGGAGGGAAATGATAGGCGCGTCGTAAGCGGCCATCGCGCCGGCAATGCTGGAGCTATACCCCGGCAAGGTACCCTGAGGGCCTTGGTTACCGACATATCCAAAGCCTTTAATCCACCAACCGTCGTGCGGGTCGTCCTTTCGACATATCGAAGTGTTTTCACCGGGCCGGCGCTCGCTGACCTCGCCGCACATGACATCGTCCAGGCGAGACACCCAAAGATTCTCAAACTCTTGGGTCGCTTGGAAGGTCGCCAGAGGCGCTGCCAGATCCGCAGCCGAGGGGGAAAGCTGTGCGATCGCATTGGCGACCGCGGCTGGGTTGGTGAGAGAATTGATTGCAGTCACAGCCTGGACGAGAGTAGAGGTCGCAGGAAGGCCCGGAGCAACGGCTAGTATGATCGGCACGAGCGGCGATGACGATGTATTCAACGGCGTGCCGGTCGTGAATAAATCTACCTGATTAGCCGTGGTGGCTTCGGAAAAGGTGTAAAGCGGATTGGTGCCGGGAGCATCCGTCACCGTAACGGCCGTTGCACCCGTGAGCGCGCCCGTGGCATTGACGATTATGAACTTGGCGCCGGTTCCGAAGATCGCCGTCGAGGGAACAGTCACGACCACCGAGAGCGCTACTGGAAGATTCGCGGCATTGGTCACGCTGATGTTGCCGTAGACCCCCACGCCCGAGGACGACCCAGTGGCCAGGGTCGAATTGATCACCCCGCCACTGTTGATCGTCAGGGCGCCGCCGATATTCAACGTATTCGTGTTAAGATTAAATGTTTGGGCGTCCACTGCACCGGTGATTGTTGCGCTCACTCCAGCAGTATTGCTCCCTCCGGTGACAGTGATGGCCTTAAGCCCATTCGCGCCCCCGACCGCACCAGTCAAGGCGCTCCCACTGCCAAGCACCAACGTACCCGTATTTGCCGTGTTGGTCGTGAGAGCGCCTGTGAGTGACGTATTCGGCGCAAGAGTGATCGTGCCGTCACCGGTAAAATTCGTGGCCGTTACGTTCGTAGACCCGCTATTGAAGTTCACCGAGCCCGCGCCGACGTTCAAGGTGCTCGAAAAGACGTTGCCGTCAAAATTCACCGCAGTTCCGGCGCCGCCGCTCAAGGTGATGAGGTTGAGAGTGGCTGTCGATGATTGGCCCATGGTTCCAAACACGCTCGAGCTGCCCTGGAACGTGACCTGGCCGTTAGTAGCGGCGACGTTGCCGACGTTGACAGCAGTAAGCGTGGAATTTACCACATTGCCGCCGCTTGAGTTGAGGTTATAAATATTATCCCCATTCGGAACGATCAAGGTCCCGCTGGTAGCAGGTGTAATGATGACGCCACTCGCAATACCGGTTGCATCGATCGTGGTGGAGCCGGCGCCGATTGTTTGCTGAGCAAAACTCGGCTGACACCAAGCTGCGATAGCAGCAACGAAGACCAGGACAAAAAGCGTGAGTTTCTTCATGGACAGTAGTCCTCCCTCGGGTCTGCTCTCGATCGGCGTAAGGCGCTCAAGCGCCCCGCGGCTAAGCCGATGCGACGCGTGCGATGAACGCGAATAGTTGGCCGCACCCACAACGCCACTTCGTTCTGTGGGCTGTGAATTCGCGTCCAACCGTAAACATTCGAGCATCGGAGATCCCCCTACTGACTAACGAATCAAGTTAACACATCTAGATTCAGGTTAAACCGACATTCCCCAGATGACCAAGGATCGGCGTGAAAGATAGCTCATTGCTGGGGTATCCGGGAGCGAAAAGGCGGCTCGCCGCCGCCCTCACCGGCTTCTTTTGAGCCCGACAACCCGGTCCCTCGCCATTGCCCTCGAGGAAGACGACGCCGCCAGCCTCAAGCGTGCGCCGCAGCTTCGTCAGGGTCTCGTTAGTTAATAGGCATCGGTGCCGTTCTCATAGCGGCTGATGGTGTTGGACGGTCTTGAGCTCCGTCCATGGGCTGCACTATTCGGAGATCCTCGGCCAGGTCTACGAGGACCAAAAGGCGCGGCTCAACGATGTTCTGGAGCCGCGCCCAACCCCGGAGACCGGCGAAGACACTGCACCCGACACGCGGAGCGATCGCAGCAGTTCCGTTGCCGAGATCGATAAATCCATGCTGGCCCTCAGCGCCCCGCGGCGGGTACGGGATAAGGCGCATCTCCAGTTCGTGGGCTCGCTGCCCTGCCTGGTCTGCGGCCGCAGCCCGGCCCACGCGCATCATCTGCGCTTTGCGCAGCTGCGCGCCATGGGAGCCAAGGTCAGCGACGAATGGACGGTGCCGCTCTGTCCCATCCACCATCGCTCGCTCCACGACGTCGGCATCGAGGAGGAATGGTGGCAAGCCAAGGGCATCGATGCCAAAGCCGAAGCGGAGAAGCTATGGAGACAGCGGCAAGACCCTGTCCCGGCACCAGTGCCAATGGATGAGCAGCAGCGTCCGGTGCCTATCAATCTCAGCACTGATCGGCCCCGCCTGGGCTGAACGGACTCTCAATCATCGGAAAAAACTGGGATCGGCCATGTCCAGCCAATTACAAATCGAAGCCAATCGACGCAACGCGCAGCTCAGCACTGGAGCCAAGACGCCCCAGGGCCGCTGTGCCTCACGCATGAACGCCCTGAAACACGGGCTCACCGCCCAGCAGATCGTCCTCTTTGATGAAACGACCGAAGACTTTGACAAATTCTTCGGCGAACTCGTAAAGGCACTTAATCCCCAGGATGCGATCGAAGCCCAACTCGCCGAACGCATCGCCATCTGTGCCTGGCGCCTGCGGCGCTCTTATCGAATCGAGGCGGCACTATTCGAGAATGTCCGGACGGATTGGACCGCCGAGAGCCCCGCTCTAACATCGAAGATTGAGCGCCTCTTCGTGCGCGTGACGGCTCATGAGGACCAGCTATCGAAGCTCACACGCTACGAAGCCAGCCACGAGCGTTCACTGCAGCGGGCCTTGTTTACACTCGAGCGACGACAAATGCGCCGACGCGATGGAATTTTACTCACCCAACCGGCATTCAGAGTACCTTCTGCTCCAGATAGGTGCGGATGAACGGTACCAGCGGCACGGCCAGAGCCGCCTGGGGCGTCATGAACTCGGCACCGATGACTTCGCGGCCGTCGGGTCTGAATTGCGGCGCGTTATTCGGCCTCATCTCGAAAATGTGCACGTGGTCCCGGCGATCCTCCCACCGCTCGAGCACTCCGCTCACGAAGGAAAGGTCCGCACGCCCGACCACAAGGCCAAGCTCTTCGTGCAGCTCGCGGCGCGCCGCATCGACCGGCGCCTCGCCCCTCTTGACGCTGCCGCCGGGCCAGCTGAGACGAGCGCGATAAGAATGGCGCACCATGAGAATTTTATCGTCGAGCCAGATCGCAATCACGGCGCCCTCATGATGCGGCTGGCGCACATACCACCATAAGCGTAACAGGCGGTAAGCCACCCACAGTGCCACGCGAAAAATATAATCGAGGCTACGGCGCACGGAAGACAGTCCTGTCGAAGACAACATTTAGAAAACCCGCAGAAAATGCGCTCCGCGACGAGACCCAGAAATCGAGGTTTACCAGATTTTAACCGTGTTTGTGCTGCCATCGACCCTTAAACGAGAGGTTCGTCATGGCACTCCGCCTGGTCCATGTTGCTCCGCAGCGGCCGGAAGCAGCTTCATTCGATTACGCGAAGGCGATCGGTTGGATCGCGGGCATCATACTGCCCTGGGTGGTAATTCTTTTTCTTTTCGTCGGCCGCTAGCGCGGTCACGCAAATCCGGCGGCCGCCATGAACCTGCTCGTCCTTATCACCGGTCTTGGCGACGCCGCGTTGCTGCTACCGGCGTCAGCGGGAATCTTGCTTTGGCTCACATGCAACAGGTGCTGGCGTGCCGCAGCCTGGTGGCTCGTCGCCTTTGCGCTATGCACCGGAGCGATCGCGCTGCTCAAGATTTATTTCGGCGTCTGTTCGGCCAATCCCGACCTTCGCAGCCCGAGCGGACATGCCTGCTTGAGCGCGCTAGTTTATGGCAGTCTTCTGGGCATCGCAGGGATGCATATCGAAGCTCGGCAGCGATATTGTGTCGCCGCCGCCGGGGCGGCGCTTTTGCTTGGCATCGGCTGGTCGCGGGTCGCCTTGGGCGCGCACAGCGTAATCGAAACCCTCATCGGCATGGGGATCGGCTTGGCGGGAATGGCGGCTTTTCTGGCCGCCTATCGAAATGACGCCGAAACCCCCCGCCCGGTAGCCGGATTATTGCTGGCTGCCATCCTGCTTGGCGTCCTCTTCCATGGCCAAGCGCTCCATGCCGAACCGCTCCTGCACTGGGCCGGCAGTTATCTGCGGAGCGCCCTGGGCACGGGATGCGTAACCGCCCATGGCGGCGCGTTTTTTATCGGGTTTGAAAAGGCGTCAACGGCTTTTTACTAGACCGCATGCGTCTTTTACATTGCGTAAAGCGTTCTTTACATCAACCCGCCTGATCAGCGTGAGTCCTGCTGAGTCAGGATCCGCGAATCCATTTGCTGTTGACTAGGCCCTACCGGCAATCGCATAGTTAAAATCTGTTAACCATGCCCCTATTGGGACATTCAAAAATGACGTCGCTGCCGCGCCTTGTGGTCGTTTCGTTCGCATTGCTGAGCGCACCGGCTCTGATTTCGCCGGCGGCGGCGCAGACGGTGCAACCTGCCCCGGCGGTAATCGATGCCTCCCAGCTCGCCGGCTTGCCGGGACCGGTCCGTGACGCGCTCCTAGCGGCAATGCAGAGCGGCGACCCGCAACAGATCGCCGCGGCAATCAATAGTGCGATCAAGGGGCCGATCCCGCCGGGCGTCGGAGGGGTCGGCGAAACCGATGCCCAAATTCGCGCCGATTGGGCCGCGCAGATCGCCGGCGCCATGACGGCAGCCGATCCCGCGCTCGCGCTGACAATCGCCGAGGACGCGGCGCGCGCCTATCCGCCAGGCGCGGCGCAGATAGCCGTGGCGGTTTATCTCGCCCTGCCATCGAACCTGCAAGATCCGGCCGACAAGATTTTGATCGCCAATGCCGTGATCCTTGGCGCCGGTAGCGATAGTACGGCGATCGTAACGGCGGCGCTCAATCCGCTGGTGGTGAATGCGTTGCTTACCAATACGCTGCCGCCGGGACCGCCGCCGCCGCCGCCGCCGAACAAACCGGTTAGTAACAGCTAGTCTCGGTTTCTCCATAAAATCCCGGATAGAATTTTCGGGCTTCCCTGCAGAAGCAGCTTGCCTTCGTTACGAGGTGGGTCGTGGTGCTTTTGCAGAGAGTGGCGATGTATTGGAAAATTCGTGTTTTGAAATTTGCCGGACGCGGCTTCGCGGCCGCGATGCTGATGATCGCCGCGGGAAATGCCATGGCGCAGATGCCCGCGCTCATCCAGGGTATCGAGGTTCCGGAAGCGACCGTGCCGGAGCGCCAGAGCGTCGGCGAGCGCCCGCGACCGGATTACGACCCGCTGGGCATGCGCGCGGCATCCTTCCTCATCTTCCCCGCGGCGGATTTCGACGCCACCTACAACTCAAACGTCTTCGCGACGCGCGCCGGTACCAAGTCGGATTTATACGGATCGCTGCGACCGTCGATCAACGTGCTCTCAGACTGGAACAGCAACGCCTTGGTCTTTCATGCCGACGGCGAGCTCCGACGTTATGCGAACCTAGTCAGCGAGAACCAAAGCAACGGCGAGGCGGCGGTTAGCGGGCGCCTCGATCAGGCCTATAACGTATTCTTTACTGGGGGAGCCGGTTATAAACGCGCCCATGAAGACCGTAGTTCGCCGGATTCGACGTTCAATCAGAAGAACCCCACCGAATATCAGGTGGCGAGCGGGCGGCTGGGTTACGTCCACGAAAGCGGCACGGTGGGATTCCGGCTGGACGGCGGCAACGATTCCTATTGGTACAGCAACGGCCATACGAACACGGGCGCGACCGTGCCCGAGACCGACCGCAACCGGAACGAGTTAGGCCTGACGCCGCGGGTCAGCTATGAGTTCATCCCCGGCTACCATGCCTTCATCAAGGCGCCGCTCAACGACCGTATTTATGACAGCAGCCGCGATCAAAACGGCTTCAAGCGCAATTCGCACGGCTATGAGATCGACGCCGGCACAGCGGTGGGGTTGGGCGAAATTGTCAACGGCGAGGTCTTCGCCGGATATTTCCAGCAGACTTACGACGATAACCGTCTCAAAAGCCCGTCGGGCGTGACGTTTGGCGGCAATGTGCTGTGGAACATCACCGAACTGACGTCGATCAAAGGCGCGGTTTCGCGCAGCGTCCAGGAGTTGACGCCCAACCTGGCTCCGGCATCGAGCTACGTCTCCACGGATGCCAGCGTCACCATCGAGCACGAACTATTGAGGAACATCATCCTGGCACTAACCGGCGTGTATTCAAATGATGCCTATCAGGGCATCACGCGGACCGATAATCTTTACCAGGGAACGTTCGGAATCCGTTATCTGATGAACCGCAATCTCTGGCTCGCGCTCGAAGCGACTTATCGCGACCGTGAATCGAACGTGCCGGGCGCTGCCTTCAATCAGGCAATTATTGCAGCAAACGTTCGTCTACAGTATTAGTCAGGGTCGATCATGTGGCCTCCGACTTTTGCGGGTAACAATGTCGCTGCGAGCGCTTTCGCTCTTTTTTCCCGTATTGCTTCTTTGCCTCTCAACGTTGGTCGGGACGGGATTGTCGCAAGAGAGGCCCGCCTATCGGCTGGGTGCCGGCGATAAGCTGCGGGTCACCGTCTACAACGAACCCGATCTCTCGGGTGAATTCGACGTCAATGATCAGGGTGAGATCGGCCTGCCGCTGGTCGGCCCGGTGGCGGTGGGCGGAAAATCGCTGAGTGAAGTCCAAGCGACGATCACGCAACGGTATAGCACCAACTATCTGGTTAACCCGCGCGTCAGCGTCGAGGTCCTCAATTACCGGCCTTTTTTCATCATCGGCGAAGTTAAGAATCCGGGCAGCTATCCGTATCAATCCGGCATGACCGTCATCACCGGGGTTGCCCTGGCCGGCGGCTACACGCCCCGGGCGGATAAAGGACATATCCTGATCAAGCGTGCCAGTCGCGCAGGCAGCGGTGAACAGACGATCGGCGAGGATGGCGCCGTGCTGCCGGGCGATATTCTGCGCGTTACTGAACGATTTTTCTAAGTATTCGCGCGGCCTCCCGTTATAATCGCCGCGCCAAATAACGACCGAGGGTTAACCTCGTCGTCGGTAACAATAAACGCGTTACGGTGAGGCATGGATATTTCCGAGACGGTTCCACCGCCGGCGTCGCCGCCGGCCAGCGCCCCTAAACGCGCCCTTATCGCGAACCTATTCGGCGAAAGATCCGAGCAGGGACTCGACCTGCATGGCGTGATGAACGTCCTACGCCGGCAGAGAACCGTGATCTGCGCCTGCATCGCCTTGATTACCGTCGTCGCCGTCGCCGTCGTCTTTCAAATGACGCCGCGCTATACGGCGGAGGCCTCGGTCATTCTCGACATGCGCAAGACCCAGGTTGTCGATATGCAGGCTGTCTTATCCGGTCTGCCGCCCGACATGGCGGCGCTGCACGGCGAGATGGAAGTTCTGAAATCGCCCGCCATCGCGGAACGCGTGGTTAAGAAGCTGAATCTCACGACGATACCGGAATTCAACGGCCGCTTGCGGAGTCCTACCGTCTTCGCTCCCGTCTCGGACGCCATACAGTGGACGAAGGCCCAGATCGCACCGCTTTTCGGCGCTAAACAGGAAGCGCCGATCATCTCGGATGATCCGATTGACGCCGAATTAAAGTCGACGACGCGTGCCCTGTTGTCGCACATCGACATTTTCAACGACGGCCGGTCCTATGTCCTGAAAATCCGCGCGGAAGCCGAAAATCCGCAGCTCGCGGCATCGATTGCGAACGCCTATGCGGACGCCTATCTCGTCGCCCAGCTCGAAGCGAAATTCGAGGCCGTGCGGCGCGCCAATAACTGGCTTAACGACCGCTTGGCGGAGATGCGTGGCGAAGTCCAGGCATCCGACCGCGCGGTCGAAATGTATAAAGCGCAACACAATTTGACGCTGTCGAACACAGGCGAGACGGTCACCGGACAACAGGTTGGCGAGCTTAATTCGCAATTGATTCTGGCCGCCGCCGACCGGGCGCAAAAGGAATCGAATCTCTTTCAAATCCAAGGGCAGCTCAAATCCGGCGGCGTCGCCGCGGCGACGCAGGTGCTTTCCTCGCCGATCATCATCAGCCTGCGACAACAGGAAACCGACCTGATCCGCCAGGAGGCACAACTGGCAACGCGCTACAAGCCGGAGCATCCGGCGATGATCAACATCAAGGCGCAGGAGCGGGATCTCGAGCAAAAGATTCAAGGCGAAATTCAAAAGGTCGTGCAGGGCATGGCCGGCGAAGTGGCCGCTGCCCGCGCCAAGGAATCGTCATTGCGCGCTAGCCTCCAGGACCTCCAAAAGAGTTCGGCGGTACAAGGCCAAACCGAAGTCGAACTGCACGAGCTCGAACGGCAATCCGATTCGAACCGAACCCTTTATGAGAACTTCCTCAATCGCTTCAAGCAGACCACCGAGCAGGAGAACATCCAACAGCCGGATGCTCGCCTCGTTTCTCCCGCGGCAGTGCCGAGCGCACCGTCATATCCGCGCACCGGACTTCTGCTCAGTCTGGCTTTCCTCGGCTCGATCATGGTCGGCATCGTCGCCGCCTTCGGCGTCGAACGGCTGGACAACGGCTTCCGCACGGGCGACCAGATCGAGAAATTGGCCCGCGTGACGCCGCTCGGCCTGGTTCCCGCGTTGAAAACGACCGCCGAGCAGCCTTACGACGTGGTGCTCTCGCGGCCCATTTCCCCTTACTCCGAGGCCATCCGCACCGTCCGCACGGCATTGCGTTATTCCGACATCGACAACCCGCCCAAGGTGGTGTTGGTCACTTCCGCGTTGCCGGACGAAGGGAAGTCGGTTTTCTCGCTGTCCCTGGCGCGAAGCGTCGCGCATTCCGGCGCCAAGGCGCTGCTGATCGATTGCGACCTGCGGCGGCCTTCGCTGTCCAAGCTGCTCAAACTCGAGCCACGGGCGGGCCTCCTCTCGCTGTTCGAGCCCAATGCATCCCTTCAGAATGCGCTGCAGGTCGATCCAAAATCCGGCATGCATTTCATCGGCTCGGCTTCAGGAATCACGACGCCGCAGGACGTGCTCGGCTCGAAGCAGCTGCGGTTGCTGATCGACAAATTGCGCCCACATTATGATTTGATCGTCCTCGACACCCCGCCGGTGCTCGCGGTGTCCGATGCGCTGATTCTGTCGCACGTGGCCGATACCACGATGTTCCTGGTCCGTTGGGGAAAGACGCCGCGCCCGGTCGTGCTCGGCGCGCTCAAATCATTCCAGACCAACGGCGGCGACTTGGCCGGGGTCGTGCTGACGCGGGTCGATTTCCGCAAGCACGCCACTTACGGCTATGGAGATGCGGGATATTATTACGGCAGTTACGGCAAGCGCTACGCCGGCTATTACCGGCAATACGACCAAAGCTGAGTCGGCTCGCCTTGCGCACAGCGAATGGGTGGAAAGTCCCAGCCTTGGGCTTGGCCGCCCTACTGATCGGCTTGGGGCTGCAGCAAACGGCTGAATCGATCCTGGCGCTCTACGCCAATTCCGATGTCGATGCGAATCAGCCCGAGCGGCTAACCGCATCCGCAGCCAGCAAGACGGGCTATCATCTGCTGATCGAAAGCGACCGGTGGTTCGCCGACGCCCATGCCAGGATCAAAGCCGGCATCATCGCGCTCCGTCTCGCCCTGGAAGCGAATTCCTCGGAATTGCCGGATCGCTCGATACTGCAAGCGGGCATCGACGATCTCGAAGCCGGCTTGTCCCGTGCGCCGGCCGATTCCGCCGCCTGGATGGAGTTGGCCCAGGCGCGATTGGCGCTTAATAACGGCAGGGGAGCGATGGCCGCGCTCCGAACATCGTTGCTCTTTGGCCCTTACGATCCGAATCTGAGCCTGTGGCGCTGCGCGCTCGGCTTGCAGCTTTGGCTTCTGTTCGACGAGCGCGACCGGCAAATGTGGGACGACCAGGTCAAGCTTGCCTGGGACACCAATCCGGCCGGCGTGATCGCGTTGAGCCGCAGCGGCGAGTTCATGGATCGGATGATCCGCGACGCGTTGGCGAACAGCCCACAGCGGCTCGATGCCTTCGAGCGCACGAAGAACCGCTCTTGAGCCGTTAGGACGCGCCCCCATCGCGCGAAGAACGCGATTGGGCGACGGCGATTCCCATTAGGAAAAGGTAAGTTGCCGTCACCGCCGGTATTTGCAGGCTGAAATCGAGCGCTTCATGCAGGCCGACCAAGCCCGACGCGGCGATGCCGAGGCAAGGAAAAATTTCGTCGCGGCGCCGTCTATAGATTCCTCGCGCGCAAAGACCCGCCAACCAGAAGAACACGGCGAAGAGAAGCGCGGCGGCCGGTATACCCAGCTCGAGCATGGTCTCCAGATAATCGTTATGAGCCGCGTTGATGAAGCCGGTCGGCAACGCATCGGTGCGGTAGAGCGGAAAGAAAGCCGGAAAGGAACCCAGGCCGGTGCCGAAAATGGGAAAATCACGGATGGCGGTGATGGTGCTGTCGTAAATCGCGAGGCGGCCGGGGGCATCGTTCGCGCTCTCCCCCAACCGCTCGATGAGCGTTCCGCCGCTGATCAGAAAAGCAATGACGACCATCGCGAGCGGCACGGCCGCCAATCCCCAATGGCGCGCACGCCCGAAGCTCGGTACCTGCGATACGGCGATAACCAGCAGCAGGATTCCGAATAGGCAGGCGACCGAGCCGCCGCGCGAATGCGCCAGCAGCAGCGCGGTGGCTTGCACGAAAAGACAAGCGAACAGCCCGACCCGCGGACTTAAGAACTCGATTGCGATGCGCACACGGTCGCGCCAGTCGCCGTCGAGCCGCGGACGCATGACGAATGAATCGACGATGAGAGCCAAGGTCGCCAAGAGAGCGAGCCCCGTGTAGGTGGCAAAGGAATTCTTGTTGACGAAGGTCGCCGTCAAATCATTGGGATAGGCGATTTTAGGTAGCCACAGGATCATGCGGTTGCCTGCGCCATAGACGATGAGGCCGTAAGCGGCGTAGCCCGTCCCAGCCCAGCTGACGAGTTTAAGGGCGCGGCGCGCGCGGACCGCTTCCCGTGCCAATAAATATGCGAGATAGAATATCCCCGCATACATCGCATAGCGAAAGAGGCCGATGAGAGCGGCTTGCGGATCGACAGCGATGGCCGCCGGCACGGCACGGCCGAGGGCCTCGCCGGCCTGCTCCCACACCGGGTTGTGCCAGCTGCCGGGACCGAAAGGGATGGCCTGGAAAACGACAAACGCCATGACCGCGGCGAGGAGGAGCGCTGGAAGCGTCAAATCCTGGCGGAGACGGGTGGGCTCGCGCAACGGCAGCCATAAGCTGCCCAGCAGCAGCGCCGCCACCCAAAGCCCCATCACGTCCCAGGCCAGCGGTCGCGCGGCACCCAGCGGCAGGGGGGCGAGCGCCACCAACGCACAAAGACCAAGGAAGAGCGCGTTGGCGAGCGGATCGCGCGGCGCCGGACGTCGCGGAGGCGTCGGCGCGGGAATATCCTCGGAGATTGACGGACTCATCGGTCGTTTTATGGACCGACTCGGTGGTTTACGCTAGAAGGGCGCATGGCTGCACCGGCATCCGATAAAGCGGCTTCCGCGCCGAATGTCCTGTTTTGCACGCTCTCGATCTTCAACGAGATCGGCGGCATTCAGCAATTCAATCAACGCATCATCGACGCGGCACGCGCCAGTTTTGGACACGAAATCGGCAATCTCGTCGTCCTGTCGCTCGCCGATTCTTCCCCGATGCCTGGGCAGCGGGAAACCGTGATGATCGGTTGCGGCGGCCATCGCGCCCGTTATGTCGTCGAATTCATCAACTGCCTAATTAAATACCACCCGGCGCTTATCCTCTTCGGCCATATCAATCTCGCCTTGCTCGGGATCGTCGCACGGATCGTCGCGCCGCGCGCGGCTTGCGCCCTCTTCGTCCATGGCATCGAGGTGTGGAACGATCGTCGGTACCGCTCCCGCCGCTGGTACGAGCCGTGGCTCATCAAGCATTTCATCGCCTGCGTGATCTCGGTCAGCGGCTTCACCGCCGAAGTGATGAAATGGCAATTTCATCTGCGTCGGACGCGGTTCGAGATCCTGCCCAATGCGGTTGATCTCGACGACGGCGCCGCTTCGGCCCGGCCCCCTCCCCGTGCCGCCGAACACCCGCCGACCTTGATCTCGGTGACCCGGCTGGCCGACCGCTATAAGGGCATCGAGAAGGTGATCAACGCGGTCGTCCGGTTGCGCCCGCGCCTGCCGACGATCGAATACCACATCGTCGGCGACGGGCCGATGAAGGCCGAGCTGATGGCGCAGGCGCGCGCCCTTGGCTTGGCCGACGCGGTCCATTTCCACGGCGAGGTCACCGCCGAGGGGCTGGCCGCGCTTTATCGCAGCGCGGATATTTTCGTCCTACCGTCGCAGAAGGAGGGGTTCGGCATCGTTTTCCTCGAAGCCTGGAAATACGGCCTGCCGGTGATTTGCGGCGGCGTCGACGCCTCCCCCGAAGTCGTGCTCGACGGCAATAGCGGCATCGTCATCGACCCGAACGATGTCACCGGCCTCGCCGACGCCATCGAGCGCCTGGTGCGGGAGCCGGCGCGGCGCGCCCGGTTGGCCGAGAACGGCCTGGCGCGGCTGCGCCGGAACTACACGCATCCGATCTTCGTGCGGACCTTCCGCGCCATCCTGGCTAAGCTCCTCGCCGGCAACCGGTCGGCGCCGGCCGAATAATGTGCGGTGTCGTCGCCATCTATGCTTATGGGCGTCGCGCGGCGCCGGTCGATACCGCGGATCTCATCCGCATCCGCGACGCGATGATCCATCGCGGCCCCGACGCCGAGGGGGTCTGGCTGTCGGACGATCGGCGGGTCGGGCTCGGCCACCGGCGGCTTGCGATCATCGCCGTCGATGCCAGCGGCAATCAGCCGATGCGTATCGTCGATACCGGCACCTGCATCACCTTCAACGGCGAAATCTACAACTTCCGCGAATTGCGCCGCAGCCTGGAGCAGCGCGGCCGTGTCTTCCGCACCGACTCCGACACCGAGGTGCTGCTACAAGCCTATGACGAGTTCGGGCCGCGCATGGTCGAGCATCTCCGCGGCATGTATGCCTTCGCCATCTGGGATCCGCGCAAGCAGGGCCTGTTCCTGGCGCGCGATCCGATCGGCGTCAAGCCGCTCTATTACCACGACGACGGCGATACGCTGCATGTCGCCTCGCAGGTCAAGGCGCTGCTCAAGGGGGACATCGACAGCGCCATCGACCCGGCGGGTTGCGTCAGCTTTTTTCTGCTCGGCTACGTCGCCGAGCCCTTCACCATCCGGCGCGGGATCAAGGCGCTGCCCGCCGGCCATACGATGTGGATCGACGCCGCCGGCGCCAGCGCGCCGCGGCCGTTCTTTTCGATCCGCGACGTGCTGCGCGAAGCCGAGGAAGCAGGCGCCCGGGCCAACGGCGCGGCGCCGGCGAGCGACGCCTTCATCGTCGAGCGGATCAAGCAAAGCGTCGGCGCCCATATGGTCGCCGACGTGCCGGTCGGGCTGTTCCTCTCGGCCGGCCTCGATTCGACCAGCCTGGCGTCGCTCGCGGCCCAATACACCAACCAGCCGCTGCGGACGGTGACCCTCGCCTTCCGCGAATACGCGGGAACCGATCTCGACGAAGCGCCCATCGCCGAGGAGGTGGCGCGCGCCTTCCGCACCGAACACCGGACCGAGCGCGTCCAGGGCAGCGACTTTCTCGCCGAGCGGGCGCAGGTGCTGGCGGCGATGGATCAGCCCTCCACCGACGGCGTGAATACGTATTTCGTCAGCAAGGCGGCCGCCCGGGCCGGGCTCAAGGTCGCCCTGTCGGGCGTCGGCGGCGACGAGCTGTTCGGCGGCTATCCGAGCTATGCCCAGGTGCCGCGCCTGGCGCATGCTCTGGGCGGCTTCGGCGCTTTTCCGGGTTTCGGCCGCGCGGTGCGCGCGGTTTCCGCCGGCGCGATCCAGCATTTCGCCTCGCCCAAATACGCCGGGCTGTTCGAGTACGGCACCTCGTTCGAGGACGCCTATCTGCTGCGCCGCGCGCTCTACATGCCGTGGGAGCTGCCCGAGGTGCTCGACCCCGATCTGGTGCGCGCCGGCTGGGTGGCGCTGCGGCCGTCGATCAGCCTCGGCGAGACCATCGCCGGGCTCGGCCACGACCATACCAAGGTCGCCGCGCTGGAGATGAACTGGTACATGCGCAACCAACTGCTGCGCGATACCGACTGGGCCGGCATGGCGCATTCGCTGGAGGTTCGCACGCCGCTGGTCGATGGAACCTTGCTGACCGAACTCGCCGGCGTGCTGGCGCAGGACCGCGTGCCGTCGAAGCGCGAGATCGCCGCCGCCACGCCGGTCGGCCGGATCGACGCGGTGATGGCGCGGGCCAAGACCGGCTTCACCGTCCCGGTACGCCAATGGCTGCTCGAAGGCGCCGGCCAAACGGTGGGCGATCGCGGCCTGCGCGGCTGGGCGAAGCTCGTCTTCGAGCATCACGCGAATCTCTGACGGAAAACCACGGCCGCCGATGAAAATTCTGCACGTCATCGCGTCGCTCGACCGCCGGGAAGGCGGACCGGCCGTCGCCTGTCTCGGCATGGCGGCGCTGATGGCGCGGCGCGGGCATGATGTTCGCGTGCTGACGCTGGCGCCGGGATTCGATCCGGCGGTAGGCGCGCTGGCCCCCGGCGTGGCGATCGAGGCGCTGCCGCTCAGCCCCGCCGCCGGCCTGCGGGTCTCATGGCCGCTCGACCGGCGGCTCGCCGCGGCGGTCCCCGCCGCCGATATCGTGCATCTGCATTCGCTTTACCTGTTCCACGACTGGTCCGCGGCGCGGCACTGCCGCCGTCACGGCAAGCCCTATATCGTCCGCCCGCACGGCACGCTCGATCCGTTCATCCATCGCCGCCACCGCTGGCGCAAGGCGGTCATCGACCGGCTGTTCCAGAACGACGTGCTGCGCCGCGCCGCCGGGCTGCACTACACGACCGCGGAGGAATGGCGGCTCGCCGCGCCTCATGCGCTGAACGCGTGCGGCGCCGTCGCGCCCAACGGCATCGATCCGGCGGAGTTCCAAAATCCGCCGCCGCGCAGCGCGCTGCGCCAGCGCTACCCCCAGATCGGCGATCGCCGGGTGGTTCTCTTCCTCGGCCGGCTCAACTTCAAGAAAGGCCTCGAGATCGCGGTCGATGCCTTTGCCGAGGCGGCGCGGCGGCGCGACGATCTTTTCCTGGTGATCGCCGGTCCCGATGACGGCATGCGCGGCAAGATCGAGAGTCGCATCCGCGAGCGCGGCATCGAGCAAATGTCCCTGTTCACCGGCATGGTCTCGGGGGCGGACAAGGCGGCGGTGCTGACCGGCAGCGACGTGTTCCTGCTGCCGTCGCTGAGCGAGAATTTCGCCATCACGGTGATCGAAGCGGCGGCGAGCGGCGTGCCGGTGATCATGTCCGACCGCGTCAATCTGTGTCACGAATTCGCCGCCGCCGGCGCGGCGCTGATCGCCGAGCCGAATGCCGCAAGCTTCGCCGCGAGCCTCAACGCGCTGCTCGACGATCCGGCGGCGGCCACGCGCCTGCGCCGGCGCGCCGCCGAATTGGTGCAGGCGCGCTTCGCCTGGGACGCGCTCGGCCAAGTCTACGAAAAAATGTACGCGACGGCGATCCGCGACGGCGCGCTGCCGGTGCTGACGCCATGAAAAAGCTGATCCTGAGCTATCCCGGCGGCAACGAGAACGTGCGCGCGTCGCTGCGCGCGCTGCAAGGCGCCGGCATGCTGGCGCGGTTCTGCACCACCCTGGCCTGGCGCGACGACGGGAAGCTGGCGCGGCTGTTGCCGGCCGGGCTGCGGGCCGAGCTGCGGCGGCGCGGCTTTCCCGGCATCGACCAACGCTTCATCACCCGCTTCCCGGCGCAGGAGATGACGCGACAGGCGTTGCGGCGGATCGGCCTGAGCGGTTTAACCAACCGTAAAGAAGGCTGGACGTCGGTGCATGGCGTCTCAGGCGGTCTCGACCGTGCCGTCGCCAGCCTGATCGCGGGCGGCGGGATCGACGCCCAGGCGGTCTACACCTACGAGCATTGCGCCCGGCGCAGCTTCGCCGCGGCTCGCGCTAAGAGATTGAAATGTCTATATGAATTGACTACCGGCTATTGGCGCGTCGCGGCCGAGTTGTTCGAGGAAGAGCGCCAACGGCAACCCGAATGGTCGGCGACCATCGAGGCCGCATCCGACAGCCCGGCGAAGCTCGCGGAAAAGGACGCCGAGCTGAGCGCCGCGGACCATGTCGTCGTGCCGAGCAATTTCGTCCGCGACACGCTGAAGCGCCATCCGAATCTCACCGCGACGATCGACGTCATCCCCTATGGCGCGCCGGCACCGCGCGCGGCCGTGCCCGAAGCGGCACCGCCCGGCACGCCGCTCCGGCTGCTCTATGTCGGACACCTGACGCAGCGCAAGGGCGTCGCCTATTTGTTCGAGGCGATGGAGAAGCTGAAAGGCGCCGCGACGCTGACCCTGGTCGGCGCGAAGCCGAGCGTCCCCTGCCCGGCGCTCGAACGCGCGCTCGGCCGGCACAACTGGCTCGGCCGCGTCACGCATGACCGCGTGCTCGAGATCATGCAACGGCATGACGTCTTCGTCTTTCCTTCGCTGTTCGAGGGTTTCGGTCTGGTGATCCTCGAAGCCATGGCGCAGGGCCTGCCGGTCATCGCGACACCCAATGGTGGCGGCCCGATGGTTGTCGCGGACGGCACCGACGGCTTCATCGTGCCGATCCGCGATGCCGACGCGATCGCCGAGCGGTTGATGCGCCTGCACGGCGACCGTGCCCTTCTGGCGGCGATGAAGGCGGCGGCGCTCGACACGGCGCGGCGCAATTCCTGGGCGAATTACGAGCACGAATTCATCCGCGCGGTTCAGGCACGGCTGGGCGCCGGCTGAACCGGCCGGCCGGAAGCCACGGTCGAAGAGACGAAGAGATTGTCGGCGACGTATTTCAGCATGGGCATGCCACGCGCGGCCATCTTGAGCGCCTGCGAGGCTTCGACCAGGAATCGGTGATGCGGCTTGAACAGCGCGCGGTCCTCGTAGCGGCCCTGCACGAAGAACCCGTCGATCTCCAATGTCGATGGCCCCAGCAAGGAAACGAAATCGCGCAGCATCTCGCGCGGCCCCCAATAGCGCGTCTCGAAACCGCGCGCCGCGCGCCAGAAATGGCTGAGCTGGACCTGGAGGCTGCGCAGCCCATAGCGATTCAGCAGATGCAGCTTGGCGACGCCGCCCGGCCGCAGCGCCGGCGCCAGCGAGCGCAGCGTGGCGCGGACGTCTTCCTTGGCGAAATGCTGCAGCACGCTGTAGGAAAACGCCTTGCTGAAGATTTGCGGGCGAAACGGCATGAAACGGGAATCGCCGACGACAAAGCTGGCATCGAGGCCAAGCTGCCGGACGATTCGACTTGCCGCGAGCGCGGCTTCCAGCGAGGGGTCGAGGCCGACGGCGCGGTAGCCCGCCTGCGCCGCGGCAAAGGACCACCTTCCCCAGCCCGAGCCGATATCGAGCAGGCGTTCGCCCGGCTGGGCCGGCGGCAGCGGCAACGCGGGAATCGGATAGCGGATGAGACCGCCGATGGCCGAGCGATAGAGCTGACTATTAGTGTTGCCCACCATCCGCTGAACGAACGCATCGATATCCGCGCCGCCGGCCCCGTCATCGACGTTCGCCGCGCCAACCGCGATCCTATCGGCGAGAGCGAAAGATTCGGCGGCAATGCCGCCATGAGTGTGATGTATCTCGCGCGGCAGCAGGAACGGAACGGCGCCGAAAACCGGATAGGCGCAGCCTTCGGTGCAGCGCAAAAAGCCGCCGTCGCGGCGCAACGGACCGCGATGGAGCGGACAGGCCAGCAGCGTTTCGAGATCGGATTCCATTGCGCGGGTCGCCCGTAATCGCCGGCCGATGCTATCATGTACCGGATATGGGCTCAGCTTTATAGGAACGGCGATGCGCCGGATCGAATACGACCCATCCTGGCCGGAATCCTGGCGGCTATCCCATCGCTTCGACGAAATCGAGATGTGGGGAAGCCGCGCCAATCTGGGCCACGGCTATGCCTATGCGACCCGTTATGAGCACGTCATGCGCGCGGTGCGCGCGCTGGCCGCGCCGCCGGCGCGAATCCTCGACTTTGCCGGCGGCCAGGGCAACTTCGCCATCGGCTTCGCCGAACAGGGCTACAGCGTCGTGTGGAACGACGTTCGCGAGGATTTAGCGGGTTACGTACGCCTCAAGGACGAGAGCGGGCACATCGTCTATCGTCCTGGTAATCTGTTCGATTTCGGCGCCGCAGGGGAATTCGACATCGTCTTCGCGGGCGAGGTGATCGAGCATGTCGCGCATCCCGATGAACTGCTGCGCAAGCTCGCCAGCCTCGTCAAGCGCGACGGCCATGTGGTTATCACCACGCCCAATGGGCGTTATTTCCGGAACAACCTGCCGCGCTTTTCGGATTGTCCCGATCCTTCGGTCTATGAAGCGATTCAGTTCAAGCCGGATGTCGACGGCCACATCTTCCTTCTACATCCCGACGAGATTCACGCGCTCGCGGCGCAAGCCGGACTCGTCGTCGAAAAGATCGAATCCTATGCCAATCCTCTGACGGCTGGACATGTGAAGCTCGGCCATGTCCTGCCGTTTCTGCCAGCCGCCTTCGTGCGCATCGCGGAAAGGCTGACGTCAAATGTAAAGTTTGCCGACCGAATTCACACGGACCTCCTGGTGGTCATGCGGCGGCAAAGTCCGTTGTAAAGCGCCGATGACGGTTACTTCGCGGCAATAAACCGGCGAATAATCGCGCGGGTTTTGCTATATTCACGCAGCATCATTCAGATCGCCGGGTCATGTTCTCCACGGTTTCCTCTTTTGCGCTTCTGCCGGCCCTGCTGATCGGCGGGCTCTTTTTCTTTCGCAGCCTGTCCAACTGGCAGAGCGGCCTGCACCTGTTGATTGCCGCGATGATGTTCGGCGGAATCATCGCCGTCGTCGCCGCCAATGGCGCCGCGGCGATCCTGTTCCGCGACGTCTTCATCGTCGCGCCGCTTTACGTAGGGTTTGCAGCGAGCCGGAGCGGCCAAGCCGCGCTGGGCCGCCTGCCCCTCGATCTTGGCCTCGCCCTTTTCGTCGTCACCGCCTATCTGATGATCAGCATCTTCAACCCGGTCGACGTGCCGGCGCTGCAACTTGCGATTGGGCTCAAGGTCTGGCTGTTCTACGTGCCATTCATTCTCGTGGGCATCGCACTCGCCATGCGGCCGGAACGGCTGTTCAAGACATTCCGATTTTTCCTGCTGCTCGGGCTGGTGCCCTGCGCCATCGGCTTGCTGCAATCGGTTCTGGTGCGCATTTTCGGCTACGAGACCGCCATCGGCCTGTTCTTCGGCGATGCCGGCAAGGCCGCGACGCAAGGCTACGCCTATTACGAGGAATTCGGCGGCGTTTACCGGATCCCAAGCACCTTCTCCTTCGTCGGCCAATACGTCCAGTTCCTTTACCTCTACCTGACGATCGCGGTGATCGCGGCGAATGCCGATCCCGACAGCCGCTTTCGCAAGCTCGGCAATGCCGCAGTGTATATCGCGCTGGTCGCCGGCATCTTCTCGGGCACGCGCGGCGCGCTGCTGACCTATCCCGGCCTGATCGCGGTGTTCGCGTGCTTCGGGCTGGTCCGCCGCCAAGTCCTGTGGGCCGCGCCGATCGCGATGGGCGTCGCGCTGCTGAGCGCGAATTTTGCCAATCTCGATTTGACGACGCTGTTCTATGCCGGCAACGATCTCACCCGGTATTACGCCAAGGATTTCATCTTCCAGCAGATCAGCGACGCGCTGCAATACGGCGCGCTGGGCAACGGCATCGGGTCGTCGACCGGCGGCGCGCGCTATGCCATCGCCGGCGGCCAAGATATCGGCTCGATGCTCGGCTTTGAATCCTATTTCGCCAAGATCGCGGCTGAGCTGGGATTTATCGGCCTGGCGATCTATGCGGCGTTCCTGACCCTGATCGCCTTGCGGGCACTCGGCTACGCCCTCAACAACCGCCGGCGCGCAACGAATCCCATCGTGGCGCCCTTGGCGGTCTATCTTCTGTTCAATCTCGGCTTCTCCTTCAAGGGCTTCGTCCTCGACACCGATCCCGCGAACATCTTCTTCTGGCTGGCGCTCGGTATCGTGGTCGAGATCAACCGCGGCTATGTCCGCCAGAGCGCAGACCTGCACCCGGCGGCGGCGCCAGCCGTCGACTACGCTTTCTTGCCAGCACCGGATCGACTGTTGCTCAGGAAGAAGTCGTGTCGAGCGACGAGATAAATATACAGCGGGCCTATTATGCCGCCACGGCGGACAGGTACGATCGGATGCATGTCGGCGAGCACGACGAGCATGCCTTTGCGTTGTCGTTCATGATCGCGGCAGCGGGATACCTCGACATCCGGTCGATACTGGACGTCGGCTCCGGCACGGGCCGCGCGCTGCTTAAGCTCGACGAGAAACTTCCCGGCGTGACGGCCATCGGCATCGAGCCTTCGCCGGCGCTGCGCCGCGTCGGTCATGCGAAAGGATTGTCCGAGACGACGCTCATCGACGGCGACGCCTTGAATCTACCGTTCGCCGACGGCGCTTTCGACCTGGTTTGCGAATTCGGCGCGCTCCACCATATTCCCGATCCATCGAAAGCCGTATCGGAGATGCTGCGCGTCTCCCGCAAGGCGATTTTCGTCTCGGACGGCAACAACTTCGGACAAGGCGGCGCGCTGCCGCGCTTCCTGAAGCAGGCGATCAACGCCGTCGGGCTGTGGCCGCTGGCGAACTTCATAAAGACGCGAGGCAAGGGCTATTCCGTCAGCGACGGCGACGGCTTGGCGTATTCGTACTCCGTCTTCAACGATTATCGGCGGATCGCGAAAGAATGCTCGTCGATCAAAATGCTCAACACCATGAATGCAGGACCCAATCTTTATCGAACGGCACCCCACGTTGCCTTGCTCGGAATCAAAGCTTAGCGCCGCGCGCGGCCGAACGGCGCGACGATGAACCGGACAAAAACAGTCCGCACCGTCGGCGCCTTCGTCGTTGGGCAAGGCGCGTTGCAGGCCATCCAGGCCGTATCCGGTCTTGTCCTGGTGCGGGAAATGGACATTCGCGAATACGGCATCCTCGCTTTCGTGCTGTCGGTCCAGGCGACCGTTTCGGTCCTGTGCGACCTCAGCTTTCGCGACGCGGTGATCGCCAATGCCGGCAGCGACTGGCACAACCGGTCGCTGCTGGGCGATCTCGTCGCGGCCGTGTGGCGGGTGCGCATGACGATTTGGGTGGTGGCGTCGCTCGGCGCGTTTCTCGCGCTTTATTTCTTTCACCTGCGGCACGGCCTATCGCTCAACAAGGCCATGGTGTTCGCCGCGCTGATTTCGGGGTCGGTGTTCTTCAACAGCTGGTTCACATATTTCTCGCTGCCGCTGGTTCTGGCGCGGGACATGAGGCAGCTTTACGCACCGCAGATCCTGGCGCAGGCGGTCCGTCTCGCCGGGATCATCATTCTCGTCGGCGCCGGATTCCTGGCCGCCTCGCCCGTGGTGGCGCTGTCCTGTCTCGCGATTGCCGTCGCCGGGCTGTGGTATCGCTTTCGCCATGCCGGATTGTTCAAGTTTCCGGAGCGCCCGACCGAGGAAAGCCGGTTGCGGCTGCGGCAATATGTCGTTCCGCTGCTGCCGAGCTCGATCTTTTATGCCTTCCAGGACCAGATCACCGCCTTCATCCTGACCATCTTCGGCCAGACGACCAACATCGCGCAGGCCTTCGCGCTCGGCCGTCTCGGCATCGTCTTCCAGCTTTTCGGCGCCGCGGGCACGGTACTTGTCATCCCCTGGATTGCGCGGTCCAGCTCGGCCCAGCTGCCGCGCCGCTATTTCGCCGTGCTGTCATTTTGCGTCACCCTCGCCGCCTTGTTCATCGCCGCCTCGTTTGTGTTTCCCGATGCCTTCCTGTTCGTCCTCGGCGGCAATTACCGGGGCCTCGAGCGCGAGCTGCAGATCGTCATCGCCACGATGTCGCTGGGTTTTGTCGGCACCATGATGTGGTTGATGAACAACGCGCGGCGCTGGATCTGGTCGTGGAGCAGCTTCCCCTATATCGGGGTGACGCTCGCCATTCAGGTCACCTGCATAGCCACGCTGGACATGCTGGTGCTGCGCAATGTCTTGACGATGTCACTGCTCGTCGCGCTGGGCGTGCTGGGCGTGCAGATATTCCAGAGCGCGATGGGCTTCGCCCTGAAGCGCTGAGCCCTGCCGGCGGTCAAACCGATGTCGCCGCCGGCTTCGGCGGCCACAGCGCCAGCAGCCGCTTGCGGAGCCGATGGGTGCGCGCCTCGGTGACGGTGGAGAACAGCCACGCCGCCGCATAGGCCAGGGCGACGGCGCCGGCGAAATAGCCCAGCGCCTCGGCGCCGGGCGCGAGCCGCGCCGGCAGCCGGCCGGCCGCCTGGAGCAATGCCACCGCGAACAGCACCACCGGGAAATGCACGACATAGAGCGAGAAGGAGAACCCCGCCATGAAGCCGTGGAAGCGCGGCGCGCGGCGCCACGCCACGATTCCGACCTGCGCGCATAATCCCGCCGCCACCAAGCCCAGCAGCAGATCGGCGCTCCAATCCGGCAGAAGATGCGTGCGCTCCACCGCCATCAACCCGAGGAAGGCGACGACCAGCGCCGCCACAAGCGCGGACCGGCTGCGCGCGCCCGCGCGGTCGGCCCGGTCCAGCCAATGGCGCGCGGCGACGCCGGCGAGCCAGATCGCCAGCCAGAGCCCCAGGGCCGGCGCCAGGGCGATCAGCAGCGCGAAGAGGCCGGCGCGCAGCACCGTGCCGCCGCGGAACCGACCGGCGGCGAGGGCGCGGCCGTCGCGCAGCAGCCACGGGAACATCAGATAGATCACCCATTCGAAGGCCAGCGACCACAGCGGCCCGTCGGAGCCGAGGGGCGCCCCGAAATACATCGTCAGGTTCAACAGGCTGGCGAGAAAATTCTCGATATTCAACGCGTCGGCGGCCGGCGCCGGCAACGCCGTCGACCAGCCGGCGGCGGCGTAGATCGGCGACAGGCCGGCGCCCACCAGGTCGAGCGCCAAGGTCAGCAGCAGGACCGGGCCGAGCACGATATAGATGCGGCTGAAGCGGTCGACGAGATAGCGGCGGATGGCGGCGGCATCGGGTCCGTCGGTCTCGAGCAGCTTGCCGCCGACAAAGAAGCCGCTGAGGACGAAGAACACCACGACGGCGGCATGGCCGAAGCCGGTGGCGAAGTAGAACGCCTTCCAGGGGAGATCGAGCGCGCCCGCCTGATGCGCATCGCGAAAGATCAGAGAGCGTGCATGGCCGATCACGACCAGCCCGGCCATCGCCCAGCGGGCGAAGTTCAACGACGGGATGGAGAGCGGGATGCGCGAGGATTCGGCGCCGGACGGCATGCGACCTTCTTAACGGCTGGCCGCCGGGCGTTCAAGGAAGCTGGATCGAGCCCGCGAGCTGTTGCGGCAGCGCGGCCGCGGCCACGCGATAGACGGATGCGCGGTCGGGCAGGCCGACCCATTGCAGCGGCGCCACGTCGCTCTGCCGCGCCAGCCAGCGATAGGGGAGATCGCGCCACGGCGCAACCCGCGGCAGGCGGTTGTCGAGCACGAGGTCGCCCTCGGAGGTCCGCGCGAGCAGGACGAGATGGCCCTCGCCGCGTTCGGTGAGCGCCGCGGTCAGCAGCAGGGCGGAGCGCGGCCAGCCCAGCGCCATCAGTTCGCGCCGCTTCTCGAGCGCGTAGCTGTTGCAATCGCCGGCGCCGGATGTCGGGTAATCCCAGGCCTGTTCCGGTTCCGCCTGCGGCTGGACGGCGCGGTTGACCGATTCCTGAACCTGTTCGAGCTCGCCCCGCTTGGCTTCGCTCAGCTCGACGGTCGCCGGCGCCTGCACCGGTGCGGCGCATTCGCCGAGATATTTCATGCAGTAGCCGATGAAGCCGGCGGGCGGCGCCACCGGCGCGCCGGCGGCCAGCGTTTGGCCAGGCGCCTCGCCCGACGTTCCGACGGCCAGCGTCTTGCCGGGCGTGCCGGCGCAGGCGGCCAGCGCGGCCGAGAGCAGCAATGCCGTCAAAACTCGAAAGGGAAACCGCCGGATCACAATCGCCTCCATTTCCGCGATTGTCGGCGGCGGGCGGTGAAAGGCGGCTTAACCGGCCGGCTTTCGGGTCTGCGGCAAATAAGACCGGCGGCGGTCGCCGGGCGGTGTCGCCGGGCTTTACGCGGTGGCGGTGCTTTTGGCGGTTTTCCGCGGCTTTGGCGGTTGCGCGAGCGGCCGCCGATCCGCTATCGTTCGCTACAAATCGACATAAAAGCCGCGCGAAAGTCGCGCCGAAACGGCGCGCAGCCCGCACCCGCGGGCCAGGGGGTCGTTCGATGATGCGGATCGCCGAGCGGGACATCAACTCTCTGCCGTTGCAGCGAGCGGCCCGGTCGTTCCCGGCGCGCCAATCGATCTCGCAGGAAGTCGTCTCCGGCACCATCCAGGCGCTCGACGCCGTCGCCATCCTCGCCGCCGGCCTCGCCGCCTTCTCGTTCTATTTGATCGGCGTCATCGGCACCGACGACGCGTTCGACCGCTATTCGCTGACCGCGATCGTGGCGGCCATCATCTTCGTCTTCCTGATGCGCAAGAGCGGCGCCTATGCCTTCCCCCGGCTCCGCGCGCTGCGCTGGCAGTTGGGGCGCACGTCCCTCGCCTGGGCGGCGACCATATCGATGCTCGCCACCCTGGCATTCGTCACCAAGGTCGCCGATTCCTACTCCCGCGGCTGGGCGATCAGCTTCGCGCTCCTTGCCGTGGTCGAGCTGGAAATGATCCGGGTCGCGCTGCGCCTGATGATCCGCCGCTGGAAGCGGCAGGGCCGGCTGGTGCGCAATGTCGCCATCATCGGCGCCGGCGAGGCCGGGGCGGCGCTCATCGCCAAGCTCGAAAGCGATGGGCGCGGCGAGGTCGCCATTGCCGGCGTGTTCGACGACCGGTTGACACGCGTGCCCCCCATTGTCGCCGGCCACGACGTGCTGGGCACCACCGACCGGCTGATCGAGATGGCGCAGACGGGGGGCCTCGACGAGATCATCATCGCGCTGCCGCTGCGCGCGGCGGAACGGATCGGCGAGATCGTCACCAAGATGCGGCTGCTGCCGATCGATTTGCGGCTCAGCATCGATCCCATCGCCGGCGGCTTCCCGATGCGGAGCATCGGCGCGACCGGGCCGGTGCCGGTGATCGAGATTCTCGACCGGCCGCTCAAGAACTGGAGCAGCGTGGCCAAGTGGCTCGAGGACAAGATATTGAGCGCCCTCTGCCTCGTCGCATTGGCGCCGCTGATGGGGTTGATTGCGCTGGCGATCCGCCTCGACAGCCCGGGGCCGGTGTTTTTCGTCCAGCCGCGCTTCGGCTTCAGCAACCGGCCGGTCCGCGTCATCAAGTTCCGCAGCATGAGCGTCGAGCAGGCCGATCCGAGCGGCGCGCTGCGCACCGTGCCGAACGATCCCCGCGTCACCCGCATCGGCCGCATCCTGCGGCACCTCAGCCTCGACGAGTTGCCGCAGCTCGTCAACGTGCTGCGCGGCGAGATGTCGCTCGTCGGGCCGCGGCCGCACGCCATGGCGATGAAGGCGGGCGATCGGCTTTACCACGACGCCGTCGGCGAATATTTCCACCGCCACCGCGTCAAGCCGGGCATCACCGGCTGGGCGCAGGTGCACGGACAGCGCGGCGAGATCGACGGCATCGACAGCGCGCGCCGCCGCGTCGCCTACGACCTCTACTACATCGATCACTGGTCGCTGTGGCTCGACTGCAAGATCCTGTTCCTGACGCTCCGGGCGCTGCTGCGGCGCCAGAACGCCTATTGAGCGCCGCCCGGCTTCCCGCCGGCGCAGCACAAACCCCATGCGTATTCTCATCGTCGGGATCAATTTCGCGCCGGAGATCACCGGCGTCGGACGCTATACGGGCGAGATGGCGGCCTGGCTCGCGGCCGAGGGCCACGCCGTCACCGTCGTTGCGACCCGCCCTTATTACCCGGAATGGCGCCGCAGCGGCGGCTGGCGCCACTGGATTTGGCAGAGCGAGAGCCGGCAAGGCTGCCGAGTCATCCGCTGCCCGCTCTATGTGCCGCGCCGCGTCACCGGCTGGCGCCGCGTCTTGCACCTCGGCTCCTTCGCGGCGTCGAGCCTGCCGGCGTTGCTTGCCCGAGTAGCGCTTGAGAGGCCCGATCTGGTGATGGCCGTCGCGCCGACCCTGCTGACGGCGCCGGCGGCGCTGGCCGCTGCGCGCCTCGCCGGCGCCAAGGCGTGGCTGCATGTCCAGGACCTCGAGATCGACGCCGCCGCCGGGCTTGGCGTCATCGACCATGCCGGCGCCATCGGCGCGGCACTTCGACTGGAGCGCGCGATCCTGCGGCGCTTCGATCGGGTCTCGGCGATCTCGCCCAGGATGCTGGACGCGATCGCGGCCAAGGGCGTGTCGCGCGCGCGCCTGGCGCTGCTGCCGAATTGGGTGGATTTCGCGCGCATCCATCCCGCCGCCGACGGCGATGCGCTACGCCGCGACATGGGGATTCCCGCGGGACGCCCCGTCGCCCTCTATGCCGGCAGCATGGGACGCAAGCAAGGCCTGGAGAACGTCGTCGCGGCGGCGCGGCTGCTGTCGACCGCCGGGGAATCGCCATTGTTCCTGCTGGCCGGGGCCGGGCCGGCGCGCGCCACGCTCGAGCGCCTGGCGCAGGGCCTGGCGAATCTCCGCTTCCTGCCGCTGCAGCCGGACGATCGGTTCAACCAATTGCTCAACCTGGCGGATATTCATCTGCTGCCGCAGCAGCGCGACGCCGTCGATCTGGTGATGCCGTCGAAGCTCGGCCCGATCCTGGCGGTCGGCAAGCCGGTGATCGCGACCGTCGCGTCCGATTCACAGGTGGCGCTGACCGTGGGCGCGGCGGGCATCATCGTGCCGCCCGAGGATCCGGCGGCGCTGGCGGCGGCGATCGGCGCGCTGGCGGCGGATCCGGCGCGGCGCGCCCGGATGGGCGAAGCCGCGCTTCGCATCGCGCGGGCGACGCTGGACAAGGAAACCATCCTCCGGGAATTGAACGAGCGGATGCGCGAGCTTATCGCGCGGGCGGCCTGAGATGCCGTCAGCGATGCAATTCTTCGTCGAGCAGATTGAGCGCCAGGATGATCTCGGCCGCCATGCGCTGGAACGCGTAATACAATCCGGCGCGGCCATCCCAGATCAGGCCCTTGACGAAGAGTATGTGCAAAAAGACGAGGAACGGCCCGAACACGGCCTGGCGGCGGATGCGGTCGCTGACATCCAGCTCGGCGACGCGGCGGGCCAGGAGCTTGCGCGCCTCGGCGGCCTGGTAACGGTCCTGCGACCACAGCCAGCGGCTGAGGGATTTTCGGTCGTCATGCAGGATATGACCTTGCAGCGCGCGAACCGGCCCGGCGAAGACGGCGCGCTGGGTATGGCCGTCCTGGACGAAGGACAGGCCGGGGCGGCGCAGCAGCTTGCAGTCCGGCGGGTAGATGCTGCTCCGCAAGGGACGGCCATGGACGCAATAGACGAAATTAACGCGATAGGCGGCGAGGTCGGGCGGCGGCGCGAGGCCGCGCAACTCCGCGATCAGCCCGTCGGTCACGACATAATCCGCGTCGAGCGCCAGGATCCAGTCGGTCGCAATGCCGGTGCCGGTCAGCGCGAAGTTCCATTTTCCCGCCAGCGTCGGGTCGGGCGTCTGGAAGATGCGGACGTTAGGATAGCGCCGGGCGATGGCGAGGGTTTCGTCGGTGCTCGCGCTGTCGACCAGGACGACATCCTTCGCCCAAGCCAGCTTATCCAGCGTACGCGCCAAATTGGGCGCCTCGTTGTAGGTCGAGACGATCGGCGTTATCCGGTCGAGCATCCTGGGTCCCCGCGATCGATCCCGCATTTTATGGCACAATCGTGCCGCCAGCGGAGGATCGATTGACGACCATATTGGGCCTCAACGCCTATCACGGCGATTCATCCGCCTGCATCGTTGTCGACGGCAAGCTGGTCGCGGCGGCGGAAGAGGAGCGCTTCCGCCGCATCAAGCATTGGGCGGGCTTTCCCGAGGAAGCGATAAAATACTGCCTCGCCGAAGCCGGCCTGCCGATCGGCGACGTCGACCAAATCGCGGTCAACCGCGACCCCAAGGCACAGTTCTGGCGCAAGGTCGCGTTTTCGCTGCGCCAGCGCCCCAACCCGTTCTATCTGTTCGACCGCTGGCGGCATGCGCGCCACTGGGGCTCGATCGCGGAAGAATTCGCTTCGCGCTTCCCCGGCAGCGAGGTGAGCGACCGCATCCGCCATGTCGAACATCACCGCGCGCATCTCGCCTCGGCCTTTTATGTCTCGCCGTTCGACCAGGCGGTCGTCGTCTCGGTCGACGGCTCGGGCGATTTCGCCAGCGCCGCGTGGGGCGTCGGTCGCGGTTCCGAGATCGTCATCGACGGGCGCGTCTCGTTTCCGCATTCCCTTGGCATCTTCTACGAGGCGCTGACCCAGTATCTGGGTTTCCCGCATTACGGCGACGAGTACAAGATCATGGGCCTCGCCCCTTATGGCGAGCCGCGCTATGTCGGCGAGCTGGCGCAGATCGTCAAAACTCATGACGACGGCGCGTTCAGCCTCGATTTGCGCTTCTTCGGCCACCACAGGGAACGCCGGCAATTCGAGTGGAAGGATTGCGCGCCGAGCTCCGGCACGCTGTTCACGCCGGAGCTCGAGCGGTTGCTGGGCCCGCGCCGCCGGCCGGATCAGCCGCTCGAGCAGAAGCACAAGGATCTGGCGCGCTCGGTGCAGCGGACTTACGAAATCGCGTTCTTCAATCTGCTGAACCGGCTGCACGAACGCTATGGCCTGACCGACCTGGTGCTCGCCGGCGGCTGCGCCTTCAACTCGGTGGCCAACGGCAAGGTCCATGCCGAGACGCCGTTCCGGCGCTGCTACATCCAGGCCGCGGCGGGTGATGCCGGCGGCGCCGTCGGCGCCGCGTTCCAGGCCTGGCACGAGACCGGCAAGCCGCGCGATTTCACGATGGATCACGCCGCTTGGGGACCGCATTTCTCGGACGAGGCGATTGCCGGCATCGTCAATCAGGGCCTCGCCGCGGCGAAAGACGCCGATATCAGCGTGCGAAAGATCGCGGACGAGGACGAATACTGCCGTACCGTCGCCGCCGCCATCGCCGACGGCAAGGTCGTCGGCTGGTTCCAGGGCCGCATGGAATGGGGCCCGCGTGCGCTCGGCAACCGCTCGATTCTATGCGATCCGCGCCGGGCCGACATGAAGGACATCCTCAACCTCAAGATCAAGCGGCGGGAATCCTTCCGGCCCTTCGCGCCTTCGATCCTGCGCGAGGCGGTGGCCGATTGGTTCGAGACAGACAGCGACGTGCCCTTCATGATGCAGGTCTTCCAGATTCGTCCGGGGCGCCGCGCGCAAATTCCCGCCGTTACCCATGTCGACGGCTCGGGCCGATTGCAGACGGTGACCGCGGACGCCAATCCGAAATATCATCGGCTGATAAAGTCGTTCGGCGACCGGACCGGGGTGCCGATGCTGCTCAACACCTCATTCAACGAGAACGAGCCCATCGTCTGCCGCCCGCAGGAGGCGCTCGACTGCTTTCTGCGGACCAGGATGGACATGCTGGCGATCGGTAACGTGCTGGTCGTGCGGCAAGGCGCGCCAAATTGAGCGCGCCGGACCGTCCGCTGATCACGCTCGCGATCCGGCACTACAACAACGCCGCCTTCGTCGCCGAGGCGCTCGCCGCCGCCTTCGCGCAGACCTACAGCCCGCTGGAAATCGTCTTCATCGACGACGCGTCGACGGATGGCGGCTGGGAGATTGCCCAGCGCTTGATCGAGAACTATCGGGGGCCCCATCGCATCGTCGTGGCGCGCAATCCCACGCGGCTGGGCGTGGGCGGGCAATATGACCGGGTGCGCGAATTGGCCAAGGGCGAAATCTTCGTCTTCGCCGACGCCGATGACATCTCGCTGCCGCAGCGCTGCCAGCGCATCCACGAAGCGTTTCGGGACGGCGGCGCCGAACTGCTGGGCGTCATCAGCCATTACGACATTATCGCCAGTGACGGGACGCCCTTCATCGAGCTTCCGTCGGGCTTCGGCGCCGCGCGCGTCGATGCCGCGGAATGGACGGCCGAGGATCTGGCGCATGAACGCAGCGGCCCCTCGGGTGCCGCCGCTGCGTTCCGCCGCACGGTATTCGAGTTGGGCACACCGCTTACCGGTTTGCAGCACAGCGAAGATTTAATCTGCGGCTTTCGGTGCCTTTTGCGGGGTCGCTTGGCGACTATCCCCGAAGTTCTCCTTCACCGCCGCGCGCACCTTAATAATTTAAGCGGTCCCATTCATCCGGAATGGGGTGGGAGTCAACTCGCAGCTTGGGTAGCGAAGACTCTGCGCGCGAAGGTTCTCATTCCCGGAGTCATGAAGCGCGACATCGCCCTCTTCGAAGGCTATGGAATGATTTCGCCGTCGCGCGCCACGACGTTGCGTCACGAAATTATGCTGCATGCACGTAGCCTCAAACTTCTTCGGATATCGACGCGCGGGGGACTCGGCACGGCACTACATGCCTATTCCGTTCTCCGAAAGGGTGGGTTGTCCCTTCGACTCAGCGCGCGACTCGTGTTGCAAACGTCGCTGCCGTCCATCGCGATGATTTTCCTGCGCCGCAATCCATTGATCCGGGCGCGCGGCAAGATGAAGTCCGAGCGCCCAACGCCTTCATTGTCCTAATCATCGACTGTCTCGCACGAGCGGATCGTTCCTGATCAATACGGTCCGCAGATACGTATTGGAAACGGCGCCGTAATCCGATCCGGCGGAGTGTTCGAGGCGTATTTCGATCTTTTCGGAAAAAGGCGCCCGGTCCAGCTTAAGGCCCTGCCCGAAAGCGCGGCGGGTCCCGTGATAGGGAAGAATATCGGCGTTGCGCTCCGCACCATCGCCGCGAAATTGTTCGTCGGTGATCAGAACGAGACGGTACTTCCTCGCCTTCTTCAGGACGACGGAGATATCGCCGTTCGAAAGATGCTGAAATACCTGCCTTATAATGCAGAGATCACCGTCGGGAAGCGAGTCGGCCACAATATCGACCGCCTGGAAATTCACCTTGCCGCCGGCAAAATTCGCCGTATTACGCTGAACGATGTCCGGGAACACGTCGCAACCGATGTAATCGATCTCCGGCGACACGATGCGCCGGCCCACGCTAAAATCTCCGCAGCCGAGGTCGACAACGGCGGTCACGCGCTCGGCGGCGATGAGCGAGCGGACCAGTTTTACGTACGATTCAATGACGTCATTTCGGGAACCAGCGCCTGACAAATAAGTCCCCGCCTCGCCGCCCCACAAATTATTGCGATAGATCTCCGAAAATATTTCCTGCCTTGTTTTACCGGCGGATTTCGACATATCCCTTTTGAGACGGTTGTTGTTGAGGACTCGCAGAACGGATTTTGGAACGAACGGTTTGACAACCGATTTTATCGATCTAATCCAGGATTTCATATCCGCCTGCCAAGTAAAAAGCGAGCCAATGAATCGCTCGGTTATTTTCAATGCGGCGCCCAATAGCGATAGGCTCGGCGCAGAATCCTGACCGGCGCCGTGTCCCGTACCGCACGCCACCAAGCTTGGCCTCCAACGCGTTCCGCGAAGGTAGATGATTTGAAACTCAGACAAAGTACCTCACAGCCAAGGAACTTGCGCGCGTCCGTTTTCGATGCGCAGCCGGCCAACGCCGTCCGATAGCCGGCCGCATAGGCCGGATGGCAAAACATGACTTTATTGCCGCCGGTGGCGAACGGAACGATCCCGCGCGGCTGCCCGAAATAGCGCATCGTACCCACGGCAACGTCCGGCCATAGCTCGTTGAAGCAATCATCCAGGATGACGATTCCGCCCGGCGCCAAGGCGCTTTCCGCCGTGGCGAGATCGTGCGCGGTGATGTCGGCGGTGTGGCCGCCATCGACGCTGAACAGCCGGAATTTGCCGCCGGCCAGCGCCACGAGCGCCGCGCCCGTGAGCTGAGTCGAATCACCCTGGTGGATGAGAAAATCCTTCGTGTCCGCATGGCGCAGGAGATTGGCCATGAGCTTCACGCGGTCGCCCTCGCCCGATTGATCGATATTGAGGTGCTGCAAATCGAACAGATCAATCGCGACGGCTTTCTCGCCGGCGCGCCGCAGCAGCGCGAGAAGAATGAAAAGCCGACCGCGATGGACGCCGATCTCGGCGACATGGCCGATGACTTTGAGCCTGGTCTGCGCGTCAGCCAGCGCAGCGATCATCTCGATCGCGCCCGGCTCGAGCCAGCCATTCACCTGCTTGTTGCCGCGATGCCGATAGCGTTCCAGTTTCGACATGATCAGATCGTAAGACTCTTTTCGGACGAAATCACTTGGTTGAGCGCGCGCTCGAAGGCTAGGAACGAGAAACGATCGACCCCCGCCGGGACGACACCCCCGGGCCGCGCAAGCGCCGCGGCGATCGCGGCGGCAAGAGAGGCCGGATTGCGCGGGTCGACAACGATTGCAGCGGCTTGGTCGATCACCGCTTCACGCGACCCGTCGAGCGTCGATGCCACCACCGGAACGCCGCAGGCTTGCGCCTCAAGCAGCGCGATGCCGAAGCCCTCGCACCACCCCGCCAACACGAAGCACCCGGAAAGGCGGTAATGATCCTGCTTCTCGGATTCGGCCACATAGCCGGCGAAACGGACGCGGTCGGCAAGCCCGAGTTCCGCCGCCTTAGCCTCGAGCCGCGCCCGATCGGTGCCGTCGCCGCAGACGAGATAGGCGATCGCGGCCGGAAGCAGCCGCAGCGCTTCCATCACCTCATCGATCCCCTTGCATCGCTCGCGTCCATCGAGCCGTGCCAGAGTCATGACCACGGTCCGCCCGGAGAGCCCATAGCGCGCGAGCAGATCGGCGCGCCGCGGACCCGGCGAGAATAAGGTCGTGTCGACCGTGTTCGGCACGACGATGCCTTGCGCGGGAGAGACCGGGGCCCAGCGCAGGAACCGTTCCTTGGTATATTCGCTCACTGCGAGAAACCAGCTCATGCGTCGCAGCGCCGGGGCCACGAACGGGCGCTCGCTTGGTGTCCAAGCTTCGACGCCATGGATCGCCAGCCCCAAACTGCCGCCGCCGGCGAGATGGACCCCTGCGGCGAGCGGGAGAAGGTTGAGATGGCCGGCGATCACCAGATCATGCCGACGCGCGCGCGCGAGCTCGCCCAGCATTGCCGCAGCGAAGGCCGCTTTGCCCCGCGCAGCGAACGTCCGATAGTCGAGCCCGCGTGGAAGCGCACCGGCAGCCTCGTCGATTCGTCGCGGAAGTGCCGTGACCTGGGTAATCGCCGGATGCTGCGTCAGCGCGGTCAGAAGATCGCGATTGAATTTTGCGATGCCGCCGCGGCCGCCGAAGGCGTCGGGCAGGAGAGCCAGAACCCGCATTCCGGTAGAATCTTGGCCGCACCGGCGCCCGCTGGCAAGGTCATTGCGCCAGGGCAACGACCGCTACACTATTGCGTTTCAGGCTTAGGAACGCCCGATGGCCGACAATCCCCTGTTGCGCGCCCGGACGGCAGCGCTCGATAGCGATAGTCCCCAGGAGCGTAATCGCCGCTGGTGGGAACAGCTGCCGATGACTTACGAGCGGTGGGAGCACGCCGACCGCGCCACCACGCGCGCGCGGGCCATCGACATGTTCCTGAGCAGTAATCCCTGGCTTGGTCGCGATCGCTTCGCCCGCTTCACCGGGAAACGCGTGCTGGAGATCGGCTGCGGCGCGGGACCTGCGGCCTGCCTTTTCGCCGAGGACGGCGCTTTGGTGACGGCGATCGACCTGACCGAGACGGCCGTGGATTTGACGCGGCGGCACACGACCGGGCTCGACGTGACGGTCGAGCGCATGGACGCCGAGCGCATGTCCTTTGCCGATGCTTCCTTCGATCACGTCTTCTCCTGGGGCGTGTTGCATCACTCGGCCGAGCCGGCGCGCACTTTTGCCGAGGTCGCGCGCGTGCTGCGACCGGGAGGAACCGCGCTGATCATGGTGTATAACCGTGCCAGCGCACGTTATTGGATCAAGGGCGCGATCACGCTTCTGCTTCGCGGGCGCCTATTCCGCGGTGACAGCTTCGCAAGCGTCCAGCGATTCTTCACCGATGGCTACTTCCACCATCACTTCACGCCGCGCGAGTTCGCACGCGCGCTAGCACCCATGCGCGTCGAGCGCATCAGCCTGACCCATATGAGCGGCCGAATGCTGCCTCTGCTACCCCGCGCGATCGACGAATGGTGCAAGCGTCGCTGGGGCTGGCTGCTCATCGCTGAAGCGCGCCGCTGACTATTTCGTCGTCGCGGTGAAGACACCGTCCCAATCGGAGGGTGGCGGCGCTGCCTCGAAGGCGGCAGTCCGCACCTCGTAGAGCGCATAGAGCGCCTGCATCATCGGCGGCGCCACGATCTGGCAGGCCTGCAAGGCCGCCCTCGCCGCCGGCCAAGCTTCGCCCCCGCCGCGCTCTATACTAGCGCACGACCAACGGCGCCATTACTGGATGTAGTCGCAATCGCCTATTATTTATTACGCGATCAGCAAGACGGGTTGGTGGGCTTATATCGATCGTTCCCCGCGCCTAGCGGGAACACAAATGGCCGATGCCCAATGAGAATTACACCCGCCGATTGGCGATCCCATCGCGCGTTCGTGTGACCACGCGCGGCAGCCAGCCAATCTAAGCCGCCATCGAGCCGCCGCTTTCTAAGCTGCGTTTCGGGCGGAGTAATCGTTAGGCCAATTCCACGTGCAATTTCCGCCCTACAGCGGCGGCGGCGCGTTGAACAGTATCTAGTTGCACCTTGTCGTTTCTTGGATCAAGGAGCCGATCGAGCTGCGCGCGGCTTGTCTTCATTCGCTTCGCCATTTCAACTTTTGTAAGGCGTTGCTTTTTCATGGCTTGGCTGATCTGCCACGCCAGTACGCGCTTGATGGCGTGCGCTGTAACACCCTCGTGTATACCTTCCTCTTTTAGATAATCGCTAAAGGACGATCCAATATGCGAGTTCTTTTTCATCGCTCAACTTCCTTTCGTCGTTTATCCGCCAAATTCAAGTCCGCGCGCTGGGTCTTCTGCGTCTTCTTAATGAACCCGTGCAGCAAGACCAGCTCGCCATCCACAATGCAGAAGATCACCCGCGCGATCCGTTTGCCCCTCAGGGAGCTTCGAATTTCCCAAAGTCCGCCGCCGAGCGGCGCACACACCGGCATACCTATCGGCCAGCCAAATTCGACCGTAGCAATATCCTCACCAATCGTTTGGCGATCATCATCCGATAGATTTTCTTTAAGCCACGACCGAACCGGTTCCTGTCCATTCGCGGAGCGGTAAAACACCGCCGGTAGTTTCTTTGACGCGCCCTTCATCCTCTACCTCGAAAGATCAATGTATTATATACGGTACATTCTTGTCCATCACAGAAATCGCTGTGGCACTCGCTTTTTCTCCAAGAAGACGGGTTTGTGGGCCTATATCGATCGATCCCCGCGCCTAGCCGGAACGCAGCTGGCGACCGCACCATACGGACTAAAGCGCCCTAGCCGCGGAGATGTATCCTCCGAAAAAAGCCATGTTCCCAGGCTATTCATTCCATCACGTTCCGAATTGAAGTGGAGCGAAACCACACCTCGCAACCCGTTAGGACAGAACATGGCCTTGCAACCGCATTATCACGCCGTCGCCTGGATCGATCATCACGAGAGCCACGTCGTCTCTTTCAACGCGGACGTGGCCGAGGAACAGGTCATACGCCCGCTGCATACGACCAAGCATTTTCACAGCCGCGCGGGCAGTCCCGAGGGTGTGCGCCATGTCGAGGACAAGACCTATTTCCAGGAAATCGCCAAAGCGCTGACCGACTACAAGCGCTTCCTCGTCGTCGGGCCGTCATCCGCCAAGACAGAGTTCGTCGCCTATCTCGGCGAACACGGTGCGCATCTGCTGCCGCATCTCGCCGCCGTCGAGGCGATGGACAAGCTCACCGAGGGCGCACTGGTCGAGCGCGCGCGCAAGTTCTTCAAGGCCAACGACCGGATGCAGCCGCAGCTCGGGTGAACGGGGTTTCGCCAGGCGCGCCGCGCTACGGCGTCGCCGGCGGGTTGCTGGCGATCCCTCGCGGCAACGCGGCAAGCGTGGCCTGGACCGCTTCCTGCTGGCCGCTCACATAGCGGTAGAAGCGGTCGTAGAAGGCGGCAAAATCGCGCCGCTCCAACGGCGAGGCGAGCAGCTGCGGTGTTCGGTTGACATGATGCGCGGCAGCGTCTTTCACGTACCAGGCGATCGGCTTGCGCGCCGCGAGAATCGTTTGATAGAGCTTCGCGAAGTAGGCGAGATTGGCGCGAATGTCGAAATAGCGCGGCTCGCCTTCAATCTCATCGAATTGGCGATGATAAGGCTCGAACAGCGGCCAATCGTAAAAGATCAGCTTGACGTCGGTGTCGTAGACGTCGTTGTTTTTCCGCGCATGGACGATTTGGGCGAGCGCGCCGGGCTCCGTCGGAAGCCAGTTTTCGCGCATCAGCGATTGCCGCGCCGCCGGATCGGCATAGAGGTCCAGTAAATTGGCGAGCGGCAGATCATTGGTCCGCTCCAGCTGGTTGATGAATTCATTCTTCGGCACGGGAAAATCAAACGCGGCGAAGAGGACGAATTTATTCGTCGGGAAGTGGTCCCACACTCCGGCCGCCGCCAGCGCGTTATGCGTTAGGTGGGAGCAGTTATTCTGCAGCACGTTCCAGACGTATTCGGTCTTGCCGCTCTTATAGAGGTCGTTCACGCCGTTCAGGTAATCGACGACGGCCGACATCTTCGCGCGGTCCAGGGGAACGCGCGCGCAATAGCGATCGCGCCCGAAATCGATCGCGTAATCCGTGGAGACCGAGATCTCGTACATCCAGTCGCGCTTTGACGTGCCCGGCGGCATGTCGTTAAAAAACCAATCACGAAATTCTACGCCGTCATAGATGCCCATGGCCTTTGCCCGCGCCTGGGTTTGGCGATAGGCGTCGTGCGTCACCCGCGCCGAGGGACTCAACCCGCCGCTGAAGAAAAAGTCTGGGCCATCGACCGCTATCCAGTTCACGTTCCGGAAATGGTCGTTGACGCTCACGCCGACACCCTGTTGCGCCGAAGAAGCGGCGGGATCGACCATCTCGAGCGTCGGATAATGGGCGTCCGTTTTGCGTCTTACGCCGTTCAAATAAAGGACGGAATGGCCGCCCGGACCGCCGCGAAGATCGGCCCCGAAGCCGGGCTTCTTGAGGATTTGAGAGAGCGCGCAAACTTCGGCATAATAAGGATAGAGGGTCGAATAGAGCCCCGCCTCGCCGGCGAGGGCGGCATGAGCGGTGGCGAAGGAGCACAGGAAGGCAACGAGGGCGGAGAGTATCTTCCCCGCCACCAAAAAGCCGCCATGTCCCTTTTTCATGGCGGACATTCTATCACGGTCGGCGCGACCGTCTAAAGCGTTGAACCAAAATTGCGGGGGTACCAATTGTCCGAGATCATAGCGGCGGAAGAATGTGACGTTCTGGTCGTCGGCGGCGGCCCCGCCGGATCGACCGTGGCGGCCCTGCTCGCGGCGCGCGGCGAAAAGACCGTGCTGGTGGAAAAGGTGAGACATCCGCGGTTTCACATCGGGGAATCGCTACTGCCGCTCAACCTGCCCCTGCTCGAAAAGCTCGGCGTCGCCGAAGAGGTCAAGCGGATCGGCATGGTCAAATACGGCGCCGAGTTCATCTCGCCCCAGCACCCCGACAAGTCCGTCATGTTCGAATTCGCCAATGCCTGGGACAAGAGCCACCCCTACGCCTATCAAGTGCGCCGCTCGGAATTCGACCATATCCTGCTCAAGAACGCCGCCGCCAGAGGCGCCACTGTCATCGAGGAATGCCGGATTTCCGACGTGGATTTCCTTCCCGACGGGCAAGGCGTGCGCGCCAAGGGACAGACCAGCGAAGGAATAACCCGCCAATGGCGCGCCAAGTTCCTGGTCGACGCCACCGGCCGAGATACGCTGCTCGCCAGCCGCTTCGGCATCAAGCAGCGCAACCGCAAGCACGCCAGCGCGGCGATGTTCGCCCATTACACCGGCGCAAAGCGCCTGATGGGAAAAGAAGAAGGCCACATCACCGTCTTCTGGTTCGATTACGGCTGGTTCTGGTTCATTCCGCTCGCCGACGGCACCACCAGCATCGGCGCCGTGTGCGAACCGCATTATTTCAAGACGCGCAAGACCGACATGGACAAGTTCTTCATGGACACGATTGCCCTGGCGCCCGATCTCGTCGAGCGGCTCAAGGACGCCAAGATGGTTTCAGCCGTGACGGGCACCGGCAATTATTCCTACCGCTGCGCCCGCATGACCGGCGACAACTACATCATGCTGGGCGACGCCTTCGCCTTCATCGACCCGTTGTTTTCGACCGGCGTCTATCTCGCTATGAACAGCGCGTTCCTGGGCGCGGAGGTGGTGAGCACCTGTCTGCATGAGCCGGCCAAGAAGGCGCGCGCCTACAAGACGTTCGAAGCCGAAATCCGCCGCGCCCTGGATCTCTATTCTTGGTACATAAACCGGAATCCGACGCCGGCGATGCGTCATTTGCTCATGGTCAAGCGGAACATTTTCCGCATCGAGGAAGCGGTGCTTTCCGTTCTCGCCGGCGATATTTTCCGCCCCCTGCCTATCCGCCTCAAGCTGTTGGGCTTTAAGGCCGCCTATTACTTCACCAGCCTCAAGGTTCTAAAATCGAGTCTCAAGACCTGGAGAATGCTGCGGCGCGAGCGCAAATCCGCCGCGGAAGCCGCTTAAAGTCCGCCGATGCGCGCCGTTCCCAGCCATGGCGCCCTCCCGCTTCCGCGCCGGCGCACACGGCGCGACGCGTGGCGCGTCCCGCGCCGCGCTTACGAATCCGCCATGTTCTATGCCTTGCTGGCGTTGTTCGGCCTGACCAGTCTGCTGTGGAGCGTGGTGGCAACCATTCTCTATCCCTGCCTGCCCCGCCGGCTCGGCGAACCGGTCGGGCAGTTCATCAACATGGCCGGCAGCCGCTTCTTCGTCACGGCGCTGGAACTGAGCGGCCTCGTCAAATGCGACTTGCGCGCGCTTGATGCGCTGCGCGGCGATGGCGGGCTGGTCATCGCGCCAAACCACCCGTCGCTGCTCGATGCGATCCTCATCCTGTCTCGCCTGAAGCGCGTGGTGTGCATCACCAAGCCGGGCATTTGGAAGAATCTTCTCCTGGTCGGCGCGGCCAAGCTTGCCGGCTTCATTCAAAGCGACCCGCCGCGACGGCTGGTCGAGGGCGCCGTCGGGCAGCTGCGCGCCGGGCGACAGCTGCTGGTCTTCCCCGAGGGCACGCGGACGGTCCGCGCGCCGGTCAATGACTTCAAGGGCGGTTTCGCGCTGATCGCGCGGCAAGCCGGCGCGCCAATCCAGACGGTGTTCATCGACGGCAATTCGGCGTTCCTCGGCAAGGGCTGGCCGCTCTTTAAAAAGCCGGAATTCCCGTTGATCTATCGGTTGCGCCTCGGCCGCCGCTTCGAGATCGGCGATGATCGAAGGGAATTCGTCGCCGCGCTCGAGGAGTACTACCGGCAGGAACTGCGCGCAAGACAGCCAGAGTCCCCGCTCCCGGCATGATTGCAGCGTCCACGACGCATGTCGTCCTGATCCCCAGCTACAACACCGGCGCCAAGATCTTCGAGACGGTCCGCGCGGCGCGCCGTTTTTGGGCGCCGGTCTGGATCGTGGTCGATGGCAGCACCGACGGCACCGCGACGGCGCTGCGGCAGATGGCGGCGGACGATCCCGGCCTGCGGGTCTTCGTCGAGACGCAAAACCGGGGCAAGGGGGCGGCGGTCTTGCACGGGCTGCGCGCGGCCAGGGCCGCCGGCTTCACCCATGCGCTGACCATGGATGCCGACGGCCAGCATCCCGCGCCGCGCATTCCCGAATTCATGGCGGCATCGCGTAACGCTCCCGATGCGCTGATCCTCGGCGCGCCGGTCTTCGATGCGAGCGTGCCGGCGGTGCGCCTGCACGGGCGCAAGATCTCCAATTGGTGGGCCAATCTGGAAACGCTGTGGACCGGGATCGACGATTCGCTCTGCGGCTTTCGCGTCTATCCGGTCGGGCCGCTCTGCGCGGTGATGGAAAGCGTCCGGTGGATGCGGCGCTTCGATTTTGACCCCGAGGCGGCGGTGCGGCTGTGCTGGCGGGGCTTGCCGGTCGTCAACCTCCCCGCGCCGGTCCGGTATTTCCGGCCCGAGGAAGGCGGCGTGTCGCACTTCAACTATCTGCGCGACAACGCCCTGCTCGCCTGGATGCATCTCAGGCTGATGCTGGGTTTCGTGCCGCGCCTGCCGCTGCTGGTGGCGCGAAGGCTCAGATCATCCCGCCGTTGATCGAAACGATCTGGCCGGAGATATAGCCGGCGCGCTCGGATGCCAGGAACCCGACGAGCTCGGCGACCTCTTCCGGCGTGCCGGCGCGCTTCATCGGTACCAGCCGCTCGATCATTTCCCGGCTGAAGGCGCCCTCCGCCATCGGCGAGGCGATGATGCCCGGCGTTACGGCGTTGACGGTGATGCCGCGGCTGGCGAGCTCGAGCGCCAGGGATTTCGTAGCACCCAGCAGGCCGGCCTTGGCGGCCGCGTAATTGACCTGACCGCGATTGCCGACCAGCGCCGCGACCGACGACATGTTGACGACGCGACCCCAGCGCGTACCGATCATCGGCATCAGCAGGGGCTGGGTGACATTGAAGAAGCCGTTGAGCGAAACGTCGATCACGCGACTCCATTGCTCGCGGCGCATGCCCGGCATGACCGCGTCGTCATGGATGCCGGCGTTGTTCACCAGAATCTGGATGACACCGGCGGCTAGGAGCTTTTCCAGCTCCGCGCGCGAGGCTTCGGCATCGGTGACGTCGAAGGCGACCGCCTCGGCCGTGCCGCCGGCGGCAGCGATCGCGGCAACGATCTTTTTGGCCTGCGCCAGGCGTTCATTCGCATGGACAATGACATGGCACCCCTCGGCCGCGAGCTTTTTGCAGATCGCCGCGCCGATCGTGCCGCTGCCGCCCGTCACCAAGGCGCGCTTCATGCCGCCGCCCCGTCGAGGAGCACGGCGGCACGGCCGCGCAGTAGCTCGCGATCGCCGCAACCGAGCCTGAAGTGATAGATCACCCGCAGCTCGTCGCCGGAAAGCTTCTCGGCATCGATGACCATGTCCTCCGTAAGATTATCGAGATAGGCGACGTGGCAAGCCAGCTCGCGCACGCTGGCCAGGTAGCCGCTGCGCGGCCGCTCCGCGATCCCGCCTGCCAGCCTGCCATGCACCGCCATGGCCTGGCCGGCGTATTCGATGCCGCAGATCGCATGGAGACGCCCGGCGCGCCGTAGCGGGTTCGCCGGATCGCGGTGGCTGGTGGCAAGGCAGCGCACCGAATCCGCATCCCAGCGCAGCACGCCGGCAAGGAGCGCCATCGCGCCGCTATGGGGGATGAGGGTCGCGATTTCCGCCCGACCGATCATCATGGGCCGATCATCACGTCGCCGCGGTGGTGGGTGCCACCGCCACCACCACATGCTTGCCGCCGAGATGCTCCAAGGCGACCGTCTCCGCCGCATGGCGTGCCAGCACAGCCAGCAAGGGCAGGCTGCGCGCCGCCGGATTGCCGCCGCGCAGCTCTTCCAACGCCGCGTCGGGCATGAGGGTCGGCGTCGCCCCGTCGCGCCGCAGCGCGATGGTCAGCCGCGCCAGCGAATGATCGGTCGCCGCGGGACTTAAGATCAGCGCCGTGGCGAACAACGAGACGATCGGCCGCACCGCGTTCAACGGCTCGGGATAGGGCAGATCGTAGGCGATGAGCGCCACGGGTCGGGATTCGGCGGTCGCCTGGGCGGCGGCCTCGAGCAATCCCGCGGCGAAGCTTGCATCGTGGCCGCATAGCGCCGTCGTCGGTTCATGCGAGCGGGTGGCGATGCTCCAATAGCCCGCCGGCGCATTGTGGACGGAATTGTGGAAACGCGTCGGCGAAACTTCGCGTTCCGGCGTCGCTAGCTCTTCGAGAATCTGGTGGACGGTGTCGCCGTCCCCGCCGGACGAGGTGAAGACCGTGGGCGTGACCGCGGCGTCGCGCCCGGCATGGAAAAACGCCTCGCTGCCCACGGCCATCGTCAGCTTGCCGGTCATGATCATGCGGCGCCGCTCGTTCGCCGGCAGCAATGCCGAGGCCGGCACGACGACCGGCATCGACACATAGGGCCGAACGCCGGCAAGGAGAGTGCGGCTTGCCTCCCAGCCCGCGAGGCCCGGACCGCACAGGCCGATTCCTTCGACATAGACCTGCATCAACTTGCCCGGCCCAGGATCAGGCTGCAATTGCTGCCGCCGAAGCCGAAGGAATTGCTCATCACGCGGTCGGTTCGCCCATTCTGGGTCTCGACGACGTAGCGGCTGCGCAAGGCCGTATCGAGGTTCTTCGTATTTGCGCTGCCGGGCCAGAAGCCGTGCAGGAGGCTCAGACTCGAGATGATCGTCTCGACGATGCCGGCGGCGCCGAGCGTGTGGCCGGTCAATCCCTTGGTCGAGCTGACTGGCGTCTCGACCCCGAACAATCCCACCACCGCGATGTCCTCGGAAGCGTCGCCCGCCTGGGTCGCCGTGCCGTGCAGATTGATGTAGTCAATATCCTCGGCAGCCAGGCCGGCAGCCGCGAGCGCGCGTTCCATCGCCAGCCGCGCGCCGACGCCTTCGGGATGCGGCGTCGACATGTGGTGGGCGTCGTTACTTTCGCCAACGCCGAGCAACATCACCGCATTCACATCCTGGGCTTGGCGCGCGTCCGGCTTTTCCAGCAGTGCGAAACCGGCGGCCTCGCCGATCGAGATGCCGTCGCGCTCCCGGTCGAAGGGACGGCAGGGCACGGTGGAAAGCAGGTTCAATGCGTGAAACCCGTAGAGCGTGGTGAGGCAGAGCGTATCCGCGCCGCCGACGACCGCGGCATCGCACAATCCCGCCGCGATCATCCGCGCGGCGGCGCCGAAGACCTTGGCGGTGGTGGCACAGGCCGATGACAGCGCAACGGCCGGCCCGTCGAGGCCGAGATGCTCGGCGACGAAACCGGCGACGGAAAACGTGTTGTGCGATTTGGCGTAATCGAAGTCGGGGGGAAGCTTGCCGGACGGACTGTTGCGCCGGCGATAGGCCAATTCGGATTCAAGAATACCCGAGGTGCTGGTGCCGGCGAAAACGCCGATGCGGTGCGGCCCGTATTTCGCCCGCGCCTGCGCGACGCGTTCGGCGAAGCCGTCCTGTTCGAGCGCCCGCCGGGCCAAGCGGCTGTTGCGGCACGCGACGCCCGCCACCGGCTCGTCGAGGCCGGCGATTTCGCCGACATAGGTCGGCAGCTTCACGGTCTCGAAGCCGCACGGGACGAGGCCGCTCCGGCCGGCCTGCAAGGCGGCCAGGGTCGCCTCGCGCCCGGCGCCCAGGCTGCTGACGATGGAAAAATCGCTGAGGACGAGAGGCTGCAAACCGGTATTCCATAAGGAAAGAGCGGGAAAAAGCGCCTGCGGGATTTTAGCGATGGCGCGCAGTAAAGAACAGAAGCTTAGCCGCGCTCAACGATCCGCTTGGGATACAGGGGCGTTCTCCGTCGAGAGGATGGCGGAGAAAGCCAGGCTCAGGATCGCGCCGATGCCCACCGTCATGCCGATGCCATGCAGCACCGGGATGCGCGACAGGGTCAGCACGCCGAAGCCGATCACGGTGCAGAGATTGGCGAGCACCAGGGAGACGAAAACCCGCTCGCGATGCTGCCGGCTGCCGTCGCCGCCGACGTCCCGCTGCGTTTCAAAGAACAGCGCGTAGTTGGAGCCGACGCCGACCACCAGCAGGAGCCCGACCAGGTTGAATATGGAGAGACTTTCGCCCGTTGCCGCCAACACGGCGATGGTGACGATGATCGCCGCAACGAGCGGTGCAACCACCGCAGCAACGCGGCGCGGCGAACGGAAACTGATGAAGAGCAGTACGACGATCGCCAGCGCGCCCAGCAGCCCGAGCATGAGTGCCTGACGGCGATAATTCTGGTAAAGCCCGTCGGAATCTCCCTTCAGGTCGAGCAGAATGACGTTGCTCCCACTGGCGGCGATCTCGGCCCGCAAACGATCGGCATCGACCACGCCGCGCAACGGCAGCAGGGCGGCCCAATCGGTTCCACGCCGGATCAGGAGCGCCTCGACCTTCGCCCCGAGATTGGTGCCGCGCAGGCTGTCCCGGTCGAGCAAGGGCTGCGTCCTTTCGGCTTCCGCATCGACGAGAAAAGGCGCGAAGGCGTCGGGCTGGAACGGCAGGCCAGCCAGCGCTTGCTGCAGATCGGCGCGCAGCGTCGCGCCATCGGGTATGGCGGCCTGACGCGTCCGCTGCGCCGCGGCGCTCGGCAGGTAACGCGCCGGGGAATCGAAGCCGGCGAGGATGCCGCCGCCGGCCATAGACTGCAGCCGGTCGCCCAACGCCTCGGCGGCCTCAAGCGCCGGCTGCTCGCCGGGCGCGGTGACCACCGCCATGTAGCGGACGTCGGGCGCCCCCAGATCGCCGCGCAATTGTCGATCAAGCGCCTGGTCGGCGGCAGGCACCGGGCTCAGGCTCGATAATTCATCGTCCCATAAATTGCCAAGCCGGAGCGCCAGGACCGCAACCGCCGCCGTCACCAGAAGCAAAAGCGGATAACGCAAGGCATGGGCGCGCTCGACCAGGCGCATGATCCCAGGACCGAAGATCGTGGAGCGAACGGTAGCGAAATCCCGGCGCAGCAGCGCCGGCAGGATCCAGCGGGTGACGCTGACCGCGACGATCAGGCCGACGATGGAAAACAGCCCGAGCTGCGCCAGTCCGCGGAAGCTGGAGAGCAGCATGGCGCTGAAGCCGCAGATCGAGGTGAGTACGCCCAAGCGCAGCGTCGGCCAGATGCGCGGAAGCGTTTCCTCCGGTGGGCTGCCGGGCGCCGTTTGGGTAAAGAGATAGATGGCGTAATCGACCGCCTCGCCGATCAGGGTCACGCCGAAGCCGAGGGTGATGCCATGCACCGAGCCAAAGCCGAGACTAACTGCGGCGATGCCCGCGAGCGCACCGCTCGCCACCGGCAGCAATGCCAGCCCGAGCACCAGCGGCGACCGGTAGACCAGCAGCAAGAGACCCGCCACCGCCAGCGTCGCGAGGATCGACAAGCGGGTCGCATCGGCCTTCACCTGATCGCGAATGCGGACCGAGAAGACCCCGGGGCCGGTTTCCAGCAGCCGCGCATCCTGCGCCCCCGGAACCGCCTGCTTCGCGGCTGCCAAGGCGCCATCGATCAATTGCAGCGCCTGCTGCTGGGCATCCGCGTCGAAGCCCGCGGCGCGGGTCTGGATCACCAGCAGCGCACGCTTGCCGTCGGGCGAGAACCAGACGCCGTCACGCGTAGCGGGGCGCATTTCGCCTTGGAATTGCTCGGCGACGCGGATCATTTCGCCGGTCGGATCGCCGGGCAGCGTGCTTTTGACCAAAGGCGCCGCCGCCGAGCCGAGCAGCCGCAAATCGGTTTCGAGCGCCTGATGCAGAGCCGCCGGCGCGAAATGCTCCGGCGTGACCGCGGAGCTCAAGAGGTAACGGTTCTGCCAAAGAAAATCGCGGTCCTTGGCGAGGCCGAGATCGTCGCCGTTATTGACCGAGATGAAATCCGGCGCGGGGCGCAGCGCGGCGGCCATGTTCTTGCTGAGCGGCGCCAGGACTTCCGCCGGTGCGCCCTCGATGGCGACCAGGATCAGCCGCGATACCAGGCCGTCGCGCAGCTGCTCCACCAGGATCTCCTGCGCCGCCGAGGGCGAGCGCGGCAGGAAGGTGGAGAGATCGGCATTGAATTCGGCTTTGCTGACGACGACGATGCAGGCCAATAGGCCCGCCAACCAGATTCCGACGCGCCAAAGCTTCTTCGCGCTCACGGCCGGCCCGGCAGCACGGTCATGACGGAACGGTCGCCATCGGCCTCGAAAGTTTCGATGCGGTCGAGCTGGCCGTTATGGCCGCTCATCACCATCGACTTCACCATCGCCTGGACCCGGGTGTCGCGCGGCTCCAGCCGGAGCTTCCAGTCGGTGACGTTGCCCTGCAGATTGACCGCGTAGAATCGGCTCAGCCCCGGCAGGTCGCCCGCCAGCGTCGCGCGGATGCCTTCGACCAGCGCCCAGATTTCGGGATTGTCGGGCAGCGCCAAGGTGCGGGCCTGACCGCCCGGATCGCCGCCGATGACGAGGCTTTGGCCATCGACCACCAGCGTTTCCGGCTGCGGCCGTTCGGTGTTCTTCTCGAGATGGTCGGGCGCCACGTAGATCAGCGTACCCGAGGATT
>Ga0209483_1000234_pt1 | contig 51952 bp, 47 predicted proteins | sample NGEPerA_FD_184508 | JGI IMG/M metagenome (GOLD analysis project Ga0209483, IMG submission 184508) | Arctic peat soil microbial communities from the Barrow Environmental Observatory site, Barrow, Alaska, USA - NGEE PermafrostL2-A... | ecosystem: Environmental > Terrestrial > Soil > Wetlands >...
ACGTTATCGTCGCCGGCGCTGGCTTGATCGGATATGTCGCGGCGCGGATAAACCCCAAACATGTCGCCCTCAGCGCCGCCAACGATAACGTCGTAGTACCCGCGGCTGGGCGCTGGCGGCTGGCAGCTATCTCAATTCCAACAGGGTTGGCGATCTGGTGGGCGCCGATATTGCTGATCGCCCTGACCCTCGGCCCGCGGCACGTGCTGATGGACATCGGCCTGTTCTTTTCCAAATTGGCGGTAGTCACGTTCGGCGGCGCCTATGCCGTGCTCGCTTACATGGCGCAGCAGGTGGTCGAGACCCATCATTGGCTCAGCGCGCCGGAAATGGTCGATGCCTTGGGGCTTGCCGAAACCACGCCCGGCCCGCTCATTCTGGTAACGCAATTTGTCGGCTTCCTCGCCGCCTTCCGCGACGCCGCACCATTTACGCCGCTCGTTGCCGGATTGATCGGCGCAATGCTGACCGTCTGGGTGACCTTTGTACCGTCGATGCTGTGGATTTTTGCCGGCGCGGCATTCGTCGAGGAACTGCGCGGCAATCGCAACCTCGCCGGCGCGCTCGCCGCCATCACCGCCGCCGTGGTCGGCGTCATCCTGAACCTATCGGTCTGGTTCGCGCTGCATGTGCTGTTCGGTCAAGTGACCGAACAGCATTCGGGTCCGCTGCGTTGGTACGCCGTCGATCCCCATACGCTCGACACTCACGTCGCGATGCTCGCGCTGACCGCCGCCATTCTGACATTCCGCTTTCATCGCGGATTGATCGAGGTAATCGGCGTGATGGCGCTATTGGGCATCGCCACGCATTTTTACGGCTAGAGCCTTTCCGGCTTTGATGGAATCAAAGCCGGGACTCTAGCTTTTATTTTATCGCGTTTTCTTCACGCGAACCGGTACCCACTTCGCTCGAAAACGCTCTAACGCTCGCGCGCCACCGCGCTTTCATGCCAGCGCCGCAGCATGAAATGCGAAAGCGTCGACAAGACGAAAAAGATCGCGACGCCGGCAAGCGCCAACAGGAACAGCGCCGCGAACATGCGCGGTATGTTGAGCCGGTAGCCCGATTCGGCGATGCGATACGCCAGTCCCGAACCGGCGCCGGCCGAGCCCGCCGCGATTTCCGCCACCACCGCGCCGATCAGCGCCAGCCCACCGGCAATGCGCAGCCCGGCGAGCATCTGCGGCAGCGCCGCCGGCAGCTTGAGATACATCAGCACCTGCCAGCGCGAGGCTTTGTAAAGGTCGAACAGCGCGACCAGATTGTGATCGACCGAGTTCAGGCCGAGTGTGGTATTCGCCAGCACTGGGAAGAAGGCGACGATCCAGGCGCAGGCCAGCACCGCCAAGGGCTGCGGCAGATAGATCAGCAGCAAGGGCGCGACCGCCACCACTGGCGTCACTTGCAAGACGACGGCATAGGGATAGAACGAATATTCGATCACGCGCCATTGGTTGAAGGTGACCGCCAGCAATATGCCGCCGGCCGCCGCCAGCACGAAGCCCTCGAAGGTGATGGTCAACGTCACCAGCAGCGATTGCCAAAGCAGCCCGGCATCGTTGTACAGCGTCGCCAGAACCAATCCCGGTCCGGGCAGCACATAAGGCGGAATGGCGAAGACGCGCACCGCGGCATCCCAGGCGAATACAATCATCGCCAGCACAATGAGAGGCAAAATGAGGCGGACAGCGCGTTCGTTCATGCCGCCGTCTCCGCCATCGCTTCGCCCAATGCCTCTGCCACCTGGCGGCAATGGCCGGCATATTCCGCCGAGGTCCGGAAGCGCTCATCGCGCGGATAAGGCGCGCCGACGTCGATCTCGGTAAAGACGCGGCCGGGACGTTGCGTCATCACCACGATGCGCTGCGCCAGATAAACCGACTCGAACACCGAATGGGTGACGAAGATCACCGTGCGGCGTAAGCTTTGCCAGAGCGCCAGCAAATCGTTGTTGAGCTTGAAGCGGGTGATCTCGTCAAGCGCGGCGAAGGGTTCGTCCATCAGCAACAATTGCGGCTCGGTCACCAGCGCGCGCGCGATCGAGGCGCGCATTTTCATGCCGCCGGACAATTCGCGCGGATAGGCACCCGCGAACTCGCCCAAGCCCACATGCGCCAGCGCCGCGTCCACCGCCCGGCGTGCTGCGCCCGCCTCAGCATGCGCAAGCTTCAGCGGAAGCCGCACATTGCCGGCAATCGTCGCCCACGGCATCAGCGTCGGATCCTGAAAGACGAAGCCGATTCCGCCTGCCGGCCCGGCCGCCAGTTCGACCGTGCCCTGTGAAGCTTCGCTCAAGCCGGCGATGATGCGCAGCGCAGTCGACTTGCCGCAACCGGACGGCCCGAGCAGCGCGACGAATTCGCCGGCGCGGACGGTCAGATCAAACCCATCGAGCGCGACGGTGCCGCGCGCATAGGTCTTGCCGACCCCGCGCAGGGAGACGATTGGATTGGTTTGCGGAATTGGCTGCGCCATTTTGCTCCGTCGTGCCCGGCCATGACGGCAAAGTCCGTTACTTCGGCCTTAGCTCTAGCCCGACTTTCTTGTTGACGAACTGGGTCGTAAAAGCGCGCGTGTAATCGACGTTCGAGCGCACCACCCCGGCGCGCACCATCTTGTCAAAGAAATTCTTCATGCGCTGATCGCTCATGGCGCCGATGCCGTGCGTCAGCGCGTCGCCGGAATCGACAATGCCGTATTCCTTCATCTTGGCGATGGAATAGGCCAGCATCGCGTCGGTCATTTCCGGGTTTTGTTTTTTGATGAGCGCGTTGCCCAATTTGCTATCGCCATAAATGTAGTGATACCAACCGATGATCGAGGCATCGACAAAGCGCTGTACCAGATCGGGGTCTTTCTCCACCAGTTCACGCCGAGTTTCGATCAGCGTCGAATAGGTGTTGAAGCCGTAATCGGCGAGCAGAAATATTTTCGGCTTGAACTTGCCTTGCGTTTCGATCGCGTAAGGCTCGGAGGTGACGTAACCCTGCATCGCGGTTGCCTTGTCGGCAAGGAACGGCTGCGGGTTGAAGGTGTAAGGCTTCACCTTGCGGTCGGTGAAACCGTAGTCGGCCTTGAGCCATTGGAAATAGCTCGCCATTCCCTCTTTCGAGACCAGCAGCGTAAGCTGCTTGAGGTCTTCGAGCTTGTTGGCCATGCCGGGATGCGCGAGCAGCACCTGCGGATCTTTCTGGAAACTCGCCGCAACCGCGACGGTCGGAATATTCTGCTCGACCGCGTCGAAGCTTTGCAACGAATTGGCGCTCATGAAGAAGTCGATCTTGCCGACCGGCAGCAAAATGCGGTTGTTCACATTCGGCCCACCGGGCACGATCTCGACGTCGAGGCCGTATTTCTTGTAGGTGCCATCGGCGAGCGCCTGATAGAAGCCGCCATGCTCGGCTTCCGCCACCCAGTTAGTGCCGAAGCGCACTTTGTGCAGCGACGATCCATCTTTCTTCGGCTCGGGCGCCGCGCCATGCTGGGCCTGCGCCGGCAAGCTTGCCGCCAAGATAGCCCCCGAGAGAAACAGGATCGGCAGGATAAAGGCTTTGCGCTGCATCGAATCGGTTCTCCGCATTTTTCGGGTTCCTATGTACCGGATTGACGCTTCGGTCGCAGCCTCCGGCTATCGCGACGGATAAATGCCCGAAAATAACTAAAAATCCCGCCGCCGTGAGCCATTTTCCAACCAGAACCTTGTCCGGTCCAGACTTGTCTTAATCAGCCTAATTTGCATTGATAAGCCTGAAGAATAAGCACCCGCTTAGACAAGGCCGCCCAATGGCCAACAAGCGGATCATAATCATCGGGAGGATCAGAAAATGTCGCTTACCAAAACCCTGCTCGCAATCGCCGCCGCCACCTTGTTGTCGGCCGCGACCGCGTCGGCACAGACCGAAATCAAATTCGGACATGTGGGCGAACCTGGCTCGCTGTTTGACCAGTCCGCGCAGGAATTCGCCAAGCGCGCCAATGCCAAGCTCGGCAGCAAGGCGCACGTCACGGTCTACGGCTCGAGCCAGCTCGGCGGCGATGGCGAACTGATGAAGAAGCTCAAGCTCGGCACCGTCGATCTCGCGCTGCCCTCAACCGTGATGTCCTCGCAGGTGCCCGCGTTCGGCCTGTTCGAAATGCCATACCTCGTTAAAAACCGCGAGCACATGGCGAAAATCAGCGACCAGGTCGTCAACCCGACGCTGGTGCCGATCGCGGCAAAGTCCGGCTACAACATCATCGGGATTTGGGAAAACGGCTTCCGCCAGATCACCAACAGCAAGCACCCGATCAAAGTGCCGGCTGATTTGCAGGGCATTAAGCTGCGCGTTCCCGGCGGCACCTGGCGGGTCAAGATGTTCAAAGCCTATGGCGCCAACCCGAGCCCGCTCGCGTTCTCGGAAGTGTTCGTGGCGCTGCAAACCGGCGTGATGGACGGCGAGGAAAATCCGCTGGCCCAAATCTACCCGGCGCGCTTTTACGAAGTGCAGAAATACCTGTCGATGACCGGTCACGTCTACACGCCGGCCTACGTCACCGCCGGCGCGAGTTGGGCGCGGCTGCCGGCCGACGTACAGAAAATCCTCAAGGACACGGCAGTCGAGATGGAACCCGTGGTCTACAAGATCGCCGCCGGGCTTGACGACAGCCTGTACAAGAAATTGAAAGAAGCGGGGATGCAGATCAACGACGCCGACAAGGATGCCTTCATCAAGGCGAGTGCGCCGATCTACGACGAGTTCGCCAAGGAGGTGCCCGGCGGCAAAGAGCTGGTCGATAAGTCGCTGGCGCTGGGCAAATAATAGCTCACCAATGAAAAAGGGGCCGCCGCGGGGCGGCCCCGATCTTAAGGAGTTTTGCCTTGACACTCGACCGCCTGCGCGCGGGTTTCGAATACGTGCTCGAAACCATCGTCGTCGTGCTGGTGACGGCGCTGACCGCGCTCGTCATCTGCGGCTTTTGCTTCCGTTACCTCGGCCACGCGCTGTCCTGGTATGACGAGATCGCCTCGGTCGGCCTGGTCTGGCTGACCTATTACGGCTCGGCGCTTGCCGCCTTGCGCGGCGCGCATATCGGCGTGCCCGGCTTCGTCAACGCCATGCCGCCGAAGGCGCGCATCGCGGCCACCATATTCGCCGAAGTGGTGGTGTTCATCTTCATCATCATGCTCGCCATCACCGGCATCGAGGTGTTGGTCGTGCTCGGTGGCGACAACCTGGTCAGCCTCGAATGGATGCCGCAGCGCGTCACCGCCTCGGCCATTCCGATCGGGGCGGCGCTGTTCATCATCGCCGAGGCTCTGCGCCTGCCCAAATTGATGCGCGACGCGCGCGGCGGCGGCTTCATCGACACCGAAGCGATCGAGGCTATGTCGCACGGCGCCCCCGACCTCAGCGCCACCCCGGAGCCGAAACGATGACCATCACGATAATGCTCGTCGGCATGATCGCGCTCGCCGTGCTCAACGTGCCGATCGCGATCGCGCTCGGCTTCGTCGCCATGGTCGCGGTCGTGTTCATCCAGGGCACGCACATGCTGCCCAATGTCGCGCTGGAAATGTACGACGGCGCCTCGAGCTTCCCGCTGCTCGCGATCCCGTTGTTCATCCTGTCGGGCGCGATCATGAATGCCTCCTCGATCTCGCGACGGTTGATCGCGTTTGCAACCGCGGTGGTCGGCTGGGTGCGCGGCGGCCTGTCGATGGTGGCGATCGGCACCTCGGTGTTCTTCGCCGAGATTTCAGGATCCGCGGTCGCCGATGTCGCCGCGCTCGGCACCATCCTCATCCCGGCGATGAAAAATCGCGGCTACACCAAGGAAGTCGCCGCCGCCACCATGTCGTCGGCGGCAAGCCTTGCCATCATCATCCCGCCCTCGATCCCGATGGTGCTTTACGCGGTGATGGCGCAGACCTCGGTGGTCAAACTTTTCGTCGCCGGCATCATCCCGGGTCTGATCGGCGCGCTCAGCATGGCGGCGGCCGCCTATTACCACGCGGTCAAATACAACTTCCCGCGCGAGCAGGCTTTCCGCCTTTCGGAAGTCTGGCGTACGTTCAAGGAAGCGCTGTGGGCCTTCATTCTTCCCATCGCCATCCTCGGCAGCATTTTCGGCGGCATCGTCACCGCGACGGAAGGCGCCGGAATGGCGGTGGTCGCGGCGATCGTCGTCGGCGGCTTCATCTATCGCGATCTCGATTTCCGCGAACTGCGCAAGGCTTGCGTCGATGGCGGCATCCAGACCGCGGTGGTGATGCTGCTGGTGGCCTCCTCCGCGCTGATCGGCACGTTCCTCACCGAGGCGCAACTGCCGCAGGCGCTCGGCCACGCCATCACACAGGTGACCGACAATAAATATGTCGTGCTGTTCCTGCTCAACATCGTCTTTTTAATCCTCGGCATGTTCCTGCATTCGGCAGCCGCGATCATCCTCGTCGTGCCGATCGTGATGCCGATGGTCACCGCGGTCGGCATCGACCCCATTCATTTCGGATTGGTGGTGACGCTCAACCTCGCCATCGGCCAGCAGACGCCGCCGGTGGCAAGCGTGCTGATGACGGCTTGCGCCATCGCCAAGTCGGATATCTGGGAAACCACAAAGGACAACGTGCCTTATCTAGTGGCGCTGCTCGGCGTGCTTTTCCTGTGCACCTACGTGCCGTGGATCCCGATGGTGCTGGTCAACGTCTTTTACGGGAACTAACCGGAGAGACCGATGCGTTTGCTTCCGGTGCTTTTCGTTGCCGCCGCGACCCTGGCCGGAAGCGAGGCGCAAGCGCGCCGTGAATTTCCTTACATGGTCGAAAGAGCCGGCCCACGCATCGATCGTGTCGACATCATCGACAAAGGCATTTATCGCGCGATCCCGAAACTCTCCCAGCAGGATGAGGCCTCGCCAACCGGCGGCGTGCGCGCGCTGGCGGGGATTACGCTCATCAAGAATACCGACACCTTCAAGCCAACGCTCGGTATGCATTTCGGCATTCGCTACACCATCCGCGGATTTCCGGCCGGCGCGCGGGTGCGGATCAAAATCGTGCAGCATTATCCGATTGCCGGTTTGAAAAATCCGCGCAATCAAAAGGCTACCTACAGCTACGAGCAGACCAGCATGAAGGTGGTCGGCTATCCGGCTTTCGAGGGCTATCATCTGGGCGCGCCGTGGGAATTGGTGCCCGGCATCTGGAGCTTCGAAATCTGGCACGAAGGCCGGCTGCTGGCCGAACAGAAATTCGAACTGACCGCGAATTAGCGCGGCCGGAACCTCAGCCGTTCAGCTCTCGCCGCACGATGGCCGCGCCTTCGACCATGGCCGCCATTTTTCCGTAAGCGACCTCGCGCGACAGATATTTCAGACCGCAGTCGGGCGCGATCACCAGTTTATCGGCCGGCACGTAAGGCAGCGCGCGGCGGATGCGCGCGGCCACCGTTTCTGGATGTTCGATCGCCATGTTGGACAGGTCGAGCACGCCGAGAATGATGGTTTTGCCCGGCAGCGTTTTCAACACGCTGCAATCAAGCCCGGATTGCGCGGTCTCGATCGAAATCTGCCGCACCGGCGAGTTCGCAAGCTCCGGCAGGAACGAATAGCCTTCCGGCCGCACGTGGATGATCGCCGCATAGCCGAAGCAGATGTGCACGGCGGTCGTGCCGGTGACGCCGTCGAGCGCTGCGTTTAAGCCCTTCAAGCCTATCTGGCGCGCCTTGTCCGACCGCGCCTGCATGTAAGGTTCGTCGATCTGCACGATATCGGCGCCCGCCTTGAACAAATCCTTGATCTCGGCATTCACGGCCGCCGCGTAATCGAGCACCATTTCCTGCTCGTCTTTATAGAAATCATTCTGCGCCTGCTGCGACATGGTGAAGGGGCCCGGCACCGTGATCTTGATGACGCGGTCGGTATTGGCGCGCAGGAATTCAACGTCGCGAACTTCGACCGGATGCTTACGGCGTATTTTGCCGGTAATGCGCGGCACCGGATTGGGGTGGCCGGAACGATCGAGCGCGGTGCCGGGGTTGTCGATGTCGACGCCTTCAAGCGCGGTGGCGAAGCGGTTGGAGTAGCTTTCGCGGCGCTGCTCGCCGTCGGTGACGATATCGAGCCCGGCCCGTTCCTGCTCGCGAATGGCAATGAGCGTCGCGTCGTCCTGCGCTTCGTCGATGAATTCGGGCGGGATACGCCACAGTTCTTTGGCGCGCACGCGTGGCGGAAAGCGGCCGGCGAGCTTCTTGCGGTCGATCAGCCATTCCGGCTGCGCGTAGGAGCCGACCAGCGAGGTCGGCAAAAGCGACAATGGCATTGTGGCCTCTCCCGAGCAATTGATGCGAGCGCATTTTATGTGTGAGCCTCGAAGTGTGAACGGCCATTGTGTGACCGTCCATCCTTCGAGGTCCGCTTCGCTCGCACCGAAGATGACGGATTTGAAGCTTTGCCGCTAGCCGACAGATGCATTCGAACAGTTATCTGGCTGTGGGTGTCTTGCCCTTATTTAGTTGTGACCCGGCCTATTCCCACTTTGTAGGTATTTGAAAGGACTACGACTCTTGCGTGTTCTTATCCTTTCGTTAACCTTCGCCATTATTGATTCGCGCAAAAACACCCTCGAACGGAAGCGCATTGTCAAAAAGTCTCGCGAACTCAGCGCAAGTGACTTCATCGTCACCTAGACTAGAAAGCACTAATTATGTGCCGCGGGTTCTTATTGTCGAAGACGAGCTTGGATACGCAGTCGAATTAATGAGTGCGCTTCGAATATCAACAACCCCCACGCAAACAATGCGATTCGAAGTTGACATTACCGCCGAACCAATGGTGGCAATTGAGCATGCACGTCGGGACGACATCGATATTTATATCGTCGACCTTAAATTCAAAGATCCTGAAAACCCTAGTATCGAAAATCCGGAGATCGGCAAGGCGCTGATAAAGGAAATTCTTGAAGCGACGAATGCTGGGCTAATTGTACACTCAACAATGCCTGCCGATGAATACGCGGTGGAGTTTATGTTGCTCGGTGCTGATGACTATATTGAGAAAATGTCACGCGAAGGCGGGGCACGAGAAGTTAGGGAAGGAAAGCATCTCAAGGACAAACAACTTGCGCTTCATGAAATCCTTAGAGCCAAAGTATTGGCGGTGTGGCGCCGTGTGCAACTTACACGCCCCTCTCAGTTCGAAAACATCGCCCACAACGGTCGTTTATTTCTAATCGGCGACTGGTATTTCCTCATTGGGAGCCGTGAACTCAAAAACAAAAAGAATGAAACAATTAGAATATCACCTACCGAACACGCGCTGCTCCGATATCTGTGCGCCGTCCAAGGGCACGAGATCGACGTGGAGACTTTTAATTTGGAAATACTTGGGCGATCTCCATCAGAGAGAGAGAAGAGGGTTGATAACTACATTTTTCGAATCCGCAACCGACTTGGCCCTTCTGTGCAACTAACCTCAAACAGAGCAGGCAAATATAGGTTGCTCACTGTTAAAGAGTTAGGCAATCCATCTTTTGTGCCAAGTGGGTAATCCCCTCGTTATGTGATCATCACCTAAGTCGCGGTACTAGCCAAATCAGCGGGCCACACAAGGCTGCCGCCAAAATCGACGGCAACATCGCATGCAGCCAAAAGACGTCAGCGCGGACGAGACTCGCAGTAAGGGATATCCCTTGCATTACAGCGCCCGTATAAAGAGCACATACGAATTCGATTTCATTTCGGAGCATTGCCAAACTCCCATAGCAGGTCGAATCTGAACTACAGAAGTCTGTATTAGATGCTATAATTCGTGACTTTTTTGTTAACGCCTGAAAACGCTGGCTAGCAAACCATTTTATTCGCACTTGCCCGCCGAGCGGCTCAACTCCCCCGGGGCGGAGAAATCAACGCACCGCGGCAAGACTCATCGCCAGCACGCGCGCGACGTGAGTGGCGTCGCGGCCGCTGCCGTCGTGGATCTGGTGACGGCAAGAGGTGCCGTCGGCGACGATCAGCGCGTCCTCCGGCGCGCGGCGCACCGCGGGCAAAAGCGAGAGTTCGCCCATCTTGAGCGAGACGTCGATGGTGTCGGCCTTGTAGCCGAAGGAGCCGGCCATGCCGCAGCAACTCGACTCGACGGTCTCGACATTCAGTTCGGGAATCAAACGCAACACGCTTTCGACGGCGCCCATCGTGTCGAATGCTTTCTGGTGACAATGGCCATGCAGCAAGGCTTTGCGCGGCAAGGGTGCAAGCGGCAAATGGAGTTCGCCCGCTTTATGTTCGCGCGCGAGGAAGTCCTCCAGCGGCATCGCGTGGGCGGAAAGCTTTTCGGATGCCTCGCCTTTGATCAGCGCCGGCAGTTCGTCGCGGAAGGTGAACAGGCAACTCGGCTCCAGTCCCACGATCGGAATACCGCGCGCGGCCAAAGGCGCCAGCGCGTCGAGCGTACGCTGCATCTCGCGCCGCGCCTCGTCGACCTTGCCGACCGAAAGGAAAGTGCGGCCGCAGCAGAGCGGACGCGTCGAGCCATCTTTCGGCAGCGGCGCGATCACGCGATACCCGCCGGCGACCAGAACGTCCTTGGCGGCGTCGAGATTTTCACGCTCGAAATAGCGGTTGAAGGTGTCGGCGAACAGAACGACCTCGCGCGGCGGCTTGTCCGGCTTTGCGGTGCCGTAATTCCAGTCGGAGCGGTCGCGGTAAATATCCTTGCGCCATTTCGGCAGGCTGCGTTTGGCGGAAAAGCCGGCGATCCGCTCCGATGCATCGCGCAGGACCGAAAGGCGGTCGCGCATGTTGAACAGCGCGGCAAAGCGCACGGCATAAGGCGCGTAGCGCGGCAGGTAGCCGACCAGTGTGTCATGCAGCGTCAGGCCATGCTTTGTGGCGCGCGCGGCCTGCACTTCGATTTTCATGCGCGCCATGTCGACGCCGGTCGGGCATTCGCGTCGGCAAGCCTTACATGAGACGCAAAGTGAAAGCGTCTCAGCCATCTCATCGGAGGTGAGCGCATCCGGCCCGAGTTGGCCGGTAACGGCAAGCCGCAGCGAATTGGCGCGGCCGCGCGTCACGTCGCGCTCGTCGCGGGTGACACGGTAAGATGGGCACATGGCGCCGCCGGCCATTTTACGGCAGGCGCCGTTGTTATTGCACATCTCGATAGCGCCCTGAAAACCGCCGCCGGCGCCGGGATAAGCCGACCAGTCGAGTTCTGTCTTCATCTCGACGCCGTGGTAGCCGGGCTTGAAGCGCAACAGCGAGCGGTCGTCAAACTTGGGCGCGCGCACGATCTTGCCGGGATTGTAGAGACCCTTCGGATCGAAGCGGTCCTTCACTTCTTCGAAGGCGCGCGCCAGCCGCGAGCCGAACATCGGCTCGTTGAATTCCGAACGCACGATACCGTCGCCATGCTCGCCGGAATGCGAGCCTTTATATTCTCGCACCATGGCGAAGGCCTCTTCGGCGATCGCGCGCATGGCATGCACGTCTTTTTCCAGCCGCAGGTTCAGCACCGGCCGCACATGCAAACAGCCGGACCCGGCATGCGCATACCAGGTGCCGCGCGTGCCGTTCCTCTCGAATATTTCGGTCAACCGCGTGGTGTAGTCGGCGAGATGCTCGAGCGGCACCGCGCAATCCTCGACGAAGGAAACTGGCTTTCCCTCGTCCTTCATCGACATCATAATATTGAGGCCGGAGGTGCGAACCTCGGTGATCGCCGCTTGCAAATCGGGATTGAGCACCTCGACCACGCCGCCCCATTTGGCGCCGCTATTGTTCCAATTAAATCCAAGATCGCCGATCAATTCTTTAAGCCGCCGCAACCGGCGCAGATTCTCCTCGTGGTCGGCTTCGCCGAATTCGACCAGCAGGATCGCTTCCGGCACATCGCGCACGAATTTGTCGAGGGTCGGCTTGAAAATCGGGATCGCGCCGGCGAGTTCGACCATGGTGCGGTCGATTAGCTCGACCGCGATGGGCTGCAAGCGCACGATATGCTGCGCGCTATTCATTGCCTCGTAGAAGGAGCCGAAATGCACCGCGCCGACCGCGCGTCGGCCCAGCAATGGCGACAGCTTCAATTCAATGCGGGTCGAGAAACCGAGCGTGCCTTCGCCGCCGACCAGAATGTGCGAGAGATTGATGTCATTCTTACCCGGCACCAGCGCGTCGAGATTATAGCCGCCGACGCGGCGCTGCACCTTCGGGAAACGCGCGGCGATTTCGCTGGCCTCGCGCGCGCCGATGTTCAACAGGTCCTGCGCCAGCGGCCGCATCAATGGCGGCACGTCATCGATGTTGCCGCCAATGCGGCCGAAATGCCCCAGGGTGCCGTCGGCGAGCAGCGCGTCGATCGACAAAACATTATCGCGCATGGTGCCGTAACGCAGCGAACGGCCGCCGCAGGAATTGTTGCCGGCCATGCCGCCAATGGTTGCGCGCGAGGCGGTCGAAATATCGACCGGAAAGCAGAGGCCGTGCTGTTTGAGCTGCCGGTTGAGATCGTCGAGCACAATGCCGGGCTCGACCGTGCAGCGCGCATGCTTGACGTCGAGATCGATCACCCGGGTCAGATATTTCGAGCAGTCGACCACCAGCGAATCATTGACGGTCTGGCCCGACTGCGAGGTGCCGCCGCCGCGCGCCAGCACGGTCACCCCCTCCGAATGGGCAATTCCTATCGCCCGTTCGGCTTCTTCTATCGTGCGCGGGGCAACCACGCCGACGGGGGTTATTTGATAATGCGAGGCGTCGGTTGAATAACGGCCGCGCGTAAATACGTCGAATTGAACGTCCCCGGTCAATTCGGCCTTTAGCCGCCGTTCCAGACCGGGCATCACAATCGCCACGCCGTTAATCCTTGCCGTGCGCCCCTAAGGGTCTATGCGTATGGGCTGGTTTGATGTGCGGAAAACCGCTTGACCGCAATGTTGCATTCATAGTTCAACGCCACAAGCGCCGCCCCTTTCAAGCCGGGACGGACCGGGCGGCAAGCCCGTGAAATACCCTCAAAAACTGCCGTCGCAGGAGCGGACTATAAAATGGCTCAGAATTCCACGCGTTTGGCCGGTCGCCACTTTTTGCACATTCCGGGCCCGACTCCGGTGCCCGACCGTATCTTGCGGGCGATGGACACCCCCATCATCGACCACCGTGGACCGGAATTTTCCAAGCTGGCGAAAAAATGCCTCGAAGGCATCAAGACCATTTTCAAGACCACCAACCCGGTGATCATCTATACTGCGACCGGCACCGGCGCCTGGGAAGGCGCGCTGGTCAACACGCTGTCGCCCGGCGACAAGGTGCTGATGGTCGAGACCGGCCAGTTCGCCACGCTGTGGAAGAAAATGGCGGAGAAGCTCGGCCTGAAAACCGAGTTCATCACCACCGACTGGCGCACCGGCGCCGACCCCAAGGCGGTCGAAGCGCGCCTGCGCGAAGACAAGGCGCACGAGATCAAGGCGATTTGCGTACTTCATAACGAAACCTCGACCGCCTGCCTGTCGCCGATCTCCGAAATCCGCAAGGCCATCGACGCCGCCGGCCATCCGGCCTTGTTGTTCGTGGACACGATCTCGTCGCTCGCCTCGACCGACTACCGGCACGACGAATGGGGCGTCGACGTCACCGTCGGCGGCGCACAAAAGGGCTTGATGCTGCCGCCCGGCATGTCGTTCAACGCCATCAGCGACAAGGCCATCGCAGCGAGCAAGAAGTCGAAGATGCCAAAGTCGTTCTGGGATTGGGACGACATGTTGAACATGAACAAAGTCGGCTTCTTCCCCTACACGCCGGCCACACAAATGGTGCAGGGCTTGAGCGTCGCCATCGACATGCTGCACGAGGAAGGCCTCGACAACGTGTTCGCGCGCCATGACCGGCTGGCGGAAGCGACCCGCACCGCGGTCAAGCACTGGGGCCTCGACATGGTCTGCCGCGATCCGAAATATTATTCGCCGACGCTGACCACGGTGATCCTGCCGGACGGCTTCAGCGCCGACGCGTTCCGCGCCATGGCGCTGGAGACTTTCAATATCTCCTACGGTTCCAGCTTCGGCCCATTTGCCGGCAAGTATTTCCGCATCGGCCACCTCGGCGACATCAACGACGCCATGATGATGGGCTGTCTCGGCGTGACCGAGATGGCGCTTGAATTGTTCGGCGTGCCGATCAAGAAGGGCGGCGTGCGGGCGGCGATGGATTCGCTGGTCGCCGCGCATGGCGGCAGTAAGAAGCAGGCGGCGGAGTAATATTCTTCGCTTCCGACTGAATTGAAATGGCCGGGCCGAAAGCCCGGCCATTTTTTATGCACGAAGGACGCGCGCGACGAAATCCGAAGCCGCTTCGATCGTGGCCTCCGGCGCTTCGCGCTGTAGGGAATGCTTGGCGCCCGGCAACAGGGCCACCTCGACCGGGCAATAGCATTCCCGTTCCGCGATCTCGATCTGCTTGACCGTGCCATACTGATCGTCCGCGCCCTGCACGATCAGGACCGGCACGCGGATGTAGGCGAGTTGCTCGGTGATATCCCATTGCCGGAATTGCGGATCGAGCCAAGCGTCGTTCCAGCCACGGAAGGTGTTGTCGGGATCCTTGTGCCAGCGCGCGAGTTTCGGCTTCAGGTCGGTGGTCTCGTAGGCTTTCTTCGCCTCAGCGATGGCCGCGAGGCCCATATCCTCGGTGAAGAAATGCGGCGCCATCAATATAAGCCCGCCGACGCGGTGATCCTGATGCGTACCGGCATAAATCGCCGCGATCGATGCGCCGTCGCTGTGGCCGAACAGAAGGCCGCGCTGCAAACCAATGTCATCGAGCAGCTTCGGCAGCACGTCGCGCGCCTCGTCATGCATGTAGGTAAGCGGGCGCGGCAGTTTAACCGGCGATGACTGGCCGTAACCGGCGCGCGAATAGACGAACACGCCGCAGCCGGTGGCCTTTTGCAACTTGTCCGGAAAGTCTCCCCACAGTCCGACGCAGCCGAGCCCTTCGTGCAGCATGACGATGGTCGGCGCGTCGGCCGGGCGCGGACCGATCATGCGGTATTCGAGATGGTGCGGACCGATGGTGAGAAAGCCGGAGTCGTTTAATTGCATGCCACAACCGCTAATCCCAATCGGCCTCATGGTGAGGAGCGCTGCAAAGCAGCGCGTCTCGAACCATGCGGCCGCCCAACCTTCGAGACGGCGCTTCGCGCCTCCTCAGGATGAGGCGGAGCCTTCAGCCCGCAACTTGAAGCGCTGAATCTTGCCCGTCGCCGTTTTCGGCAATTCGGCGCGAAATTCGATCCAGCGCGGATATTTGAACGGCGCGAGTTTCGCCTTGACGTGCGCCTGCAAGGCTTCCGCCAGCGCGGGGCTTGCCTTGTCCGGCGATTTCAAAACGACAAAAGCGCGCGGCTTGATCAGCTTCTGCTCGTCGTTCCAGCCGACCACCGCCGCCTCCAGCACGTCCGGATGCGAGGACAGCGCGGCTTCGACCTCGAACGGCGACACATACATGCCGGAGACTTTGAGCATGTCGTCGGCGCGGCCGCAGCAGACGAAATAGCCGTCCTCGTCCTCGATGTATTTGTCGCCGCATTTGGTCCATTCGCCGCGAAATGTGTCGCGCGATTTTTCGCGATTATTCCAATACATGATGGCGCTGGTCGGCCCGCGTACATACAACTCGCCCATCTCGCCCGGCTTTGCCGTCGAGCCGTCTTCGGTTATCAACTTTATCTCGTAACCGGACACTCCTTTGCCGGTGGTGCCGTATTTATTTTCGCCCGGCCAGTTGGTGAGAAAGATGTGCAGCATCTCGGTGGTGCCAAGCCCGTCGGAGATTTCGACGCCGTAACGGCTGAAAAAATTCTTCGCCACCTCTTCCGGCAAAGCCTCGCCCGCCGATTGGCAACGCCGCAGTTTCAATTCGGACTTCTGCGGCGCGTTCGGACTATTGAGAAACGCGGCGAAAAAAGTCGGTACGCCGAAGAAGACGGTGATCGGGTGTTGGCGCAGCAGGGCGGCGACGCCGTCCGGCGTCGGCCGCTCGCCGTTCAACACCGTCGTTGCTCCCACGCTCAGCGGAAAGGTCATGGCGTTGCCGAGACCGTAGGCGAAAAATAATTTCGCCACCGAGTGGACGACGTCGCTTTCCGTCAGGCCCACCACCGGCGTGCCGTAGAGATCGGCGGTCAGTTTCAAACTAGCGTGAACGTGCACCGCGCCTTTCGGCTTGCCGGTCGAACCCGAAGTGTAAAGCCAGAACGCCATGTCATCGGCGACCGTCGGCGCGGTGACATCGTCCGGCTCATCGGCGCCGATGACATCTTCGAACAGTCGGTAGCCTTTTGCGTCAAGTTTTTGTGGGTTGTCGCCCGAGACGATGACGTGTTCGAGGTCCGGACTTTCGCCGATCAGCTTTTCGAACTTGGGAAACAGCACTTCCGACACCACCAGACACTTGGCGCGGCTGTCGGCCAGCATGAAGCGGTAGTCGTCCTCGGTCAGCAGCGTGTTGACCGGCACGGCGATGATGCCGGCCTTGAGGCAGCCGAGAAAGGCGGTCGGCCAGTCGACGGTGTCGGTCAGCGCCATCAGCACGCGCTCCTCACGGCGCACGCCGAGGCCGCGCAGCGCCGCGGCAAAACGCGAGACGCGGTCGGCCAGTTGGCCATAGGTTGTCACCCCGCGCGCATCGATATAAGCGGGCTTGTTGGCGCGGCCGGCGTCGAGATTGCGGCGCAGCACATCGGCGGCGAAATTATAATTGCGTGGCACCGCTTGTGGGGTTTGGCCCACTTCGGCGGACGCGCCGGTTTCCGCCGTTGGTGCGTCGGCGACTGTCATTTTGTTTTCCTCCCGGGACTTTTCCGTATTATGCCTAGGTGGAACGAGGCTGCCTAGCGCAGCATATTTCCGCGCAACGCGGCCGAAAGCCCGCGCCGCGACAAAAAGAGACGGGAGTTTTCGATGATTTTCAGCCGGGGCCGCATTCTGACTAGCCATGTCGGCTCGTTGCCGCGCAACGAGAAGCTGTCGGACCTGCTGGTTCGCCAGGAAGCCGGCGAAAAATTCGACCCGGCCGAAATGACGAGCGAAATGGACAAAGCCGTCGCGCATGTGGTCGAGAAGCAGGCCGCGGCCGGCATCGACATCGGCAATGACGGTGAGCAGCAGCGCGTCGGCTTCCAGACTTACGTGCCGCAACGCATGTCCGGCTTCGGCGGCGTCTCGAAGCGGCGGCGCGGCCGCGAATTCGAGGAATTCCCCGAACTGGTGGCGAGCCTGACGCGGCGCTTTCCGAGCGTCAGCCGGCAGCAGAACGCGCCGGAATGTCAGAGCGAACTGAAATATCTCGACATCAAGCCGCTGGAAAGCGAGATCGCGCGCTTCAAGAAAATCTCTGCCGGCAAGTTCTCCGAACAATTCATGACCGTGCCTTCGCCCGGCATCATTTCGAGCACCATGCTCGACGCTTTTTACGGCTCGCAGGACAAGTACCTCACCGCGCTGTCGCGCGAGATGAAGAACGAATGCCAGGCGATCCATAAAGCAGGGCTGCTGTTGCAGATCGACGCGCCCGACCTCGCCATGGACCGCACCATGATGTACCGCGATCTCGACGACGTCGGCTTCGTCAAGGCGGTGGAGCGGCACATCCAGGCGATCAATGAAATGATCGAAGGCATCCCGGTCGACCGCGTGCGCCTGCACGTTTGCTACGGCAACTGGGAAGGTCCGCATATTCATGACGTGCCGCTGGCGACGATTTTGCCGGCGCTTTATCAGGCCAAGGTCGGCGCGCTCTCGATCGAGTTCTCGAACCCGCGCCACGCGCATGAATACGCCGCTTTCAAGAAGCATCCGCTGCCGAAAGACATGATCTTGGTTCCGGGCGTGATCGAAACTACGAGCAATTTCGTCGAGCATCCCGAGGTCGTCGCGCGCCGCATCGAGGACGCGGTGGCGGCGGTGGGCGAGCGCGAGCGCGTCATCGCCTCGACCGATTGCGGCTTCGGCACCTTCACGAACCGCGAGTGGGTGATCGAGCCGGCGGTGTGGCTGAAGCTCAAGTCGCTGCGCCAAGGCGCGGATATCGCGTCGACGCGGCTGTGGGGCAAGAAGGTGGCGTAAGCCAGCTTGCGCGAGTTGCTCTTTATCGGGCGCGCGGCGAACACAAGGTTCGTTTCCGCGCAAGCGGGGGTGAGAGTGCTGGTTCATTTCAACACTCCTTGTTTGTTTGGCGCGCGATTCATCGCCCCTGTTTTTTGCACCCGCCTCCGCCTTTCGGCTTCGGCGTGGCTCGGCGTGGGGGCGCCGTCGTCCGGTCTTCGCGCTTCCTCAAACTGAGGGAAGCGGAGCGCCGAGATAACGCGGAGGCTTGCGAGGCCTCCTGAGCGGCTGGCGTGAGCCGCCCGAGACGCTTTGCGAGGCGTCTCCCCTCCGCTTGCGATCGCGGAGAGGCGCCTCTCGGCGCTCCACTGGCGGCTCGCGCCCCCGGCTTTCGCCGAAAGACACAGGCCCCGGGTCCGCGCTTCCTGGGACGAGGCCGTTCAAGGCCAGTCCCAGTCCAGCGAGCTCCTCGCGGAGGGGTCGTAATGCCCCGCGCAGACAAGTTTACGCAGTCTGCGCAAGCTTGACTGCTATGCGGCTCCCGGGCCTCCCGAGTGCGGGGGTACGAACCCCGCCCGCGGGCGCCGCACCCGATCCCATCTTCCAAGCGTCCCTAGAAGACGCCCTCAGCCGGACCAGGCGGTGTGTATATAAGACTAAGATAGGATAATTGTCAAGAGGCGTTTTCAGCGATAATGATACCGGCACTGCGCGATTTCGAGCCGCTTTGCGTCGCCTTTGCCGGAGACGCGATAGACCAGCCGATGCTCGACGGTGATGCGGCGCGACCACCAGCCCTTGAGGCCGAATTTCAGCGGCTCCGGCTTGCCGAGTCCCTTGAATGGCAACAGCCGGGTGTCGGCGATCAAATCATTGATGGCGCGGAAAACTTTTTCGTCGGCGTCGCGCCAGTATTGATAATCGGCCCAGGCCTGGCTGGTCCAGACCAGCTTCATTTCGCGCGGGCGGCCGGGTCCATGAGGTCATGTTCGACCAGAAGCCCTTTGTCCGCCTCCTCGATCGACGCCAGCAGGCGCGCGGCATTGGCCGGGCTGCGCAGCAGGTGCAGCGTCTCCATGATGCCGTCGTACTCATCCTCGGACATCATCACTACCGAGCGCGCGTTCTGCCGGGTGACATGCAACGCGGTGCGGCTGTCGCAAACTTCGTCCATGAATTTGGCGAGGTTGGCGCGGAGTTCGGTGTAGGAGACGTTGGCCATTGCTGTGCCTTTGGCGGGTTTGATATGTACATTAATATGTACATATGCAAACCCCTGTCAAGGGTGACTGCTCGTTGGCGTGAACGGTCAGAGCCGGTGAATTCATAAGATACGGAATTATCCCTTTGACATAGGTAGGGGCCGTATCTAAGATGAAAAATGACAGGGCAGCGAAGGCACCGCGTAGGGGCAAAAGGAGCCGCGCGGAGTCCGATTTGAGCTACACGTTTGCTTCCTTGCCGATAGGAAGCGGTGAGCATTTTGTTGTAATTTCCCCGACGAAACTTATCAGGGTCAAAAAGCCCCGCCGATGGCGAAAGAAATCCGATTTGCGGTAGGGAGCCGTGAGGATGTTCGTTCCTCAGTGTGGATGCTGTGGACTAACCGTGATGATTTGTACTTGGCAGCACGGTCTACGGCTGGACTTTCCAAGATAAGTTTTCACAAGTCTGGTGTTTGCCGGTATGCGGTCGTGAACAACATTCCAAGGCCCCCGCTGGTGAAATGGAGGCGCCCCCAAAAGGGCGATCCTGGTGTCAGCGATGACATCACCTCGATGTTTACAATCGAGGTGCCGGCGATGAATTTGAAGAATAGATTTCGTGATCGGCTACCGCCACCCAATAAGCCAATAGAGCTTATAGCGCCGCCTGACGATGGCACTAAGGTGATCATTAGAATTTTGCTTGCAAAAAACACGCTAACCGAGGAGGAGGTGCGTAAGCGCGGCAATAACAAACTGGTATTTTTCCACGGTAGCATTCCGATGCCACGCGAAACTGTGTGGCTGATCTCGTTTTATCAAGATTTGCTTTGGAGTGAGATGCAATATGTTGGGAACCTTATTAACACTACAAAAATCAATCTGATGCCGGACAGCTCCAAAGAGGACTTTGGGTCAGCCTATATGCATATAATTGATGGCGGTAATTCGCCGCGAATTATCGACATTCCGCTAGGCGCTGATAACTTAAATGTTGAAACAAAATGAGATTGGCATGAATAAAGAAAGCAAAAAGGCGGATCAACTAGACGATGAAGAGGCCGAACGGCGCGCTACGGACGCGCTGCGGCGGGCGCTTAATACACCCTACAAACCGCAGCGCGATATGGTTGGCAAAGGCGGTGTCCCAGCCAAATCAAACGCGGCAAAGTCGACTAAAAAGACTCCAGCCAAGCAATGAGTTTTCGTAGCTTCCTAATCGCCCTTGCGTGTTTATTGCGTTGAACGAGGCTGACGATAGGTGAGGCGTTTACCCTCCGCACCCTTAATCGCACGCAGGGCGCGTTCCGCATCACCTACTCCTAATGCCGCTCTATTGCTGTAACGGAAATCAAATTCGTCCAAATAGCGTTGCAAATGTTGCTCGCCGCAATGTTGATATGTCCCGCGCATGCCGCGCTTGAACACGCTGAAATAGCCTTCAACGGTGTTCGTGGTCACATCGCCACGGGCGTATTCGCCAGCACCGTGCTTGACCTTTTCGTGGCTGGCAAACTCGAAATTATGCGCGGTGCCTTCATCGGTCATTAGGCGGCTTTTGGTCGAAGCGTTCTCACGCAGGACGCGGTGAACGGTATCAGTGCGAAGGTCGTCCATCTTGAGCGAACGCGACCGACCACCGCGCTCTACCAGAGTCAAAATCTTGCTCTTGCCGCCGGGGCCGGGTTTGCCCTTGCGGCGGCGTTTCATCGCCGGATTGGTTTCGGTGTCCTTGGAACCCCAATAGGCTTCATCGCTTTCGATGATCTTGCCTTCACCGCCCATAGGAGTAGGCGCAGCGTCCCGCATTGACTCACGGATACGATGGCACATGAACCACGCCGTCTTGTAGGTCACAGAGATCGTCCGGTGCATTTGGTGGGCGCTAATGCCCTTTTTGCTGGATGCCATGAGGCGATAAGCCAGAACCCATTTATTCAGCGGAACGTGGCTGCTTTCCATAACTGAGCCAGTGGTCACGGTGAAAGAGCCATCGCAGTTGTTGCAGTGGATCAGGCCGGGGCGGTGGCTCTTGCCATTGAGGCGATAGACCTTATCGACCGAACCGCAGTGCGGGCAGGTCGGACCCTCCGGCCAGCGGATCGCCTCAAGGTGCTCCCGAGCCTTGTTTTCGTCAGTAAATACGGGGTCTGTGAGGTTGATAGCCATGGCCTTGGTCCTTCCGATGACTAAAACCTAGCATTTGTGGCTACCTATGTCAAAGGGATAATTCCGCATAAGATACGGCATATTATCTTTCCCGTACCCAAAAATAGAGGCATAAATGACCTATCAGAATAGGCCGCAGCTTGACGAGATACTTACAATCGTCTACCGATGGATGGAACAGCGCCCAATGGATTCGGTCGCCAGGTACATCGAGACGATCATGTCTGAGGACATTAAGTCACTTACCCCAGAAGAAGCCCGGTCACGGGAAATCGAGGTGCTTGAGCGCCTCGCGGCTCTCTATCGGGCCGCTCAAGGAAGTGCTGTGCCAGAGGCGAAAACCCCCGCATTACCTGATAACGCCGTCCTAGCTCGCCTCCCCACTCAGGACGCTATTATTGCTTTCCTCCGGGCCGCTGATGGACCGAAAAAGCCCAGCCAAGCCTGCCGAGCAATGGTTGCAGCGGGGCATGAATTTGCCGGTACCGATCCGATGATCGTCGTAAAATCTGCCTTTCAAAAGCTCGCCTCAAACAACAAAGACCTGCTTTACATTGGCAGCGGCAAATGGACTTTGGCTTCGAAATACACCCCAGCCAAGCTGAAAAAACTCAAAAATCAGTATGCCGGTCGCGGCGGTCGCAGCCATGAAGATCACGCCAAGGCCACAAGAGACGGAATGATCGCAAAAGGCCTGTCATTTGGCCGAAAACCCAAATTTGGGCCTGATGACATCGCCAAATTCCGGCATTTGGTGGACAACAAGATCAAACGGCCTATGGCTGCACTAAAAGAGGCAGGGATTTCAACGCCTTACTACTATCACTACAAAGATCAAATTTACGCTTGGAAGCCCGGCGATCCATGGCCTCCCGGTAAGTTTGACGATGTAGAGCCACGCGGCGTGAGCGGCGACGAACTCCGAGCGATGGGCATCATACCGATGCACGCCAGAGTAATCGGGGAAAAGGACTAGCGACTGAAACAGTTCGGACCCCGGATGGCGATCCGAGGCCCGTATGGCAGGGAGACAGACCTTGCTAACGCCCGCCGCCTTCGTATGGCGGAATGGAGCCACCACCCGTGATCAACTTGCAAGACGACGCGGGTGGTGGTGCTCCATAACAGAATCCGCCGAATCCGTCCACCTAAGTACTTGACATACCCAGTGCCATTGGGTACGTTATGTACACAGGAGAACGGCTATGAAATCGGTCATTTCAGACAAGCACTTTCACGATGAAGCGGCGGCCTACAAATGGGTCGAGGCGCGCGTTTGGCCGGAAGGTCCGATCTGCCCCCATTGCGGCGGCGTAGACCGTATTAGCCCGATGAAGGGCAAAAGCACCCGCGTCGGCGTCTACAAGTGCTACCAGTGCCGTAAGCCCTTCACCGTGAAGGTCGGGACCATTTTCGAATCCAGCCACGTCCCGCTGCGCCACTGGCTACAGGCGATCTTCCTGCTGTCGTCCAGCAAGAAGGGCATTAGCTCTAACCAACTTGCCCGCACCCTTGGCTGCACCCTTAAAACCGCTTGGTTCATTTCGCACCGCGTTCGCGAGGCGATGAAGGGGACCAATCTTTCGCCGCTTGGCGGCGAAGGCAAAATCATCGAAAGCGATGAAGCCTATTGGGGCGGCAAGGACGTTGATACCGATCCCAAGATGAAGGCGCGCCGCCGTGGCAAGCCGGGACCGGGTGGCAAAGCCCGCATCATGACCCTTGTGGAGCGCGGCGGTCATGCCCGTTCGATCAAGATGAACGACCTGACCAACGAAAGCATGCGGCGCGTTCTTTTGGAGAATGCAGACCGCAAGAGCCGCCTGATGACCGATGAAGGTACTTCGCCCAGCACCGGCCTCTTGTTCGCTTCGCATGAAACCGTCAAACACGGCGCAAAGGAATATGCGCGCGGCGACGTGACCACTAATACCGTCGAGGGTTTTTTCAGCGTATTCAAGCGCGGTATGCGCGGCACTTATCAGCACTGTGCAGAAAAGCACTTGCAACGCTATCTCTATGAGTTCGATTTCCGCTATAACAACCGCATCGCGTTAGGCGTCAACGATGTGACCCGCGCCGAGAATGCGCTTAAGGGTGTCGTCGGAAAGCGCCTAACCTATCGAACAGTTAACCAGCGGGACTAAACTTTATGGCCCAGCGCCCAAAGGAAAAACCAAAAAGAAAAAGCCAAAAAAACACTGACAAAGAGCAGTCCGAGCGGTTTAAAGATGCCGCTCGGACTGTTGAAGCCGATGAGACTGGTAGAAAATTCGATAAGGCTATGGAAGTTCTTATTCCAGCAAAGCGTCCTGCTCGCTGATATTTTCCGGGCCATGAATTTTGATGTCTTGGACCAACTGCTCCACGCTTTTCATTTCATAGAATTTAACGCTGTGATCCGCCATCATTTCTTTAACTGCATTTACGAATGATGGCTCTTGTTGCGCAACCTCTCCAACGACAACTAGTTGGGCAGGTTTTCCGCGCGAGACCGAAAACTCTTTTAACCATTGGCCTTGAACTGCCCTTTTACTAGCTTGGGCCAATGCATCGCTAGAGTTTCCGGCAAGACGAACGGGATCAATGAGGTTAAATGCTCCATTTTGATAGGCGTAAGGAACTTCAATCGTAACGCCCTGTGGCAATTCTATTGGCTTCGGCTTGCGCAAAAACTTAGATACGCCCGCCTGCTCGAACTTTCTGCGCAACTCTGCGGTTACCCTCGGGAGGCGATGCACAATCGCCTCATCGTGAACAAGAGAGTTAAACAAGTCGGCCAAATCCACCTCGGGATCAACAATCTTGATCGACTGCAATTTAGATAACCGAATCTCATTAGCTCGCGATTCAGCAAACACTTTTAGGCGTGATAAATCCCATTCCTCGCCAAGTTCGATTCGAATTCTATTTTCAATGCCCTTTTTCAGGGCATCTAAATACGCCCGCTGCTGATGACCAAACATTTGGTCCACGCGCTTGGGATTTTGGGCAAACCGCATGCCTAGAAAACGTCGTTCAATATCGAGTAGCAAAACTCCGATATTTACGAATTCAAAACGCTCTGGAACGGCGCTGAACTGCACCAATGCGTAAAGTCCGCTTCCCTTGCTCATGACACGCATCCCTACAACCCAAGCCCGGCGTCGGCCAGTATCTTGGGCACGATAAATTCCGAAACCATCTTAGCGCGTTCGCAGATCACTTCGGCCCACCTTTCGCGCGTAACTTTCGAGACCTTCCATTCTTCAGGAATCGACCCGACCACCTCTAGCGCGACCTTTCGATCCATCTGCCGGAGGCGGCCAACCGCGCCTCGCACCGCAGGCGCCTTGATATAATGCTTGAATTCTGGAAAGTATCCGTAAACACGATCATCTTGCAAGACAAAAGTATCCGACAGGCCATCACCAAGTGTTGATTCAGTAAAGCAATGGGTGTGGTCAAAAACAGTCAATTCAAACTTGGAACCCGTTGTTTTAAAGAAAATATTGTCTCTATTTGATACTGCGTCTTTCCACTGTTCGTCTGCTGGATAACGGTCCCCGTTCCTAATCCAAGTGTCGAATACAACAAGTTTACTTACATCGTCGGGATTTTGAAGATTGCTCAAGAAAGCGTCCCCTCCGTCTCCAGTAGCCCCTGAAACCTCTTGAGAAATGAATGCCGGACCTGGCAACACATTCCCGACCCCGTCCATGGGTATCTCAATGCCGCGAACATTAATGATTGAAAAAGCAGGGGTATGCAGACCAAACCAGCGCGCCAACTCAGTCCCGACCAATTCGCACGCTAGGCTATCAAGACCAGCCGGGTTCCCCATTCCTTTTAGGAACCCGATACCGTCGTCCGTGGCTACTTTGGCTACCCTGGTGCTAGTCCGAAGGGTCTCTATAACGCGCTTTACTTCATTCGGACGCCAAATTGTTCCGCACGCCAGCATTGCCTGACCCCCGCCTCGCCACCTTTCTGCCGACAGTGGCCGGATCGGCGCGGGGGGTCAACGGGTACGGGAAGTACAATATGCCGCATAAGATACTATCTTTACGATCCATTCGCTTCCGGCCATAATCCCTGCCGTCCAGGGAGGACGGGCCAATGGCGCGCGTCACGACGGCCCTCAAGGCCGCACGGCAGCCGGTGTCAATGAGCGGCGGGTCGACCGTCCGCATCATGTTCGCCGGGCGTTCGTCGTCGATGTCGGCGCAGGTGGTGGCGGCCGTGCGCGACGACCTGTTCGCCAAGAAGCTCAAGCCCGGCGATTTCCTCGGCACCGAGAAAGACCTGGCGGCGCGCTTCGGCGCCAGCCGCATCGTCGCGCGCGACGCGCTGCGCACGCTGGAAGCGCTCGGCATCGTCGAAATCCGCATGGGCAAAGGCGGCGGCGCGCGCATCGCGCACGGCAACCCGCGCCTGTTCGCCGAAGCGCTCGCGGTGCAGCTCGACCTCACCGGCGTCACGGCCGGCGAGATCATGGACGCGCAGCGGGCCATCGAAACACTCGGCGCCGAACTCGCGGCCGAGAACGCGACCGCCGCCGACATCGCGCATCTGCGCGACCTGCTGCGGCAGGCACAAGCCGCGATGGGCGATCTCGACGCGTTCACGAGAGTTTCGCGCGACTTCCATCTGGCGGTGGCGGAAGCCTCGCATAACCGCGTCATCGTGGTGCAGTTGCTGTCGCTCGAACACGTGTCGTGGCCGCGCCGCAACGTCACGGCCACACGCAAGCTCGCCGAGCACATTCTGGAAATTCACACGCAGCTCACCGACCTGATCGAAATGCGCGATGCCGCCGCCGCGCGCGCTTTGATGAACGACCACGTCAAGATGATCCGCGCGCGGCGCGTTGCCGAGCATGGGCGTGGGCATGACGATGGAGATTCGTGTTGCTGAAATATTTTCTGTCATTCCGGGGCGCGCGTCAGCGCGAACCCAGAATCCAGAAGCCAATTCGGGACGTGGTGCTGGATTCCGGGTTCGCGAGCTTCGCTTGCGCCCCGGAATGACAGCGAAATGAAACGATAATCAAAGGGAGTAAACCAAATGCCCAAATTCATCATCGAACCGCATTTCCGCTTGCAGGAATGGGTGGCGGAGGAGAAAGACTACTTCCGCCAGGAAGGCCTCGATTACGAATTCCGCGAGCTGATGCGCGCCACCGACGGCAAGATCCATGACAAGGGTTCGAATGGCGCCTATCAGTCATTCGAGGAAGGCCGCAAGGCGAACGTCTCCTGCGCCTGCCACTGGACCGTCAACGTCGCCGCCTCCAACGGTCACGGCAAGATGTACACCGATGTCTATTCGGTGACCCCGGCGGGCATCTTCGTGCCGGCCGATTCAAAGGTGAAGACGCCGGAAGACCTCGCCGACGTGCCGGTGTCGGTCGGCTTTCAGTCCGGCAGCCATTACGCCACCGTGCAGGCGCTCGAAGTCTACCTCAAGCCGGACGATATCAAACTGAACTATGCCGACGGCATGTTGTTTAAGCGCATGGAGCTGTTGCTCGACGGCAAATCGCCGGCCTGCAGCCTGTTCGGCGGGCCGTATTACTTTGCCGAACAGCTCGGCTTCCGCAAGGTGATCGACACCACCTTCATGATCGGCACCATGATCCACGGCGATCCGGACCCGGAAGACCTGCGCAAGTTCTTCCGCGCGCTGCGCAAGGCGCAACGCGACATCGACCTGCGGCCCGAGCTTTACACGCACTACTACAAGAACGAATTCCCCGACCGCTTCCACGCCAAGATGGACACGCGGCGCTGGGGTCCGGGCGAGCGGCTGGTGTTCGAGCCCTACACCAAGGAGGTCTACGAGGAATCCTTCGAGTGGATCGCCGCCCACGGCATCTTCCCGGAAGGGGGAATGGGCAGCGGGCAATACGAACGGGCGACGGTCTCTTTGGGCTGACAATTCCCGAATTCGGGCCTTTAATTGGAGCCCCCACTATTTCGCACGCCAACGAAAATGCCGCGGTTGGGCCCCACCGCGGCACTTTTCTTTAGACGAAAGCTCAGGCATTCTATCCCGCAACGATACGCATAAGGGTATCGATGGGGAGGATCCGAACATGAAACGTCTTCTGACTGCCGGCGCGGCGCTCGTCGTGGCAGCCCTTCTGCCGGTCGCCGGCCACGCTCAAGGCACGCTCAAGGTCGGCGTCATTCTGCCCTACTCGGGCCAGTTCGCCGACGCCGCGCGCCAGGTCGATGCCGGCATCAAGCTCTATATGAAGCAGTACGGCGACAAGGCCAGCGGACTCAAGGTCGAGATCATCACCAAGGACGTCGGCGGCATCGCGCCCCGGTCGCCAAGCGGCTGTCGGAAGAAACTCGTCATCCGCGACAAGGTCGACGTGCTCGCCGGCTTCTTGCTGACGCCGAATGCGATCGCCGGCTGCGGCGTCTCGGCCGAGGCCAAGAAGCTGATGGTCATCATGAACGCGGCGACCTCGATCATCACCGACAAGTCGCCCTACTGCACGCGCACATCGTTTACGCTGCCGATGATCACGACAGCGCTCGGCAACTGGGCAGCCAAGAACGGCAGCAAGAAAGCCTACACCATGGTGTCGGACTACGCGCCCGGCCATGACTCGGAGAAGGGCTTCATCGACGGCTTCAAGGCCGGCGGCGGCGAGATCGTCGGCTCGGTTCGTATGGCGGTCGCCAACCCGGACTTTTCGGCTTACGTGCAGCGCGCCAAGGACCTGAACCCGGAATCGATCTTCGTGTTCATCCCGGGCGGCGCGCAGCCGGCGGCTTTCGGCAAGGCGCTGGCCGAGCGCGGCATCGACACCAAGAAGGTGAAGGTGATGGGAACGCAGGAATTGTCGGACGACACCGCGCTCGCCTCGATGGGCGATACGTCGCTCGGTATCATCACGGCCGGCAATTACGACCACAACCTGAAGAACAAGCTGAACCCCAAGTTCGTCGCGGACTACAAAAAGGACAACAAGGGTGAAGAGCCGAACTTCTTCGTGGTCGGCGGCTATGACGGCATGGCGCTGATTTATGCCACCGTCGCCAAGACCAAGGGCAAGCTCGACGGCGATTCGCTGATCGCGGCGGCCAAGGGCGCCAAGTGGGACAGCCCGCGCGGCCCGATGTCGATCGATCCCGCCACCCGCGACGTAGTCGAAACCATCTACATCAACCAGGTGGTGAAGACCGGCGGCAAGCTCGGCAACAAGGAAATCGGCAAGGTCGAAAACGTGCATGACCCAGTGCACGCGGCGATGATGAAGAAGTAAATCGCCACGCCGGCCATGACAAACGCCTGAGTTTGGATGGGGCGGCCGCAAGCGGTCGCCCCGTCTGTTAGCTAAAACCGTCATTCCGGGACGGCGCGACAGCGCCGGACCCGGAATCCACCCACAAGCGGATATCTTTACGAGCTTCTGGATTCCGGGTTCGCTCGCTATGCTTGCGCCCCGGAATGACTCACGGGGTTTTGCGCCCGGACTAGGAAGACCGCTACTACCATGATGCTCCCCCCCGTCCTCGGCGTTCTGTTCGACGGCATCGCCTACGGCATGCTTCTGTTTTTATTGTCGGTCGGGCTGTCGGTGACGCTCGGGCTGATGAATTTCGTCAATCTGGCGCATTGCGCCTTCGCCATGCTCGGCGGTTACGTCACCGTCATTTTGATGAAGGACCTGCACTGGAATTTCTTCGCCACCTTGCCGCTGGCGTTTTTCGCCGCCGCGCTGGTCAGCGTCGTGATCGAACGCATTTTGTATCGCCGGCTCTATCGCGCTAGCGATCTCGACCAGGTGCTGCTGACCATCGGCTTGGCCTTCATCTCGGTCGCGGTCGCCGCCTGGTTCTTCGGCACCACGCAGCAGCCGATCGACATGCCGTCTTACATGCGCGGCTCCTTCGTGGTGATGGGATTGAACATCGCGGTCTACCGCCTGTTTCTGGTGGCGGTCGGCATCGCGGTAACGATTTTGCTGATCATGACGGTCGAGCACACCCGCTTCGGCGCGCAAGTGCGCGCGGCGGTCGACAATCAGCGCATGGCGCGTGGGCTCGGCATCGACGTCGACCGCACTTTCGCCATCACCTTCGCGCTCGGCTCCGGCCTCGCGGGGCTGGGCGGCGCGCTGGCGATCGAGATCGTCGGACTCGATCCGCAATTCGCCTTCACGTATCTGGTCTATGTGCTGATCATCGTCTCGGTCGGCGGGCTTGGCTCGATCACCGGATCCTTCGCCGCCGCCTGCCTCATCGGCATCAGCGACATCGCCGGCAAATATTACGTGCCGCAACTCGGCGCCTTTCTCATCTATCTGGTCATGGTCGCGGTGCTGATGTGGCGGCCGGCCGGCCTGTTCGGGAGGCGGTAGCGCATGACCCCGAAAAGTGGCATCCGGTTTTCGGATAAGGTCATGCGCACTCAAAATGCCATGTCCGATATGCCCGTCTCCCCGCGGGCCTATCTGCAATCGCTGTCGCGCTGGCGGCCGATTGAAATTATTTTCTGGCTGGCAACGCTGCTGCCGTTCTGGCTGTTTCCGAATTATCTCTCGCTGGCCAGCCAAATCGCCGTCGCCGCGCTGTTTGCACTCTCGCTCGATCTCATTCTCGGTTACGCCGGTGTGGTGTCGCTCGGGCACGCGGCCTTTTTCGGCGTCGGCGCCTATACCGCCGGTCTGTTCACCAAATTCGTCTGGGGCGAAGTGTTCACCGGGCTGATCGCGGCGGCCATCATGGCGGCGCTGGTCGGATATGCCTCCAGCTTCATTATCGCGCGCTTCCGCCATCTCACGCTCATCATGATCACGCTGGGCTTAGGCCTGATCCTGCACGAGGTGGCCAATAGCGCGAGCTGGCTGACCGGCGGCTCCGACGGCCTGCAAGGCGTCAGCGTCTGGAAGGTGGCCGGGCTGTTCCGCTTCGATCTCTACGGCACCACCGCCTACGGCTACGCACTCGGCGTTTTGTTCGTGATGTTTCTGATGGCGCGCCGGCTGGTCAACTCGCCGTTCGGCCTGGCGTTGCGCGGCATCCGCGAGAACTTCGTGCGCATGCCGGCGATCGGCGCCGACAGCCGCGCACATATCCGCAAGATCTACACCATCTCGGCGGCGATGGCCGGCATCGCCGGCGCGGTGATCGCGCAGACCACGCAGACGGTGTCGCTCGAAACGCTCAGCTTCGAACGCTCTGCCGACGTTTTGGTGATGCTGGTGTTCGGCGGCGCCGGGCGGCTTTATGGCGGCATCGTCGGCGCGGCGATCTTCCTGGTGGCGCGCGACCAGTTCTCCGGCATCGCGCCGCAATACTGGTATTTCTGGATCGGCATTCTGCTCGTCGTGGTGGTGATGTTCCTGCCGAACGGCATTCTCGGCGGGCTGTCGAAAATCACGGCGCGCTGGAGCCGCAAATGAGCGACCTCTCGGCGCCGGTCAAAACAACCATCGCGCTACAGACGCGCGGGCTGTCGAAGGCCTTCGGCTCGCTGGTGGTGGCGCGCGACATCGCGCTCAATCTGCCGGTCGGCGCTCGCTATGCGCTGATCGGCCCGAACGGCGCCGGCAAGACCACGCTGATCAATCTGATGACCGGCATGCTGACGCCGAACCAGGGCCAGATATTCCTGGGCGGCGCGGACATCACCGCGTTGCCGCCGCAGGCGCGCGTCAAGCGCGGGCTGGCGCGCACCTTCCAGATCAACACATTGTTCGCCGGCTTGAACGCGCTCGAAGCGGTGACGCTTGCCGTCTGCGAGCGGCGCGGCATTGCCGATCATTTCTGGCAGAACATCGCCGTGCACAAAGAGGCGATCGAGGAAGCCTACGAAATACTGGTGAAACTGCGGCTGGGCGATGCCTGCTACCAGCCCACACGTGAACTCCCCTACGGCCGCCAGCGCCTTTTGGAAATCGCGCTCGCATTGGCGACCAAGCCGAAAGTGCTGCTGCTCGATGAACCGGCGGCCGGCGTGCCGCAGGAAGAATCCGGCGACATTTTCGAAGTGGTGGCGAGCCTGTCGAACGACCTCACGCTGCTCTTTATCGAGCATGACATGCATGTCGTGTTTCGCTTCGCCACGCACATCATCGTTCTCGTGAGCGGCTCGGTCTTCGCGGAAGGTTCGCCGGCCGAGATCGCCGCCGATACCGGCGTGCAGGAAGTCTATCTGGGAGCGCGCAAGCATGGGTGATCGTCTTGGCTGACGCGCTGCTCAAGCTGCGACAGGTCACCGCCGGCTATGGCGACGCCGTGGTGCTGCACGACGTTTCGTTCGAACTGCCGGAACACGGCTCGCTCGCCGTACTCGGTCGCAATGGCGTCGGCAAATCGACATTGCTGCTGACCATCATGGGCTTCACGCAGATGCGCGCCGGCCATGTCTATTGGCGCGGGCAGGATATTTCGCGGCAGCCGCCACATTGGCGCGCCAATAACGGCATCGGCTGGGTGGCGCAAGAGCGCGAGATTTTTCCCTCGCTGACGGTGGAAGAAAACCTCACGGTGGCGGCGCGGCCGGGCGAATGGACGCTCGACACGGTGTTCAAACTGTTTCCGCGTCTGGCCGAACGCCGCGCCAACATGGGCAATCAATTGTCCGGCGGCGAACAGCAGATGCTGGCCATCGCGCGCGCGCTGATGACCAACCCTTCGCTCTTGTTGCTCGACGAGCCGTTCGAGGGCCTCGCCCCGGTGATCGTCGATGAGATGACGGCCGCCGTGAAGCAGATGCTGTCGGGCCGCCGCATCGCCATCGTGCTGGTTGAGCAGCACACGGAAATTGCGCTGGAGCTGACGACCGATGCAATCGTGCTCGAACGCGGCGCGGTCGCCCACCGTGCCGGGTCCTCGGCGCTCGCGGGCGACAAGGCGACGCTGGAGCGGCTGGTCGGCTTGCGGGTCGCGGCGACGCCGTAGGCGTTCCCCGGATGCGGCGCAGCGTGTAGCGAAGCAAAACGGTGCGACGCTGATCCGGGGTCCAACTTTTTCACAGCTAGAAAGCTGGGTCCCGGTTCTGCGGTGCGGCACTTCGTACCGCACCGCGCCCGGGAAACGAGACCGATAACATTGCGCGAAAGCGCGTCAGCGTGAGATGCTAGCCGTCTGAAATGACGGAGACCCTCAATGTCGCAACCCATGATCCCGCGCGAGCGCGCCGAATTTTCCGCCATCGTCGATCGGCCGCCGCTCAAGCTGCCGGGCAAGGCGCGCATCGTGTTCTGGACCATCGTCAATTACGAGGTCTGGGACATCGGCAAGCCGATGGCGCGCCAGCTTTTGCCGGCGCCGACCGGCGTGCCGCTGATGCCGGACGTGGTGCATTGGGGCTTTCACGAATACGGCATGCGCGTCGGCTGCTGGCGCTTCCACGAGTTGTACCGAAAGCTCGGCATTCGCCCGACGCTGTCGGCCAATGCGCGCATCTGCGAAGATTATCCGCGCGTGGCGGCGCAGGCGCGCGACGATGGCTGGGAGTTCATGGGCCATGCCTATGAGCAGGGCCCGATACACAAGGAGCCGGACCAGGCGGCGATGATCAATCGCTCGATGGACATCATGGAGAAATTCACAGGCAAGCGCCCCGTTGGCTGGCTCGGGCCCGGGCTGACCCAAACGTTGGAGACGCCGGACCTGCTTACGGCCGCGGGCGTGAAATATATCGGCGATTGGGTCTATGACGACGAGCCGACCACGATCAAGACGACCAATGGCCCGCTTGTGACGCTGCCCTACACGATTGAGCTGAACGACATTCCGGTGATGCTGGTTCAGCATCACGACAGCGACTATCTCTTGAAGATGGCGCAGAACCAGTTCGACCGGCTCTATAAAGAGAGCGAACAACGCGCCAAGATCGTCGCGCTTGCCATTCATCCTTACATCAGCGGCCAGCCGCACCGCATCAAATATCTCGAAGCGATCTATGATTACGTCAACGGCCACGAGGGCGTGCTGCACTGGAACGGCGAGCAGATTTTGGAGTGGTATCAAAAAGCAAAGGTCTGACTTCTTCCCTCCCCCCGCTTCGCGGGGAGAGGGACAAGAAACAAAACTGATGAGGAAACACCGCATGAACTTCCCCAAGCCCCCCGTCGGCATGTTGCCGGGTGACCGCATCACCTATTCGCCGATCATCAACCGCAAGCCGCTCAAGCTGCCGAACAAGGCGCGCATGGTGGTGTGGACCGTGACCAACGTGGAAGCATGGGACCCGACCCAGACCATGCCGCGCACGGTGTTGACGCCGCCGGCGGGCGGCTCGCCGATGCCCGACATTCCGAACTGGTGCTGGCACGAATACGGCAACCGCGTCGGCTTCTGGCGGTTGTTGCAAGTGTACGATGAGTTCAAGATTCCGGGCGTGATGAACATCAACGGCGTCGCCGTCAACGCATTCCCGGAAATGATCAAGGCTTGCGTCGAGCGCAAGTGGGAATTCGTCGGCCACGGCTATACGCAGCGTAACATGCAGAAGGTCGAGAACGAACGCGCCGACATCAAGAAGAGCGCCGAGGTGCTCAAGAAGGCGACCGGCGTGCTGCCGCGCGGCTGGCTCGGGCCCGGGCTGACCGAAACCTGGGAGACGCCTGATCTCCTGAGCGAGGAAGGCTACGACTATGTCGCCGACTGGGTGATGGACGACCAACCGGTCTGGATGAAGACGCGTAACAAGCCGATCCTCAACATTCCCTATACGCAGGAATGCAACGACGTCGCCATGATGCTGATCCAGCACCACAAGGCGAACGAATTCTACGAACGCGCCATGGACCAGTTCGAGCAGATATATAAAGACTCGAAGGACGGCGCGCGCGTAATGGCGATTTCGGTGCATCCCTACATCATGGGCGCGCCGCACCGGGCGAAATATTTCCGGCAGATTTTCCAGAAAATTCGCAAGAAGAAGGACGTGCTGTTCTGGACCGGCGGCCAGATCGCGGATTGGTACAAGAAGGTCGGGCCCAAGCCTGAATAAAGCCGGAGGCGTGACGACATGGCGAAACGCCGCAAGACTCTGAAAGCGAAACCACGCGTTATCAAAAAGAAACCGCGCGGCACGGCGCGCAAAACACCGTTCCAACTTGAAGAAGCGACCATCGACGATCTTCACCGCGCGATTCAATCGGGTCAGACGACGCTGGTTAAGGTCGTGCGGCGCTATATCGATCGCGTGCGCCACTATAACGGCGTCGCCAGCGTGCTGGTGACGGAAGACGGCAAGGCCATTGCGCCAATAAAAGGCACGGTGCGCGGCGGCGCGCCGCTGCGATTTTCGGCCGAAACGGTCAAGGCATCCGACGTCCTACCAGATCTCGACAAATACCAAGGGCCGCCGCTTGAATTCGGCCGCATGGAGGCGACCGCCTCCGATCCGGACGTGCAGCAGCAATTCGGCATGATCGCCGGCATTCCGAACGGCACGCAGTTGAACGCGCTGGCGACGCTGAATATCCGCGGCGAACGCTCGGTCGTCTGCCGCGGCGACTATGACCGCCACCCGTCGGAGGGGCCGCTGCCGGAAGGCGCGCCGGCGGTGTGCGAGATCCTGCGGCGCATGCCGGACGCGCTCGAGCGCGCGACCGAACTCGACCGGAAATACGGGCGCAAGCCGGACCTGAAGAAGATGCCGATGTACGGAGTCGTGTTCTCGTTCAAGGACCCGTTCGACACCAGGGACATGCGCTCGACCGGCGGCGGCGACGCGCGCTACGACGCCGACTTCCCGGCGCGCGACCATGTGCTGGTCGAGCAGTTGCGCGACAAGGGCGCCATCATTTTCGCCAAGGCGGTGAACACGGAATATAACGGCCGCCCGGAAGCGCCGGCGGTCGCAGGCGGCTCGAAGCCGGACAAGGTGCTGCCCTCGGTCCTGGGCTATCAGCGCAGTACCTGGGCCGGTAATCCGGCCAATCCTTACGACACCACGCGCGCGGCCTCGCTCGGATCGAGCTCGGGTTCCGGCGTGTCGGTGAGCGCCAATCTGGTGATGTGCAGCCTGGGCGAGGAAACGCGCGCGTCGTGCCGCGGGCCGTCCAACCATAACAGCGTGGCGCTGATCCTCCCGCACAAGGCGATGCTCGGCTTCAACGGCGGCGCCATCGGCGCCGATATTTATGTCGATCGCACCGGTATTCTCGCCCGCCGCGTCGGCGACGCCGCCAAGGTGCTCGATGCGTTGAAGGACGTGGACAAGGGCTATTACGACGAGCGCGATCCCTACACCACGGTGCCGCGCTCCTCCGTACTGGGAACCGCCTACGCCAGCCACACGCAGAAAGGCGCAAGCCTGCATTCGCTGAAAGGTTTGCGCATCGGCGTCATCCGCGAATCGATGACGGTGCCGAAGGGTTCAATGACGGAAGTGCCGATCGTCACGGCGGCGGCAAAGGAAATCAAGACCGTCCTCGGCGGCCAACTGGGCGCGACTTTGGTCGAGTCGTCGCATCCCTTGTGGAAGCGCGATACGAGCGTCGAATTGATGAAAGTCGATTTCACGCGCGCGCTGTCCCGGCTGGCGCCGGTGCTGATGCCCGATCTGTTTTTCCGGCTAAACGTGGATGGCACGCCGCTGTTTCCCGATTTCGCGGCGGCGATCGAACCGACCGAATTCACGCCCGGCAAGGTCTTCGGGAGCGGCAGGATGAAGCCGATCGATTATTTCGTCGAACTGGTGGATGGGCGCATCGCGCCGCCGTCGAATTTCGATCTCGGCGCCGTGCAGCAACAGGCGATGGCGCCGGCCTACAAATTTCACATCAACCAGTATCTGTCGCGCCGCGCCGCCGGCTGGAAGGCCAAAGGCATCGCCGAGACGCTCACGAACTTCACCGAGCTCAACAAGCGCTCCAAATTCTGGGGCGACGACCAGCGCGCCGAATTCGAGAACTGGGACCGCATGACCGACATGCGCAATACGCTCGGCGAACGGCAGGGCGTCAACGAGCGGATCATGCTGCGCGAATTGCTGCGCCGGGTCGACATGATGGTGATCCTCGAAAACAGGCTCGACGCGCTGGTGCGCCTGCACACGCCGTTCCCGCCCGGCATTATCGGCGGCGCCGGGCAATATCATTTGCGCAACAATCTGACCATGGAATCGCTAAGCGGCCCGAACGCCGGCCTCACCGAGGTGCTGATCCCGGCCGGCTACGTGGACACTGCCTACGATCCGATTCTAACACTCAACGCCGGCGGAACGGCTTACGTGTCGAAGGGCTCGGACCGGCCGACGAAACTCAAAGCCCCCGGGCTGCCGTTTTCGCTCGTCTTCCGCGCCGAGCCGGGCAAGGAGGACGTGATCCTTGAGATCGCGGCGGCTTATGAGGCGGCCTCGAAACGGCGCGTTCCGCCGCCGGATTTCGGGCCTCTCAAGGGCTAGGGAAAACGGCGTCACAGGCCTTGGTTTCGCAGGGGCGGTGGATTATTCGTAAGGCCATGGAAACCCACTTCCTCGACAAACGCACCATCGCCGAGCTAACCGCGCGCATGTATCTCGACTGCGGCGCGGTGCGCTTCATGACCGACAAGCCGTATATTTTCACCAGCGGCTGGGCGAGCCCGGTTTATAACGACTCGCGCTGGCTGATCTCGTTTCCCGACGTGCGCGCGGCCATCATGGGCTACATGGTGCACGCCATCGATCGCGACATCGGGCGCACCAATATCGACGCGGTGGCGGGCGGCGAAACCGCCGGCATTGCCTTTGCCGCCTGGGTCGCCGACCGGCTGCATCTGCCGATGCAATATGTGCGCAAGAAGCCGAAGGGTTTCGGGCGCGGCGCGCAGATCGAGGGGCAACTCATTCCCGGCCAGCGCGTGCTGCTGGTGGAGGACCTCGCCACCGACGGGCGCAGCAAGGTTAATTTCGTCAAGGCGATCCGCGACGCCGACGGCCAATGCGAGCACTGCTTCGTGATTTTTTTCTACGACATTTATAAAGAGGGCCAAAAGATATTGGCCGATCTCGGCGTCACCTTGCATTCGCTGACGACCTGGCGCGACCTGCTGCGTGTGGCCAAGACCATGGACAAATTCGAGCCGAAGATGCTGGCTGAGGTGGAGAAGTTCATCGACGACCCGGCCGGCTGGTCGAAGGCGCATGGCGGAGTGGCGACCACGGCGGAGTAATTTCTTCCTTCACCTCTCCCATAGGGAGAAGTCACCCGCCGAAGCATTAGCGAAGGCGGGCGGGTGAGGGGTTAAGGTCACGATAGATTTAGATCCCCTCACCCAACCCTCTCCCCATCCAAAGTCGGATATATCCGACTTTGGCATTTTGAATGCCCAACTCGGGTAAACCCGAGTTGGGTTGGGAGAGGGAGCGCACCGAATTTCGCGCTACGACTTACGTTTGACCGGTTAGTTTCTGCTTTATCCTTACCACCGCCAAATCCAGCGCCGACAAGAATCGCGACACGTCCTGCCGCGACAAAGGCGGCGGGCCGCGCGTGACGGCGCCGGCGCTGCGCAAATCCGTCATCAGGTCGCGGGTCGCTAGCGCCATGCCGATCGAATTATTGTCGAACACTTTGCCGGTCGGCGACAGCACGCTCGCGCCGTTCTTCACGCAACGGCCGGCGAGCGGAATGTCGTTGGTGATAACGATGTCGGTTGCGGTAGCGCGGTCGGCGATCCAGCCATCAGCGACGTCAGGGCCTTCCGGCACGATCACGCGCTCGATCAGCTCGCTGCGCGGAACGTTCATGTAGGAATTGGCCACCACGAAGACCTTGAGGCTGTAGCGCTCGGCCACCCGGTACACCTCGTTCTTGACCGGGCAAGCGTCGGCATCGACGAAGATGCGGATCGCGGGTGGCCGGGGGTCTTCCAAGGCTTCGGTCATCGTGGTCCAATTGGACTAATTCAGGGGGGCATCAATGGCCAAAAAGACCAACAAGACAAGGAAGAAGACGGTCAAGAAAACACAGCCGCGCAAGGCGGCCAACCGCAAAGCCAATGCGCGGCGCGCAGTGAGCGCCAAAACGCGCGTCAAGAAGCCGAAGCAAAAATTTCACGTCAGCCACCATAACGAGGCCGACTTTGACCAGGGCCTGCGCACATATGCCAAGTATCGCGACCTCGGGCTGGCGCCCGCGACCGGCGGCATGGTGCAGGCCCACGTCATCCGTTTCATTCCGCCCTACCGGCCGGAAGAAGTTTCGACGCCGCATTTCCACGACGTCGACCTGCAAATGATCTACGTGCTCAAAGGCTGGTACAAGACCGAATTCGAGGGCGAAGGCGTGCATACCTTTCACACCGGCGCGTGCTGGCTGCAACCGCCTAAGATCAAGCACACCGTGCTCGGCTATTCCGACGATTGCGAATTGCTCGAAATCGTCCTGCCGGCGGAATTCAAGACGGTGACTTTGAAATAACGCTAAATAAATTTCTGCGCCAGCAAAAATCCCGTCACCAGCGCGAACATCACCGCCGTGGACGCCACCACGGTCGCGACATGCCGCCAGCCGAGCGAGACGATAGCCGATACCGACGTATCGAGCCCGAGCGCGCCGATGGCGATTAAAAGTCCCCAGGTGGAGGCCTCGACCAGCCCGTGCTTGACGGGCACGAATGCAAAAGAGGCCTGCGGCGCCAGCAGCATCGCGCTATTGATGAAGCACAACGCGAGAAAGACCAGCGCGAAGCCCGGCACCGGCACGCGCGCCGCGCCATGTTCGACGCCCCGTTTGGTGAAATACCAGCCGATGCCGAGCACCACCGGCAGCAGCAGGAACACGCGAAACAGTTTGACGATCACCGCCGTGTTGCCAGCAGTATCGGAGACGGCGTAGCCGGCGCCGACGACCTGCGCGACGTCGTGAATGGTGCCGCCGAGCATGACGCCGGTCGCCTGCGCGTCGAAGCCGAGCAGGATGCAGAGCGGCGGATAAACGATCATGGCGAGCGTGGCGAGCGCGTTGACCGCCACGACGACAAAGGCGATGTCCGCCGCCTTGCCGGGATATTCCGGCACCACGGTCGAGGTGGCGAGCGTGGCGGAAGCGCCGCATACCGCGGTCGCCGCGCCGACCAACGCGCCGAAGCCGGCCGAGCGGCCGCTTAGCCGCGCGAACAGAAAGCCGGACAATAGCGTCACCATCATCGCAATCACGATCATGACGCCGGTCGAAAGACCGAGCGCCTCGATGTCGGACAAGGCCACGCGCAGGCCGAGCAGCGCGACCGCCCAACGCAACACCGTGCGCACGCAGAAGGCCATGCCGGGCCGCACCAGAGCGCCGCCGGCGATCGGGTTGAGCGCGATGCCGATCACCAGCGCCAGCACCATCGCCGGGATCGGCACGTAGCGGCCGACATAGGGCGCGGCGAGATAAGCCACGACTGCCACCGACGCCGACAGGATTACGCCGGGCGCGAGGTCGGTCAGTTGGGCGGGAAACGGCCGGGTCGCTGGCTGGGGTTGTGTGGCCACGGCATGTCCATAAACGCGGCGGGTGGGCGGCGCAACCGCGCGGGCGTCGCAACGCCGCAAGGACAACGGAGAGCGAGTGTTAGTGAAAGTGGGCCGACGGAGTGGGCAGGCCCGCATCGCGGCTCACCGGCAAATGGTTTGCCTGCCGGATTTATTCGGCGCTAGCCTTGCGGCCGACCGCCAGGAAAGCAAACGATTGGCGACGTCCAACAAACTCAATCGGGGGAAACACCATGCCCAAAGACAAAAGACCGGGATCGATCGACCGCCGCGCCTTGCTGGCCGGCACCGGTGCGCTCGGCGCCGCCAGCATGATCGGTAGCGAAGCTTTCGCGCAGACAGGCGCCTCGTCCGGCGCGCTGCCGGCGCGCGGTGAATTCGTGGTGCGCGGCGCGCATGTGCTGTCGATGGACGATAAGATCGGCGATCTGCCGTCCGGCGACGTGCACGTGCGCAACGGCGCCATCGTCGCGGTGGCGGCCAACATCAAGGCGCCGGGCGCGCAAGTTATCGACGGCAAGGGCATGATCTGCATGCCCGGCTTTGTCGACACGCATTGGCATCACTGGACGACTTTCCTGCGGCCGGCGATGCGCACCGACGATCCGAAGAAAACCTATTTTCCGGTCACCATCGCGCTCGGCGTTCACTACACGCCGGAAGACAGCTATCGCAGCGTGCGGCTCGGCATCGCCGAGGCGCTCAGCGCCGGCATCACCACCACGCATAACTGGGCGCATAACGTGCGGAGCCCGGCGCACGCCGACGCCGAGGTGAAGGCGATGCGCGACTGCGGCATTCGCGGTCGCTTCGCCTATGGCCCTGCCCAAGGCATGCCCGCCGACAAGCCCATGGATATCGCCGACTGGGCGCGGCTAAAGAAAGACATGGCCAAGGATGAGATGATCTCGCTCGGCATCTGCTCGCGCAACGTCGACAACAGCAATGCGTCGCGCGGCGGTATCAACGGCGACATGGCTAAAAAAGAATGGGGCGCCGCGCGCGACCTTGGCTTGCCGATCACGCTGCACACAAACGGCAGCGCCAATGTGCGGTTTCTCGCCGAGAACGACCTGCTCGGGCCCGACGTGCAACTGGTGCATCCGTTGAACCTCGCCGCCGACGATTTCGCCATGCTGGCCAAGCATGGCGTGCATTACAGCATCGCGCCTTTGGGCGAAGCCGGGCGCACCGGCGAGACGCAGTTGTCCGAACTGCTGCAAGCCGACGTCAAGGTCAGCATTTCAATTGACAATGTAACGGCGGAGCGCTGCGACTGCTTCGACTGCATGCACATGCTGCAAACGCTCAACCGGCACCGCAACGCCGGCAAATTCAAACTGACCACCAAGCGGCTGGTGCAGATGGCGACGATCGACGGCGCCATCGATCTCGGCATCGAGGCCAAGACCGGCTCGCTGACGCCGGGCAAGCGCGCCGACCTCATCCTGGTCAGGACCGATACGCCGAACATGACCGGCAGCGGCGACGCTTACGACGCGCTGGTGCAACTGGCGCAGCCGAGCAATGTCGACACCGTGGTGGCCGACGGCCGCATCTTGCGGCGCAACGGCAAGTTCACCGCGCTCGATTACGGCAAGGTGCTGCGCGAGGCGAACGCCGCGCTCGAGGCGCTCAAGGCGCGCGCCAAGTGGGCGTGATCGGCTGCACGAAGTTGTGAGGATTAGGGTGAGGGGTTTTGAACGTCGATAGTTTGTGACCCCTCACCCGCCTCGCTTCGTTCGGCGGCCTCTCCCTTCAGGGGGATGTGAAGAAAGTGCCTTACTTCTTCGCACCCATCCCCTGCATGAAGCGCGCGCGGATCTGCACCGGGTCGCGGTCGGTCTTGCCGACGCCGGGCTCGCCGTCGATGCGCGCGGCGATCAGCGTCGGCCCGCCACTTTTGAGCGCTTGCGCGAACATGCGGTCGAACTCGTCTTCATCGGCGGCCCAGTTGCTGTTGGCAAGGCCGGAGGCGCGCGCGATCGCCACCAGATCGGCGGTTGCCGCGCTCGCCGTCGGTTGCGAGCCAGTGATCTGATAGATGCCGTTGTCCCATAACACGATGGTAAGATTTTTCGGCGCCTGCACTGCGACGGTGGCGAGACAGCCAAGTTGCATCAACAGCGAGCCGTCGCCTTCGAGCGCGACCACGTGACGCTTGGGCTGCGCGATGGCGACGCCGAGCGCGATCGGGATCGCCAGGCCCATGCTGCCGAGCATGTAGAAATTCTGCGCGCGCTGGCCGGTCTCCCACAGATCGAAATTGGTGTTGCCGATGCCACCGATAACGGCTTCGTCCGCCTTGAGATGACCGACCAGCCGTTTGGTCAGCTCCAGCCGATTCATCGTCTTGACGTTGTGCAGCCCGGCCGGTTTCGAATTGGTGTTGTTCATTTCGAAAACACCTTTCCGCCGGTCAGCAGCGGCGACAGGATGAAGGTCACCGGCGCCTGCGTCGCGAAAGCCTGCTTGATCGAGCGTTCGAGAACGAATTCGAGTTCGTCGTGGCGGGTGATGGTGTGATTTTCAATTCCGAGGGAATCCAGCACCGGCCGCATGGTCTTGCACACCATCGCCTGACCGAGATTGAACTCGCCGAGCGTGCCGCGTTCGGACACGAACATCAGCGCCGGAATCTGCGACGGCACCACCAGAGAAGCGAGTGCGTTCGGCAAAGTTGCAAAGCCCGAGGTCTGCATCAGCACCGCCGACTTCATGCCGCCCATCCAGGCGCCGGAAACAATGCCGATGGCTTCTTCCTCGCGCGTAGCCGCGAACACGGTAAAGAACGAGTCGGCGTGCAGCGCCTTGATCAAAGGCGTCAACACGCGGTCGGGTACATAAACTATGAGCTTGATGTCATTGGCCTTGAGTGTGGCCAGCACGATCTCGTGCCAGGATTTCGGCATGTCGGTCATCGGTTTGCGGCCACCCAAAGGAACAAGGAGATGTCGGTCGATTGTGGGGTCGAGTTTGAATTAGGTGAAAATTATCCGCCCAGGCTGGAGATACTGCCGCGTCAGCGCCATTGCTCCAGCAAACGCAAAAGCTTACCCTTATATTCCGTCCGGCACGAAACACAAAATAAGCCGGTTCCCTTGGAGGAAAGCACCATGAGCACATCGGATAACAAGCCGGCGCTGTCGCGTCGCCGCATCATCAAAGCCGCCGGCGTGTTCGCCGCCGGCGTCGCCGCGCCTGGCATCTTTGGATTGAGATCGGCTTATGCCGCGTTCCCCGAACGCACGGTCAAGATCGTGGTCGCCAACACGCCCGGCGGCCCGTCCGATCTGGTCGCCCGCATGGTGGCTGCGGCTATCCAGGAAAACTCCGGCAAGACCGTGATCATCGAGAACCGGGGCGGTGCCGGCAGCAACATCGGCATGGGCTATGTCGCGCGCTCCGACGCCGACGGGTACACCTTCCTGCTCGCCACCAACGCCTTTTCGATCAACCCGACGCTCTACAAATCCATCCCGTACAATCCGACCAAGGACTATGTCGGCGTCAGCGAGCTTGCCAGTTCGCCGAACACCTTCGTGGTGCGCGCGGAACTGCCGGCGAAAACTATCAAGGAATTTGTCGAACTTGCCCGCAACTCGCCGGACAAGTTCAACGTCTCGACGCCGCCGATCGGCACATCGCCGCAGTTGCAGGCTTCCGTGCTGAAGTCGATTGAGAAATTGCCGAAGCTTGAAGAGGTCGTGTTCAAGGGCGGCGGCGACGCGCTGCAGGCACTTTTGTCGAAGACCGTTCAAATGAGCTCGGGCTCGCTGGCGCCAGCAGCGCCGCACATCAAGTCGGGCACCTTGCGCTGCCTCGCGGTTTCCGCCGAAACGCGCTGGCCGGATCTGCCGGATGTGCCCACGATGGAGGAAGCCGGTTACAAAGGCTTTTTGTTCCCGACCGACTGCTGCCTGCTGGCGCCGGCCAAGACGCCGCCTGAAGCCGTCAAGTGGATGGAAGCGGAATGCCTCAAGGCGCTGTCCACGCCACAGATGAAAGAGAAGCTGTATAAAGCTGGCTTCCAGGTGAAGGCGAAAGGCGCCGACGTGGCCTGGGCACGGGTCAATCATGAAATCACGATGTTCCGTGACATCATCAACCAGGCGGGCATCAAACAGCTCTAGCCTCTCATCGATTTCCCCGCCGTCATGGATCATGACGGCGGGTTTATTTGTGTCCCGATAAGCGAATCCCGCCCATGAACATCAAATCGATCGAACCGATCGCCATCAGCCTGCCGATGATCAAGCCCGTGATCATGGCGGGCGAGGAAGTCCACCGCGCCGACAATGTGCTGGTGCGGATCGAAACCGATAGCGGCATTGTCGGCTGGGGCGAAGCGGCCTCGGCGCCGACCATGACCGGCGATACGCTCGAAAGCATCGTCTTTGGCGTGCATTATCTCGAACCGGCCCTGCGCGGCCGTCCAGCCGCCGATATCGCCGGCGCGCTCGCCGCGATGGATGCGCGCATGTACGGCAATCAGGGCGCCAAGGCGGCGATCGAAATCGCGCTGCATGACCTCACCGGCAAAGCCACCTCGATGCCGATGCATGCTTTGCTCGGCAACGCCAGGCGCCGGCACGTTCCCTTGCTGACCGTGATCGGCGGCGGCGACGCCGAGGGCGACATTCGCGACGCCGAAAAGAAAAAAGCCGCCGGCTTCACCGCCTACAAGATCAAGGTCGGCGTCGATAGCGCGGCCAACGACGCGGCACGCACAGTCGCCATCTGCAAGGCGCTCGGTCCCGGCCTGCTGATTTCGGCCGACGCCAACCAGGGCTTTTCCGTCGACGAAGCCGTCGCCTATGTACGCGCGGTGAAAGGCCGCGGCCTCGACTTCCTCGAGCAGCCGGTCGATGCGCACGATCTCGCCGGCATGGCGCACGTCGCCAAGGAAGCAGGCGAGATCGCCATCGGCGCCGATGAAGGCATTCATGCGCTCGCCGATATTCAGCGCCATCACGATACTAAAGCCGCGCGCGGCGTCAGCCTGAAAGCCATCAAGCTCGGCGGCGCGCGCGCCGTGGTAGCGGCGGCGCAATTGTGCGACCGTCTCGGCATGAGCTTGAACGTATCGTGCAAGACCGGCGAGTCGAGCGTGGCGAGCGCGGCCGCGCTGCACATCGCCTCGGTGATTCCGAATATTCACTGGGCGCTGACCATGACGCACACCGCGCTGGCGGCCGATGTGACCGCGACGCCGGTGCCGACCGCGCGCGGCCACGCCGACAGTCTCGACCGGCCCGGGCTTGGCGTGGAAGTCGATATGGATTGCGTGAACCGCCATCGTGTTCACATCGCCGTCCGCGACGTAGCGTGACTGCAAAACCTGGCATTGCCTGCCAGATATTTACGGCTGCGGAATTTTCAGCAGCGCGGGTCTCGCGCCCAATCTTCGGCCTCCTCGCGCAACCGGCAATTCGCACTGCAACATACTATTGCCTTTGTCCGGCGCTTACCAATGGCCCGTTGCCGATAAAGGTGAATTACGGTCAACTCCCGCCCTGTCGTCAGCGGAATGATGGAGAAATTCATGTCGCGGAAGCCGGGTTCGTCACGGCCGAAATTGCGGTCGCAATTGTGGTTCGACAATCCGCACAATCCCGGCATGACCGCGATCTACCTCGAGCGTTATCTCAATTACGGCCTTACCAAGAACGAACTGACCTGCGGCAGGCCGATCATCGGCATCGCGCAGACCGGCTCGGACCTCTCGCCCTGTAACCGGCATCACCTTGAACTCGCCGTGCGCGTGCGCGACGGCATCCGTGACGCCGGCGGTATCCCATTTGAATTTCCGGTGCACCCGATCCAGGAGACCGGCAAGCGGCCGACCGCCGCGCTCGACCGCAACCTCGCTTATCTCGGCATCGTCGAAGTGTTGTTCGGCTATCCGATGGACGGCGTCGTGCTGACCACCGGCTGCGACAAGACCACGCCGGCCTGCATCATGGCGGCAGCGACGGTGAACATTCCGGCCATCGTGTTGTCGGGCGGGCCGATGCTGAACGGCTGGTGGAAAGGCGAACGCGCCGGCTCCGGCACCGTTGTCTGGCAGGCGCGCGCCGATCACGCCGCCGGCAAAATAAAATACGACGAGTTCCTGGATATCGTGACCTCGTCGGCGCCTTCGGCCGGCCATTGCAACACCATGGGCACGGCCTCGACCATGAACGCGCTCGCCGAAGCGCTCGGCATGTCGCTGCCCGGTTGCGCGGCGATCCCCGCGCCCTATCGTGAGCGCGCGCAGATTGCTTACGAGACGGGCCTGCGCGCGGTCGAGATTGTGCACGAGAATTTGCGACCGTCCGACATTCTCACGCGCAAGGCTTTCGAGAATACCATCGTCGCCAATTCGGCGATCGGCGGCTCGACCAACGCGCCGATCCACATCAATGCGATCGCGCGCCATATTGGCGTGAAGCTTTCGACCGAGGAGTGGGAAAAGATCGGCTACGACGTGCCGCTTTTGGTCAACATGCAGCCGGCCGGAAAATATCTCGGCGAGGATTATTACCGCGCCGGTGGTCTGCCGGCGGTGATGAACCAATTGCTCAAGGCCAAGCGCCTTCATGGCGACGCGATGACGATCAACGGCAAGACGGTCGAGCAGAACGTCAAGCGCGCCAAGATCACGAATGACGACGTCATCCGCGTCTACAGCAAGCCGATGGTCAAACAGGCCGGCTTCAAGGTGCTCAAGGGAAATCTGTTCGATTCGGCGATCATGAAGGCGAGCGTGATCTCGGATGAGTTCCGCGCGCGCTATCTGTCGAACCCGAAAGACCCCGAAGCCTTCGAGGGCAAGGCGGTCGTGTTCGAGGGGCCGGAGGACTATCACAAGCGCATCGAAGATCCATCGCTCCAGATCGACGAGCATACCATGCTGGTCATCCGCGGGGTCGGGCCGATCGGTTATCCGGGCTCGGCCGAAGTGGTGAACATGCAGCCGCCTGCCGCGTTGTTGAAGAAGGGCATCAACTCGCTGCCCTGTATCGGCGACGGCCGGCAGTCAGGAACTTCCGGTTCGCCGTCGATATTGAACGCCTCGCCGGAAGCCGCCGCCAATGGCGGGCTGGCGGTTCTCAAGACGGGCGACCGCATCAGGATCGACATGCGCAAAGGCACCGCCAATATTCTGATCTCGAAAGCGGAATTTCTTCGCCGTCGCGCCACGCTCATCAAGGATGGCGGCTTTCCTTATGCGCCGAGCCAAACGCCGTGGCAGGAAATCCAGCGCGGCATGGTCGATCAACTCGCCGACGGCATGGTGCTCAAGCCGGCGGTCAAATATCAGCGCGTCGCGCAGAAATTCGTGCCGCGCGACAATCATTAGGTTCTCGTCATTCCGGGGCGCGCGCAGCGCGAACTCGGAATCCAGAACCGTGTGAGTTTGTTTCTGGATTCCGGATCGGCGTTGCACGCCGTCCGGAATGACAAGGAGGGTCATTATGAGTGGACGACTTCAGGGAAAAATCGCTTTCATCACCGCCGCCGGTCAAGGCATTGGCGGCGCCATTGCCGAGACCTTCATCGCCGAAGGCGCGACCGTCATCGCGACCGACCTCGATGCCGGCAAGCTCAAGCACCTCAAGACCGACAAGCAATTCGCGCTCGACGCACGCTCGACGCCGCAGGTGGAAGCACTCGCCAAAAAGATCATCGACGAAATCGGCGCGCCCACTATTCTGATGAATTGCGCCGGCTACGTGCATCAGGGCTCGGTGCTGGACTGCTCGGAAGCCGACTGGGACCTCTCGTTTGATCTCAACGTCAAGTCGATGCATCGCACGCTGCGCGCCTTTCTGCCCGCCATGCTGAAAAACGGCGGCGGCTCGATCGTGAACATCTCCTCGGCGGTGTCGTCGATCCGCGGCGTGCCGGCGCGCTACGCCTATGGCGCCACCAAGGCGGCGGTGATCGGGCTCACCAAAGCGGTGGCGGCGGATTTCATTCGCCAGGGTATCCGCTGCAACGCCATTTGCCCCGGCACCATCATTTCGCCCTCCTTCGAGCAGCGCGTGGTCACAACCGCCGACAAGAGTGGGCAGCCGCTCGACAAGACGCGCCAGGATTTCACCGACCGCCAGCCGATCGGCCGGCTCGGCACCGCGCAAGAAGTCGCCAATCTGGCGCTGTTTCTGGCCTCTGACGAGTCGAGCTACATCACCGGCCAACCGCATCTGGTCGACGGCGGGATGGCGCTATAGCCCGGCGGAAAAGACTAAGGATGGTTTCACGAGCCGAAAGTCCCTTGCCGGACACTTAGTCGTATGATGATATGACTAACCGAAAAAGACGGGAGAAACATCCCGCGCGGCCGGCGACGACCAACAAGGGCGCGCCATCGGGAGGGCGTTTGGAATGGCTTCGGTCGCGATCCGCGATGTTCGTAAGGCGTTCGGCCTCACCGCCGTCATTCATGGCGTCGACGTTACAATCGATGATGGCGAATTCGTCGTGCTGGTCGGCCCCTCCGGCTGCGGCAAGTCGACTTTGCTGCGCATGATCGCAGGGCTTGAAAACATTACCGGCGGCGAAATCTCGATCGGCGAGCGCGTGGTCAACCAGCTGCCACCGAAAGAGCGCGACGTCGCCATGGTGTTCCAAAACTACGCGCTCTACCCGCACATGACCGTCGCCGCCAACATGGCTTTCTCGATGAAGCTGCGCGGCGCGCCGAAGAAAGAGATCGACACGCGCGTCAGGCGCGCTGCCGAAATTCTCGGCCTCGAACAATTGCTCGAACGTTTCCCGCGGCAATTGTCAGGCGGCCAGCGCCAGCGCGTCGCCATGGGCCGCGCCATCGTGCGCGACCCGCAGGTGTTCCTGTTCGACGAGCCGCTGTCGAACCTGGATGCCAAATTACGCGTGCAGATGCGCACCGAAATCAAGGAACTGCATCAGCGCCTGAAGACTACCACCGTCTATGTCACGCACGACCAGATCGAAGCCATGACCATGGCAGACAAGATTGTGGTCATGCATGACGGCATCGTCGAGCAGATCGGCGCGCCGCTCGAATTATACGACAGACCGGACAACCTGTTCGTCGCCGGTTTCATCGGCTCGCCGGCGATGAATTGCCTTTCCGGCACGCTGCGCGTCAACGGCACGGCCGAGTTCGTAAGCAACGGCGGCGTACGCCTGCCGGTGGCGAATGCGCCATCCGGCAGCGACGGCCGGCGCGCGGTCTACGGCGTCAGGCCGGAGCATTTCGCCCTTGGCGGCGACGGCGCCGAAGCCGAGGTGCAGGTGGTCGAGCCGACCGGCTCGGAAATCCAGATCGTTGCCAAACTCGGCGGCGCCGAAGTCACCGCCGTTTTCCGTGAGCGCCACCAATTCAGGCCGGGCGACAAGATCCGGCTCAAACCAGATCCGCGTCTCGTGCATCTGTTCGACGAGACGACGGGCAAGCGAATAAGCCAAACCTAAACAACAACCATTCGAGGGAGGAAGTAACGATGACCGATTTTACCCGCCGCACCTTGGTTCAAGGCGGCACCGCAGTGGCCGCCGCCGGCGCTTTGACCGGCCCGGCGCTGCTCGACTTTGCCAAAGCCTGGGCACAGAACGCGCCGTGGAAGCCGGAAAAAAACGCCAAGCTGGCGATGCTGCGTTGGAAGTACTTCGTTCAGGCGGAGGACGACGCCTTCGTCAAACTGATCGCCGCTTTCACGCAAGCGACCGGCGTCAAGGTCGACATCTCGCGTGAATCCTACGAGGACGTGCAGCCGAAGGCTTCGGTCGCCGCCAACACCGGCACCGGCCCGGACCTATTCTGGGGCCTCTACTCGCTGCCCCATCTTTTCCCGCAGAAGTGCATGGACGTGACCGACGTCGCCGACTACCTCGGCAAGAAATACGGCGGCTGGGTCGATAGCGCGGTCAAGTACGGCCACAGCGGCAACAAGTGGATCTGCATCCCGATCTGCTACTCGGGCGCGCTGATGAACTATCGCATCGAGGCGTCCAAGAAGGCCGGCTTCTCCAAATTCCCGGACAAGCTCGACGCCTTCCAGGAATACGCCAAGGCGATGAAGGCGCAGGGCACGCCCGGCGGCTTCGCCCTCGGCCACGCTTCGGGTGACGGCAATAGTTGGGTGCACTGGTGCCTGTGGTCGAACGGCGGTGAGTCGGTCGACAAGAACGACAAGGTCACCATCAACTCGCCGGAAACCGCCAAGGCGCTGGAATACGCCAAGGTGCTGTACGGGAACATGATCTCCGGCGTCGCTGCGTGGAACGACTCGTCCAACAACAAGGCCTTCCTGTCGGGCGACATCAGTTGGACCAACAACGGCATTTCGATCTACGTCGCGGCGCAGAACAGCGCCAAGCAGATCGCAGAGGACATGGACCACGCTTACTTCCCGGTCGGCGTCAGCGGCAAGCCGACCGAGTTGCACCTGATGTATCCGGTCCTGGCGATGACCTACACCAAATATCCGCAGGCCTGTAAGGCGCTGATGGCCTTCATGCTGGAAGCGGCCAACTTCAACCCGTGGATCCAGTCGGCCAAGGGCTACCTCACCCACTGCCTCAATGCCTATGACAACAACCCGGTGTGGACGGCCGATCCCAAGACGACTCCGTTCCGCGACGTCGCCAAGCGCACGCGCACGGCGGGCGGTCTCGGCTCGGTCGGCGAAAAGGCGGCGACCGCCATCGCCGACTTCATCATCGTCGATATGTTCGCCAATTACTGCACGGGTCGCGAGAACGTGAAAGGCTCGATCGCGATCGCCGAACGGCAGTTAAAGCGCATCTATCGCTGAACTTACTTATCCCTCCCCCGCTAGGGGGAGGGTGGTTCGGCCGCAGGCCGAACCGGGTGGGGACGGTGTGCGCAACACCCCACCCGGCTTTTCGCTTCGCTCAAAGCCACCCTCCCCGCTTCGCGGGGAGGGATAAAAAGGAACCGAATGGCGAACATCGCTCTGGCCAGCAGCCCAGCCAAATCCGCTTACGCCGAAGTCACGGCGTGGCAGCGACTCAATACCAACAAAAATTGGCTGGCCATCTGGTTCATGCTGCCGGCGGCGGCGTTCCTGATCCTGTTTCTGGCCTATCCGCTCGGGCTCGGCGTCTGGCTATCCTTCACCGACGCGCGCATCGGCCGTTCCGGTATCTTCGTAGGCCTCGAAAACTACGAATGGCTCTGGGATGACTCGACGTTCTGGCTCTCGGTGTTCAACACGCTGCTCTATACCGGCGTCGCCAGCATCATCAAATTCGCGGTCGGGCTCTACCTCGCGCTGCTGCTCAACGAGCGGCTGCCGTTCAAGGCGATCATCCGCGCGCTGGTGCTCGTGCCCTTCATCGTGCCGACGGTGCTGTCGGCCATCGCCTTCTGGTGGATTTTCGATCCGCAGTTCTCGATCATTTCCTGGTCGCTAAAGAAGACGGGCCTCATCACGGAGAACATCAATTTCCTCGGCGATATCTGGAACGCGCGCGCCTCGGTCATTTTCGCCAATATCTGGCGCGGCGTGCCATTTGTGGCCATCACGCTGCTCGCCGGCTTGCAAACGGTGTCGCCATCGCTCTACGAGGCTGCGACTATCGACGGCGCCACCAACTGGCAGCGCTTCCGCTACATCACCTATCCGCTGCTGACGCCGATCATCGCGGTGGTGATGACATTTTCAGTGCTGTTCACCTTCACCGACTTCCAGCTCATTTGGGTGATGACGCGCGGCGGCCCGGTCAACGCCACGCACCTGATGGCGACCTACTCCTACCAACGCGCGATCATGAGCGGCTATCTCGGCGAGGGTTCGGCCATCGCCACCGCGATGATCCCGTTCCTTTTGGGAGCGATCCTCGTCTCATGGTTCGGCCTGCAGCGGCGCAAGTGGCAGCAGGGAGAAGACAATGACTGACGCTTTCGTCCGCGAAGTCTCCCAGCCGGAACATGTCCTCGCCGACTCCACGGCCGATCACAGCGAGGGCATGAGCTACCTACATTCGCTGCCGCGGCGGCTGGTGACGCTCTATCTGCCTTTGTCGCTGATCCTGTTCGTGCTGCTGTTTCCGTTCTACTGGATGGCGTTGACGGCGTTGA
>Ga0209483_1000235_pt1 | contig 51795 bp, 55 predicted proteins | sample NGEPerA_FD_184508 | JGI IMG/M metagenome (GOLD analysis project Ga0209483, IMG submission 184508) | Arctic peat soil microbial communities from the Barrow Environmental Observatory site, Barrow, Alaska, USA - NGEE PermafrostL2-A... | ecosystem: Environmental > Terrestrial > Soil > Wetlands >...
AATATCGTCGATCGATTCCTCGTACACCGGATAGCGCGACAGGCCGCTCTCACTGACCAGCTCGATGATGTCGTCCAGCGTCGCGGTAGCGTCGATCGCAACAATCTCGGTTCGCGGTGTCATCACCCCGCGAGCGTTCTTTTCGGAGAATTCGAACACTGCATCCAGCAATGCAGCGTCGGTCCCCTCGATCGCGCCACCTTCCTCGCTCTGCTCAACGAGCATGCGCAGCTCTTCAGGCGAGTGTACCGACTCTGCTGTCGGAACTGGCCGCTGGCCTAGCAGGTGCATGACCCCGATGGCGGAGCGATTGAGCAGCCATGTAAACGGGTGCGCGATCCAGGCGAAGGCGAGGAGCGGAGGCGTTAGATAGCGCGCCCAGCGTTCTGGTTGATTGAGCGCGAAAGTTTTCGGCGTCAGTTCGCCGAAAACGACGGTCATGTATGTGACGAACGCCAGCGCGACCACCGTTGCGATGGTCGTCCGGGTCGCTATCGCGATTCCCAGCGGCAACGTGGAGAATGACTCCGCAAACGACTCTACGAGGAGCGATTCGGAGATCCACCCGAGCAGGAGGCTCGTGAGTGTGACACCCAGCTGGCTCGCGGATAGGGCCGCGGAAAGATTTTTGGTGGCTTTGAGCGCGACGCGGGCAAGCCCATCCCCGGTTCGCGCCATGGCTTCCAGGCGCGTCTTTCTGGATCGGACGAGGGCGAACTCCGCGGCCACGAAAAAAGCGTTGATCAGGACCAGCCCGATAACGGCCGCTATGCGTAGCAACACAGATGAAAGATACCTCATTCCGGGTTGTTCCGGACGTTTTTCTCCATCCAGTCGGGGATCCACCCTCCGGGACGCTTGCCGCCGGAGGTTGCCGTCGGAGGTTGCCGTCGGAGGTTGCCGTCGGAGGTTGCAAGGCACCGTGGAGTCTTCCCGGTCAACCGGGTGGTCGCCTACACGCGTTTTAGCAGGCCCGACCTGTTAAATTCCAAGGCTATGTCAGAGAAGCAGCAAATCCGAAATATTGCCATCATTGCGCACGTCGATCACGGCAAGACCACGCTTGTAGATAAGATGCTCCGCCAGGCCGGCGCTTTCCGCGATAATCAGATCGTCGCCGAACGTGTAATGGACTCCAACCCGCTTGAGCGCGAGCGCGGAATTACCATCCTTGCCAAGAACACAGCGGTCAGCTGGCACGGAACCAAGATCAACATCGTTGATACGCCAGGTCACGCCGATTTCGGTGGAGAAGTCGAGCGCATTCTTCGCATGGTCGACGGCGTACTGCTTGTTGTCGACGCGTTCGATGGTCCCATGCCGCAGACCCGTTTTGTGCTTGGGAAGGCACTGGCCCTCAAGCGCACACCGATCGTCGTAATTAACAAGATTGACCGACCGGGTGCCGATCCGCTTCGCGTACACGACGAAATCCTGGATCTGTTCATCGAGCTCGAAGCAGATTCCGAGCAGCTCGACGCGCCGGTTGTCTACGCATCTGCGCGCGAAGGTGTCGCGACGATGGACATGGATGTGACTCCGGTCGATCTGGTGCCACTGTTTCAGACGATTGTGGACACCGTGCCACAGCCGCCGACGGATGACGAAGGTCCGTTTCAGATGCTCGTTTCGACGATCGACCACTCACCATATCTCGGCAGGCTGGCGATTGGACGTATCGAGCGCGGCACTGTAAACGTTGGCGATAATGTCGCGCTGCTCGCAATGGACACGGACGCTTCGCCTGTTACTTCACGCGTGACCCGTTTGTTCACGTATGACGGTCTCGATCGCATCGAGGTGCAGAGCTCGACGGCTGGCAACATCGTCGCGCTTGCAGGGCTCGAAGGTGTTGAAATTGGACTCACGATTACCGATGTGAACCACCCGGATCGACTGGAAGGCATATCGGTGGAGGAGCCAACTATATCAGTTGACTTCCTCGTCAACAATTCGCCCTTCGCGGGCGAGGAAGGGAAGTACGTAACTTCGCGTCAGTTGCGCGAGCGGCTCTACAAGGAACTCGAAAAGAACGTGGCACTGCGGGTCGAGGACACCGTCGCAACGGACACGTGGACTGTGGCAGGCCGTGGCGAGTTGCATCTGACGATCCTCATGGAGACGATGCGTCGCGAGGGGTACGAATTTCAGGTTTCGCGGCCGCGCGTCATCACGCGGGACGGGCCCGGTGGCGAGCGACTGGAGCCGTACGAAGAGCTGTCGATCGATGTGCCAGAGGAGCATCTGGGTGCGGTTATCGAAAAGCTCGGTCCGCGCCGCGGCGAGATGATCGAAATGAAGAATCCGGGCCAGGGGATGACCCGTCTCACCTACCGTATTCCGGCACGCGGGTTGTTCGGCTATCGGTCGGAGTTTCTGACGGATACCCGGGGTACCGGTATCATGCACCACCAGTTCCTCGAATACGGCGCCTGGGCCGGCCCGCTCGCTGGCAGGTCTCGCGGAACGCTGGTTTCCATGGACTCCGGCGTGATCGTTGCATTCGCGCTTGCGAACCTGGCCGCGCGGTCGACCCTTTTCGTATCGCCGACGGATCGGGTGTACGAGGGGATGATCATCGGCGAGAACTCGCGACCGGGCGACATGGACGTCAACCCGACTCGCGAAAAAAAGATGTCCAATATGCGATCCAAATCGACCGACGAGAACATCCAACTGGAGCCGCCTCGGGTGATGACCCTTGAAAGCGCGTTGGAGTATATAGAAGAGGATGAGTTGATCGAAGTCACGCCTGCGGCCATCCGGCTCAGGAAACGGCATCTCAGCGCAAACGATCGCAAAAAGATGTCGCGTGAGGCAAAGCGTGAGCGTGTTGCGGGCTGACGACTAGCACGTCTGTTGCGGATGACGATTCGCGCGCAATAACGTGTTGACATTGCGCGCGGCGGCTAGATTAACTTTCCGTGAACCCCGTGTAATTCAGATGGAGATGGAAGACATGCTGTTGGAAGCACTCGGCGTGCCTGTGACGGCCGGCCTGCACGCAGCCTCATTCCCGGTTGACGTCCTGGAATTCGAGTTGGCGAAAACGTACGACGACGATCCGGAAGACGAAGAGGGCGTTGGACGCGACCTCGACGATGACGATCTCGACGACGACGATCTGGACGATGACGATGACGACGATCTAGACGATGACGACGACCTCGACGATGACGATCTCGACGATGACGACGAGATCGATGATGCCGACGATTTCGACGACGACCTGGACGAAGACGCGGACATCGACGCGAGCGACGACACGAGCGACGACGGGGAGGATAGTGAACTCTGATCGCAGTACGCGCCGTGGTACTTGCGGTAACTGCGGTACCTGCGGTACCTGCGGTACCAACAGGCCTGGCTGATCCGGCAACGTCCGGATGGCGTTATTGAACACACAAGGGCGACCCTCAAAGGGCCGCCCTTCTCTGCTTAGGGGGTACTGTTTCCGCTTGCATGCACAGAATGACCGTTCACCTGGGGCATATGTCCTGTTGCGACTTGACAGCAACGATCGGAGTGGCGAACCGCAAGGCGCAAATCGCCTGTGGGCGCCGCGCTCGGCCCGAGACCGGGGTCGACACGGTGTATCGAGAAGAATCCGAAGCCTGAAATATTTAATAAGGGATGCTATTGACAGCCGTCAGCGAGGCTGTACGTTATCCCCTGCCAGAGCGGGCCTGCTACCGATGCGCGTCGTGTTCAATGCGACGATGATTCGGGACCAGCCGCATCACCGGAAGAGTGCTCTCACTCAACCGGTCGCGCCGGGTGTCGTATTGAGCCGGAGTCCGCCTAGCAACCACCCTCGCTAGGAGCTCGTACGACGCGATGAACACTCGTCATTGCAAAGGAGCGCTGGTCCTCGTTGTGGCAAAACCAGGATCCGCCGCCCGCCCGTCGTTGCCTCGCATGGCCGACGACCCAAGCAACACATTTTATCCCTTTCCTTCTCTTCCCGGAGGCAGCTGTGCGCCGTAATCGGTTTCTACACTGGTGCGCCACGCTGGCGGCGCTGCTGATTGCGCCGAGCGTGATGTTCGCACAAGGGTCCATCGCCGGGCACGTGGTGGATAGCGCTTCAGGTGCGTCGCTGCCCGGAGTTCGGGTTAGCGTCGTCAACACGAACCTCGCTGGCACTACCAACGCAGAGGGGCGCTACATCATTCGGGAGGTCCCCGCAGGCAGGACAAGCATCCGCGCGATACGCGTGGGCTTCGTCGCGCAGACCTTGCCGGTCAACGTTGTCTCCGGCCAGACCACGACGGTGGACATCACCATGAGTGCAGCCGTCATCAAGCTGCAGGAGATGGTGACGACCGCGACCGGAGTACAGCGGCGCATCGAGGTTGGAAACTCCGTCGCCAACCTCGGCGACATTTCCAAGAAAGTCGAAACCGCTCCTGTCAGCAGTCTGTCGGACTTGATTGTCGGCAAGACGCCTGGCGTTTCCGTACTTCAGGGCAACATGATCGGATCCGCGCCGGTCGTGAAGATCCGCGGATTGAACTCTCTGTCTCTGAATAACGATCCGATCTACGTCATTGACGGCGTCCGAATGAACTCCGGCAATACATCCGTCGGCTTCACGGGAACGAGAGTGAGTTACCTGGCCCAACTCGACCCCAACGAAATTCAGAGCGTCGAGATCGTAAAGGGTCCGTCTGCAGCAACTCTGTACGGTACCGACGCGGCCAACGGCGTGATCGTCATCACGACCAGGAAGGGCAGTGCCGGTCCTACCCAATGGACATGGTTCGGCGAGGCGGGTGCGATCGACGACCGAAATGCCTACCCGACGCAGTACGCGGACTGGGGTCACGACCCCACGACAAATGCTCTCAAGCGGTGCGTGCTCGTGACTGTCGGCCAGGGTAGCTGTGTCATCGACAGCACTACTTCGTACAATGCGCTCCGCGCTCCCGGCTCCACGCCACTACAGCTCGGCACCCGAAAGGAAGTCGGCATGAATGCGGCAGGTGGAACCAGTGCCGTGCGCTTCTTCGTCAGCGGCGACGTGCAGAACGAGATTGGGCCGTTTCACATGCCAGTATTCGCTCAGCAGACCCTGGATACAATGGGGACGAAGATTCGCGGTGAATGGTTGAACCCCGAAGCGTTTCAGAGCGAGAACTTTCGCACCAATCTGAGCGCGGCGATGACGCCCAACTTCGATCTCAACATGAACGCCGGCTGGATCAATACCAACCAGCGGCTTCCGCAGGCCGATAACAACATTTACAGCGTCTATTACAGCGCCTACAACGGCCCAGGTTTCAACTTCAAATCGACCGCACCATCGAGCTCCGGGCTTGCCTATAATCCGATAGGTAGCTTGGGCGAGAACAAGAATGGCTACGGTGTCTACAGCCCAGCGCAGATCTTCCAGTACGTCCCGGAGTCAGGGACGCAGCGCTTCATTGGAAGCAGCGACGCTACGTGGCGCCCGTTTTCGTGGATGACAAACAGAGGAACCGTCGGTCTCGATCATGCGGGTCGCAACGATTTCCGTCTGTGCCGCTTCGGCGACTGCCCGAACTCGGGAACGCTGCGTCAGGGACTCGTTTTCGATCAGCAGACCACGGACCGGAACCTGTCCGCCAAGTTGATAACCACGTCGACCTGGAACGCAACCGGGTGGAGCGTGCTCAAGACAACCTTCGGCTTCGATTACAACAACCTCGAAGAGGACTTTGTTCAGGCGAACGGAACGCTCCTGCCACCGGGTGCACAGAACGTCAACCAGGCGGCGATCAAGAGCGCGTCAACCCAGCTGCAGACTGTGAACAAGACGCTGGGCCTGTACGCGCAGGAAGAAATTGCTTTGCGCGACCGGTTCTTCCTTACCGGCGCCATTCGTACTGACCAGAACAGCGCGTTCGGTACCAACTTCCAGCGGGTGTATTATCCGAAGCTCAGCCTCTCGTGGCTGCTCAGCGACGAAAGCTTCTTCAAGCATCCGGATTTCATGAATACGTTCCGGCTGCGCATGGCTTACGGGGCGTCGGGCGTGCAGCCCGGTGCTACGACGGCGTTGCAGACATTCAATGCGCTCACCGCGAATCTCGCTGCCAACACATCGGGAAGCGCGACCGGCAGTGATACGCCGGGACTCATCGCTGCTGCGCTCGGCAATCCAGCCCTCAAGCCGGAACGTTCCGGTGAATTTGAAGGCGGCTTCGAGAGCCAGCTGTTCTCGAGCAGGATGGACGTCGACTTCACGTATTACAACAAGAAGACGAAGGACGCGTTGATCGCGCAGCCGATCGCGGCGTCTGCTGGCGCTTCGTCGCTGACGATCACACGCAACCTCGGCTCTGTCCAGAACACCGGTGTCGAGCTGCAGATCACAACTACAATTGTGGATAATCCGAATTTCGGCTGGGATCTGACCCTTGGCGGATCGCACAACACCAACAAGATCCTGTCGCTCGGTCTGGATGCGAACGGCAAATCCAACCCGACGATCGGTACCGGGACCACGCGTGACTCGGTTGGCCTTTCGGTCAACGGTTTCTTCGCGCATCCTTACACGTACTCAGACCTGAACCACGACGGCATCATCACGCCGAACGAGGTTACCGTGTCATCGAAGTACGCGTACTATGGCTACTCGCAGCCACGCGATATCGGGTCTGTGCAGAACGGTATCGATCTGTTCGGTCGCAGGATACACCTGCAGGCGTTGCTCGACTATCGTGGCGGAGCCACCTTGTACAATCAGTCGACCAGCTTCTACTGCCAACAGACATCTACTTGCGCCGACGTGACGCTGCCAGGCACGTCGCTGGCCGCGCAGGCACGGCTCGTGGCTCTGCGCTACGCTACCGCGCCGAATCCGACTACCGCGGCTGGATATCTCGAAAACGGACAGTTCTGGCGTCTGCGTGAGCTGTCGGCGACGGTCATGTTGCCGAACAAGTTCGCACAGTCCATTCGTGCGCACGATGCCAGCATTCTGTTCGCTGGGCGCAACCTGCACGTCTGGACGAAGTACACGGGCATCGATCCGGAATCGAACTACAGCACTGGCGATGTTCAGACGGACTTCTCCACCACAGCGCCACGCACGTATTACATCGCCCGCGTCAACCTCCACTACTAGACTCCCGCTAAGGATTAAATGCCAATGAAAAATCTTTCATTTCGGGCGACGTGGGCGACGGCGGGACTGCTCGGTTTTGCGGTCTTTGCCACCGGCTGCGGAATCAAGGACCAACTGCTGGCGCCACAGCAGCCCAATGTTATCTCGCCTAGCGACATCCAGAGTGCCACCGGTGCCGACGGTCTGTACGTCGGCGCTGTGGGTCGCTTTGCGATAGCGCTGAACGGTAGCCCCACCAACAGCGGTTCCAACCAGGAAGCCGCGTGGAACTGGGCCGGACTGTTCACGGATGAATTCAAGTCCGGCGATACGTTTTCGCAGCGCAACGACGCAGACCAGCGCAACCTGCAGGACAACGACGCTCTCGTAACGCAGATCTGGGCCGGTCTGCAGCAGGGCCGCGGTTACTCGCGGACAGCCGCGGATGCGCTCGTGAAATTCGATCCGACGGCGAAGGCCAAGATCGGAGAGATGTACTTCGAGATCGGCTTCCTCGAGATGACACTCGGTCAGGAATTCTGTAATGGAATCCCGCTCGGGTTCACGGTGGGAGGAACCCCGCAGTACACCGCGCCCCTCACCACGCAGGACGTATTCGTTGCGGCGTCTGCGCGCCTGGACACTGCACTTTCGTACGTCACGGGTGCTACCGACGCCGCTAGCGTTCAGGTGAAGAATGCGGCGCTTGTTGCGAAGGCGCGTACTCTGGTCGATCAGGGCCAGTACGCGGCCGCGGCGACACTCGTATCGAGCGTGCCGACAAACTTCCAGTTTGTCGCCAATTACTCGAACACCACGGTCGATAACATGTGGTGGATTCTTGGGCCGAGCGTCAAGCGGTATTCATTGGGCGATAGCGTGGACGTTAGCGGCCCAGTGTTGAACGCGACTCCATTCGTCTCGCTCAACGACCCGCGCGTCCAGGTTGACCCCACCGTCAGCGGCGCTCCGGGGGAAGACAACAGCACGATCTTTAGATGGCCGACCGTACTGTCCGGTCGTGATGCTCCGCTACCCATCACCTCGGGTATCGATGCCCGGTTGATAGAGGCCGAAGCCAAGCTCCAGGCTTCGGATTACGCCGGGATGATGACGATTCTAAATGCGCTTCGCGCCAGCCCGCAGACCATCGGCACGTTCGTCGTGCCAGTGCTGCCGCCGTTGACGACGACGCCAGCGACCAAGGACGACGCGATCAATCTCCTGTTCCGCGAGAAGGCGCTCTGGCAGTTTGGGCGCGGCGTTCGGATGGACGATCTGCGCAGGCTCGTGCGGCAGTATGGGCGCTCGCAGGACGCCGTGTTCCCCAGCGGCACGTTCTTCAAGACTGGCACGTACGGATCCGAAGTCGCGTTCCCGGTGCCAGATGCAGAAAGGACCAACCCCCTCTTCACCGGCTGCATTGACCGGAAGGCGTAAGCCGATTCCGGAAGCCGTAGATTTGCAAAAGGGGCACCCTCGGGTGCCCCTTTTGTCTTGGATCCGTAGTCAGCATGACCATCGACTTCAGGGCGTAGGTCCTTTTCGGAATCGGTCGCGATGACGCGGGCGATCAACCACAACGCAACAGCGGCGACGCGAGTAATCACAGATAGCGGGAAATCATTCCTCGACTGTCCGACAGCCTCACAACACTCTCTTCACACGAGCAAATGACACACAATTCAGGGAAGGCGCTCCGCGGTGCCGCGCTGGCAGGCGCGGTCGCTCTGGCAGGCACCGCAGCACTGGCAGTCCCTCTTCAGGCTCAGACGAGCCGCCGCGTCCTCGGGATCGATACCGCCAACTTCGACCGCTCGGTCCGGCCGCAGGATGATTTTTTCCGCTTCGTCAACGGCGGGTGGTTGGAGCACACGAAGATACCGGCGGACGCGTCCGGTTGGGGTGCGTTCAACGAGTTGCACGAGACGAGTCGGACGGCGCTGCACGGAATTCTCGAGTCGGCGACCTCATCGAGTGCGGCCCCCGGGACGGACCGCCGCAAGGTTGGCGATCTTTACGCCAGCTTCATGGACTCGGCACGCGTGGAGTCGCTCGGCCTGACTCCGCTCAAGAGTGAGCTGGCCTACATCGCCCGCATCCAGACGCCAAAGCAGCTGCCGGCGGCATTCGCGCACGCAGCGCGCATCGGCGTTCAGGATCCTCTCGCCGTCACGGTTGGCCCCGATCAGAAGCAGTCCACCGTCAATATTGTCGCCGTAAGTCAGTCGGGACTCGGCATGCCCGATCGCGACTACTACCTGGTGAACAACGCCAACATGCTCGCGACGCGCACGGCATATTCGACCTACGTCACGCGGCTGTTGACGCTGGCTAACCAGCCTGACCCCGTCGGCTCGGCGTCCCGGATCATCGCGCTCGAGACCGAGATAGCGCAGAAGCACTGGGACCGCGCGCACAACAGAGACCGCAACGCGACCTACAACAAGATGTCCGTCGCGCAACTCGCCGCTCTTTCGCCGTCATTCGACTGGAAAGGCTACCTGTCCGATGCCGGCCTCGGGAAGGCAACCGACGTGATTGTTCGTCAACCGGATTACGTGCAGGGCTTCAATTCGATTGTCGCGAACACTCCCGTATCCACGTGGCGCGAGTATCTCACGTACAAGCTGCTGGATGCGTACGCGAACGATCTGCCGTCAGGCTTCGAGCAGGCGCGCTTCGAATTCCGAAACCACACCCTGTCGGGCCAGGCCGAGCAGAGTGTAAAATGGAAACGCGCCGTCGACGGCGTGGAGGGCATACTCGGCGAGCCCGTTGGAAAGCTGTACGTCGCGCAGTACTTCAAGCCCGAGGCAAAGACGCGCATGGACGCGCTGGTGCAGAACATTCTCGCCGCGTACAGGGTGGGCATCGACAGTCTCGAATGGATGAGCCCCGCGACGAAGGTTCAGGCCAAGGACAAGCTCGCGAAGTTCACCGTCAAGATTGCATACCCGGACAAGTGGCGCGACTACTCAGCGCTCACCATCAAGCGCGACGATCTGCTCGGCAACGCCATGCGATCGAGTGAGTTTCAGTACGCTGACGTGATCGGCAGACTCGGCAAACCGGTTGACCGCACGCGGTGGGGAATGACGCCGCAAACAGTGAATGCCTACTACAACGCGTCGGGCAACGAAATTGTGTTTCCCGCCGCCATTCTGCAGCCGCCCTTCTTCAACGTCAACGCCGACGACGCAGTGAACTATGGTGCGATCGGCGCGGTGATTGGGCACGAGATCGGCCACGGATTCGATGATCAGGGCCGCAAGTCCGACGGCTCGGGCAACCTGCGCGACTGGTGGACACCGGCCGACGCCAAGGCATTCAACGAGCGCACGGCCAAGCTCGGCGCACAATACGATGCGATCAATCCCATCGACTCGCTGCACATCAATGGCGTGCTCACAATGGGTGAGAACATCGGCGATCTGAGCGGGTTGGCACAGGCATACCGCGCATATCACATCTCATTGCACGGCAAGACCGCCCCAGTGATAGACGGTTTTACTGGCGACCAGCGCTTCTTCCTTGGTTTCGCGCAGATCTGGCGTACCAAATTGCGCGACGCCGCGCTGCGCCAGCAGCTGCTCACCAATCCACACTCGCCGGGCATGTACCGCGCGTTCGTTCCGCTCGTGAACAATGATGCGTTCGATGCTGCGTGGAATGTGAAACCAGGCGACCGGATGTACCGCGCACCGGCTGATCGGGTGAAGATCTGGTAGGCACGTGAAGTAGCGCAGCTGTCACTGCACGCAAAGGGAAATGTCCCGCCGCACAATGTGTGCGGCGGGACATTGGTTGTTTGACCGCCAGACCACCAGCCGCAAGCGCGGGCGCAGCGTCGTACAGGTGGTGGCGATGCTGCAGTAGAAGCGCAGTGCTATCGCTTGTGCGAAGGCCGGCGCGTAGTGCGGGCGAATACCTCGGCTACCGAACGGTTGAGCGCACGTGAGATTGCTTCTTCGAGGCGCGCGCTACCCACCCGCTCGCCGTTGATGACGAGGGTCAGGTGATTGTAGGAGACCCCCATTTCTGCGGCTGCCTCGGCCATCGTGATCTGACGGAGCGTCACGGCCGCCCTGAACGCCGCCTTGCGTTCGAGTGGCGTCATCGCCATTCTTGGCTACCTCGACGTTGTATTTCTAACGGTTAGAAGTATCACGCACTCATGCGGTGTGGAATATGATACCCGCACGTAGCAAGTCAAGAGATTTATGATACGTAGTCGGATTGGCGTGCGGGACACTTTTGGCGATCGGCTGCGATCGTCCAGGCAGCGGTTGCGCCCGGGCGGGCGCAAATTCACGCAAGGTGACCTGGCAAAAGCAGTAGGAGTGGAGCGCAACACCGTGAGTCGCTGGGAAAATGGGGGGATGCTCCCGAAGGACCCGGCCGTGATCGCGTCGCTCGCTGATGTGCTCGGCGTGACCGCCGACTGGCTGATTGGGGGCTATCGCGCTGCCAATGGCACGCGTAGCGGCGTAGATCGGATCCAGGAGCGGTCAGGTGCCTCACACGCGGATTCTGTGGCTGGCGAGCTGCCAGATCACGCTGGTGCAGTCGTCGTCGGCTATCTCGCTCGCCTGCGCGCCGTCGGCTGCTCCGATGCACAGATCCATGGTGCACTGGACCTGCTTCTTTTGGTGGCTCACAATAGCGTGTCGGCGATTGCACTCAACGATCGCACCGAGGACCAGCTATCCGCTGACATCGACGCTGCCTGGGATCTCGTGGTGAGGATTCTCAGACGCGATGGAATTCGACTTTAGCCGGAATTGCGGCATTTGGACGTCGCCAATTCGCTTGTAGATGAACGCGGCCCCTCTTATCTTCAAGGGCTCCCGATCATTTTCTGATACGCGGCAAACACGACGCTGCTTCAGTGGGTCGAGGGCCTGTAGCTCAGGTGGTTAGAGCGCTCGCCTGATAAGCGAGAGGTCGGAGGTTCAACTCCTCCCAGGCCCACTGTATTAACGCGAAGCCCTGCAATCAGTTACACGGTTGCAGGGCTTTTGCTTTGGCACTGTGGCGAGAGGTCAGAGTCAGGGACAGTGACAAAATCGTAACTGAAACCGCTATGCACTCTTCAGCAATTGCAGCTTCGCCTTCAACTCCTTCTTGTGTTGCTCGACGCGGTACTCGACAACTTCAGAGCGATGGCGCACGGTTCCAAGGTGGCCGTACACGCGCTTGACGAGTGCCTCGCCACCGTGGCCCATTTCCTTGCCGACCGTGTAGATGGAGACCGGAGCGCCGTTGTCCAAGGTCTGCAAGCGAGCGGAGCAGTACGTGTGACGGAATGCTTTCGACCTCACCTCGCCCTCTTTCCATCCCGCGCGCTCTGCCACAGCGTCCAACGCTTTCCGGAAGTCCGTGACCATACCGGCACCAAGCAAGCGATGCGACGGGAATAGCAGGCCACCCACGCGCGGCGCTTCACCGCCTCGGAGATAGTCTTTCAAGATCGCCTCTAGCTGTGGCCATAGCGGGACCGTTCGATGTGATGTGCGTGTCTTCAGGCGCCGCCAGTCGTTCGGGCGGAACGTGATCGTCTTCCGGTCGAAGTTGATGTCGCCAATCTCAAGTCCGAGCACTTCCGTTTCGCGCCCACCAGTGAGCAGGTACGTAGCTATCAACGGATAGATGAACGGCATCGCCGCGGCCACGCGCTTCGGAACGTAGGTGCGAGCAGATTCGAGAAGTAGTGCAGCTTCGTGCACTTCCAACCATCGCGCCTCTTCACGATTGCCGCTCGGCTTATCGATGATCGCCGCGCACGGATTGAAGCCAGGCGGTACGCAGCCTTCTGACTGTGCGCGCTTATAGACGTTGGACAGCACGTTGATATGATGCCGAATCGCGCCACCACCCAATGTGCCGCCGCGGCCGTTGGTGTGCGTCGCCAAGTCGTTGATCCATGACTGTACATCGGTTACGCCGATAGTTGCCAGGTCGCGATCGCCGCCGAAGAACTTGATTGCGATCGTGAGCATGCGTTCGGAATCCGCGAGCCACGTGTCGGCGAACCGCCCGGACTTGGCTTTCTGTACGAGATGTTCGGCGACGAATGCGCCCAACTTGGCCTTTCGCTTTACACCGAGCAGGACGCCGTCGCGTTTTTCTGCCTGTAGCTCGGATAGTCGATTCGCTACGAGCTTCTCTGCAATTAACGGATCCGTGGTGGCGCGTGACTCGCCAGCGACAATGAGCGCTTCGCGACCGCCGCCAACACCGCGGAAGTCGGCGTATGCGCGACGCTCGCCACCCTGCGTGCGCCAGAAGATCCGGGACTTCGCTTTCTTGGAAGACATTATGATATCTCCTGGGCTGTTCGGCGTTGGCTGCGGTTGATCACGGACTGGAGTTCGATCGTACTCAAAAGCCCGCGTTTCGCGAGCTCCTTTGCGACGAAGATGTCCGCGTCGTCGTCGCGGGTAATGATACCCGGCTCCGCCTGCGACCAGAGTTCAACAAAGATCGCATGCAATGCCTGTCGAACACTTTCACCGCGCACCTCGATCACCGTAGCGTAGTCTCGTACGATCCGATCTTCCAAAACTCGTTGGGCGAGCCGCTGGAACGCTCTCGCAGAAACCGCCACCGTATCCACCGCCGGAAATGCGTCCTGCGCTGCCTCTAAGAATTGAGTTGCTTCGCGTGGCGCATCGGGGCCGAGCGCATCCAACGCAACTAAGAGACGGTGATAGTGTGCGAGCCATTTCGTGACCGCTTCAAGCTCTTCGGTGACTCGCGCGGTAACCGAGTCGAGAAGCACCGAGCCATCCGCTATCATGTCAGCGAGAATCGGTTCCATCCACTCATCTCCGATCGCCTTCCCCGCAACGCGATTCACGACTTGCACTCGTAGCAGTTCTTCGAGATCTCTGGGCTTCGCGACGCCGCCGCGGAGCACCGGCGCGTCCGGGAACCCGAGCAAATAGTCAGCGGAGATTCGCAGCTTATCACCGAGTGCGCGAAGGTTCTCACGGGACAGGGCACGCTCTCCGATGATGATCGCACTGAGCGTGCCCTGTCGGATCTTCGTTAGACGAGCGACCGCGTTCTGGCTCAGCGCTTTCACGTTCAATGCCTCCCTCAGCCGATCTCCGTCGAGTTTCATGGTTGCAGCGGGTGTCTCTCTCTGGCGTCCACGCTTCATCGGAATCTGCCTGTCGAATTGTTTGAGTATGGCCCCACTCTAACATTATCACTCTTAAAGCCATATGCAACCCCTAGACTGGCGGCATGGCCATCACGGAGACTGATATGAATGTGCAGCTCATAACAACCCGGGAAGTTGCAGCCGAGCTCGGGGTGTCGGAGGCAACGCTTTGTTTATGGCGGCGCGAGAACCGCGGGCCGCGCTATGTACGCCTCGACGGAAAGACGGGGAAGGTTCGTTACGCGTTAAGCGATGTTCGCGCGTGGGTTGCTGAGCGGACATCTACTGCCGGCAGCATTGCGAGCTAACCCATGAACGCGAAAGGCGCGGCATCCGGGCAGGACGCTCACGCCACCTTCGCTGAGAATCTACTCTCAGATGAAACTTTCTAAAGATACTCCAGCTTCGCTCGATGGGACAGCGCGTTCGCCGTCCCTGCTCGAGGGGCTTGTCGATTGCGCCACGCGCCAGGCTGCGCTTGAAACGGCCCTTGTGGCGCACGTGCTGCTGAATAGTAGCGTGGTCGATGGGCGGCGCACGCTGTCGCTGTCGCCCGCGGTAGTAGTGCTTCTCGAGATCATCCGGGGGAATCCAGCATGCGCCCGGATGGCACTCTTATCGACCGTTCGCGTCGCGCTCCGATTCGCTCGCCATTGCAAGCACCACGACGGCGAGCCTAGATGGCAGCACATTCTTTACTGCGAGCACGAGGCGGGAGTGCGCGAGGTCCTCCGCCTGGCGAGCGAGGTCGCGGGTCTGCGGCTAGCGGATCTTGCAGAGGTGGGCGAGCCTCCATTCGTGCTTGACATGCTCGCCAGGCGGAGCGGTTGAGGATCGCAGCGTGACAGCTCTCCGAGTGGAATGGCGACCGGAGGGCGACGACGAACAGCTGCCACCACCACCCGATGATGCGCCGTACGACGTGGCACTCGGCGCGGAGCCGCCGCGCGCTTCAAGGTTCCGCTTCCTGGATGACGTAGAGATTGAGCATTTACCGCCGGTGACATGGCTGGTGCCGGACCATATAACGAAGGGCGGACTGTGCATCCTGTTTGCGCCGCCTGAATCGCTGAAGACGTTCCTCGTCTTGTCGCTTGCCTTCAGCGTGGCGTCGGGCCGCGAATTCTTCGGTCGGAAAGTCCAGCAGCGCGGGCCGGTGGTGTACGTCGCTGCAGAAGGGTCGTCCGGGCTACCAGCTCGCGTCGTCGCGCTGAAACACGAGAAGGAATGGTTTGGCCGCGCCGGGATCTATTTCCTGACCGAGCCCGTGCAATTGCTGGACGCTGTCTCTCTGTTGGCCTTCTGCGCTGAGCTGGAGGCGATGACGGAGAAGCCCGCGCTTGTGGTGTTCGACACGCTGCACCGCTGCCTCGCCGGTGGCGATGAGAACAGCAGTCAGGACATTGGAAGAGCGATCCAGGCATTTGATCGGATACGCCACTCGACAGGCGCCGCTGTGCTCGCGATACACCATACATCGATGAGTGGAGAGCGCGAACGGGGCTCGACGTCGCTTCGCGGGGCTGCGGATTCCATGATTTCACTCAAGCGCGAACAGGACCGCGTGACCGTGACGTGCGAGAAGCAGAAGGATGCGCCGCACTTCGAACCGTACAGTTTAACGCTCGTTCGAGTGCAGGATTCCTGCGTTCTCGTTACTGCCCAAAACAGCGAGGCAGTATCGTACCTGATTCCAGGCGATCCGAACCACCGCGCACTGTCCATACTGCACGCCTCGTCGATGGCCGACGGACTCTCCACGACAGCTTGGCTCAAAGTGTCTGAGATGGCGGACCGATCGTTCTACAAGGCCCGAAAGTATTTGGTGGCAAACGGTTACGTCTCGGCAGCTCCGAAGAAGGGAGCGCCGAACATCGTCACAGCAAGCGGCATCTACGCCGTTACTGCAAACTGCAACGTTACTGCCCATGATACTGCACGGCAGTAACCCACTGATACTGCCGCTGCATCTCTCTCTCTTAGAGAGATGCAGTAAGGCAGTAAGGGTCAGCTTGGACAGCTTGCACCGAGAAGAAGACGCTTACTCGATAAGACTGCTCCCCCCCTGGCGCCGGTCGCTTGGGCTCGGCTCAACGCCACGTGCAGCGCAGTACCGTACAGATGCAGCGCGTCGATTGGCTGTCTCTCGCTCACTAGGCGTAAGAACGTCGGTATCTGACAACGACTTACGGTGCGCAGTGACGGCATCAGAGTCAGGATGGGGGCATTCGTGGACCTGAAGACCGCCCTCACCGCTCTGGTTGCGGCTGCGCCACCTGATGCGACGGTTCCCGTTCGCTGGATCGGTGAACTCTTGGCGTCCGAGTCCAACACAGTGGCGTTGCAACCATCCGTCGCCGATTCACTGTCCGTTGACTTGACCGTCGTCCAGGTAGCAACTCGATTCGGCAAAGGCCCGAGCACGGTCAGGACATGGCTTGCACGTGGCGAGCTTGAAGGCGCTTATCGACTACACGGTCACGAATGGCGCATCCCGCTTGCTGCCGTGGTGGCGCTACAGCGAAGCCAATCGGCCAAGCATACCCAACTGTCCACCACACCGAAGAAGTCGCGTCACGTGGCAGATCTGGGCGAATGGCGCAAGCACACACGTACCGCTTCGCTCGCGACGGTGCGGCAATGACGCCAGACCTGTTCGCTGAAGCCGTGGTGCGTTCCCGCCAGGCCAACCGCGACGCACGGAAACAACCAGCGCAGCCAAAGCGCCAAAAAGCAACAAAGCCACTGCGTACGGTGCCGCTCGAAAAAGACGAACAAGCCCAGCTGTTCCGTTGGGCATCGTACGCAGTGGTGACGCATCCCGAGCTCGTGACCCTGCACGCCATCCCGAACGCAGGTGGATACGTCGGTGGCTTTCAGAACAACATGCAGCGGGTCCTCGCGATGAAGCGGGAAGGCATGCGGGCTGGCGTCCCCGACGTCCACCTGCCACACGCACGCGGGAAGTATCACTCGTTCTACATCGAGCTCAAGCGGATCGGCGCCACAGCGTCGGCAACGAGCGACAGGCAACGGGACTGGCACGAACGACTGAGGGCCGCGGGTAATGCCGTCGCGGTCTGTAGGGGATGGGAGGCCGCGCGTGATGCTCTCCTGGCCTACCTGGCATTGGACACGACAACCAACCGAGGATGATCAGATGGACAATTGGCAGAAGGCAGAATTGAACGCGCCACTCAATCAGAGCGGCCCATTACCCAGAAACGTTTCGACGCTCCAGTACATCCCCGATGTCCGTCACGCGAACTATGCACGGCAGATGGATGGCACTTTCGCGCTGCGGTTCATCAGTCGGGATGATGAGACGTCGCTCATGGCGTATCAGGATGACGTTGCCGGTGGCAAGCTTCCCGTCGTAGTGGCCGGCGAGACACCGGAGTCGGTCGCGGCACGCGGTAAGGCCGCAGCCGAGCAGTCTCAGGCCATCCTGGACAAGGTCAATGCGGAAGAATCGGCAGAGCGTGAATCGAAGCGCCAAACCGAGCATGCGAAGGCGTTGGCAGATGTAGACCGTCAGTTCGCTCCACAGTGACGCGTACCGAACACGACAATCAACCGAGGATCACCATGGAAGATCAGATGCAGACTGAGCAGAGCACGCCCCTTGACGTCCTCCGCGTCCGCAGGGAGCAACTCGGCCGCTCCCTTGCCGACGCTATCGCAGCGCGGACCCAGGCGCAGACGGCGACCGCTGATGCTGTGGCTGCCACCGGCTCACCACCGTCTGACTGGCCCAGCCTTTCGGCGAAGCTGGATAGCGATGTTCACTCGCTCAGGCTCGGCGCGGATCGGCTCGACGTTGACGTGCGTGCTGAACTTGGACGAGTCAATCTGTCCGTGGCAAAACTCGGGCAGAGGCGGCAGACGCTTGTGATCGCGCGCGATCAACGCTACGCCGAGCGTACGGAGCTCTTTGTGGAGGCATCGAGAAACGCCGTGAAGCAAGAACCCATCCCGAGCACCTTCGCATCTGCCTTGGCATCGCTCGAGGAATGGCTCGCTGACGTTGTGTCGCAGCTTGACACTCTCGACGCGGAGCTCACCGTGGCAAGTGCCCCAGCGCTACGGTATGAGCGCGACCAGATGGCCGCACGCCAGCGTGCCGATATTGTCCGCGCGAACGCTGCGTAATCAGTTCCACAAACCAACCGAGAGAATCGCAATGACCGACGTCAAGGACGAGACGAAGAAGGAAGAGCAGGAAGAGCCGAAGGACGACGCGCCACCTCCAACGCTCAAATTGGGCGGCGAATTCCACATCAGCGCAGAAGATGGTCGCGATGTAGGGAAGTACCGCTTTGCGAAGTCGAAGGCTGCCGAATCAGGGCAGTCGCTCATCATCGATCCACCGGCTGCGCGCGAGCCGATAACGCATCCGGCCGGGACTGTCGTGATCCCGTTCAATGCGACGCCGCGAGAGTACCGCCAGATGAAAGCCGACGCTGAACGGCGCGGCGTTCCATTCACAATTCAGGAGAGATAGTCATGCACAAGCTAGCAATCAGGAGCCACCTCACGGGCGGGATGGATTTCGTTGCCGATTCCCCACCCAACGCACTTCGCGGCCTGGAGACGTGCCGGCTTCCCGCGGAAGCGAAGCAGGACTTCGTCGACCAGACCGATGTGAACTCGTTCGTGACGGCGCGCGGTGGGGTAACGGCGGATTGGGTGTTCCTCGATCTCGACGCTGCCGGCGTCAAGTAGCGCATCAGCAAGGTCGCATCACTCGCCGTGCACGCCGGCGGGTGTAGTGGTCTCATCATCCCACACCAACAGGAATTGAAATGCCTTCACAGTCAATCGACGGTCGCGTAAGCGCGCAGAAGGACGTCACCGAGTGGCGTAGAAGGGAGCTTGCAGCAGCCGTCGCCGCTGCAATTCGTCAGATGGACCGCATGGACGGTCTTGAGTTCCCAGAGAGCGAATACGAGAAGATCGAAGCGGGTCTCCTGGCACGCAGGACGTTCATGGCGAGTGCCGTCTGATGCCCGCACCATTGTCGGCTAAGCCTTGCGTCGGCGTGAACAAAGACGGGCGCTCATGCAATACGCGCTTCGGTCTCTCGGAGGAAGGCTATTGTTTTTCGCATGATCCGTTGCGCGCTGTCGAATTCGCAGCGTCACGTCGTGCCCGTTCAGTTGCGAGCGGAGCGCGAAAGCAGGAGTTGCAGGGATCATTGCCACCTGGAATGCCGCGAGCTCCTAAGACGCTCGATGATTCCGTCAGGTGGGCTTCCTGGGCGATGCACGCAGCCGCGAGCGGAATTATTGATGCGCGGCTCGCACATGAAATTGGCGTTCTCGTTACGGCATTCCGCGGCGCACTCGAAAAGCGCGACATGCTGAAAGAGATCGCGAAGCTACGCGCCGACCTTGCAGAAGCGAAGAAGACGGCAGCGCATCCACGGGTGAGCTGATGCCAAGTGAAATCGAGCGGCTCAGAACCGAGGTCGGCGAAGTTCTTGCCAAACACGAGGCCACGCGCGGCCTCAAAGACTTTCGTAAGTACGCAAATGATCCGGAAGGCTTCATGCGCGACGTGCTGCGCTGTGAACCATGGTCAATGCAGGTGAAGATGGCGGAGATGGTGCGCGATGAACCTCTGGCGATCGTCGTCACATCGAACGGTATAGGCAAGGATTGGACAGCCGCACGTATCTGCCTGTGGTGGGTGTTCGCGAGAGGCGGACTTGCGATTGTGACGGGTCCGACAGAGCGTCAAGTGAAACAGATCGTGATGAGAGAGGTTAGACGAGCGTTCGCGAAAGCTCCCGAATTACCGGGCGAGTTGTTTGCGCTCGAGCTTCGCGTGTCTGCTGATTCGGGAATTCTCGCATTCACTTCCGATAATGCCGACAGGCTTACTGGATTTCATCATCCGAACCTGCTCATTTGTATCACCGAAGGGCAGGGGGTGAGCGACGATGCATACGAGGCCGCGCGCGCATGTTGCACGAGCCCCGGTAACCGCCTGTTTGTGTACGGCAATCCCACCTCCCCCGTCGGCCCATTCGCTCGCACTGCCAATTCCGACACATGGACAACGCTTACGGTCCCTGCAAGCATGCATCCGAATGTGATCACCGGCCGCGAAGAGATCCCGGGTGCGGTGTCACGCGAATGGATCCAGCAGATGGCCGACGAGTATGGCACGAACAGCTCTATTTACGGATCGAGAGTGTTGGCACAATTCCCCTCAGAGTCAATCGAGGGTCTTATCAAGGGGGCCTGGCTCGCCGCGGCCGCAGCGCGCTTTGCATCACGCGAGTTCGAAGAGCGCGCGCGGTGGAAGCCGCTCACGTGTGCGCTGGACGTGTCACGCTTCGGCGGCGATCGGACGGTGCTAACAGTCGCGCAAGGGTCAGTCATTCGCGAGATAGTAGGCTGGCAAGGCTTGCCGACGACAGATACCGCAGATCGGGCCATTGAGAACGCGGTCCGCGCGGCAGATAGATGGCTGCCTGAGTCGTCTGGTAATCGGCGGCCGCTCATCGTTGTCGATACGATCGGCTTGGGTGCCGGCGTGTTCGACATTATGAAGTCCAAGGGATGGCCTGCGCGCGAGTTCAACGCGTCCAATCGATCGAGCGATCCAGATCGGTTCCTAAACTTGCGGGCAGAGGCGCACTGGCGGTTCCGCGAGATGCTGGAGAATGACCTCGTTGCAATCGAGCACAGTTCAACGCTCAACGAAGAGTGCGCGGCGATCGAGTGGTTCACGAATCCCGCCGGCCAGATTCAGATCTTGAGCAAGGATACGATCCGCGCGACTCTGGGCAGATCGCCCGACACGCTCGACTCGGTCGTTATGGCGCTTGCAACGAGCATGGGCGCACTCCGCCGCAACACGTTCTCCGTTGGCGAGTTCGTCGTCGGATGAACGCGACCTGGTTATCCCGCCCCATCCGCGCCGCACTTGGTTGTATACTTCACCATAACGGGAGTAGGCGCTCGCACGCGGCTCTGAAATCCCCTTTCGTCGCGTGCCGTATTCTGAGTAGTCCAACCTGTCCCGTACGAGTGCCGCCGGCAATGCGTGCACTGAGGGTAAGACAATCGATTTAGCGACTTTAGGCCTGAGAATTGAGAATGGCCAGGCCATACGCGCATTGGGCGAGGTCGGCGCCGCTTCCGAGAAGACCGCGACGCGCGCAGAATCCGCGTCGGACCGGATGGTCCGCGCACAGATAAAGCAAGTTCAGCAGTTCGAACAAATGCAGCGCGCCTCGAGACAATACAGTCAGCTCACATCGTCGGACCTGTCAAAGGCTACCGAGTGGTTTGACAGGACCTACGGCAGCGCATCGAAAGTCACGGATGCGACGATGAAGGTCGCAACGGCGAGCGAGACTGCAGGTCTCGGGCTGGGGCGACTGCGGCAGAGCCTCTCCTCGCTCGTATCCCAGGTTACGAGCACGAACCCCATCGTGGGGCGCCTGGCGTCGACATTCGGCGTGTTCGAAGCCGGTTCGGAAACGATGGTCGGAGTGCTGGCTGGGCTTGCCGCGTTCGGTGCATATGTTGAGCACTTAACCGCCCCCATGCGGAAGTTGCGGGAGGAGCAGGACAAGGTAATCGAGTCGCTGACCAAGCTTCGCAAGCTGCAAGGCGCTGGCCCCGGTGGTGAGAAGGTAGGCCAGGTGCAGCAGCTTGCCGACCGAATTGCGTCGGACAACGCGGCGATCGCACGACTTAATACCGCCGCACATTCCGTAACGTCAGGGCTCAACCCCGCAGCCGGTTTCTTCCAGGAGCGTCGCGCGGACGCAGCGAAGAAGGAAATGGGGGATCTCGTGGCGGACAGGAACTTCGCTCAAAATCAAATTCGTGAAGCGGAGCTCAAAGGCTCGACGGATACGAACAACACCTACGTAGAACGGCTGGCGTCGCTCATTCGCTATCACGGTGAGACGAAGATCGAGCACGCGAACGCGTTGGCGCTGTACAAGGATTACCGGTCGCAACTCGCCTACCTTGCGAAGAGCCATCCTGAGCAGCTCGCGATGCGCGCGACGCTCGGTGCCAACATTGAGACGTTGGGCGGAGCGCTGTTCCCGAAAAAGCGCGCCGCAAAGAAGCCCGCATTCCTAGATCCGATTACTACGGGCTCAGCAGCCTTGAAGCAGGCCGTTGGTCAGATCACGCAGAGCTACGAAAAGAACGTAACCGCTGCCGATAAAGCCATCGCATCACGTTCCAAATTCCTGGGTACGCAGAGCATCAGCAAGGATACGATCGATAAAGTCCTGCTTGCATCCGGCTCGCCACAGATGAAGGCGTTCAACGATGCCGCGGATACTGCCAAGGTCACGCAGGCTCGTATTGATGTGCAGAACGCGATCCGACAGTCGCACGGACAGGGCCCGATCGATGAAGGTAAGGGCACCGTCATGGACACATACCGCAAAGCAGCCGTCGCGGCGAGCAGTGCAGTTGCGGACGCGTTGCAGGCGGCAGGCATGAAAGGTCAGGCCCTGCAACGCGTCCTTGACGGCCTCAACAAGACACTGAAAGAGATCGGAGCAAACGCACCGAAAACCGATCAGTCATCCCTCACCGACAAGATCGCAAGCGGACTCCGCACAGGCGCCGATGCTGCAAACCTGTTCGGGGGCAAAAGAGGCCCCCAGATCGGCAACATCCTGAACACCGCAGCCAACGCCGCAACGAACGTAACCGCAGCGATTGCCGACCCAATGAACCCGATAGCCGACGCGCAAGCCGCGCTCTCGATAGCGTCGTTGGGTAAGCAGATATTCGGGCTTGGCGGTCAGTCACACGACGCAGCGAGGGCGGTACGCGAAGCCAGCGAGTCGATTAAGACGATGATCGCGTCTTTGGCTGCATCGGTCAACTACGATGCCCTGGGCGGTCAGCTTGCAGCAGCACAGGCAGCGGACGACGCGCGAAAGAGTCAGATCAATTCATCGCTCTCAGGCAAGAAAAAGGAAGCCGAGCGCAACGCTCAGCTACAGGCAGATGACGCTCTCTTCGCCAAGCAGAAACAGCAGATCACGCAGCAGTACTCAATCCAACAGGGATTCGACAAGCAGTCTCTTCAAGCTCGCCTCGACAGAGCGAAGGGATTGTCGTATCAGGCTGACTTGGAAGACCTGGCCGTCAAGCAGCAGGAAGAAATGAACGCTGCAATTCTGGCGGGCAGAGATGCCGCTTACCTGGCGTCACTCGCACAGACGCAGTTGGCCGAAAAGACGCAGCTCGCGAACAACGCAATTACTCAGTTAGCCAACGCGCCCACGGGGTTCTCCGCCGAACGGTACTTCGGGCAATTCTCGACGCCGCAGGGATTCCCCGGGATTACCCCGCCAACCGCTTCACTGGCGAGCACGCAGTCGAATCAAACTTCTACCGTAAATACCGGCGACATTCACATCGCAATCTCTGGCACGAACAAAGACCCGCTCACCATCGCAAAGGAAACCGTCGCAGAGATTCGGAAACTTGGCACTCAGTACGGCGGCATGGGCGCGACCCTCGCTGACACGATGGAGCTTATGTCATGACGATGCGATACACTGCGGTTCAGCCGAGTAACCGGCCAACGTACGCGATTCCGGGTCTTCCGTGGGGCTGCTCGCCAGAGTTCGCGCGCCACAGCCTTGAAGGTCCCACGTTGACCATCGTCGGCGAGCTCTCCCCGGATGGCGTGCTTCCATTTCAGAGCGAAGAAAACGGATATCGTGTGCAGGGCGAAGCGCATTTCACGCACGGAGCACTCACGTGCGTTCGCACGACTTGCATTGCAGAGGACGACGATGCTCCGCCGCCGGCTGTCTTCCTGGGTGAACTATCGAAGATGTTTCAGCGAGCACACGGACCGTACGAGACGACAGACAACCCAGCTCCTAATCTGATCGTCCGCCAGTGGCCGAGTGGCGAGCGGGGAAGCCTTCGGATGACCCTCAATCGGGAGACCCAAGAGATCGTGATCCTGTGTCACAGCGGGGTGGCAGACTAACCGAGCTCGGCGAGGCGCCGATAAATAACCTCTAGCGCGGACGCTGAAATAGTGCACCTTTGGCATCGCCATGTTCCTAACGCTTGCAGTTCCTCGGTGGGACGAAATTTCAGCCATTTCGTCATTAGTTGCAGGTGCTGGAGCCATCGTCGCCGCGGTGGCTACCGGTGTCTTGGCTTTCATCGGCTTTAGGGGCCTGAAGCAGCTGGCAATCGCAGTTGAGTCGCTTGACATCGCGAAGAAGGACGTCCGGTCTCGGTCCGAGCGAGAGGCGAAGTCGGCAGCATTCAGGGAATGCGAGAGGTTCCGCACGGAGATAATCTCGGCGAACAGCAAGCTCATTGACATGATTGCCGAGTCGCACGTTGCCGCCTTCGTGTCGGATAAGGAGCAGCTATCCTTCAACCATTCCGACCTGATGCTCGTACGGAAGGCGCGGGACTGGGTCGCGGCGACGCCGCCGCTTGTGAACAGCCAGATGATCGAAGTACTGAACATGCTGGAGACTTGGTCCCTTGCGTTTAACTCAGGCATCGCTGATGCGTCTATAGCGTACCGGCCCACGTCCGATGTGTTCTGTAGGGCGGTTGTTCAGAATTACCCGATGCTGATGTTTCTACGTGGTACCCGGACCTCGGACCTGTTTTCGAACGTCGAGGAGCTCTATCGGGACTGGAATGGCAGGAAAGCTGCAACGGAACTGGAGCGACAGGAGAAGATTCTTTCCTCGCAGCTTGAGCAGGTCAGGAAGTTCCCGAAGCCTCCTGAGCACCGGAAGCCAATCGGGACCGATATTTAGTTATATTTCATCCCTATACCGGGAGGACCAAGATGACTGATTCACCTATCGCATTTCCGCCGCTGCCAGGCGATCCACCACCTCAGCCAGCCGAGCCGACGAGCTGAACATCGCTCCCCATATTCAAAGCCCACGTCTAAACAACGTGGGTTTTCTCTTTCCAAGTTATCGGTTCGGCATCTCTTTGAGGCCCCGTCCGTTTGTACGACTAAACGCGCTCCAGTGCGCCCAAGCGGACACAGATGATGACAGCCCGCGCATTCGCGAACTCCGCCGGAATGAGCCACACGGTCCCGCTGCTTCGATGATCCGGATCCTGCCACTCAAATCGCTGCAGTGAGTCCGCGTCCTCGTTGACCAGATCGATCGTGAGAAGCGCCTCACCTTCCTGCTGCCGGTCGCTGAAAACCACGCCAGCCTGTTCCCGCGCCGTGCCGTAACACTCGGCGCCGTCCATGAAGCCGTGCTCCTGAATCGCCTGCGCCGCCGCGGGTGTGGTGCTGTGGTAGACGATCACAATTTCCTCCCGCGCTTCCTGGTCGAAGGTTTGGCGCGGCTGTGCTCGATCAGGAGCGCAGCATCCACGCCCAGGGCGTCCGCTACACGCTCGAGCGTGGCGAAGTGGACCGATGTTCCGGCTCCGGACTCGAGCTCGCTAATCGTCGCCTGGCGCACGCCGGCAATCTCCGCGAGCTGAGCCTGCGACCATCCCCGAGCGTCCCGCATTTCCCTTACGCGCAACCGTATCGGCGTCATGGGGTCAATATACTGCGTGACTGATGCCATTACAAGTTAGGCAAACAGCCGCACCGTATTGATGGCCTTGCGCTGGAATACCCTAAGGCGTATAATACTCTCAACCCTCAATTGGAGAGAATCGCCATGTCAGCACGGACAGCAACTAAGCGGCGCACGCGAAAACATGTGCAGCTGTCGGCCGAGACAGTTCCAAGCATTCCGAAGTACACATTCACGCGGAACGGGTCGGACGCATCATCGGAGGTATTCGTGACGTGGGGCGACATGGAACGCCGAAGGTGCGCGCCTGGGAGCGTGGCATACCAAGCGGTCGCGAAGGCGACAGTTGGCATTTCCCGAGCCCCTGAACGTGTTGGTTTAAACGATGACGCTTGGGTTGAGGTCTCCTTTAGCGGCTACAGGGCGGGAGAGCGGAGCGAATGGGTTGCCCTACCCACAAGCAAGGCTTTCGCGTTGGAGGGCTTGCGTCTGGAAGATTTAGAACCCCTTGCCGCTTTGTTTTCAGCCCTTCACGAACAGCTCTGTTGCGACGGGTTGATCGCCGGGGACGAGCTCGCGAAGGCATCATTCCTATCAAAAGTGAGCTTGGCTGGCGTGAAGTAGCGACGGCTTGAACCCAACGGGGGCGCCGCATTCGCTTCGGTACGGTGGGTTGAGTGGCCTGCCCTATCCGTCTCTGGCGGTGCCACTAACAGTGCCAGAAACAGTGACAAATGCGGCAAACGCAGGCTGACGCTCACGGGCGGCATAAGGAGCTAACTCCTTATGAATCAACACACTCCTGCGTCCGTTGGTTGCACATATCAGTCCTGATAAGCGAGAGGTCGGAGGTTCAACTCCTCCCAGGCCCATTTTCCATCCTGTGATCACGCCGAGGAATCGGCGTGGTCATTTTTTTTGGCTGGTGTAGGAGCAGGCCACGATATCCCCCTTAACGAAGACCGCGCCGCACCGGTCCACCATGAACATGAGAAAATTCCTGCAGATACTCGTCACGGTCGGTTGCGCCATTGCACCGACTCTCGCCGTTGCACAGGGCGGACGTGGTGGCTTCGGCGGCGGTGGTGGTCGCCAGGGCCGCGGTGGTCGCACCGCAGCCGATACCTCCGCGACTGGCGTGCCTCGACCGCAGTTGAGCTTCACCGACATGGTGCTCGCGAAGCGGTCGGAGATTCAGCTCAGCGACTCGCAGCTAGTGAAGCTGAACGACATACGCATGACCGCTACGAGTAGGCGCGCTGCACTCACACGTGAAGTCGACTCCCTGAAGACTGAAATGGGTCCCATGCCGGTGGATCCCAGCGTGCCCGCCACTGACTCTGCACGAAAAATCCTGCTGAGTCAACGGAGAGCACTCGGCAGCGTTCTCGGCGATCTGCACGACGTTGATGTCAACGCTCGAAGCGAGACTCTCGCGATGCTGACTCCGCTTCAGCAGAAGAAGGCCGAGTTGCTACAGGAAATAGCCGATACCCCGCCAAACCCGAAGGCTGAAGGCGGCAGGACGGGCAAGGAGGGCCGCGCTGCGGGCGGGCGGCCGGGAGGCGGCGCAGGCGTGCCCTGATTCATCCCTCGATGTGTGCGAGACCGTAGCCGGAACAGATTAACGGCGTATGTTAGCAGTGCCGGAAGTCGACGCGCACTTCAAAAGGAGAAACACGTGAGCAGTGATCACGCGGTCGGAACGTTCGAAGTTCAGCTCAAGATGCTCGGCAGCTACAGCAGCGACGATCCGACGCTCGCACGCATGTCGATCGACAAGAAGTTCCACGGCGAGCTTGAGGGAACCAGCAAGGGCGAGATGCTGAGCGCGGACACCGCGATCAAGGATTCGGCTGGCTACGTCGCGATGGAGCGGGTAACTGGCACACTCGGCGGTCGGAAAGGGAGCTTTGTGTTGCAGCACAGCGCGACGATGACCCGCGGTGTGCCCAGCCTTTCCGTTACTGTCGTCCCCGACTCCGGGACTGGAGACCTGACTGGCTTGAAGGGGGTTTTAACGATCACCATCGACAGCGATAGCCACGCCTACGAGTTTGACTACGATCTTCCCGCTGCTGTCTGAATCATCCCTCCGCTGCTGATACCGCGGAGGGATGAGTGTTCCTGGGTGTATCGCGCGCGTGACAGGCAGTGCTGCAAGGAGAAGTCGCTCCGGCTGATCACGCGCGCTACGGCTTTGCTGCTTCCGGATGCACCATTGCTTCGACTTTGCGATAAGTCGCGGGCGTGCGTGGACCAAAGTAAAGCAGCTCCGTCTCGTCGATTCGATATATCCGCTGATGCTTTCCAGCGGGCGTCAGATCCACCCCTGGCAATGTTGCGAATTTCGCAGCGCTGCCCACTCGATCGAACCCGACATCCGTTGCGATAATTATGTCAGGCGAGAGCTTCGCGATCAGTTCCGGGTTGAGGCGCGTCATGCCGCGCGTCGAGTCAATCGCGTTTACTGCGCCGGCCCAGTGGAGCATCTGCCCTGCAGCGCCATCGCCACCGACCGCAAGATAGTTGTTCACGATCTGGCCCATGTGCATGATCAACACGCGCGGATGAGGCTTGTTCGTCCAGCGCGCCGTATCAGCCCAGATTGAGTCCATTCCGATGCGCCATGCCGCAATCACACTATCGGCCGCTTTTTCCCGATTGAAGTGTTGGCCGAGTTGCTTCATGAGCAACTGCGCACTATCGAGCGAGGCACCAGGCTTGATCACGAGAATTGGAATGCCGACTTTCTTGAGTTGCTCGAGGACCGCGTCCGGGCCTACGTTGCCGTCGGTCAGGAACAGTGTCGGTCTAAGCGAGATTATCCCCTCGGCGCTCAGCGCGCGATGGTAACCCACAGACGTGATCTTCGTGATCGCGGGGGGATAGATCGAGGTGAGATCTCTCCCAACCAGATTGTCCTCGGCACCGATGTCGTAGATGAACTCATTGATCTGCTTGGAGACGCTGACCACGCGATTGGGATTCGCATGTGCGTCCGATTTCGCGCAGGCTCCAAAGGCGAGCAGCGAAGAAGCGAGTGCGACGACGGTTGCGATTGCGGTTTGCTTGTGCATTTGTTTCGTGAGCGTGGCGCGTTGACCGGCATTTCGCCCGGGATTCTCGCTCGTCCAAAGCGGCCCAGTCAGTGCGGCTGTATAGAACCCTACGACTCGCTTCGCTGGGGCGTTGGCGGCCGAAGTCAGTATATACCGACACTAAGATTCCATCAAGGACGGTAGCGCGGAGGCGCGAGGGCCATCAATTTCCCGCAGGGTCACACAACTCTTTCACGGAGAAATGCAATGCGTTTGCTCTCTCGCTCGTTCTTTATGGCCGCCGCCGTTGTCGCGGCGTCCGCACTGAGTACCGGCGTTGCAGGTGCTCAGGCTGCCGCCACGGTTTGCAAGGACGGAACAACCAGCGCGACCACGGGTCGCGGCGCCTGCTCCGGTCATGGCGGAGTCGCTTCCAAGTCGGGTAAAGCTGCCAAGACGGCCAAGGCCGCGACGACTGTAGCAACGCCGGCGCCAAAGGCGGCCACCGCGTCTGCCGCTGCGACGGTGAGCTGCACAGATGGAACGATGTCCAAGGGCGGCCGCGGTGCCTGCTCCGGACACGGCGGGGTCAAGTCCGCAACGACGGTTGCTGCACCAGTCGCAACCGCTACGGCCGCGAAGCCGGCCAAAACGACGAGCGCTGCGCCGGCCCGCTCTACGGCTAGCAACACCACGGTCGGCTCTGGTGCGAAGGAAGACAACAATCCGACTGGAGCCATCGCGAAGTGCAAGGACGGCCTGTTTTCCCACGCGACGCATCGACAGGGCGCCTGCAGCCGCCATGGCGGAGTAGCGAGCTGGATGTAGGTAATCCGTTCAATTCCCAAAACAGAGGATGGCCGTTCAAATCTGCGGCTATCCTCTGTTTTTTTGTATCCAGTGCCGGGCGCCGAGAATGCGGTTCTGGGGTATCTTTGTGAATGGAGTCTGGCATGGCGTCCCTGGATCCGGGGCCGTTGCAACCGTACACTGCATGGTTCGATCGTAGGACCTTTGCCAAATCAAAGCTGGAGAGGAGTCAATGTCTGATTTCTATCGTAGCCGACGAATTGCAATCAAGGATACGACTGCGCTTCTGACGTTTTTCATAGGGTTCGTCTGGTCCGGCGCGTTTGTCTGGCCATTCATGGAAAACCAGATCGATCAGGGTGACATGACTCGCGGTCTCGCCTACTTCCTCGGCGCAGTCCTTTGCTGTGCCATCGTCACGGGCCTTATCGGTCTTGAGGCCGGCAATCTCCTCGGTGGCGTGTGGGAGCGATACCACAAAATGCATCGCGGATCGCCAAGTATGGATGCTGCTCCAATGATGGCGTGGGCGGCACCGTTTGGCCTCCAGCAGGTCGAAAGAGATGCAACGCGAGTCGTCGCACGGTTTCCGAGCGAGAGCGCAGCAGCCCAGGATGTCTTGACGGTTGGACGCGAGAAGAATGTCAGCGACGTGTACTATACCGAGGCTGGTGTGTACGCGGCCTCATTCATTCCACTCGCGCAGCGGTTGCGACCGATGCTGTACGAAGTTCGAAAGACGCGTGAAGCGTTATCCAGGACGACGAATATCGGCGCGTGGGACGGAGGTCGCCTTGTTGGTGTCGTACGCGTATTGACCGACGGTTACACATTCAGCGCGCTGGCAGACATCCTGGTCGATCCGGAGTACCAGCGGCTGGGAATCGGTCGTGCGCTCATGCAGCGCGCGCTCAAGGCAGCGCCCGACGCGCGGCTCATCATAGACGCACAGCCAGAGTGCGTCGGGTTCTTCGCGCGGATCGGCTGTGACCCGGGGCCGGCTGGGTTCGTCATGACGTCCAACACGTAAAGTTGCCGAAGCGGGGTCCCCGGGCCGGTAGCCGGCTAGCCTGCTTGCACGTGCGCCGGGAGAAATACGAAGTCTGGTAGTGCGTAGCGGGTTTTTAAGTGATACTATACGTGATCGAACGTAGCACAGTACCCGCCTTTGGAGCATTTGTGAACCAGTCAATTCAGTCTCCTGAGCTTGACGAGGAAACATACGGCTTGCGCGAGATCGTTCGAGAGAGGAAACCAGATGACCCGGAACCTCCAAGACGTCCGGAGGCGAGCGTTAAACTCTACGTGGCGATCTGGCTACCAGTATCGGGAGCGCTCCTTGCGTACGCGGTGACGCAGCGAAGTCTGTGGGCGGCGTTCGTTGGCATTGAGCTGCTACTGGTAGGTTTGTATACACTTGCAAAATTATAGAGAATCCTTGTCCGAATTCATCCGCTATGAGCACTGACCAGTTCGCCGTGCAAGCGGAGGCGACTGAAGACCCGACGAATGAAGCGCCTGGCGGTGTATCCGCCGGTGATAACGGTGGCGTTCCACCGATAAACAATTCCCAACGTGCCACACAATCTCAAAAGCATCCACGCGTAGTAGCCGCGCAGAGATCGGAGGCGCTTAACCGCCTTTTGAATCTCCTGATCGCGGTGCTTGCCCTGGTGATCCTCGCCCCGGTCATGTTGTTGATTGCGATGGTCGTCAAACTGACATCGCGTGGCCCGATATTCTACGTGCAGGACCGTGTAGGAGTGGACCGTCGCCGACGCTCGGCCGTACCTGCAGAGGATCACCGGAAATCCAATGTCGGTGGCCGCCCATTTCGGATACTGAAATTCCGATCGATGCGGCAAGACGCTGAAAAGGGTACAGGTGCGGTCTGGGCGACGCAGCACGATCCACGCGTGACTTCGGTCGGACACTTTCTGCGCACCACTCGCCTGGATGAACTCCCGCAGCTCATCAACGTCGTCCTTGGCGACATGAATATCGTAGGTCCCCGTCCGGAACGACCCAGCATATTCGCAGAACTCCGACAAAACATCGACGGCTACCAACTACGGCAACAGGCTCGGCCCGGGATTACGGGATGGGCACAGATCAATCACGCGTATGATTCTTCAATCGAGGACGTGCGCGTGAAGATTCAACTTGATCTGGAATATCTCGCGCGTCAGTCACTTGCCGAGGATATCAAGATCATGGTGCGGACATTGCCGGTGATGATCTTCAAGCGCGGATCCAAGTAACCGATCTTCGTACGCAAGAATAAAGAGAGGGACTGCAATTCTGCCGTCCCTCTCTTTATTTGCGCTAGCGTGCTCCGACGTTATGGTCGAGGCGCTCTATTACCGCGTGCCTTCTCCATGTCGGCGACGTTCTTGTCGAACGTGGCCTGCTGATCGGATGTGAGAACAGCGCGCAGGTCCGCCTGCTGCTTGGTGCGCATTCCGGTCATCTGCGCACGCATGTCACTCCCGCCCATGGCCGCTTTCATCGATGCCGCGAAACGAGCGTCGATTGCCTTGACAGAATCACTTTGCGTGGCGGATAACGTAATGCCAGTCATCAAGCGATCAGACGTACGGGTTGCCATCTGTGCCGGATCCATCCGGCCGCCGCCGCCGCCCATTCCGCCACCCTGTGCCATCGAAGGAGCGCTGGCCGCCGCGAGAAGCATGAAAGAGAAGGCTGCAATATTCATTCGTCGCATGTACGGTACCTCTTGAAGTGTTGGTTTCTCGTGCCCGGCCCTCGGACACGACCTTCTACGCTCGACCCGATGATGTACGGGCGACGCAAAATTTCGTTGTACGCCGTCCACCCTGCGCCCGGGCCACTGGCGCCTATCCGAAATACATACCCCCTGGCGAGCCGGAACGGTTCCGCCAAATGCGAGGCAACCGTGTGGTGGGACGTTTGTACGTTGGGGGGCCGTGGTTCGAGAGGCTGCCAGGCACTTTCAAAACCGTCGCTCTACTGGGTAGAGTTCAGGATGCCAGAGACCCCGACGAGCCGGCATTCCCGCGAAAGCGGGAATTCGTCTTCAATCGCGCCCGCAGATAACGTGGATCCTCGCTTTCGCCAGGATGACGGCGGTTCTGCTCCGGTTCCCGATCGCCGGATTGTGCGTAACGCCGCCGTGGCGGTGGTGGTCCGCCCCGGAGAGTCCGGCGACGAATTGCTGGTCCTCAGGCGCGCCACCTATCCCGGCGATCCGTGGAGCGGCCATATCGCCCTTCCCGGCGGGAGCGCGGAGTCCTCAGATTCATCGCTGGAAGCCACTGCACGCCGGGAAACGCTGGAAGAAACGGGTATCGATCTTTCTCGAAGCGAGTGCCTCTGCGAGCTGGACGCCGTGGCGCCGCAGTCGGTGGCTGCGCCGCTCGTCTCCGTCGCACCGTTCGTCTTCAGGTACAGCGGAGACAAGAGCGTGAGATTATCTATCGAGATCGTGGAGGCTTGGTGGATCGCTGTCGCTGAGTTTGAACGGGCCGAGGCGTGGTCCACTGTCCCAGTTGCAACCCCCGACGGCCGCCGGTTGCAAGTCCGTGCGTTTCAAATGCATGGCTATCCATTGTGGGGGCTGACTGAGCGGATCCTCGATGAGTTCCTGGCGTTCCAGCGCCACCTGAGCCGCTCAAGCTACTTGTCGCCACCGCCAGCATAAGGTGAGACACCGGTTGACCCGTATCGCACAACGACGTCCGAAAGCGATGGTCTGGGACGCTCGAGCGGTTGTTCGACTGGGGTTCCAATGTGCACGAAGCCGGCGACGCGTTCGGTGTCATCAAGCCCCAACTCCGATGTGACTCGCCGGTCATAGGCGTACCACTCGGTATGCCAGTTCGCGCAATATCCCAGCGCATTTGCCGCGAGGACGAGGTTCATGGCGGCCGCGCCGGCGGATAGTATCTGCTCCCACTCCGGAGCCTTGGGGTGCGGATGAGTGTGTGATACGACCGCAATGACAAGCGGCGCGCGAACCAGACGCGACCTTTCCGTCTCGATCGTCGCAGCGGTCGCATCCGGGTGGTCCGACTGGTACGTCGCGGCGATGAGCTCGCCGAGCTTGGTGCCACCCTCCGGTCCGATGACGATGAAGCGCCACGGCACTGCGCGTCCATGGTCCGGAACACGCGTCGCAATCGTGAGCATTGTTTCGACTTCAGCAACCGTCGGGGCTGGCGCGATCATCAGACGCGGCGGCACCGAGCGTCGCGTAAGGAGCAGGTCAATCGCAGGATTCATCTTGGAGAGTTCAGGGTTATCAAAACTAGTCAGGGCGCTCCGTCCGGTCTTGCTAAATTCAATGGATGAACGATTCGATCCTTGATGTCATCGAGAGCGACACATCCGCTGAAGCTGGCGCGGAGATAGTTGCTCTCGTGTCCGAGTACTTTGCCGCGACGCGCGATGGTAAGGGGCGCGTGACGACAGCGCTGACAGCGGAGCAAATATCGCAGCGATTTGACGAGCCGCTTCCCCGAGGCGGAATGTCGATGGCGGCAATCGCAACCCGACTTCGCTCCGACGTGATGTCCGACGCAAACCGTTTGTACCACCCGATGTACATGGGGCACCAGGTTGCACCGCCGCTGCCTGCGTCCGTCTGGACCGACTCGCTGATCAGCGCCATGAATCAATCGGTAGCGGTCTGGGAGATGTCGCCAACGGCAACAGTAATTGAACATCGCGTGATTCGGTGGATGACTGAACTCGCAGGCTGGGGTGCAGAGAGCGGCGGCACACTCACGTCAGGCGGTACAGAAGCGACTTTTACCGCGCTCCTCGCTGCGCGCAACACAATCATTCCCGATGCGTGGACCAACGGAGTTGGTGAAAAACGGCCGGTGGTAATTTGCGGCGAGCATGCGCACTACGCGGTTTCCCGGGCCCTCGGTCAACTCGGCCTCGGCACGGCGAGTCTGCGCACTGTCTCCTCGCGAGCTTATCGCATGGACACGGATGCGCTCGCGCTCGCGATTGAAACGGCTGAGCGGAGCGGCACACCAGTGATGGCGGTTATCGCAACCTCGGGCTCGACAGCCACAGGTTCGTTCGATGATATCCAGACCATCGGAGCGATGTGTGATGCTCACGGGATCTGGTTGCATGTGGATGGCGCACATGGCGCTTCAGCACTGCTGTCGGAAACTCGTGCGATCGGGATGCGGGGCCTCGAGTACGCACGCTCACTCGCGTGGGATCCTCACAAGGGAATGTTGCTTCCGATTGCAGCAGGAGCTTTACTGATGCGTGACGAGCGCGATCTGCAGCGTGCGTTCGCGCAGCGCGCCCCGTATCTGTTCCACGAGAATCCCGGCGCGCGCGCGTGGGATCTCGGAGTTGAAAGCTTCCAATGCTCTCGTCGTGCCGACGTGCTCAAGCTGTGGGTCGCGCTGCAGCGCTACGGGGCCGATGGAATCGGAAAGGTGTATGACCACCTCTGCGACATGACCCACGCGATGTACGATGCTGTCACGGTGAGCACGAAATTCGAAGCGTTGCACGAGCCCGAATCAAACATCTTCTGCTTTCGTCACCTCGGGTCCGGCCGGATGGACGCTGCGTCGGTTGACAGGCTCAACCAGGACTTGCGCATCCGCTACAACAAGTCGGGGAAGGGCTGGATCACGCTGACCGTACTCGACGGCCGACCGGTGCTGCGGGTTACGTTGATGAACCACCGGACGCGCGTACAACACGTCCACGCGTTGCTGGCGGGATTGGCCGACGAAGCAGCCGCGTTGATGGCCTCAGACTAGAGCGCGAATCCAACCGCCATCAACGGGAATCGACGCACCGGTCGTGTAACTTGCCCGTTCCGAGGCGAGAAACGTGACCATCGCCGCGAACTCTTGCGGTGTACCGAGACGTCCCATGGGTATCTGTGATTCCCATGCGCCAGTGATCGCTTCGACCGAGGTATGTCGCTGCTTTGCGTTGGATTCGGCAAGGTCGGCAATGCGATCAGTCAATGTGTAGCCCGGCATTACGCAGTTCACCGTCACACCGTACGTGGCAACTTCGTTGGCCAGTGTGCGTGCAAAACCGGTAACGGCGGCGCGTACACTATTCGACAGGATCAAATTATCGACGGGCTGTTTCACTGCGATGGAAGTGATGTTGATGATTCGGCCCCAACCTCGCTCCTTCATTCCCGGTAGAACTGCGCGGGTCAGGTTGACAACGCTCTCGAAGTTAAGGCGCAGCGCGTTCGACCAGGCTGATGGTGCATGACTCTCGAATGGACCCGCTGGTGGACCACCTGCGTTTGTAACAAGTATGTCGACGCGTCCGAACTCGTTTTGCGCGACCGACCAGAGCCGATCGATAGCTTCGGGATCAGACACGTCTGTTGCGACGGCGATGACGGTCACTCCGGTCGCCTTGCGGATCGACGCTGCTGTCTCGTCCAGTACGTCCTTGTGTCTCGCGCACAAAACGAGGTTGACGCCTTCAGTAGCGAGTTCTTCTGCAACGGAGCGGCCGAGACCGCGACTCGAAGCTGCGACGAGCGCGACCTTCCCTCGAATACCAAGGTCCATGATTATTTCTTATGGAAGTAGGCGTCGGTGCCGTTCAGCCAGTCTGCCCGAGGCGGGCTGAACACATCGACATCGAGCGTGTCTTCGAGAGCCTTTGCACGGTGCGGGACATTGGATGGAATGTGCAGAACTTCGCCTGCTCCAACGATCACTTCTTCAGCACCGTCCTCACCAATCCAGAAGTGCAATGCTCCTTCGAGTATGTACGTCAGTTGCTCGTTGTGATGAGAATGTTGTGGTACGACTGCGCCCTTGTTGAGGTACACATGTGCAATCATCATGTCATCGCCCGTAATGATTCGTCGGGAGATTGCGTCGGTAACGGGCTCCTTCGGCATGTCGTCCCAGCGAAAATGTCTGACTGTTGAACTCATCTGTCTTCCAGGTGAAAGTCTGTCGTTTACCGATGCGCAATAGCAAACATACGTTGTGCTAAAGTCTCAACCGATCACTACCTCGGAGGAACATACGTCCCGGCAAGCGATTTGCGAATACCGCCAGCATGATGCTCTCATCCGATTCCCAGATTCGGCCGCTTATCGAGGTATTCGAACTGTACATGTTGCGCGACATGTTGATTGGTGACATTCGTGAGCCAACTACGATCGCGACTCGTGCGATGCTCGCTTCCGGTCTCAGTCCAGAATTGATTCTGACAATCCTGGACGGCGCGATTCATGTCGCAGAGCAGGACTCGGGAGGACCCAGCGCAGCGGTCCAGGCGGCCGAACTCAGAGGCCAGATGGGAACCTGGTTGATGGCCGCGGTCTTCGACCCCAACACCGCCACCGACCGTACGCCTATGGCCGCGTGAGCAGGAGCGCGCAAACCCAACGCGTTCGTCTCGTGTCGTAAGTTTAACGAGCCTGATTCGCTAAACCCTCGGGAACCGACCATGGACGCTGCACGCACGGTTATAGCAATAATTGGAATTTTGGGAAGCTTCGCTGTTCCGGTCGCGCTGTTATACGTCTGGCTGCACCGCCCGAGCGCCAAGGCCGAGTTGTCAGCTGGTCGGACGGACCCCGCCCTCGCCGCACGGCTCGAGCGTATCGAGGTTGCCGTTCAGGCTATCGCGCTTGAGACGGAACGGATCGCCGAAGGCCAGCGCTTCACCACCAGGCTGCTGACCGCCAATAGCGAGAGTCAGGCCGCAGGCCTTGCGCGCAAGAACGGATAAATTCGGCCGTAGCCCTGCACGCCTGAGACGTTCGTTTAATAGATTGTTTTTTTCAGAGCAGCGGAGCTGTATGTCCGGGGGACGTGTGAACTCGTCCGAGAGGCGGAGCCCGCAACAGCCATCACGTCCAGTGCCCCATCGCCCAGAAATCATACAGATCCGCGAAATCGCCATCCGGTACTTTCACCGCCGAGCGTCGCTCGAACAGGTCAAAACCGTAGTCCTGGATGCGAGCAAATCGATGCGGGCGGATTCGCTGACGATGGAGGAGATCCTGGTAGTGTTGAAAGGGGGAGTGACCCTGGCGGCGGAGCACGTCGATCAAACGTCCGTCCCGGAAACTGCCGTCGCCCTTCGAGCTCAGATGGCTCCGTGGCTGATCTCCATCTACATGAACGATTCGGGTGAGTTCGCCGAACGCGCTGAATAGTAGCGACCCACCAGAACTTCGAATCAAAACCGAGTCTTTGATGCGTAAGCGCTGTCTGCTTGGCGCCTTGCTGCTTGCTGCCGGAGCCCGTGCTCACGCGCAAGCGACGAGGGCCGATACGTTGCCGACTGTCAAGGTGACGGTCCTCCGCACGCCATTCGATGCGAAGTCCGCACCGCTGAACGTCACCTCGGTCGGTGCGCGGGACATCGCAACGGCGCAACCCGGTTTTTCGATCGACGAGGCGCTCGGACAGGTTTCCGGCGTTCAGGTGGACAATCGACTGAACTTCGCGATCGGCGAGCGCATCTCGATCAGAGGCGTTGGAGCCCGATCAGCATTCGGGACTCGCGGGGTGCGCGTGATTGTCGACGGTATTCCGGCTACTCTGGCAGACGGACAGTCGGCGCTCAGTAACATCGACATGGGTTCACTCGGCGTTGCCGAAGTTATACGCGGCCCGGCTTCCGCGCTGTACGGCAATTCGTCAGCTGGTGTCATATCATTACGCACGCTCCCGCCACCCGCGGTCGCCTTCGCTCCAACTGCGAGGTTCATGACCGGCAGCGATGGGCTCATGCGCGCCCAGGTCGGCGCCGGCGGGATCGTTGGTCGGGGAACGTACGTCCTGAACGCAGGCAGACTCGATTACGGCGGCTACCGAGCGTACAGCAGCGCGAGAAACGCGCACGCCAACGCGGTTGCCACATGGGATTGGGACCGCGCATCGGTAAAGCTTGTCGCCAACGGAGTCCAGTACAACGCGGAGAATCCAGGTAGTCTGTCCGACTCTCTGATTCAGCTTGACCGCCGACAGGCCTACGCCAACAACGTGCTTCATCAAACAGGTGAGCGCGGACGCCAGAATCAGTTGGGCTTGAGCGCGCGTGCCCGGATCGCTGGCGGCGATCTTGAACTTGCCGGTTACGGTCTCACACGCGCGATCAACAACCCGATTCCGGCGAGCATTATCGGCATCCATCGCGCCGCGGGCGGAGCGCGCGCGACGTACGCGATTACTGCCGGCGGCGACGATCGTTACGTTACCGCGCTCGTCGGCGGAGAGACGGCGTTGCAGAGAGATGACCGGCGAAACTGGAGAAACGCCAACGGGGATGCCGGGGCGCTGTCTCTCGATCAACGGGAACGCGTCACGAGTACGTCGCCTTTCACGCAGATCAGTGCAGTCGCCGATCGCGTTACGTTCCTGGGCGGTGTGCGATATGACCAATTCCGGTTTGCCGCAAAAGACCATCTCATCACTCCCACCAACCCGGATGATTCTGGCATTCGCAAAATGTCGGCGACGAGTCCAACGCTGGGGCTGAGCTACTCGCTGCTTCGAACCGTCTCGATCTACGGCAACGTGTCGACCGCCTTTCAGACTCCGACTACCACTGAATTGGCGAATAGACCCAGTGGAGCTGGCGGATTCAATCCAGACCTTCAACCAGAGCGCACGCATTCCCACGAGGTCGGTGTTCGCGGGCGAACGAGAGTTGTCTCGTACAGTGTCGCCTTGTACGACATGCGAATCGATAATGAGCTGATTCCGTTCCAGGTGGCCAGTTCCCCCGATCGACAGTTCTATCGCAATGCAGGGACCGCTCGTCACCGCGGCATCGACGCCGACTTTACTGCTGAGGTCCTCCCGAGCGTTCGCGTGAACAGTTCGTATTCATTCACAGACGCGCGATACGTCAGCTACGCAGTCGCGAGCGGGAGCGGAGTGACATCGTACGCGACGAACCGCGTTCCGGGTGTCGCGCCGAATATTGCGTCGCTCGCGCTGCAACTGGGCAATCCGTCCACAAGATTCGTGTCAGTCGAAGAGCGCTATCGTTCGAACATTCCGGTGAACGATGCAAATACCGCTTCGTCACCTGCGTCTGTCGTGACCAATACGCGCGGTACGATCGGCTTGGGTCACGCTTCTGTATTTGCGGGAATCGACAACCTGTTCGGCGAAGTGTACAACACGTCAGTGTCGATCAACGGATTTGGTGGACGCTACTTTGATCCTGCTGCAGGGCGCACCGTCTATGCCGGCGTAGATCTGTTATCGATCGGGCGGTGACGGTTGGTGCAGGGCTTCCCAGTCAATCAACGGAGCATCAAGAACCGATTGCTCTACTGCATCGGAGACCTCGCGGCGCAGATTCAGATGCTTGCTGTTGTTTCGTGTTGGATATACCCGGTTGGTAAGCAGGACGACCCACACTCCGCGTTCCGGGTCAGTCCAGATGGAAGTGCCTGTGTATCCCGTGTGTCCGTAGCTACGCGGCGAGAAGAAGCGCCCCGCGCTCGAGTGCACTGCTGGGGTATCCCATCCAAGCGCGCGGCTTGATCCCGCGCCTTGCGCCGATGTCCAGCGCGCGATCGTAGCGGGCCACAACAAGCGCACGGAGCCAATGCTCCCGCCATTCAACAACATGCGCGCAAAGATCGCGAGATCGTGCGCGGTCGAGAACAGGCCAGCGTGTCCGGCTACACCGCCGAGCGCCCATGCGTTCTCGTCATGAACCGAACCCCACACTTGTCCACGCGCCGGGTCCAGTTCAATCTCAGTAGGCGCAATGTGTCGCTTGTCGACCGTATCTGGCCGGAAACCTGTCTCCGTCATTCCCAACGGTCCGAAAATCGTTCGGGCCGTGTAACGATCGAGCGTCTCGCCCGTGATATGTTCTACGATCAAACCCATCAATACGAAATCCCAGTCGCTGTATACGGATTTCGTGTCTGGTGCATAGATGAGTGGTCGAGAGTTGATGGCGGCAAGATATTGATCGCGGCCGCGCAGCGTCTTCCAGAGTGGTGCAAAAGCTTCGAGGCCACCGCGATGGGTCAGCAGCATCCGCACCGTGATCGATTTCTTGTCCGGCGCGTTGAAACCGGGGAGATAGGATGCAACGGTGTGATCGATATCAAGGCGCCCCTGTTCTTCCAGCATCATTGCAGCTGTCGTCGTCGCAATCACCTTGGTAAGCGACGCCATGTCAAAGCGCGTATGCTCATCTACTGCCGGTGAGCTGTCGGCGTACGTCAATCTCCCGTATGGGTGCAGGTAGACGAGGCTGTCATAACGCCCGACGGCGACCGCCATTGCAGGAGCCGTGTGGTCTGCTATCGCGGTATTGATGATTGAATCCAGCCGTGCGGGAAGAGAAGCGTCGAGTCCCGCAACCGATCGCGACGGAATCGATGCCACCGGGACTGTTGGTTCCCGCGCCGCAGCGGGGATGGTGCTCACCGGGGGTGCGGCGGTCGCGGGCGCCATACTGCTGGCACACGCAATCGAGCCGAGCAGTGCAGCGGCGACAGCCGCTGCGCTGCACACGATCAAATTCGATCGCAACCTGCGATCGAGATCCATGGTCAGATCGATGCGTCGATAAAGCTTCGTACGTCGACGTCCGACAGTGCTGGCTCGCCGGGCGACACGTTGTCCAGCCGCCCTGCTTTCATCCACTCCTCAAGCACACCAACCTGCTCGAAGAGATTCTCGAACGAATCGACAATGAACAGCAACGGTTGGTAGTGGTCGATCTCAAAATACTGGTTGATGACCCACTCAAGCTGAAGAGGATAGCGCTGAACCATCGGGGACTCGACGCTGTGCTGCAGCTCACCGTACGACGACAACAACCCACTTCCGTACGCCTTTACACCCTTCCCATCAGGGGCGCGCATCAATCCGAATTCAATCGTGAACCAGAAGAAACGGGCCATCGCCTTCATGATGCTCGTGGTGCGGCGCACCTGCTCAGTTGGATCCTTGATCTTCTTGACGATCTGAACCGCAGTTTGCGCAACTTCTCCGAATCGCGCCAACGCATCCGCGAAGGCAGGATCCGTGTGCATTGGAACGTGGCCTGCGATGTCGTGAAAAATGTCCGGCTCCGGCAGATAATCCAACCGGTCAGAGTCGCGGATTGTAATCGTCGTCGGAAATTCGCGCTTGCGAAGCGAATCGAAGAACAGAAACGCCGGTACATAGCCGCTTACCGCCTTCGCCTTGAAGCCGGTACGAGGAGCCATGAATTTGTTGACGTCTTCCAATCGCGGCACCGCGCTTGGGTCAAGACACAGCGTTTCGACGCCCTGGAGAAAGCGCGGATTTGCGTAACGCTGCCACCGCTCGCCCATACGGGCGAATAATTGACGCCACGCCTCGTGGTTCTCCGCGCTATATAATTCGTACGGTTGCTCGATGTACAGATTCCCGTGCACGCGCGCGTCCTCGATGAACTGTGCACGATTGGTCGTGAGACCCGGCTTGGATTCCGTTTTAGAGTGCCCGACAGTCGCAGCCATTGAAATCTCCAGGTTACTTATGCTTGCAGAGTATGTTACCCGCTGGCCCTTCAAACGGCTACCATTCCAGCGACTCGCGGTGTCCGTACTCGCTGCCGCCGCGATACTGTCAGGCGGTGGCTGCCGTCGGAGCGCGGACCATGAAGAGTCGCGCATCGTAGTCTTCAACGCCGGCGCGCTGGCTCTGCCGCTCCGGCAGGCCCTTGATTCGTTCGCGAGTCGCAACGATCTCAAGGTGAACCAGGAGAACGCTGGCTCGGTCGAAACCATCAGAAAGGTCACCGATCTGGGCCGGAACCCGGATGTGATCGCCGTTGCAGACACAGCTCTCTTCGGCGCCATGCTTCCAGGACGTCTGGCCGGTCCAGTTGCAGTCCTTGGCGGGAGCAAGCTTGTCCTGGCGTTCACGAACCGATCCAGATTTGCGGCTCAAGTAACCTCGGCGAACTGGGTGGACGTGACAACTCGACCCGGCGTGCAGGTAGGCCGCAGTGATCCTGCGCTGGACCCCGCGGGGTATCGCGCCCTGATGGCGATGCAGCTCGCCGCGCGTTATTACCGCAAGCCCGGCCTTGAAGCCCGCCTGAAAAAGGCGGCTGCCTCAGCGAACATGCGGCCCAAGTCGGCGGACCTGACTGCGCTGCTGCAAACGGGGAACCTCGACTACGCGTGGGAGTACGAATCGGTCGCGAAGAGCCTGGGATTGCGGTATGTCAACCTTCCACCTGAGGTCGACCTCGGCGATCCGGCGCTCGGAGCGCTGTATGCAACTGCGAGCGTTCAAATCGGAACGGTCGCAACTTCGACCGCCGATGGCCGGAGCAGCAGGCCACTGGTAATGCACGGTGCGCCGATAGTGTTTGGTGCTGCAATCCTGAAGGGGTCACCCAATCCGTCGGCTGGCCGCGGTTTTATCACATATCTTATCTCTCCAGAAGGTCGGGCGATCCTCTCGGCGAATGGGCTCCGCTAGCTGAGTCATCCCGCCGAAGGTCGGGACGCAGTCGTCACCGCGCTGGAGGCCGTTGCTGGAATGGACCATGGAACACCTTGTACCCAGAGTCGCCTTTGCCCGGGGCGTTTCGTTTCGTGAAGTATTCTGACGCGTCTTACTGTCCTACTACCTTACTCCAGCTTGGTTGCGAACACCCCGATGGACGAAATCATTGAGTTCTTCACACGCAGGCCCCTTGCACAGCGAGCATTTCTTGCATTTACCGTCGCGATGTTTGTCGCATGCGCTGCGCGAATTGCAGCGCACACATAATCGCAGAGTTGGCCTCCTTGCAGTCGCGCTTGTTCTCGCGGGGTGTGGCGATTCGAGCGTGGGACCCAATCCAGGAAACCCGGATCCCGTAGCTGCGGACCTTGGCAGTATGAATGTCGGCGATGTACGCACGATGACCTTCTCTGCGGCATCCGGCGGGCTCTCCATACCTGCGTCTCTGGCTACTGCTCAATACGCGATCATACTCGGTAACACCAAGGTCGCGAGCAGCGACATTGGGAGCTACCAGGTCCGTGGCGATTGGATGCAACCGGCCGCCCAATCGGCCGCCTCTGACATATTTGCACCAACACAGTCGACCCTGGCGGGCCCGGTGATCAATGTGCGCGGCGAAGCCTCCGAAGCCCGCTTGCGACAGATCGAGCGCACGGAATTGCCACGACCGGGTGGTCACGGAGGCGCGACGTCGATTGGCGCCGACGCGAGTGTGAATCCGTCTTTGGGAGCGCGACTGGTCAATCCGCCCGCCGTCGGGTCTTCCGTCACCTTCAAAGTCCTGACTCCAGCGGGATTCAATGGCGGACAAACCCCTTGCTCCGCGAGCGGTTTCACGACCACAACGGGAACGGTTAAATACGTATCGCAGTATGCGGTCGTCGTCAGCGATGTCACGTCGCCTTCCGGCGGTTTTACCGACGCGGATTTCAAGTCGATTGGTGATGAGTTCGACCAACTCATTTATCCAACCGATGTCGGGTATTTCGGCACTCCGACCGATCTCGACAACAACGGCCACGTCTACATCTACTATACGCCGGCGGTCAACAAGCTCACGCCCGCGGGCCAGGCGACTATTGGAGGCTACGTCGGCGGGTTCTTCTTCGCCGGCGATCTGTATCCACCAACATCGGCCGGGTGTCTCGCGAGCAATCACGCTGAAATATTCTACCTGTTGTCACCGGATACTCGCGGCCAAAACGGCAACACATTCACTACCGCATTCGTGCGCCAGATCACGCGAGGCACTGTGGCGCATGAATTTCAGCACATGATCAATTCCGGCAATCGATATGTGTCGTCGACAAACGCGCCGTTCGAAGCCACCTGGCTCGACGAAGGGCTCGCCCATTTTGCGGAAGATGCAGTCGGCCGAGTCAAGGCTGGTTTTTCAGACAACACAACCGTGTCGAGCAGCGATTTGCTCAATCTGGACTCGACTGTAACTAGCGCGTTCTTTCTGCAGAACTTTGCGCGATCGAAATACTACGTCGAGCGTCCTGATACCACTGCGGCAATCGTAAGCCACACCAAGGCTGCAGCGAACCTGGCATCGCGAGGTGCCGAATGGGCACTTGTCCGCTATGTCGCCGATTGGTTCAATAAGGGTGGTGACCCGCGAACGCTTACACGTGCGCTGGTGGCTGGCCCCGACACGGGAGTCGTGAATCTCGTCAAGGCCGCGGGAGTTCCACTCGATACGATTCTTGCACGCTTTCTTGTGACGCTGTACACGGATCACCAGCCATACATGGCAAATGGTTCTCCGTACAGCTACAAGAGCTACTACTTGCGCGACATCGTCACCGGCACATTGATCGGAAACGAACAATCCGCTGGATATCTGCCCACGGGGCAGGTTGGAAACGGGACAACGACGCTGACGGCAAAAGTGCCGCCGTCCTCTGCCGCATATTTCCGTACATCGCTCTCAACCGGCGGCGCGCGCACGATTCGAATCACAGATTTCAGCGGCAACCCAACGGCTGACCCGAATGGGCGTGTGTACGTCGTTCGCGTGCAGTAAGCCCCACGGCGTTTCTTTCAGCTCTCCCGCAGCGCCGTCATCGCAGTCTCCTTGAACACACCGCGACCAGCGATGACGCCGATCGCGATCGCAATTGCCATCATCACTACGGTGATTGCAATCGCAGGACCATAGGCTGGCGAATATTTGACGCTGAATATGAAGTGGACGAGCGCCCAGCCACCGCCCAGCGCCAGTACGAGACCTGTGAGACTGCCGAGCACGCCGAGTAGCGCGTACTCGATTACCAGAATGCGCATGATCTGCGCACGAGTAGCTCCGAGCGTCTTGAGCAGAACGCTCTCGCGAATCCGCTCACGCCGTGTCGACGAAACGGCGCTGAACAGGACTGGAATGCCCATGATCACGCTGAACAGGGCCATGAATCTGACTGCAGTCGACGCTCTGTCGACGATCTTCCCGATGGTCTCGGTAATGAGAGTGAGGTCTATGCTCGATACGTTCGGGAAACGTCGTACCACGTCGCGTTGTATTGTCGCGACACCCGTAGGTCCCGGAACGTTGGCCAGTACCGTGAACTGATGCGGCGCATCGCGCAACACGCGGCTCGGGAACACAGCAAAAAAGTTGGGTTCGAAACGCGTCCAGCGTACGTCGCGCAGGCTGGTGACGCGAGTGGGGATATCTACACCCTGCACATTCCACGTTATCTCATCGCCAAGCTTCACCTTCAATTCGCCTGCGACGCCAGCGTCGAGCGAAACCTCGCCCGTGTCGCCAGACGCGAACGGTTTTGCATTCGCAGTAGTCGGAGTGAACCATTTGCCAGCTGTTATTGTTTCGCCGGCAGTTATGGAGTCGCGGTACGTTGAGCGGTATTCGCGTCGTACTGCCCAGCCGGCTCTGCGATTCTTGAGTGTGTCCCCGGAAATGGATTCCGTGCTGCGTCCGTTGATCGAGGAGATTTTCATCGGTACGACGGGCGACTGCTGAGTAACGGTGAACCCGCGTGCGTGTATGATCGAGTCGATCGGCGCAGCCTGATTATCCTGAACGTCAAACATCAGCAGGTTGGCGCCGGATGAAGCCGCGTTGAGCGACAGGTCGCTCACGATGCTGTTCTGCACCAGGTATAGCGTTGTCACCAGAAATGCGCCGAATCCCAGCGATAGCATTACTGCACGCGTTTGATTGGCCGGCCGGTACACATTCGCCAAACCCTGGCGCACGACATACGGCCAGCGAGGGCGAATCGACTTCTTCGCGCCCCAGGCGAGTGCACTCGCTACCAGCGACAGCACCAGCAGCACCGCACCAGTAGCGGCGGCCAGCCACAACCCCTGTCGCACTGTCTGTGCGCGCGCAACGGCCACTCCGACCACGCTCAGTACCAGTGCGGCGTCCACGATCAGACGCGGCGTGTCCTTCCAGCTCATCCGCAGTATCACCGAATCAGAGTCGCGCCGAAGAGTCTGAAGTGGTGAAACGTTCCGAAGCGCGAGAAGCGGTCGCAGCGCGAAGATCAGTGCGATCCAGCCGCCAATGAGAATCCCCGAAATAATCGCGACGGGCTCTGCTGTCACATGGACATCAACTGGCAGCATGCCGACGAATGCCATCGGAAGGAGGAACTGGATCACCACCCCTGCGGCCGCTCCAAGCACCGCACCAAGCAGCCCCATGACTGCGGCCTGGGCCACGTACATGGCCAGGACCTGATTGCCGGAGGCGCCGAGGCAACGGAAGATGGCTACCGTGTCTATCTTGCGCGCCACAAAGGATCGCACACCGCTCGCAACGCCGATGCCGCCGAGCAGCAGCGCAACCATACCCACGATTCCGATGAAGTTCGCGAGGCTCTCTGTGGCGCGCGCGGCTCGTTCTTCAGCTTGAGTTACCGTACGGACCTGAACGTCCTGCTTTGTGAGCGTCGCTCGAAACGGCTTCACGAACGACTGCGGGTCGGTGTTCGCGTCGAGCTTGAGAAGAGCAGAGTATTCTGCCGTGCTACCGAACACGAGCAACCGTGTCTCGGGAAGGTAGCGCGCAGGGATGTAAACTCTCGGCGCGAATGCGCTCGATAGTCCCGATGCACCGGGCACATCCTTCAACGTTCCACGAATGACGAATTCGCCGTACCCCACCTTCAACGTGTCGCCAATACGTGCATCAAGGGTGATCAGAAGCGATGGATCTATCAGAGCATTCGGGCCGGACTGCAGAGTCTCGTACTGACCTGCTGGCTCGGTTGTAATCTGTCCATACAGCGGGTAACCGACCCCGACTCCGTAGATCTGCGAAAGGCGCGTGTCTCCGTTCCGTGGCAACACCGCCATGGATGGGAATGTTGTGAGTCTTACGTTGGGAACGCCGGCTGTGTGGAGCGAGTCCATGAGATGCTCGGACTCCTTCCCGAACGGACGCCGACTCGACAACTGAACGTCGCCACCCATTACGGCGCGCGATTGCTCGCGCACCGAGCGCGTGACGTTCCGCGCAAATGAGTCGATGGATACGAGCGCGGCGACACCGACCGCAATCGTAGACATGTACAGGAACAACTTGCGGCGCGTCGTACGACTCTCCCGCCATGCGAGCCGCGCGAGCTGAAATGTCGACGCGCTCAAACTGTGTGGCCCGCGGAGCCTGTGTCTTCGACGACGGCGCCGTCGGCGAGGCGAATCTGACGTCGCGCGCGAGACGCGAGAACCGCATCGTGCGTGACGATCACGACAGTCGAGCCAGACTCACGATTCAGTTCTTCGAGAAGTGCGACAACTCTCTCCCCGCTTGCTGCGTCGAGGTTGCCGGTTGGCTCGTCAGCGAACAGAATTGACGGTCGGTTGGAAAAGGCGCGTGCAATCGCAACTCGCTGCTGCTCACCGCCGGACAACTGCATCGGGAAGTGAGTGCTGCGCTCAGCGAGTCCTACGCGTTCGAGTAGATCAGCAGCACGCCGCTCGGCACCCGCCTCACCGCGAAGTTCCAGCGGCACCTGTACATTCTCCGACGCTGTGAGAGTCGAAATGAGTTGGAAACTCTGAAAGACGAACCCAACTTTTGCCGATCGAATGCGAGCGCGATCATCCTCGGACATGCTGGACATCTCGGCGCCATCCAGGATCACGCGGCCCTGACTCGGTGTATCGAGACCCGCGAGCAGGCCTAGCAGCGTAGTTTTACCACTCCCCGAAGGACCCGTTATTGCAACAAACTCGCCGGGCTGCACAACGAACGATACGTTCTTGAGAACAGCGAGCGTGCGCTCGCCGCTCCTGTATTCCTTGGTCAATGATTCCGCGATGAGCATTAATGAAGACGTCCGATATATGTGTAACTACACCGCCGCTACGCTTGTCGCATCGCTGATGTTGGTCGGATGCGGGTCCGCATCCAAAGATAGGGGAGGGAAGGCCGAGGGGTCCGAGCCGTTACAGACGACATCGACATCTCAACCCGATGCCGGCGTCGCGGCAAGCTCCGCTCCGCGGGTGCTCTTTATTGGCACCAGCCTCACTGCAGGCCTCGGACTCGAGCCCGAGCAGGCCTACCCGGCGCTGATTCAGGACAAGGCCGATTCAGCGGGGACGCCGATCGTGGCCATCAATGCCGGAGTCAGTGGGGAGACGTCGGCTGGCGCGTTGAATCGAATCGGCTGGGTGCTCCGCGCGCCTGCCGATGTTGTGGTGCTTGAGACCGGCGCGAATGACGCCCTGCGTGCCCTACCGGTCTCCGAGGCACGCGCAAACATCTCTGCAATTCTGGACAGCATAAAGGCCCGCAAGCCAAAGGCCCGGGTATTCCTCGTCCAGATGGAAGCTCCTCCCAACCTCGGGCCGCAGTACACGGCGGCATTCCAGGCCATGTACGGGGATCTTGCCCGGGAAAAGGGGGCGACCCTTGTGCCGTTCCTCCTGAACGGCGTTGCTGGCATTGCGGATCTGAACCAGGCGGACGGCCTGCACCCCAACGTTCGAGGAGAGCGGATCGTGGCTGGTAACGTGTGGAAATCGCTGCGACCTGCCCTTTCTTCCCCCTGATCCAGCCGTTGCTTCGGTCCCGGCCAACCGGCTACCTTTAAGGGCTATGTACGTTTTTCCGAGGATTTGACGAATGGCCTTTCCAGCCACACAGATTCGGCGGGGAATGGTTCTCGTGTTTGAGGGTGAGCCATGCCGCGTCGTCGAGTTCCGCCACCACACTCCTGGCAACCTCCGGGCGATGGTGCAGGCGAAACTCAAGAATATTCGCACGGGCAACAGCTTTGATCACCGTTTCCGTGCGGCCGATACCATCGAGAGAGCTTCGATGGAGACCCACGATCTCGAGTTCATGTACCAGGGTGGCGACACCTATCACTTCATGAATACCGAGAACTACGATCAGATCGAGATGGACGAGGAGGCGCTGGGTGATGCAGCCCAGTGGATGCAGTCGGGCATGAAGATTCAGGCCGAGTACTACAACGGTAACCCGATCGGCATCCAGCTTCCCAACTCGCTGAATCTCGATATTGTAGATACCGCTCCGGTCATGAAGACTGCGACGAAAACCGCATCCACGAAGCCGGCGACGTTGAGCAACGGCGTGACGATCAACGTGCCCGAGTTCATTGCGCAGGGCGAGCGGGTTCGTGTGAATCCGACGACTGGCGAGTACATGGATCGCGCCAAGGACTGACCGGCCGCGAACCAACCCGGCAGCATTGGTTGCTGGGTTTTGGTGGCGGGGTTAGAATGAACTGCTCGGGCGGGACGGCCGAGTATGGTGGCTGTAGCTCAATTGGTTAGAGCACCGGATTGTGGTTCCGGGGGTTGCGGGTTCAATTCCCGTCAGCCACCCCTCTTTGGGGTTCGGAGAATAACTGTAGGTCCGTAGCTCAATTGGTAGAGCACCGGTCTCCAAAACCGGGGGTTGCAGGTTCGATTCCTGCCGGGCCTGTTGAGGTAAATTGTCGCTTTACAAGCAGATGGAAGCACGAGAGGCCGCCCGAGGGGTGGCCTTTGCCGCAAATAAGAACCCCTGTTGGAGCGTGAACATTGGCTCCCACATCGCTTTCTTCGGCGGACGCCGTCAGCCCGCGCCGTGCACCGATGCGTCCGCGGGACGACGTAATCCGGGCCCGTCGTCCCATCCCGCGCTCTGGCTCTACTGGATCGGCTGCAACCCCAGAATGCTGCTCAGCACGCTTCCGAGTATCGAATATGTGCCGTTGGATGCGCTGCCGTACTGAGACCTGTTGTTGTACCCATCCTGGTAGCCGTGCTGGAATCCCTCGCGGAAGTAATAGCTGTAGTCACCCTGATCCACGTACTGGCCCGCGTAGCCGTAGGTCGCGTCCTTATATGCGGGAGAGTTCTGGTAGCCCGACGCCCACCGGTCCGATCGGTCCGCGCGGCCGGCGTCGTAGCCTTCCTGGTAGCCGTACGACACGGCGCGCTGCAGTACGTTGACTCCGTACTGGTTGGTCTCTCGTGAGGCGCCGCTTACTTGGTATCGATACGTGGGCGGCGCAGTTATGTATGGATCGTTCGAATAGCTGCGCGACGTCCGTGCATGCTGCTGGGCCAGTTGCTGCTGCTGCTGTTGCTGGAGCTGCGTCGCGTACTGCTGCTGCACGCGATACTGCGCGGTACGTCGCTGCGTCTGCAGCTGCACCGTCTGCTGCCGCACCACGGGCAACTGCTTTCCCAGATGCTGCTGATACTGTGTCGCTCTCTGCTGTTGTTGCTGGACGCGCTGGCGCTGCACCGTCGAGGATACCGTAGTGTGCGGCAGGGTCTTGCCCTGCTGAGTTGCGCTCTGACTGCCTCGCTGGCCCTGCGCGGTCGCAACGGTGCTGCCGCAGACCAGCAGACATAGTGCGGCGGTGCTGAGGATTACGGTTTGCTTCATGATTACGGTCTCCGAGCGGTGAACATTGTCCCGCGGCTCCGCCGAGCCTGCCGGTATGGCTTCGCTCGGGGCGGCTACCGTGTGCTGCGTTCAGGCTCGCCGTCTGCCGCGGCTGGGCCGCCGCCACTGTCGCCATTTGCGCGCGTGGCCAACTTGCCGTTTCCAGCTGTTGCCGCGATGCCTGATTCCCTAGGAAAGAGCAACTCGCGTGCCCTTGAGCTTCCGCGTGGCATGCTGGCGAAACTGCCTGGCGAAACTGCAAGTCGGGCAAGGCTCAGCTCCGGAGCGTGTCCAGACGTTCGGCGCAGTTTTGCGTCCAGATACGCGACCAGATACGCGAGGTGTTACCCGGGAAAAATTCCCTGATCCGTGCCGGCATCCTTCGATCGTTCGTTCGTTCGATTATCGTAATGGGTTATGGGATAACGACTTACGCAGATCACATTTTGCCCGCGAAGCCAACCAAGCCGGATACTATCAAGACGGATACTCTCAAGCCAGCCGTTGCAGCAATACCGGCGTCTTCCACGAATCTGCCGGTGTCTCCAATCAAGCCGTTCTAGTTGTTGGTTTGATTGGTAAATACGGGTGTGATGGTCTCTGAGCTGACATCACACCCGTATTTTTTTCGTCGATCGATATAGATGTCAGCGATCTCGTGAAATTCCCTACCTAGTGATCGTCTGAAATTCCCTACCCTCCAAGGGAGGAAGGGATGACGGAGGGGGAATTGATACAGCGGGACGAGCAGTATTGGGAGGCTGCATCCCTG